>LNFM01000585.1_pt1 | contig 90136 bp, 79 predicted proteins | sample 596031 | NCBI WGS metagenome assembly LNFM01 (sample SAMN04254537, study PRJNA301005) | activated carbon metagenome | isolation source: dual media filters at the Ann Arbor, Michigan drinking water treatment plant | place: USA: Ann Arbor | reverse complement strand
AGTTGACGGCGGCCATCCTTGCCGAGGTCAACGCGCACCTGAGCGAGCGAGGCCTGCTGATGCGCCAGGGCACGGTGGTGGACGCCACCATCATTGCCGCACCCAGCTCCACCAAGAACGAAGAAGGCAAGCGCGACCCCGAGATGCACCAGGCCAAGAAGGGGGAACAGTGGCACTTCGGCATGAAGGTCCACCACGGCGTGGATGCGCAGTCCGGGCTCATCCACAGCGTGGTGTGCACGGCAGCCAACGAAGCCGATGTCGTGCATGCCCACGAACTGCTGCACGGCCAGGAGACGCAGGTCCACGGCGACAGCGGCTACACCGGCATGGACAAGCGGGTGGAGATCACCGAGGCCCAGGCCGAAGGCCGCCTGCAGCCGGACATCGACTGGTGCATCGCCATGAAGCGGGGCCAGCTCAAGGCCATGCCGGAGGGCCCGCGCAAGGCCATATTCGAGTGGTACGAGCGCCGCAAGGCGCAGGTGCGGGCCATCGTCGAGCACCCGTTCCACGTCATCAAGAACCTGTTCGGCTACCGCAAGGTCAGCTACCGCGGCATTGCCAAGAACCAGGCTCGCGCGAAGGTGCAGGCTGCACTGGCCAACCTGTACCTGGCCAGGCGCCGATTGATGGCCCAAGGGGTCAGTGCGTCTGCTGGTTGAAGATCAGCAGAAAGACGGCCGTTTTGGGCCGTCAAATGGCCTTCGGCGCACCCGCGCAGCGCTTCAGCCGCAGTGAAAGTCATCAAAGACAGGCTGCAGCTACTCAGAAATCGAGTTGATCAGCGATTCCCTAATCTTACTGTGTCACTAAAAGCATGGCACTATGCACGCCTCTTCATTCTTCACATGAGGAACGATGGGCGCGAGCGAACGGTTTGACCACTACATGGACCACTTGTCCGCAGGCCTTGGACATTTGGACCGCCACGCAGGACTCAAGGGCTACTGCACTGGGCTGATGCTTCCGCTGGCCCGCAAGAGCGTGGAGCCGATGGCAGCGCGGGTTGATCCGTTGCACGCCAGCGCCCGACATCAAGCTCTGCATCACTTTGTGGCCAAGGCCGAATGGTCCGACCGCGAGATGCTGCGCCGGGTCTGTCAGTGGGTCGTGCCGCAGATGGACTTCAGCCGCGGCGGCTGGTGGATCATCGATGACACGGGATTCCCGAAGAAGGGCAAGCACTCCGTGGGTGTGACCCGGCAGTACTGCGGGATGCTGGGCAAGCAGGACAACTGCCAGGTTGCGGTCAGCGTGTCGCTGGCCTGCGACCAAGGAAGCGTTCCGGTGGCCTGGCAACTCTATCTGCCCGAGGATTGGGCCGCGGACTCGGTGCGCAGACAACAGGCCGGTGTGCCCGAGCAGTTGCGCTTCGCCACGAAGACGCAGATCGCGCTGACACAGCTGCGCACCTTGCTGGCCGAAGGGGCGCCGCACCACTGCGTCCTGGCGGACGCTGGTTATGGCGTGGACACCGCGTTTCGTCAGGCGCTGAGCGATATGGGTCTGCTGTACGCAGTAGGCGTGACCTCGGCGGTTGTGGTCTGGCCCCCTGGGGTCGAGCCACTGCCACCCAAGCCTTACAGCGGCACGGGACGCCCACCGGTGATGCCGCGGCGCACCGCCCGGCGTCAGCCCATGAGCGTCAAGGCGCTGGCCCTGTCGTTGCCGGCGCAGGCGTTCCATACGATCAGTTGGCGCGAGGGCACCAATGAGACGCTCAGCGGACGCTTCGCAGCGCTGCGCGTGCGCCACGCCGGCGGCAACGCCGGCAAGGCGCGGTTGCGGCCGCTGGAGTGGCTGCTCATCGAGTGGCCCGCACATGAGAAAGAGCCGAGCAAATACGCCCTGTCCACGCTACCCGAAGACACGCCGATCAACGAACTGGTCAGCGCCGCTCATCAGCGCTGGCGTATCGAGCGCGACTACCAGGATCTGAAGCAGGACTTCGGGCTTGGGCACTACGAAGGCCGAGGGTGGCGAGGGTTCCACCACCATGCCAGTCTGAGCATCGCGGCCTACGGGTTCCTGATGGCCGAAAGACTCACTGCCGACAAGCCAGTCGGCGGCAAAAAAAACTTCATCGAACGCCAAGTGCCTCCGCTTCCCGCGGATTACATCCCCCGCGGCAGCCCTGCGCGCGCAGCGGCACGTGGATCATTCGATCACGACACTACGGCACCTACTGAGCTACACGCTGATCGCTCGCCTCGGGCAGTGCCCCTGCTGCGGCAGAGCAAGCGCAAAGTTACTTTTGTGACACAGTAAGACTAACGGGCGGCCTTGAAACCCGGCCACGTTGTTAGAGAAAGCAAAGCTCTCCCATTGCGCCATCACGTCAGGGTATGCGGGTACTACGATGATCAGGTCAGGCGGGATCTTCATTGGTCCAAATCTGGGTCGAAGTTGGCGGCTCGAACCCTGTGGCCCGACCGTTCAGCAGTCATCACGGCAATATAGATGTCGAGATAGCTTTCGATGGCCTGCCCTGTATCGAAGCGGCGCGACCAGGCTACACCCTGCGCACAGGCCTGCTGACGCTCGGGCTCGGCGCGGTCCAGTACCTCGCAAAGCCGCACCGCGCCTTGTGCCGCCCAGGTGCACATGTCGGATCGCGCGGCCAGGCGCGGCAGGTAGTGCGCGTGCGGGCCGCCGACCTCGTTCATGGGCGCTTCACCGGTGGTGATGACAGGGCAGCCGCAGGCCAGGCCTTCGGCGATGGGCCAGCCGAAACCTTCGGCCAGGCTGGGGAAGAGCAGAGCATCGGCCACGGCATACAGGGCTTCCAGCTGCTCGTTCTCGAGGTCGCGCACGAAGCGCACGCTGCCGGGCGCAGGCACCGCGGCCACCAGGGTTTGCAGGTCTGCGGTCGGCGGCGGGCTCACCATCCACAAGGCCTGCACGGGGAGGCCGCCTCGTTGGCGGCGCTGCACATACTGGGCGTATAGGGCGAGCACGCCCGCCGGGTTCTTGTACCACTGACCACCGCCCACGTGCAGCAACAGGCCCTGGGCAGGTACCTCCAACCCGCCGGCCTCCAGACGCTGCCGGGCCAGGTGCTGCGGCAGGGCCTGGTACGGATGATTCAGGCCGAGGTACACCACTTCGGAGGTTTGCGGCTGCACCCCGCCGTAGCGGTGCAGGTCGTCGCGCGACTTCGCCGAGATCGAGATGAAGTGCCGGCCCTGCCTGAAGCCAGAGCGGATGTAGCGCTGGTACAGCCGCCCCGACCAGGAGGTCGGGTTCTCGGGAATGAGGCCCAGCGCCGAGCGCAGCGCCAGCAGGTCCAGGCAATGCACGAGGTGCGGGCGATGGCTTACCAGCGGCACCCAGGGCCCCAGCGCCTGGTCGCAGAAGACGTACAGCGTGTCGGGCGGGTCGGCCACGATGGCACGGCGTTGCTCGCGCGGGAAGAGGATGAACTGGTCCACATAACCCGCCCACTTGGCCCACCGCGCCAAGCCCGGCCAACGTGAGGCGGTGATTGACGTGGTGGCCCAGCGGTGCGCTCGCGGCGTCGGCTTGCGAACCTGCACGTGATGGCCGCGGGCCTCGAAGGCAACGGACATCATGCGCACCAGGTGCTTCTGGCTTTGTAAACCCATCCAGTCGGGGTGGGTGTAGAGCACCAGGTTCATGGTCGGGTTGCCGAGACGTGGAACCTGGGCATCGTGACCGGCTCAAGCCTTGGCCACGGCTGCGGCACGGCGCCGAGCCAGGGAGCGCTCGCGCACCGACGGGGCCACGAAGAGTGCGTTGCAGAACACCATCGGCTCGTCGTAAAAATGGAGGGGAAACGTCTCGTACAGGCCGAGGAACCGATAGCCATGCGCTTCGAGAAGATCGAAGATGGGTCCAAACAGGCTGTTCTGGCGGTTGGCTGGCAGCAATGTCACTTCAACGTAGACGTAGGCCACACGCTGTTTCGACAAAAGGTCGGACGCGCCACGCAGTACTTCGAGGTCATAGCCTTCCGTGTCGCTCTTCAGGATGTCGATGTGGTCGATGGCCTGTTGTGCGCAGTAGCGATCGATGGTGTCGACCTCGATGCATTCGGTGGTGTTTGCCGCGGGGCGCTCGACGTGATGAGCCAGCGAACTGAACACTGACACCGGATTGGCCGGCACACTTATCTGGCCGGGTGTTGAACCCATGGCCCGAGCCACCACGGTGACCTTGTGGTCTGCCGAAACCGCGCTTCTAAGTCCCGCAAGGGCTGCCTGAAACGGCTCGAACGCATGAATGTACGCATCGGGAAATGCCTTCCGCAACTCTGCAACAGTCTGCCCAATATTCGCCCCCACGTCGAAACAGACCGGTGCTGCGTCCAGCGCCAGACCACGCTGGATGTCCAGCAGCCAGTTCACCCCGGTGGGCAGCGAGTCGCGGCTGAAGACATGGCCGCCCAGGCGCGCTGTCGCTTTCTTCAGAAGTGTCTTCATGGTCTGGCCTGGGGCCCGGCGGGCGCAGCGCCTTGGCGGAACCGCACCCCCATCTGCACCAGCAGGCGCCGCGCCAGCGGGCCCGGCAAGCACTGGCTCAGGCGTTCGCCGGCTTCGACCCAGCCGCGTGGCAGCAGGTGCAACAGCCTTTCGGTCTTGACATGCCCGTTCGTCAGCGGGTTGGTGAACAGGGCGAAGCGGTCGACGACGAGGCCGGCCTTCGCAGCCAGCGGCGGAACTTCGTCGGGGTGCAGCAGGAAGATGTGGCCGTCGGCGTCGGGTCTGAACTGCCCGGCCTCGAATCGGGCCGGGTCGGCACACTCGGAAAAGCGCGGCAGCCGGTTGCGGAAGTAGCCGCCGTTGGGCGTGGTCATGACGACGTAGCCGCCGGGCTGCACCAGCCTGGCGGCATGGCGCAGGAACTCGTCGGGGTGGGCGACGTGTTCGATGACCTCGGTGATCAGCACCGCGTCGAAAGGCTCGTCGAATTGCAATTCGAAGGCGTTGCCGGGGGCATAGCGGATCTCGCCGCTGCGGTGCTTCAGACGCACATAGGCCTCGAGTTCGGCGCGCAGGTCGTTCCAGGTGACGCGGTAGCCCCGTTCGGCCAGGGCGATGGAGAAGTTGCCCTGTGCCGCCGCGATGTCCAGCACACGGGCACCCGGCGCCAGCACATCAGCCAGCAGGGCCAGCGTGGCCTGGCGCCGGTTGGCGTAGGCATAGGCGTAGCCGCGGTGGCGCGTGTCGCCCCACAGTTCCATCAGGTCGTAGGCATGCGACAGCTTCCAGGAGTCGGCCCAGTCGGGCTGAAGTTCCAGCGGCTTCATGCGCTTGCGGCCGGACCGGGGCCGTTCTGGTAGCGCCGGTGCAGGCTGCGGCGCAGCGGTGCCAGGCGTGTCACGGCCAGCAGTGCAAATGGCGCCAGCAGGTCATAGGCCACGGTGCGGTACTTGCCCGCGGGAATGGTGCCGAAGCCGCCGGCCGCGTACAGCCAGAGCCGCCCCTTGGCCATGCGCAGGGCGTGCAGGCCCGTCCAGGTTCTGACGAAGGCGGGGTGCTTGGCGGCGTAGATGGCGTGGGAGATGATCTGCCGCGTGAGTTCGCGTTCAGAGAGGCTGCGCCAGGGGTGGAACACGATGGCGTCGCTGACAAATCGGCTGCGCACCGCGGCCGCCTTCAGGCGTTCGCTCAGGTCCACGTCTTCCATGCAGGCGAAGGGGAAGCGTTCGTCGAAGCCACCCACCCGTTCGAAGACCGCCCGCCTGATCATGAGGTTGCACGACCACAGGAAACCACCGTGCAGGTTCAGCGGCGCATGGTGGTTGCCGTTCGGCCGCGGGCCGGTTGGGTGTATCGCGCCTTCCAGCACCTCGCAGTCGGGTGTTTCGCGCGCCTGCGTCAGATAGGCCCGCAGCAGGTCGGCTTCGAGATAGCAGTCGTCGTCCAGGAACAGCAGCCAGGCGGCCCGGCCTTGTGCTGCGCCATGGTTCCGGTTCGCCGCCGGCCCGCGTGCGGGCCCGGCGATGTAGCGCACGGCGGGAAACTCGTCGGCCAGTTGCTGGGCTTCGGCTTGGCTGTAGCGGTCGTCGCTGACGGTGATGCCGGCCACGACACCCGGCATCGACTCGGCGCAGCAACGTCGCAAGCTGCGAAGCAGGCGTTGCAGGTCGGGCAGCCGCCCGGCCGAGGGGATGACGATGTCGATGTCGTGCATGCGGTTCGTTCGGTCGGCCCGCGCCCTGGCTTATGCCGCAGGCCCCTCGAGCACCTGGCGGAAGTAGGCGATGGTGGGCGCCAGGCCGTCTTCCAGCCCCACCTTGGGCTGCCAGTGCAGCTGCTGCTGTGCCAGCGCAATGTCGGGCCGCCGCTGCCGGGGGTCGTCGCTGGGCAGGGGCAGGTGCACGAGCCGCGAGCGGCTGCCTGTCATGCGCAGCACCAGTTCGGCCAGCTGCAGCATCGTGCATTCCGTCGGGTTGCCGATGTTCACCGGCCCGGTGAAACCCGTGTCGCTGGCCATCATGGCCACCAGGGCGTCCACCATGTCGTCGACATAGCAGAAGCTGCGCGTCTGCTGGCCGTCGCCGAAGATGGTGATGTCTTCGCCACGCAGGGCCTGCACGATGAAGTTGCTGACGACGCGGCCGTCGTTCGGGTGCATGCGCGGGCCGTAGGTGTTGAAGATGCGCACCACCTTGATGTCCAGCCCATGCTGGCGGTGGTAGTCGAAGAACAGGGTTTCGGCACAGCGCTTGCCCTCGTCGTAGCAGGCGCGCACGCCGATGGGGTTGACATTGCCCCAGTAGCTTTCGGGCTGGGGGTGCTGGCTGGGGTCGCCGTAGACCTCGCTCGTGCTGGCCTGCAGGATGCGTGCACCCAGGCGCTTGGCCAGTCCCAGCATGTTGATGGCGCCATGCACGCTGGTCTTGGTGGTCTGCACCGGGTCGTGCTGGTAATGCACCGGGCTGGCCGGGCAGGCCAGGTTGTAGATCTGGCCCACTTCCACGTACAGCGGGAAGGTGACGTCGTGGCGCTGGAATTCGAAGTAATCGCTCTGCAGCAGGTGGCGGATGTTGGCCCGGCTGCCGGTGAACAGGTTGTCGATGCACAGCACGTCGCGCCGGCCGGCAACCAGGCGCTCGCACAGGTGCGAGCCGAGAAAACCGGCCCCGCCTGTGACCATGATGGTGTCGTTCAAGGGAAACCTCGGGCTGGTGCAGCCGGCGTTCGCCGCAGGGCTGCAAGGGGTGGCCTGGATGCCGGCAGGCCTTCGCGCGGTCTGGCTGAAGCCATCAGCAGGCCCGCGAACAGCCAGCCGAAGAAGTTGATCGTGCCCTGGCCCGTGAGCTGCCCTGCGACGATGACCGTGGCGGCATAGGACCACAACAGCATGGGCATCGGGTCGCGGTGGCGGCGTGCGGCACGCACGGCCAGCACCGTCAGGTAGCCCACGAAGGCCAGGCGGAAAACGATGTAGATGATGCCGAACAGCGGGCCCAGGTCGACCATGTGGCGCGCGAAGTCGGTCTCGGCGAAGGGGGGTGGGGCGCCATCCACCAGCACGCCCAGCGAGATCGCGGCGTTGCCGCCAAAACCCATGCCCGTGCCCAGCAAGGGCACGACATCGATCAGCCTGACGAAGTCGATCAGGCCGTACAGCGCGCGACCGAAGACGGCGGTGTTCGCGAAGGTCTGGCTCTCGGTGATGCTGGCCGCGTTCCAGCGTTCGATGAAGGCGTCGTAGCCGGCGGGAAACACCACGGGGTAAGCCAGCAACGCGGTGACGGTGAGGACGGCGGGCCAGACCAGGGCCCGCCCCTTGAGTGCACCACCGCGGCCGATGATGGCGACCAGCATCGCCACCACCACGGAAATGCCGCACTGGATGAAGAGCCCGCGGCTGCCGCTGAAGGCCATGCAGGTGAGCACACCCGCGCCCGTGATCACCAGCACCAGCCAGCGCGGTGGCAGCAGGCCGCGCGCTGACAACACGTAGGCGAGCAGGACCGCGAAGCTCGCAGCCACAAACTGTTGTTGCGCCGCAGCCGACGCAAATGGGCCCTGCGGCCTGATGCGCTCGGCCGTCAGCCCGGGTCCCCTGAACTGGAATTCTTCCTGCGTCGCGATGCCGACGTTGATGGGCGCGTTCGCCGGTGAAAAGAACTGCGCCGCCGTCAGCAGCGCAATCGGCACGGCCAGCCAGAGCAGCAGCTTGAAGAAGCGCTTCACATCGGCATGCCTGAACTGCGCACCCACCAGGAAGGCCAGCGGCGCATACAGGAAATAGGCGCGCCAGCCGTAGATGCCCAGCACGACACGGTATTCGCTGTGGCCGCCGGTGGCGAACTGCAGCGCCGTGATCAGCACGCCCATGGCGGCCAAGCCCAGACTGATCTGCAGGAACAGCTGACGCTTCGGCCACAACGAATGCCGGGTGGCGACAAAGTAGGTCAGCAACAGGAACGGGTCGCGCAGGAAGAAAATGTAGGTGGCCCATTGCGGCGCGATCCACTTGCGGATGGCGCCTTCGGCAATCGCCAGCAGCAGCAGCAGGAACACCAGGCGCACCACGGTCTGCCGGCCGCGTTCCTGGGCCGGGTTCAGCGGTGCAGCCGCGACACGCGGGCCGCCCGCGCCACGCGCCGGGGCGCGGCTGCGCTCGGCCGCCGGGCGGCCGCCGGGCCTAGGCTGCCAGCGCGGCGCGGCGGGGTTGGCAGGCATCGGTGAAGACACGGATGTAGGCCGCCGCCACGGCCGGCGGTCGATGGCGGGCCAGGTGCTCGGGCGCCAGCGCGAGCAGGCGCTGGCGCTTTTCCGGCGACCGAAGAAGCGACTTCAGCACCCGGGCCAGGCTGGTGGCGTTGCCTTTGTCGAACAGCACGCCGCAGGGTCCGACGGCTTCTGGCAGGCCGCCGCTGCGCGCCACCACCGGCACACAGCCACAAGCCAGGCCTTCGAGCGCCACCAGGCCGAACGGTTCTTCCCAGGTGGAGGGAACGACGATGAGGCGGTGTGCGTTGAGCAGATTGACCAGGGCCTCGCCGCTGCGCCCGCCGACGAAGTTGACCTGATTGGCCAGCCCGTGCTGCCGCGCCTGCGCCTGCAGGGCGTCAGCTTCGGGCCCTTCGCCCACCACGGTGAGCTGCGGCCGCAGCCCTGCGCCCGCCAGCCGGCCGAGCGCGTCCAGCAGGACGCCGACACCCTTGTCGCCGACCAGGCGGCCCAGGAAGACGATGTCCCGTTCACGCCCGACAGCGGGCAGCAGGCGAAAGAGCGTGTCGCGATACGGGTTGGGCAGCACCTGGCTGGCCAGCGGCAGGTCTGCAGCCATCGCCCCGCTGACCGCAATGTTCGTCGCCCAGCGCAGCACCGCGCGCTTGACCCGGCCTGCGCCCTGGCGCGGAATCCACATGTGGTGGGCCACCACCCAGGGCCTGCGCAGCACCAGCAGTGGCCAGGCCATGCGCAGGCTGATGTTGTTGTGGAAGACCAGGTCGGCGGCCAGCACCAGGGCCCACAGGCGGGCTGCGCCCGGGTTGCGCACCACGAGGTAGGGCTCCTCGTCGGCGCTGATGTCGATGCCGGCCGTATGCGTCACCAGCGTGACTTCATGGCCCTGCTGGTGGAACTGCTCGGCGAGCACGGCCGAGACGGTTTCTATGCCGCCAACCGAAGGCCGAAAAGGCACCGAACAGAACAGGATCTTCATTGAGAACGAAGCGAAAAAGCTTCTGAAGATATAGCGCGATTGTTTCGGGCGTGAGACACGCCTTCGGTCTGTTCCGGGCCCGGTGGTGCGGTGCTGCTGGGCTAGCATGCCGGCACATGATCCCTCTTGCCGCGCCCCGTGTCGTGGTCGTGAATCTCAACGCCCCCGAGCTGAACTACCTGGCCATGTCGCTGGCACACAGCGGGCATCTGGCCAGGTTCGTGCGACCCTACGTGAACAAGGGGCGGTGGTGGGAAAGGCTGCTTGCAGCACTGCCGCTGGCCGGGCGCCTTTACACCAGCACCTTCGGCCGCCGCCGGCTGGACGAGCCCGCGCTGATGGCCCTGACGCACGAGGCCGGCGTTTGCGCCGACATCGTTTCGGCGGCCGTGGGACGTTCGACCTTTCTGCCGGACGACACCCGCCACCGCTGGACCAACCGCTTGCGCATGGGCGTGCGCGAAGCCGTCGCCCACGACGGGCAGCGGTTTGCCGCCACGGCCCAGTGTGTCGTGGCATACGAAGGTTTTGCGCTGCCGGCCTTCGAGGCCGCGCGCGCGGCGGGGCGGGCCCGTTTGCTGCTGAACTACCCGGTGGCCCACCACCGCACCCGGCGACGCATCCGCCATGAGGAAAACCAGCGCGAGCCGGCCTTCGCAGCCACCTGGCCAGGCTTCGACGACTGGGGGCCGGGCCACGAGGACCGGCTCGACCGCGAGATTGCGCTGGCCGACGTGGTGCTGCTGGGCTCGCAGTTCGCCGCCGACAGCTTTGTGGCCGAAGGTGTTCCAGGCCACAAGCTGGCGGTCGTGCCTTATGGCGTGGACCTGCGGGTCTTTCACCCCGCGCCCGCGGGCCAGCCGCCCAGGGCCGAGCGGCCGTTCAGGGTGATCTACGCCGGCCAGCTGACCCAGCGCAAGGGCATCGCCTACCTGTTGCGCGCCTACGCAGCCTTTCACCGTCCCGACACCGAACTGACCCTGGTGGGCGACGTGGTGGGCAGCCGTGAACCGCTGCAGCCGTTTGCCGGGTTCTTCACGCATGTGCCGCACCAGACCCGGCCGGCGCTGGCCCAGCGCTACCGCGAGGCCAGCGTGTTCGTGCTGCCGACGCTGATGGAAGGCATGCCGCTCGTGGTGCTGGAGGCCATGGCCTGCGGTCTGCCCGTGGTGGTCACGCCCAACGGGCCCGCCGGCATCGTTCGCGACGGTGTCGACGGATTCGTCGTTGCAGAGCGCGACCCGGTCGCGATCGCGGACTGCCTTCGGCGCCTGTACGACGACCCCGGCCTTCGTGCGCGGATGGGGCGCAACGCTGCGGCGCGGGCGCTGGAGTTCAGCTGGGATGCCTATGCCGCGGGTGTGCGCCGGCAGCTGCTTGCCCAGGCCGAGGCTTGATGCTCGAAAACGCGCCCGACCCGCTGCCGCTGGTGGTCGTGGTCCTGACCTACAACTGCGAGGCCATCGTCGGCGAAACGCTGGCGCAGGCCTGCCGGCTGTGTGCGCAGCCCTGGGTGGTGGACTCGTATTCCAGTGACCGCACCGTGGAGATTGCCCTGGGCCTGGGCTGCAAGGTGGTGCAGCGGCCTTTCGCGAACTACGCCGAACAGCGCAACTGGGCCATTGCCGAAGTGGCGACGCAGGCGCGCTGGCAATTGCACCTGGACGCCGACGAAGTGCTGGACGATCCGGCGGTGCAGCACATCGCAGAGACCGTGGCGCTGCCTGCGCCCGGTCACCGCGCCTACCTGATCAGGCGTGTCGACTACTTCATGGGTCGCCGGCTGCGCCACAGTGGCCTCAATCCCTGGCATCTCAGGCTGTTCATGTCGGGGCATGGTGTCTGCGAAGACCGTCTCTATGACCAGCACTTCGTGGCCGACGCGCCCGCCGGCCGCCTGCGCGGCAGCATGCACGACAGGAACAGCGTCAGCCTGTCCGACTGGACGGCCAGGCATAACCGCTGGAGCGACCTCGAAGTGGCCGAGGTGGCGCGCGGCGACGATGAAAAGGGCGGTGTCCTGAAAGGCCGTTTGAACGGCGACCCGCGCGAACGAACCCGCTGGCTGAAACAGGGCTACTACCGCCTGCCGGGGGGTGTGCGCGCGCTGGCCTACTTCGGCTACCGCTATCTGCTGCGGCTGGGCTTCCTGGACGGGCGCGAAGGCTTCTATTTCGCCGTGCTGCAGGCCTTCTGGTTTCGGCTGCTGGTCGACGCCAAGGCCTACGAACGTTCGAAGGCTACGCCTGCCGTGCCCGCGGCCGGCTTGTCCGAAGCCGTCCCGGAGAGCCCGAAGCCGGGGGGCCGCCCTGCCGCTTGAGCGCGCAAGGGTGCCAGCATCCCCGAAACCACCCCCTGCATGTCGACGGCGGCCCGCCAGTTCAGCAGTTCTGCAGCCAAGGCCGGGTTGGCGCGGCTGATGCCCAGGTCGCTGGGGCGCAGTTGTTCCGGGGCGTGATCCAGATGGTCTTGCCAGTCCAGCCCGAGCTCGCCAAAGACCGTGGCCACAAATTCCTGCAGCGTGTGCGTTCGCCCAGTGGCGATGATGAAGTCGCGCGGCTGGGTCTGCTGCAGGATCAGATGCATGGCCACCACGTACTCCGGTGCCCAGCCCCAGTCTCTGGCGATGTCGGTCCGGCCCAGGCGCAAGCGTTCGCTGGATCCCTGTGCAATGCGCCAGGCCGTCGACACGATCTTCTGCGTGACGAAGCGCTGTGGCCGCAATGGCGATTCGTGGTTGAACAGGATGCCGGTGCAGGCGAACAGGCCGTAGGCCTCGCGGTAGTTGTTCACCAGCCAGTAGGCCGATGCCTTGGCCACGGCATACGGGCTGCGCGGGCTGAAGGGCGTGGACTCGTCGGCCGGGGTGCCGCCGGTGTCGCCGAAACATTCGCTGCTGCCGGCGTGATAAAGCCGCACCGGCCGCTCCAGCAGGCGGCAGGCCTCGAGCAGGTTCAGCGTGCCCATGACCACGCTTTGCAGCGTTTCTGCAGGCAGTTCGAACGACAGCCCGACCGACGACTGGCCGGCCAGGAAGTAGACCTCGTCGGGCTGCGCCGCCTTCAGTGCCACGAACACGCTGCGAAAGTCCTCGGGCGCCATGCTGCGCAGCTGCACCGCTTCATGGATGCCCAGCCAGTGCAGCCGAGGGAATGCCGAGCCCTGTGCATCGCGCGAGGTGCCCCAGACTTCGTAGCCCAGGCCCAGCAGATGCGCCGCCAGGTAGGCGCCGTCCTGGCCGCCGATGCCGCAGATGAGTGCCCTGCGGCGCGGCTCAGCCATTGGGTTCTTCCGGGCGAAGTGGCAGCGAACACAGCCGAGCGAAGTCGCGCACCTGCATCGCGATGGGGTGTTGTGCGTACCACTGTCGGGCTGCATCGGCCATGGCCTGCGGTTCAGCGGGCCAGCCCCGGTCCGGCTGGCCGAGCACATGGTGGTGGACACCGACGCGCAGGCCATCGGCATCGGGGCCGGGGCCAGCGGTGTTCAGCACCACGCAGCCGTGGGCCGCATAGGCGGCAAAGACGGAAGACTTGCCCAGGTGCACTGACGGGTAGTCGATCAGGGCGTACATCGAACTTGCCAGCAGTTGGCGCAGCATGTGCGCCTCGAGCTGGCCGACATGGCGGTGGCGGAGCGCCGCATAGTGTCCCGGCACCGCGGCGCCCGAGCCTGCCTCCAGCACTTCAGTGATGCCCTGGGCACGCAAGGTCTCGGCGTGGTGGGGCAGCTTCGACAAGGCGCGGCTGCGGGTCGAGGCCGCACCGAATACCAGCAGCTGCGGCCGACGCGATGCGAGGGCGGTCACGACCAGCGGTTCGCCGATGGTCGAAAACACCGGCCGCACCTGCACGGCCGTGCCAGGCCTGACCTTCTGCTGCAGCCAGCGCGCATGGTGCTGCGAGTTGGTCGAGACCGCGTCGCTGGCCAGCGCCAGTCGGGCGGCAATGCCGGCCTGCACACCGCCCAGCCAGAATGCCGATCGCCATGGCGGACCGGAAGCAAAGAGTTCATGGAACATGGTCACGAGGCGCAGCCGCGGCCCCAAGGCCAGCTTCGCGCCTTCGACTTCGCGTACTAGCCACTGGCAAATGCCTCGGGGGTGAAAGCCGTAGCCGGAATAGTGCAGCAGCAGCGTGCAAGGGCCCTGGCCGGCAAGCTGCGCTAAACGGTGTGCCAGCGAGGCCTCGCCGGCAAGCGCCTCCGAGAAGACCAGGACTTCGGTGTGCGTGCCTTCGGCAGCCCAGGCCTGCCGCAGGCAGTCGAGAAAGTCGCGAACACCCCCCTGGCCTGCAGCGGTGAGCTGCACCAGCACGGGCATGGCCCGCGAGCGCGGGCTCGTCGCAAGGGGTGCTGAAGCGGTGGACATGGCTCCCGAAAGCGTGCCACTCTTGCGTGACAAGACATGTCGTCCGCCCGTCAGGGCGGCGGCAAGCTGTGCGCCAGCAGACGACCTACCGCGGCGGAATGCTTCTGCTGACACTCCTCATTCAGGTGATAGACGGCGTCGAAGAAGCAGTCCAGCGGGTACTGCGACCGGTTCGGCAGCACGACGAAGTGCTGGCCATGGCGTTCGAACAGGGCCCGCAGTTGTTGGTCGCGTGCCGGGTCGATGTGCAGGTGGTCGGGCAATGTCGGCAGTCCGCCCACGACCCGGATGCCCCTTTGCCTGGCGCGGTCCAGGAAGGCCCCGAGCACGTCGATCGCATGGCTGCGCTCGGGCAGCGGTCGGGGGTCGATGGCGGCGGCGCGGATGAACGCCTGGTAGGGCTGGCCGCGTGCTGCGGTGTGACCGGTTTCATCGCCTTGTGGCGACAGGCTGCCGATGCCACTGCGGCGCTCGAAGCCAAACTTGTCGAGCCCGGTCTCGATCAGGCCATGGATGAGGAAAGGCAGGTCGAAGGAACCCCAGGCGCGGGCAATGCGGGCTGGCGACAAGGTCCACAGGATGTCCTGCCGGTGGTGAACGAGCACGGTGTTTTCGGCGCCCGACTCCATCTCTTCCCGGCCGACCCGGTACTGCTCGTACTCCAGCGGCATGTAGACCAGGTCGCCGCGCTGCAGCAGCGGTTCGATCTGGAGCAGCTGGAAGTCGATGCCCACGCCAACGGCCATCGACAGGTTCACGCAGGGCAGCCCGGTGCTGGCCGTGAAGGCCGAGCAGCGGTGGCTGTAGCGGCCATTGCTGCCGGCCCAGATGGCCAGCTTGGGGCTGGGCAGGCTGCTGGCATAAGCAGCCTTCAGGCGGGCCGATTCCGGAATCTCGCCCAAGGTCAAGGGTCGGTCGACGACCGAGAAGATGGCCAGGTACAGCAGCACCGATGTCAGCACCGCCACGCCGAATGCCAGCAGCTTGTGCATCAGAACTGGTAGTACAGGAATTCCGACGCGCCGCCGTACAGCACCTGCTGCAAGGCCAGGGCAGCGCAGGGCACGACCAGCAGGTAACGGGTTCGGTTGCGCAGTTCGTGCAGGGCCGGTGCCCACAGCACCAGCGCCATGCCGGCACCCAGCATCACCGTCATCTCGACGAAGCCCATCACCGTGCCGTCACCCAGGTAGGGCACCTTGCCCGCACCCTGGGCCACCAGGCTCAGGGGCGGCAGGGCGCTGATGATCTGGTCGGGCAGCAGCGCACCGTTCAAGCCCGCCATGCCACGCAGCATCGACAGGGCGCTGGGCAGGTCGGCGGCGCGGAAGAACACCCAGGCCACCACCACGGCCAGAAAGGTCAGGGGCCAGGCCAGCCAGCGCAGGCCTGGCACACCCCGCAGCGCCCAGTCGGGCGACCAGCGTCCCAGGGCTGCGCGCCAGAGCCCATGCGCCACCATGTAGGCCGCATGGAGGCCGCCCCACAGGATGAAGGTCCAGCCTGCGCCATGCCAGACGCCACCCAGCAGCATGGTCAGGGCCAGATTGACGTAGCGTCGAAAGGGCCCGCGGCGGTTGCCGCCCAGCGGGATGTACAGATAGTCGCGCAGGAAGCGCGACAGCGTCATGTGCCAGCGCCGCCAGAATTCGGTGATGTTCCTGGCCTTGTAAGGCGAATGGAAGTTCAGTGGCAGCTTCACGCCGATCATCAGGGCCAGGCCGATGGCCATGTCGGAATAGCCGGAGAAGTCGAAGTACAGCTGAAGCGTGTAGGCCAGCGCAGCACCCCAGCTTTCGAAGAAGCTGGGGTCGGAGGTGGCGGCCGCGTCGAATGCCGGGTTGGCATAACTGGCGAACTGGTCGGCCAGCACGACCTTCTTGAAAAGCCCCAGGGTGAAATAGACGCAGCCGTCTGCCAGCCTCGAGGCGTGGAACTGGAAGATGTCCGGCCGCGCAAACTGCGGCATGATTTCCGCGTGATGCAGGATGGGCCCGGCGATGAGATGTGGGTAGTAGGTGACGAAGAGTCCGTAGCGCAGCGGGTCGAAGTCGGCCACCTTGCGCATGTACACGTCCACCAGGAACGCGACCTGGGTGAAGGTGAAGAACGAGATGCCCAGCGGCAGTTCCTGTTCGAAGGTTTGCCAGCCCAGGCCGAAGAAGGCGGAGATCTCTGCACTTGCAAACGCCAGGTACTTGTAGTGCAGCAGCAGCGCCAGGTTGGCCACGATGGCGGCTGTCAGCAGGTGGCGCGGCTGCAGCCAGCGACCCGGCTGTCGTGAACAGGCGGCGATCGATCTGCCTGCCAGCAGGTTCAGCGTGATCGAGGCCAGCAACAGCGGCAGCCAGATCGGGTTCCACCAGCCGTAGAAGAACAGGGAGGCCAGCAGCAGCCAGGCCAGGGCCCAGGTCGGCCGCCGGCGCCCGATCAGGAAGAAACCCAGCAGGACCAGCGGCAGGAAACCGAACAGGAACGCTGCCGAATTGAACAGCATGGTGGTGCTGCTGCCCGGGGCGCAACTACTGCTGCTGGGTGGCGAATCTCAGGCTGGACGCCGTGGCGGCGTCGAAACTGAACACCCTGGCACCCGCGGCCTGGACCACGCCGTTGACAGAACGGCCTGCAAAGCCGGCCATGGCGTTGCCTGGCCCGCCGCTGGCATTGGCGAAGACGAAGTCGCTGCCGAACTCGCTGGTGCCCGGCAGGCTGCCCACGGTTCTGAAAGCCCGCGCCTGGGTGTCCATGGCCACGAAGTTGGCATTGCCGAAGGCTCTGGCGCCATAGCGGTCTGCAACCACGAAGACCGACCGGTTCTCGCTGACATTCAGGTTGATGCTGTTGCCGCCGGCCAGCAGGACGGGGAAACCGCCACCGGTGCTGCTGAACAGCGTGGCTCCGGCCTCGTCGAAGAAGTCGAGCGCATAGGCCGGGTTGCCCGTGCCGACCCCGGTGACGCGCCATCGCTGGTGGATGTCGGTGGCGCTGGTGACGACCGTGGTCAGGGTGCTGCGCGGCGTGCTTTCCAGAATCTGCGCGCTGGTGCCTGGCACCCGCTTGTTCATGCGGGCAAGCTGGTTGGTGTTCACGCCCAGCGTGGTGACGTAGATGAAGTCCCGGCCCATGCTGGCCACGTTCACCGAACCGCTGCCACTGCCCAGCACACTGGACAGGCCGCCGGTTCGCGCAACCCGCAGCACCTGCCATGTGCCGGTTTCGGTGCCGCTGTTGCGGTACACGTAGAAGTTCTGGCTGTCGAAGCCGATGGCCTGCCAGCCGGTGGTGCCGACCCCGGTGACCGCGCTTTCGGTGAAGCTGGCGCCACCGCTGAAGTCGAGCACGCTCAGCCCGGTGGCCGATTCCGCGAGGACAGACCGGTAGGTTCCCGCAGCAACCCGCAGCAAGGGGTTCGCCGCCGTGCGCACGGTCAGCGTCTGTCCTGGCGCGGGCTCCCAGAAGCTGGCCTGGGTCGCGGTCAACCAGCCGCGCGGCGCCAGCGTGGTCGGGTCCCGCAACACCGCCAGCGGTCTTGCACCGGAGATGGGCGTCACCGAGATGCCTGGCGCGGTGGCGCTCAGCCGCACTTCGGCAGCGCCGTCGTCGCTGGTGCTGCACAGCCCGTCGGAGCCGGCCGTGGCGACGATGAAACGGGAGCGTTCCGGCGAGCCGTAGTCCACGGCCTCCAGCACAAAACCGCAGACCGAACTGGTCTGGGAGCTTTGCGCCCGAGGCTTCGGCGCTGTTCCGTTGGCCTGCAGCGGAACCCGGCGCACGTCACCGCCGACGATGTAGACCAGCGCGAAGGGCGTGAGTGCGCCCACGGTCTGCGTCGTGGCATTGAGGGTGCCGCTGGCCAGGACCTTGGCGTCGGAAACAGCCGCGTTGGGAGACTCGATCACCCATTCGACGTTCGGCGATGCGGGATGGACAAACGACAAGCCGAACTTCAGCTGGCTGGTCGGGCCTTCGGCCTTCAGAACCCAGCTGTAAGCCCCGGAACTGGGTGGGGTGGCCGCTGCTGGAACCCCGACCTGGGCGCCACCGCCACTGCCGCTGCTGCTGCTGCCGCCACCGCAGGCTGTCAGCAAAGTGGCCAGAGAACCAGCGACAAGCAGGTGGGTCAGTTTCAAGGCGGTCATCGTGACGGGTGGGAGGGCAGAGTTTGTGGATCGGATGTGACACCCGGTTCAGCCTGCGCCCGGCAGGTCTTTGAAGGGCTGGGCCGCCCGCGGCCACTTCGCACGTAGCCCGGCTTCAAGCACTGACTGCAGCGCGCGGCGGTGTGCATGGCGCTTGCACCAGTGCGCGGCGCCCCTTGGCCTTCAAGCCGAGCAGAGTCAACAAGCCCATCACCATGAACCAGCCGGCAGCGGGCAGTGGAATGGGCGCGGTCGTCGAAGACGACTCGAGTATCCGCAGGTTGCTTTCCAGCAGCACCAAGGTGCTTCCCGATTGCTGGGCGCGCACGGTGCTGATGAACTTCCACAGGCCGATGTCTGGCAGGGCACTCGAAAATGTCTGGCCGGCAGCGTTCAGGCGAAACGCACTGCTCGGTGCCGCCGACAGGATGCGCATGGAACTGGGCAGGCTCTCCACGGCCGGCTGATTCGCAGCGACCAGAAGAGCCCACTGGCCAGGCTGGTCGGCGACGGTCCATGTCGGTGCCGATTCGAACCCGACCAGATCTGCATGGGCGAACGGTGTCGCCGTTGCCGCAGCGACGATCAACAGCAAATGGGTGAACCGTTTGTTTCGCATGAGAGAGTTGTCGAAAAACGGATTCATTCGAAAAAGAAGGCGAACCGAATTCGTGCTGCTGTCGTGAAAGAAAGCGCGATTGCGATTAAAGATCAACTGACAAGATAACAGAGTCTTTGCATTCAACCAAGTTCCTGTTGAGCGCTGTAATCACAATGAAGTTTGTGCGAGTCAGCAGCTCCGACAATTGGTCCGAAAGTACCGAAAGCATTGTGGGTCTCGTCATGCAAATGTGTTTCGTTGCGACCGATGGAAGAACGATGCTCACCCAGCTCCAGGACTTTCGATCGGTGCGTGGTACAGGTCCTCATGACGACCTCCTGGTTTGCCTTGAAACGGGCGGTGCGGGCAAGTCTGGCTTGTTCGGGTCCTGGGTGGCGCGTTGTTCTGCAGGCAGCGCCCCGCTGCTCTCGTGCAATGTCTTCGAAGCCTGCAGCGCCACGTTGGCAGCCTGCACATCGGCGCCCGGCATCATCTCGAGTGCAAGACCACGCGCCACGGCCTGGGCGCGATTGCTCGCGCCCAGCTTGCGCAGCAGCCCCTGCACGTGGTTCTTGGCCGTGAGCGGGCTGATGCCCAGCTGCGCGCCTATCCTGGCATTGCTCAGACCGTCGCGAACCAGGGCCAGGATCTGTAATTCCCGTTTCGTCAGCAGGCCGGTTTCGGCTGGACCCGGGGCCTGGGCCGATGTCCTGATGGAGAACTGGGGTCCCAGGCTGAATTCGAAGTTCAGCATGCGGCGATAGGTCAGGTGCAGATGTGGGCCGATGAGCGCCATCGCATGCAGGTGTCCTTCATCGATGGCGACGTCCCTCGATGCGAACATGAACAGGGTCTCGATGGCATCGGCCCGCTGCGGACGCGAGACACCATGCACAAGCAGTTGGTGGATTCCCAGGGCCGAAAGCTGCTCGAGGTAAGGACGAGTCATGTCGCTGTCGATGGCAGCCAGGGGCAGGCAGCAGACGGAGCCTTCGCGGCGCACCCACTCGTCGACGACCCGCTGCAGCAACACCGAAGTTCGGCCGGTCAATTCCGCCAGGGTGGCTTCAGGCAGCAGGATGCTGTTGAACTGATCGAAGACCAGGGTGCGGTGAGAGGGGCTCCAGGCGCCGCAGATGGCCAACTGGTCTGGCAGGAACAGGCCCACCTTTGACAGCAGCCAATTGAAGAACTGGTGGCGCCGCCTAACCTCAGCGGCGCCCTCGATGGCGCGCAGCAAGGCGTCGGACTTCAGCAGCCCGCCTGCAGCAGATGCCGAATTCAACGGGTTGTTCACGGCAGGACCACGTTCTTCATGATCCGAACGGTAGCCACTGCCTGTGAAAGCTGTGTTCTGCCTGCCATCAAAAATGCGCTGAACGGATCAGGCAGTAAGGATGGTCCACCCGATTTGCGAGCGCGGGCTGGCGCGCTTGGGTCAACGCACCGGCAGTGGTCCGGCCCAATGCAGGCCCAGCACCAGCAGTGCACTGGCTGCCAGCCAGGACGCCAGCACCCGCAGGGCAATGTGCTGCCAGGGTTGCCGGGCCAGTTCGGCAATGGCAGCCAGGCCCAGGGCCAGCAGCGCCGCACCCAGCCAGGTGCCGGCGATCACGACCCAGCGACCATCGCCCACAGCCATGTCTGAAAGACCGAGTCCGGCCATCGCGCCCACGGCCGCGGCCATGGCCGACACAGCCCGGGCCGACGGGCGCAAGGCGGCCAGTGCGATGGCCGCTACCAAACTACCCAGGGCCAGCAACCCGGTGTCTGCATCGATGCCAGGCCACTGCGATCCGGCCACCAGACCCAGCACCAGCGCCAGCACCAAGGCCAGCACGGCCTGGCGTGCGGCCACCAGCCCTCGCTGGCCGATGAGCACGCCCAGCGCCGCCAGGGCAATGAAGGCCGCCGGTGCCAACACCGGATGCAGCATGCCGCTGTAGAAGCGGCCCAGCCCTGGCACCGGGCTGTGCGCCCAGGCAAAGGCTGGCCAGGCCAGGGCCAGGCCGGCGATCAGCCTGAAGGCCATCGTCGACAACAGGTTCTGGCGGGTGGCAAGCCGGTGTTGCAGTCGCCGCGTCACACCGCGGCGGCCAGCAGGAAGCTCAAGCCTGCCAGCCCGATCAGGCCGCCGCCGGCGCGCACTGCCCAGCGCCCCGCGGGCCAGTGCGACAGCGCGCCGAAGGCGATGCCGCCGGCATGCATCAGCCCGGTGGCAAGCACGAACCCCAGGCTGTAGAGCAGCGGATCGGCTGCGCCAGGTAGCTCGGTGCCATGGGCGTGGCCATGGAACACGGCAAACACGCCGACGATGACCGCCGCCACCCACAGCGGTGGCCGCGCTGCCGCAGCCACCATCACGCCCAGCACCACGGCCGACAGCGCAATGCCGATCTCGATGCCGGGCAGGGGCATGCCCACCAGCCCCAGGAAGCCGCCGAAAGCCATCACCAGCGGGAAGACGATGGGCAGCACCCAGATTGCCGGGCGCCCCAGGAATGCGCCCCACAGGCCCACGGCCACCATGGCCGCCACGTGGTCCCAGCCGGTGAAGGGGTGGATGAAGCCGGTGGCGAAACTGCCGCTGCCCAGCGGGGCGCTGTCGCCATGGTCGCCATGGGCCCAGGCCGGTGCCGTGGCCAGGGCCCACAGGGCTGCGGCCAGCAGCCAGTCGTTCGTTCGTTTCATGGTCGTCGCTCGTCTGAAAGGGATGTCGTCAGCGGGCCAGCACGCCCAGCAGGCCGGCCACGCGCAGCCAGGTCCAGTAGGCCGCCAGCGCGCCCATGGCGTAAAGCGCCACGGTGCGTGCCTGGTCCAGCCGCGGCAGCCTGGCCAGAACCTTCCACAGCACCCAGGCTGCGAAGACCATCAGCAACTGGCCGATTTCCACACCCAGGTTGAAGGTCAGCAGCGCCAGCAGCACATGCTGCTCGGGCAGGCCGATGTCCTTGATGGCGCCGGCAAAGCCCAGGCCGTGGATCAGACCGAAGCCGAAGGCCACCAGCGCCGGCCAGCGCCGGGCCAGGGTCTCGCGGCGGTGCAGCGCCTCGGCCGCCACCAGCACGATGGACAAGGCGATGACCGCTTCCACCGGGGGCGAACGCAGTGCCAGCCAGCCCATCGCACTCAGTCCCAGCGTCAGGCTGTGGGCGACGGTGAAGGCGGTGATGGTCCAGACCAGCCGGCGGTTGAAGCCCACCAGGAACAGCAGCGCCACGACGAACAGCAGGTGGTCCAGCCCGGTGAGGATGTGGTCGATGCCCAGCGTGGTGTAGGACCAGGCGATCTCGCCCAGGCCACGGCGGTCGTCGGCCGACCCGAAGAGGCGGACCCGCGGCTGACCGACGGACAGGGTATGGGTGCTGGACTGGCCGTCCAGCCAGCGAATCCTCACGATGACGGCTGAGAACTTGTCGCCGACGCCCTTGATCGCGAACGGGCCGCTCAAACCCTGGGCACCGCAGCGCGCCATCACGCCCTCGGACTGGCACTGCGCAGGCCATTGCGGCTTCAGGCTGTCAGCGGGCTGCGCCCTTCCGCTGGCCCCCCAGCTGACGACGAAGTCGCCACGCGCGGTCTCGCGCAGGTGAAGTTCGGCCATGCTCAGCTCGTGCGCTGAAGCGCCCATGCTGGCCCAGGCGGTCAACAGGCTGACCAGGAGCCATCGCCACCACCTGCGGCTCACGGCTGAGCCTCCGAGACGAAGCGGATCTTGTACTTCTTGGCCAGGTTGCGAACTGCAGCCGTGCGCTCTGCGGCCATGGTCGCGTCGATCCAGTCCTGCTGCACCACGCCGCGCATCGCTTCGAATGAGGCTGGCCTGGCTGGGGTGATGGCGTCCAGGCGCATCGCGCGCCAGCCCTCACGGGTCTTCAGTGCATGCCACTCGCCAGGAGGCAGATCCTCCAGGATCTTGGCGAATTCCTCACCGTAACTCTGAACCAGGTTGGCATGCGGCCGGCCCGTGAACACGCGCAGGCCGGCCTGGGCATCACCCGAACTGCTGCGGTTGAGCTCGGCGACGAAACTGCGAACCGCTGCTTCCGTGTTCTCGCCCGTCAGCACGGCTTCCTGGAAGTCGTAGCGGGCGGGTTCGTCGTACTTGTCGCGCCGCGACTCGAACCAGTCGCGCAATGTCTTCTCGTCGAAGGCCGGCAGTTGAACGGTGGTTTCCACGACGTTCAGCGCCTTGAAGATCACCCGTTCGCGGATCGCCGAGTCGCCCTGATCGACACCCAGGGCCAGGCCTTCGCGGTAAAGCACTTCGTTGTCGAGCCAGAGCTGCCGCAGCGCCGCCAGTTGCTCTGCCGTCGGTTCCTCGCCGCGCGCGGCCTTGAACACGGCCCGCGCTTCCTCGTCGACCTCGGCGCCCACGACGATGGTGTTGACGGTGTCGGCCGAGGCATTGAGCACATGGTCGGCTGCGAACAGCAAGGCGCCCAGGACTGCAAAGTGCAGCAAAGGCTCGCGCAACCAGGGCGGGGTGCCGCGCTTGGCGGGCTTGTCAGTGAAGGCTGGCTGGTCGGTGGTCGGAACAGGGGTGGACATGGGGACGGGTGGGTGCTTCGGAATCGGTGTGGGCCCCGTCGCGCGGGGCTCGCCACTGGTCTGGAGAGATGGCTTCAGCGAAACCGAAGGAAGTCGATGCTGAGCTCGGCAGGCACGGCGCCACCGATCTTGAATACCAGGCGCATGGGATAGGTGCGACCCACGTCCAGCGGCATGCGCAGGCCGGTCAGGCGCAGGAAGGTGCCGGTCTCGGAAAGAACGGTTTCCTGGCCCTTCGGGATGAAGAAATCCATCCCGGGTTGGACGCGATTTTCACCCGACTCGACGATCTCCGCGCCCGTGGCGATCATCGTCTCGACGCCGATCAGACGATCGTCCTGCTGGACCTGGTCGAACAGCATGGAGACGATGGCGCTGGTGTCGTCGTCGCCCGATGCCCGCGTCCACGGATGCATGATCCGCAGGTTGCTCGTGAAGAACTCGCATGCCTGGGCCCGCAGGCCGACGCCCGTCAGGCCCAAGGCCAGAGCGGATTGCATGCAGGTGCGGCGCGAAATCAAGGTGCTCATTCGACTTCCCTGAAAAGAGTTGAAGACCGGTTCGTCACGGGTGGCGAACCAGGGAACGCATGCCGCGCCGCCAAGCAAAAGAGCGCCGCGCAGTGCGCGCGGCGCTCGACGACATGCAATCGCAGGCTTTACTTGGCCCGTGCGACGCGTGCAGCGCGCGTGGGGGCCGCCTCCGTCTGGATATAGATCGGGTTGCTGTAGAACCACAGGTCCGCCCAGGCGGCGACGTCGAAGGCGGAAAGCCTGACGCCATTCACCACGGGCAGATGGCTGGGGCAGCCGTTGATGTTGTTCCCGGTGAACGGCTTGCGGCCACCCACCGGCGGCACGTTGGTGCCCACCGTGGTGCAAGGAATGCGCAGGTTGTTCACGTCAGCGGCGTTCGTGAAGAAGTCGGGCAGCGGATTGCCGTTGGCGTCGGTCTCGAACGGGACCGAGGCCGGCATGTTGGTGCCGCGCAGACGGAAGTACTGCGACTGGGTGACCGTGACCGTGTGGGTCATGGCCACGGCGGGTGCACCGCCCACGTTCACGGTCGTCCAGTTGTTGCGGTTGAACACGGCGCGGATGCCGGCGGACGTGTTCTTGGCAGCGGCAGGCACCACGGGCTGGCCCGCACGCGGGTCTGGCGGCAGGTAGACGTCGTTGATGGTGGCGGTGCTGCCGTCCAGGCGCAGCCAGTCGGTGTTGCTGGGCCATGCCCCGGCGTAGTCCGGCGCGCCAGGCGTCTTGCGGCCGGTGACCAGGCCCCCGATCAGGTCGACATGGTCGAGCACCGGCAGGTTCAAAGGCTGCGTGATGCCCACCTGCAGCAGGGACGGGTTCGGGAAGTTGTACGGCGAGTTGCTGGGTGTCTGGGGGTCGCGGGCCACGATGGCCAGCACCACACTGGCGCCGGAAGGCACTGTCAGGCGTTCACCCATCGTGGCGCAGCCAGCGGCAGACGGGGCGCTGCTGTCGTTGGCTGCCGCAACGGCCAGGGCCTGGACCTGCGCCGCCGACAGACCCGTGCAGGCCACGAAGGCCAGCCGGTCGATGAGCTGTCCGCTGTCGACCCAGGTGTTGCCGCTGCGCAGGCCGTCGACGATGTTCTGCGGGTTCAGCCGGTCGGTGCCGTTCTTCACCAGGGTGAAGTTCTTCTGGTATTCGCCCGGCTCGAAGTCCAGGGTCGAGCGCCTGTCGTCCGGGCCGAAGATGCCCCGGTTGTGCCAGTCGGAACTGGCGAAGAACCAGAAGTTGCGGCCTTCGCCCAGCAGCGCGTCCCAGACGCCACCGATGACGGCGCCATACACGCCGGTGCCGCCGTAGGTGGTGCCGCCGACGGAGTCGGTCGGCACGCCGGCGATGTTGTTGCGGCGAGGGCGGTATTCACCGCGCTCGGAGGAAGCGCCATGGCCCGGCTGGGTTTCCATGCCGAAGGCCACGTCGGGAGCTGCGTTGTTGAAGTTGCGCAGGTGCTCGACGTTGAAGCCGTTGTTGCCGTTCGGGTTGAAGGGGCCCGCACGCTCCAGGTGGGCCGGGATGTAGTAGCTGGCGAAACGGTGGTTGGCCTGCATCCAGCGCACGGCTTCCAGGGTCTTGATGTGGCCGCGCTCGCCCAGACCGGTGGAGCCCGGAACCAGGCTGGGGATCAGCTTCTGACCGGTCTCGCTCCAGAAGGCCGATGCGGGCGAAGAGATCGTGCTGCCCGGCACGTCGCAGGTCCACTGGTTGCTGACGCCACGGCTGACGTCGGCACCGTTGCCGCGGTCGAAACAATAGGTCCACTGCGCCTGGGCGTTGGCATTGCCCAGCACCGTGCTCGGGCCGGCAATCTGGGTGCTGTAGATGGCAGCCGGGATCTGGCCCGTGATGACGGCCATCGACGTGTGCTCGTGGCCTTCGACGACGGACTCCAGGCCCAGGAACAAGGGCAGGTTCTTGTTGGAGGCCAGGTTCTCGATCAGGGGGTAGGCGAAGGACTGCAGTTGCTGCCAGCGCCACATGTTGGCGCCACCGGGGTTGCCCAGCGGTGTGACGCCGCTGTTGGCCCAGGTCGTCGTCGGACCCTGGTTCGTGAACGGATAGCCAGGCGTTGCCAGGCTCGGGTCTTCGGTCAGGGTGCAGTTGCGGCTGCCACTGCCGCCGTGGCCGGCTTGAACGAACCAGTCCAGGCCCCACACCGCGGTCGACTTGTGCACCTTCTTCTGCAGCGACAGCGAACCATCGGAGCAGGTGCTGTGGTTGTGGAAGTCGCCCGCCACGTACTTGCCGGCAGGTGAAGGCTGCGCGCCGGCGGGCGTGGCCGTCATGGCCATGACGCTGGTGGCTGCTGCGGCGATCGCGGCCAATGCGAGTGGGTGTTTGGTGAATTGAGGGGACATGGGTTCAGCTCCTGGGTTTGTCTGCGTGCTGGTGGACTCTAGGTAGGGCGATTGACGCTCCTGTGACAAGGGCGCCGGCCGGCCTGCCGATCGGGGTTGGACCCCTCGTTTCGGGGGGCGGGTTGGTCCGGAGCGGTTCAGCGCCGACCGGGAGCGTTGCCTGCGCCTTGAGCCTTCCCCTGAATCGGGGGGGCGGGTTTTCCTCGGCGCCAGGGTGGCGACGCAGCATCGTCATAAAGCCTCTTCATAGTGCGTTTACTCCAAGGCCAACCAGGAAGAGACCATGAAACTGCAGACCGTCGCCCTTCGATGCATCGCTGCCGCCGCAATGACTTGCGCGATCGGCTCAGCGAACGCCGTCATCACCTTCACCAACTCACCGGCCTCGCCGGTTTTCACAGGGGGCAGCGTCGACCGGTTCACCGACCTGACGATCAACAGCTTCCTGCCGGGCTTGTCGACGACGCGCGCTGCGGGTCCGTTCACCTACACAGCCGCCAGCACGGCGCTTGGGGCGTCGGAATCAGGGCTCTTCGTGGCGCCGCTCGCTGGCAACGTCGGCCTGTCCAGCGCGTGGTTCCAGGACTCGCTGGAAATTGCCCTCCCGTCGACGGGCATCCTGGGCTTCGGCGGCAACTTCTTCCTGTCGAACATGCTGGGTGAAGCGGTCGGGGCCAACACGGGTGGCGCCACGGGTACGCCGACCGTGACGATCACGGTCACCGACGTCAACGGCCTGAGCCTCACGCAGGCGGTGAATGCCTCGTCCACCACCTTCTCGGGCTTCATCTCCGACGTGCCGCTGAGCTCGGCGCGCATCAGCGTTGCGACGCTCAACAGCGCGCGTTTCATCACCGCCGACAACGTCGTCCTGTCGGCAGTGCCGGAGCCAGGCACCTACGGGTTGATGGCCCTGGGCCTGGGCGTCGTGTCGCTGCTGGCCCGGCGCCGTCGCCCGAGCTGAGGCGCTGGCCGTGCGCCGGGATGCGCCCCGCGGCGCATCCCTCCGCCCTCGTGGCTGCACGCCACCATGATGCCCCGATGAGTCACGAAGTCATCGACTTGTTCCCGACGCCCTTCCTCCGTGCGAAGGGCGTCTTGCCGTTCCCGCTGGTCGCAGGGCTGGTGGCGCACTTCAGCGGCCATGCCGACCGGGCCAACAACTCTTCGCCAAATCTGTCGCACACGCGCATGCTCAGTCCGGCGGAAAGTCCGCTGTTCGGCCAGGCGGCGCAGCTCATCACGCCCAAGCTGGTGGCGATGGGTGAACAGATGTTCGGCGAGGCCCTGGGCTGGTCGATCAAGGAGATGTGGGTCAACCTGCTGGACACCGGTGGCCACCAGGCCATGCACAACCACGCCAACAGCTTCATCTCGGGCGTGGTGTACCTGACCGCAACCCACCCTGAATCGCAGACCGTGTTCATGAAGTCACCCGGCGGCACCGACTTCGCCTTCCGCAACGACCACGCCAGGACCCAGCCCACGCCTTACAGCGCCGACAAGTGGGTGAGCCCTGCCCCCGCGCCCGGCGACCTGGTGCTGTTCCCCAGCTACCTGATGCACGCCGTGCCACCCAACCCCGGCGCGCTTCGCATCAGCCTGGCATTCAACGCCATTCCCACACGGCTGGACTCCTGGGGTTACAGCGTCGCATTCAGTGGCTGAAGCTGCCGCCCAGGCGCGTCGCCGCGCAGTGCTGGCGCTGATGGTGGCTTCCGGCTTTGCCGGGCTGGGCTACCAGATCGTCTGGACGCAGCAGGCCTCGCGCTGGCTGGGGCACGAGGCGGCGGCCGTGCTGGCCGTCATCACCGCTTTCTTCGGCGGCTTGGCGCTGGGCGCGCTGACCCTGGGCCGCCGCATCGACCGCAGCCCGCACCCGGCGCGCTGGTACGCCGGCTGCGAAGTGCTGATCGCGCTGTGGAGCCTGGTGCTGGCGCTGGCCATGGGGCCGATCAGCGACTTCCTGCTGGGCGTGATGGGCGCGCAGCCCAGCCCGCTGTGGCAGGGCTCGGTGGCCTTCCTGGGCTGTTTCCTGCTGTTGCTGCCGGCCACGGCGGCGATGGGGGCGACGCTGCCGGCCATGGAGAGCGTGCTGGCCGCGCTGAGCCCGCGCGCTTCGCCGATTGCCGCGCTGTACGCCAGCAACACGCTGGGCGCGGTGCTGGGTGTGCTGGCCACGGCTTTCTGGCTGGTGCCCGCCTTCGGCCTGGCGCGCACGGCGGCGGCCTGTGCGCTGTTGAACCTGCTGTGCGCCGGCATTGCGCTGGCGCTGGCGCCGCGGCGGCTGGTGCCATCGGCCGGGGCGCAAGCCGCCGAGCAGTCGTTGCCTGCGACGGGGCCGGTGTCTGCGTCCGGGCCTTCGCCAACGGCTGCGGCCACGGCGCCCAGCACCTGGCCGCTGCTGGCCGCCACCGGCTTCCTGGGCATCGGCTACGAAGTGCTGGTGGTGCGGGTGCTGAGCCAGGTCACCGAGAACACGGTCTACACCTTCGCCATCCTGCTGGCCATCTACCTGCTGGGCACGGCGCTGGGCGCAGCGCTGTATGCCCGCTGGGCACCCGCCGATGCCGGCCCGGCCTTGCGCCACAAGCTGGTGGCCTGCGTGGCCTGGGCCTGCCTGGCCGGCACTGCCAGCCTGTGGGCAGCGGAAGACCTGCGTGACTGGCCACTGGCCTGGCAGGGCGCCGTATCGGCCGGCCACATCGGCTGGGCGCTGCTGGGCGAAGCATTGCCGGCGCTGCTGGCCTTTGCGCTGCCCACGCTGGCCATGGGTGCGCTGTTCAGCCACCTGGCCACGCAGGCCCGCCGCGAAGGGGTCGGTCTCGGCCTCTCGCTGGGCGCCAACACCCTGGGTGCGGCGGCGGCGCCGCCCCTGGTGGCCTGGGTGCTGGTGCCCTGGCTGGGCAGCCTGGGTGCGCTGCTGGCCCTGGTGGCGGGCTACCTGCTGCTCATCGCGCCGGCGTCCTGGTTCAAGCCCTGGGCGGCGGGCGCAGCAGTGGCCACCGCCGGTGCGGCCCTGTTCGCGCCGCCGCTGGCCTTCATCGAGCTGCCCGAAGGCGGCCAGGTGCTGAGCTATCGCGAAGGTGCGCTGGCCGCCGTCAGCGTCGTGGCCGACGCCGACGGCGTGGCCCGGCTGCGCATCAACAACCGCCAGCAGGAAGGCAGCAGCGCCACGCTGCTGGCCGACGCGCGCCAGGCCCTGCTGCCGGTGCTGCTGCACCCGGCCCCCGGCCGTGCGCTGTTCCTGGGGCTGGGCACGGGCGTGACGGCGTCGGCCGCGGCGGCCGACCCGGCCTTGCAGGTCGATGCTGCCGAACTGCTGCCGGAGGTGATCGAGGCATCGGCCCTGTTTCGAAGCAGTGGCGGCGCAGGCGCCCACCAGGGCGGCACCGGCCCGCGCCTGATCGCGGCCGACGCCCGGCGTTTCGTGAAGGCCGCCGGGCCGGGCTACGACCTGATCGTCAGCGACAACTTCCACCCCGCGCGCAGCGGCTCGGGCCTGCTCTACACGGTGGAGCACTTCGGCGCGGTGCGCGCCCGGCTCCTGCCCGGCGGCATGTTCTGCCAGTGGATGCCTTTGCACCAGATCGACCTGGACACCCTGCGCAGCGTGGTGCGGTCGTTCCTGGCGGTGTACCCCGAGGCCGTGGCGGTGCTGGCCACGAACAGCCTGCAGACGCCCGTGTTCGGACTGGTGGCCCGGCCCGATGCGCCGCGGTTCAGCGTGCAGGCGCTGCAGGCGCGGCTGGCCGGCTACAGCGGGTCGCAAAGGCTGCCCGAATTCGGCCTGGCCGACCCGTTCGCCGTGCTCGGCAGCCTGGTGGCCGATGCCAACGCGCTGCGCCGTTTCGCCGGCGCCGCGCCGCTGAACACCGACGACCGCCCGGTGGTGGCCTACCGCGCGCCGCGCATCACCTACGCGCCCGATTCGCTACCCGCCGACCGGCTGCAGGCGCTGCTGGACGAACTGGCGGCGCAGCCGCTGGACCCGGCGGCGCTGGTCGACGCCGGCAGCGAACCCGCCTGGCTGCCCAGGCTGGCCGCGTACTGGGTCGCACGTGACGACTTCATCAGCGCCGGCCGCAACGTGCGCCCCAGTGGCGATGCCCGGCAGATGCTGGCGCAGGTGCAGGCGCCCTTGCTGGCGGTGCTGCAGACCAGCCCCGACTTCCGCCCGGCTTTCGACCCGCTGCAGCGCATGGCGCAGCAGCTGCGGAACAGCGAACCCGAAGCGGCGCAGGCATTGCTGGACGCGCTGGCCGCGATCGAAGCGCGGCGCGGGCCCGGGCCTGCATCTGCAGCGCTTGCGCAGCCGTAAGCGTTTCATTCGCGCTCCAGAGATCCTGCTCCTTCAGTCATGTCCAGGTCCTTCAACACCGCTGCAGTGCATGGCCTGGTCTGGTGCCTCGTTGTCATGCTGCCCTGGCTGGGGCTGGGCATGGTGCAGCGCCAGGCGCTGGGGCCGCTGCACGTGCACGCCATGCCGGCCGCCACCAGCGTGCACACGGGCGCCGAAGCGCTGCATCAGGCGTTGGACTGGTGGTGGGCCCGGGTGCAGCAGCAGGCGCATGCCCGCCAGCATGCGCGAGACCACGCCCAGGACCACGCCCTGAGCCATGCCCATGGGCACAGCCATGACGGCTGGCAGCGCCATCACCACGAACCTGGCGATGCCAGCGTGATGGCGCTGGACGCACCCGGTGAAGACCTGGGTGCACAGGCTGCAGCTGCGGCCTGGCTGCTGGCGCTGGGCGCCCCGGCGGGCGGCCTGCGCGTGGCCGTGGTGGCTGCCGCAGGGCACCGCTGGCCGCTGGCCGATGCGGCCCGCTTCGGCAGCTGGGGCACGGCGCCCCCGTTGCGGCCGCCCCGCGGCTGAGCCGCAGCCCGACCCCACCCTGTCCTATCCACTCCAGCAGGTGCCGATGCACCCGCCTGGAATCCGCCTGCGTGCGTGCACCCGCCTGCGTGCCTGCGCCTGGCCGTCATGCGGCGGCGCCGTGCGCCAACGAAAGAGCTTTTTCCATGCAACAGCTTCGAAACCGTTCAGGGCCAGGCCCTGGCTTGCGCAGTGCGTTTGCGCTGGCCGCGCTGGCCGCGATTCAGGCACCGGCAACGGCCCAGCCGTCTGCCCCGCAGCCCGTGCAACAGCCGGTCCAGCAGATCGAAATCAAGGGCCAGGGCCTGCGCAGCAGCGCCCAGGCGTTTTCCAGCACCACGCTGGACGCGCAACAAGTCCGCGACGCTGCCGTCAACCAGCCCGAGCTGCTGCTGCGCCAGGTGCCTGGCGTGGAATTGCGCAGCTACGGCCTGGGCGGTGTCGTCAACGTCGTCACTGTCCGTGGCTTCAATGGCGGCGCCCATGGTGGCGACCTGGGCATGGTCGTCGACGGCATTCCGCTGAACGAGGCGATGTCGCATTCAGACGGCTATGCCGACCTGAATGTCATCGTGCCGCTGGAGATCGAACGTTTTCAGGTCTATCGCGGCCCGGTGTCGGCGCTGTACGGCAACTTCAACCGCGGCGGGCTGGTGGCCATCGAAACGCGAAGGCGCGGCCACTATCTGCAGACCGATGCTTCGCTGGGCTCGTTCGCCACCGCTGACCTGCAGGCCGCGCTGGGCACGACGCTGGCGGGCGGCAGCGTCAACGCTGCCGCGCAGCTTTACCGCAGCGGCGACTTCAGGCCCGATTCGAAGTACACCCGCGGCACCGTCAGCGGCCGCTGGACGCTGGACATGGCCGAAGCCGGTGCCTTGTCGCTGTCGGCCCGGCTGCACCAGGGCGACTGGGATTCGGCCAGCTATCTGCTGCGCAGCCAGTTCGACGCCGGCGACCCCTACGGCAAGGACCCACGTGTGCGCCAGGACGGTGGCAGCAAGCACTTCGCCAGCGCGCGCGTCGACTACCAGCGGCCGTTGGGGTCCGGCACCCAGCTGCTGGGCTTTGCTTATGGCACGCAGCAGGATTACACCCGCTACTTCACGCGGCCCTTGAACGCCAGCACCTGGAGCCAACGCGAGGAAGACTACGACCGCCGCGTGGCCGGCGCGGGGGCCAGCCTGAACGGGCGCAGCACCCTGGCCGGCCAGGCCCTGGACTGGGTGGCCGGCGCCGAGATTTACCGCGAGTCCACCGACTTCCGCTTCTTCGAGGGCACACAGGCGCGCACCCGCGTCGCACCGGCCGGCTTCGACCGCCGCTACGACTTCAACAGCGCTTCCGCATTCACCGAACTGGCCCTGAACGTGGCGCCCTGGCTGCGCCCCACTTTGGGCCTGCGCCACGACCGCTTCACGGGCGACTGCAGCCGCCGGGGCCCGGAGACCGGCAGCGACCCCTGCAGCCGGCTGAACGAGGCCAGCCGCACGACGCCCAAGCTGGGCGTGGTGTCGACCGTGGCGCCGGGCCTGGACTTGCGGGCCAGCCTGGCCGAAGGCTTTGCGCTGCCACCCGGTGTGGCCAAGTACGCGGCCGGTGGCGCCGGTCTGGAGCCGACGGTGTTCAGGCAAAGCGAAATCGGCCTGAACTATCGGTCGGCAAGGCTGCGCGCCGACCTGGCCAGCTATCGCATCAGCAGCAGCAACGAAGTGCGCACGGTATCGCCAGGTGTTTTCGAGAACTTCGGCCGCACCTTGCGTCGCGGCGCCGAAGCGGCCTTGACCCTGACGCCTTTCGACAGCGTCGAGATCGGCCTGGTGGCCACGCGCATGAACGCCCGCATCGAAGAAAACGCGAACCCGGCCCTGGTGGGCAGGCAAGTGACGGGCGTGCCGCGCCAGACCACTGGCCTGACCCTGGGCTGGCGGCCGGCCGAAGGCTTTGGCGCCAGCGCCGAATGGCGCCGTGCCAGCGACAGCGCCGTCGATGCCGGCAACAGCGTCTTCGACGGCGGCTACAGCACGCTGGACCTGGGTCTGCAGTACGTCGGCCGCTGGGCCGGTACGCGTTACCGCGCCCATGCGCGCGTGCAGAACGCGGGCGACCGCGTCTATGCCAGCAATGCCTTCCTCATCGGCGGCCAGCGGCTGGTTGCGCCCGCTTCGCCGCGCGCCGTTCAGTTGGGCGTGCAGGCCGACTTCTGATGGCCCCGCCGACCTCGTCCCCATCGACTTTCAGTTTCACGACTTCAATCACCAAGGAACCAACCATGTCCAAGACCCTGAACACCCAGATCCACCGGCTGCAGCTGGTGGCCCTGCTGGCCCTGAGCAGCGCCGCCGCGCAGGCCCACGACATCGTGCTCGAACCGCAGCGCGACGGCGTGGCCGTGCGCTACGGCCATGCGCAGGACTGGCAGCAGGTGCAGGACGGCAAGCTCGTCGACCTGCAACTGCTGCGCGGCAGCGAAGCCCCGCAGGACCTGCGCGCCAGCCTGCGCCCGCGACGCATCGACTTCGTGATGCCGCTGCCCTCCGGCCGCCAGCCGCTGCTGGTGGCGGCGCGTTACGACAACGGCCTGTGGGCGCGCCTGCCGGCGGTGGGCAATGCCAAGCCGGTGTCGCGCAACACCACGCGGGTGATGCTGCCCGAGGCCACGGTGGTCAGCAACAACCTGAAGTTCGCCAAAGCCCTGATCTTGGGCGCCGACGACACCACGGTCTACAAGCGGACGGTGGGCCACCTGCTGGAACTGGTGCCGCAGCGCAACCCCGCCAGCCTGAAGCCCGGCGAACCGCTGGACGTGCTGGTGCTGTTCAGGGGCCAGCCGCAGGCCGACGTGGAAATCGAACTGAGCAATCTGGAAGACCTGCCCGGCAAGGAGCAGCGCTTCCGCAGCGACGCCAGGGGTCTGGCGCGCATCACGCTGCTGCCGAAGGGCGTGAACACGCTGGGCGCGCTTCACGAGCGCCCGAACGACGGCAGCCTGGGTGAAGCCTCACGCAGCGTGGGCGCAGACAAGTTCGTGCTGGCCGCGACGCTGAGCTTCGTGCGCTGAGCGCCGGTCGGGGAGACGGCTGGCGCCGGGCCTTCAGCCGGCCACGCGCACCAGCGCCGCCCCGGCCACCGCGATGTGCAGCAGCGTCACCACCACCGAAGCACCGTGCAGCCGTGCGAAGCGGGTGCGCTGACCGGCATCGGTGGCGCGGTTGATGGCGGGCATCAGCCACTGGCGGGCTGGAATGGTGGTCAGTGCAATGGCCAGGAGCCAGGTCGCGGCCACGCGGTCGACAGGCGCGGTGACGCTGGCGGCCAACGCTGCAGCCGCGATCACGAACACATAGAACGGCGGGAAGGCCCGTCGAATCAGCGCCCGCGCCTGTTCGGCGGGCAGGGCCGTGAACAGAAAAGCCGCGAAGCCACCGGCAAACAACAGCATGCCGCCAAAGAGCCCGCCCACCGTCAGCAGGCTGACGGTGCGCCACAGGTCGTCGAACATCTCACTGCACCTTTGCCGCGGGTTGCACGGCAGCTGCTTCGATCCGTCAGTCTGCGCGACTTTGCGGCCGGCTGCAGCGCCGGCGCCGATGCCCATTCAGGCCGGTGGAGATGAACCGGCCTGGTCGTGCCTTCGGGCCCGTACCGGGAGTCGCGCCGCGCGCCGCTGTGCAGCCGCGTGCCCAGCACCAGGGCCAGGCCCAGGCCCAGCAGCTGCCAGGCCGCCGGCTCCGGCACCACCGACGCCTGGCTCACGCCCGACAGGTTCAGGCGCCAGAAGCCGCCCTTCTGGTCGTTGGCGTTCGGGTCGTAGCTGGGCTGGTTCCATTCGGTCAGCAGGATGGGCGTCTCATTGCCGTAGCTGAAGCCCTGCGACAGCAGCGTGCCGTTGGCGGCGTTGAAGGCCGCCACCAGGGTGACGCGGTAGTTGCCGGCGGCCAGCGTAGGCAGCAGCAAGCCGGTGTCGAAGAAGCCCTGGCCCGTACCGATGGTGTCGTCGTCATCGACTTCGGCTTGCAGCGAGAAGTCGCCGTCCACGGCCGACCACAGGGCCATCGCAGGGTCGAAGTTCAGGCCGGATTGCCAGCTGTCGGTCCACAGCCGCACGTTGCTGGCGGCTTCGCTCACGCTGAAGTCGATCAGCACGACATCGTTGTGAAAGCGGATCTGGCCGCTGAGGCTGAAGTCGGCTGCAGCGGCCGGGGCGGCAGCAGCGAAGGCACTGCAGGCCAGCGCGATGGCCGCGGCGCAGCGGGTCAGTTGAGCTTGGGTTTGCATGGGGGTCGCTCCAGTGGGCTTCAAGGGGCCAGTGCCGGCGGGTTGGCCGGCGCCGTGGTCTGGGCCGAAGGCTGCAGGCGGTTGGTGCCGGTCTGCACTTCGAAGGCCGTGCCGAAGGTCTGCACGTTGCTGATGGTCTGCACCGTGTCGACGAACCACCACTCGCTCACCACGCGCTGCGGTGTCACGTCCACCAGCATGTAGCCGCGCTGGTTGCCATTGATGTACTTGAAGTGCGGGTTGATGCTGCGCAACAGTGCGGCAGTGTTGCCGTTGGGGTCGTTGAAGCCTGGCGACGAGACCGAGGTGCCGACGAATTCCACCGCGCGCGAGCCTTCGCCCGTGGCCGGGTTGTAGCCGCCACCGGCCGTGCTCGGGTTGTTCGGGTCCTGGCTCAGGTCGGCGGCCCAGCTGCTGTGGATGTCGCCAGTCAGCACCACGCAGTTCGGCACCGGGGGGTGCTCGGCCGTGCCCTTGAAGATGTCGTAGACCCGGTCGCGGGCCGGTTGGTAGCCGTCCCATTGGTCGCTGTTCAGGAACACGCCACCGCCTTGCGCCAGCGGTGCGCCCTGCAGCTTCAGCTGCGCGAACATCACGCCCTGACCCAGCAGCTTCCAGCGCGAAGGCGTGGTGCGCAGGCGATCGGCCAGCCAGGCTTCCTGCGTGGGGCCCAGCAGGGTGCGGCTGGGGTCGGCGAAGGCACCGGTCTGCACGAAGCCGTTGCCGAAAGGCGTGGGCACCGTGGCGGGCAGCTGCTCGCTGCGTGCCGACAGGCGCTGCTCCAGCATCACCAGTTCCATCAGGTCGCCGAAGCGGAAGGCGCGCTGGTTCTCGCGGCGTTTGGTGACGTCGGGAATGCGCACCGGCATCCATTCGTAGTAGGCCTGCAAGCCGGTGTTGACGCGTTGGTTCCAGTCGCCTTCGCCGCCCTCGCCGGTGCCGGGCGTGTGGTTCTCGGCGCCGTCGCGCCAGGCGTCGTTGGTGATCTCGTGGTCGTCCCAGATCGCGATCAGCGGGTGCTGGCGGTGCATCTCGATGGAGTCGGCGTCGCGCTTGTACTGGGCGTGGCGCAGGCGGTAGTCCGACAGCGTGACCATCTCGTTCGGCGGCTCGGGCGTGCGCAGGCTGCCGTAGACATTGGGGCCGTACTCGTACAGGTAGTCGCCGAGGTGGATGACGGCGTCGATGTCGGCGCGCTCGGCAATGCGGCGGTAGGCGTTGAAGTAGCCCGCCGCGTGGTTCGAGCAGCTGACCACGGCCAGGCGCAGGCGTGCGGTGGGGCCCACGGGCAGGGTGCGGGTGCGGCCGATGGGCGAGTCCTGCCCCAGCGCCGTGAAGCGGTAGTAGTAGGTGGTGCCGGGTTGCAGGCCGGCGGCGTCGACCTTGACAGTGAAGTCGCGGTCGGGGTTGGTCTTGGTCCGGCCCTGCTGCACGATCTGCGTCATGGCGGGGTCGGTGGCGATGGCGTAGGCCACGTTCACGGCGCCGCGCTGCCCGGTCGTCACCCGTGTCCACAGCATCACGCGCTGGGCCAGCGGATCGCCGCTGGCCACGCCGTGCTGGAACACGCTCTCGCCGCGGATTTCCTTCTGCAGCGCCATGGCTGGTGCTGCAGCGAGCGCCAGCGCGGCTCCGCCGGAACGTTGGAAGAAGCCGCGTCGGCTGGTGCCGACGGGCCTGTATTGGATGGTCTTGGGGCGGCCCATGTCGTGTGTCCTCGTCGTGGATGAATGTCGACGAGTGTCGGCAGGCACTTTGACAAGGTCGCGACAGGTCGAAACCGGCTGCTGCGAAATCGCGGCTCAGGGTAAGCTGGCCGCCCCCCGCACTTGCACTCGACGAAGCCGTTCCCGGCGTGTCCTTGCGGGGCCGCCGGCCTGGCCAGGCCGGCTTCCGGCAAGTCGACTAGGCGCGCGCCGCAGCCGGGTGGGCCTGATCGGCCAGCTTGAACACACGCACGGTCTCGGCCAGCTTGCGCGCCTGTTCGCTCAGGCTGCCGGCGGCGGCGGCGCTCTGTTCCACCAGGGCGGCGTTCTGCTGGGTGGTGCGGTCGAGTTCGTTGACGGCTTCGCCGACCTGGCCGATGCCCTGGGTCTGTTCCCGCGTGGCGCTGGAAATACGGCCGATGAGGTCGCTGACGTCGCGCACCTGGGCCACGATGCTGTTCATGGTCTTGCCGGCGTCGGCCACGAGGCGGGTGCCGTTTTCCACCTTCTCGGCGCTGGTGCCGATGAGCGACTTGATCTCGCGTGCTGCAGTGGCCGAGCGCTGCGCCAGGCTGCGCACTTCCGACGCCACCACCGCGAAGCCGCGGCCCTGTTCGCCGGCGCGGGCGGCTTCGACCGCCGCATTCAGCGCCAGGATGTTGGTCTGGAAGGCGATGCCGTCGATGGTGCCGATGATGTCGGAGATCTTGCGTGAGGACTGGGCGATGTCGTCCATGGTCTCGACGACCCGGCTGACCATCGTGCCGCCTTTCTCTGCTTCAGCCGAGGCGCTGCCGGCCATGCGATTGGCTTGAGCCGCGGTGTCGGCATTGGCCTGCACCGTCTGCGACAGCTCTTCCATTGCCGAGGCGGTCTGCTGCAGGTGACCGGCCTGGACTTCGGTGCGCTGGCTCAGATCGGTGTTGCCACTGGCAATTTCGCTGGAGCCCGTGGCGATGGAGTCCGATGCGCCGCGCACCGCGCCCACCAGGCGTGCCAGGCTCTGCTGCATGGTGCCCAGCGAGGCCAGCACGCTGCCGGAAGGTGCCGTGGCAGCACCCGGTACGGGGCTCAGGTCGCCTTCGGCCACGCGCTGCGCCGCCTGGCCCAGGGCCTGGGGCTCGGCGCCCAGCTGGCCGAGCACGCTGCGCGAAATCAGCCAGGCCAGCAGGCCTGCTGCCACCAGCGCCAGAGCCAGCGCGGTGAGCATCACGCCCAGGAAGCCGCCAGCTTCGTCCAGTGCCTGCTTGTTGGCGGCCTGGATGCGCGCTTCCTCGAAGTCGATGAGCTTGTTCACCGCCGCCAGCCACTTCACGGAGTCGGGCTTGGCCTGGGTCCACAGTTGTTCCTGCGCCGCCGCGGAGTCGCCATCGGCGACGAGTTTGGCGACACGCTGGGTGGTGGCCACGGCGCGGGCTTCGATGTCCTTGATGCCGGCATACAGCACGGCCAGTTCAGGTGCGGCGCCGGGCGCGCCGATGAGCTGTTCCAGCGGCCCTGCCGACCTGGCATAGAAGGCGGCCAGTTCCTCGATGGCCGTCAGTTCGCGCTGCCGCGCTTCTGGCGTGGCGGCCAGCACGACGTCGCGGATGGCGATGGCGCGGTCGTGCGCAGAACCGCGGAAATTGATGGCGTGGCGCTGAATCACCGCATTCTGTTCACTGTTGGCGCGCAGCGCGCTGTTGATGGTCTGCACCTTGACCATGGCCGTGACGGCCACTGCAGCCAGCAGCACCAGCATCAGGCCGAAGCCCAGATAGAGCCGGGTGGCCACGGTGGCATGGGAGATGAGCTTCATGGAAGGCACTTTAGACAGGGTTGGGAGCGAGGACGCCATAGTTATTGATAGAAAAAGCGACGCTCGATGGGAGAAAGTATCATTGATATCGACTGGAAGCCCGATAGTCTTGCTTGATCGCGCAAATATGATGAAAACACTCGAGACCATGACGCAGTTCACGTGTTTCCAGCCGTGGCGTCCCGGGCCGCAGGGTCGACGAAGCGGAGTGAAGTTGCCGCCGGAACCCGTGGGCTGTCGCAGCTTTCGGGGCGAGCCCTGGGTTCGCTCAGCCCAGGCAACTGTCCCGCCTGGGCGATGATTCGGCCCTTGCCCTTCTTCCTTCGCCCTTCGCCCTCCGCCCTTGTCGACGCAAACACCGACGCCCGCGTCCCGAACCGCCACCCCAGCCGCGAGTCCGCCTGCCATGAACGCCCCCGACCCGATCGCCGCCGATGCCGCCGCCGCGCTGGCCCCGCCCATGCCCCGCATCGACGCCGACCGCCTGTGGGCCAGCCTGATGGCGCTGGCGCGCATCGGTGCCACGGCCAAGGGCGGCGTCTGCCGCCTGGCGCTGAGCGAACTCGACCGCCAGGCCCGTGACCTGTTCGTGCACTGGATCCGGCAGGCCGGTTGCACGCTGCGCGTGGACGCCATCGGCAACCTCTTCGCGCGCCGTGAAGGCACAGAACCCGGGCTGCCGGCCGTGGCCACCGGCAGCCACATCGACACCCAGCCCACCGGCGGCAAGTTCGACGGCAATTACGGCGTGCTGGCCGGGCTGGAGGTGTTGCGCACGCTCGACGAACACGGCATCCGCACCCGGGCGCCGCTGGAACTGTGCGTCTGGACCAACGAGGAAGGCTCGCGCTTCGTGCCTGTGATGATGGGCTCGGGCGTCTATGCCGGTGCCTTCACGCTCGACCACGCGCTGGCTGCCACCGACCGGGATGGCCAGAGCGTGCAGGCGGCGCTGGCTGCCATCGGCTATGCCGGCACCGCACCCGCCTCCGTGGCCGAAGGCGCGCCGCGCTTCGGCGCCTACTTCGAAGCCCACATCGAACAGGGCCCCGTGCTCGAAGACAGCGGCGACGTCATCGGCGTGGTCACAGGCGCGCTCGGCCAGCGCTGGTACGACGTGGTCGTGACCGGCCTGGAGGCCCATGCCGGGCCCACGCCCATGGAACTGCGGCGCGACGCGCTGCAGGCCGCACTGCCACTGATGCAGGCCGTGGACGACATCGCCCGCGCCCAGGCGCCGCATGCCCGTGGCACGGTGGGCTGGCTGCAGGTGTTCCCGAATTCGCGCAACACCATCCCTGGGCGGGTGAGCTTCACGGTCGACTTCCGCCACCCCAGCGACACCGGCCTGCAGCACATGGACGCGGCGCTGCGCGAAGCGATCGCGGCCGTGCAGGCCGGTGGCCGCGTCGCGGTCAGCCTGGAGTCGGTGGTGTATTTCCCGCCGGCGCCCTTCGACGCCACGCTCGTGGGCCAGGTGCGCGCGGCCGCAGCGCGGCTGGGTTGCAGCCACCGCGACATCGTCAGCGGCGCCGGCCACGACGCGGTCTACGTGGCGCGCACGGCGCCGGCCGCGATGATCTTCGTGCCCTGCAAGGACGGCATCTCGCACAACGAGGTCGAAGACGCGCAGCCTGCCCACCTGGCCGCCGGCTGCCAGGTGCTGCTGGAAGCGATGCTGCAAGCTGCCGGCCGCGCGCCTTGAACAGGCTGCAGCCCCAGCCGCTGACCGCTGCGGCCTTCGCGCCCTACGGCTCGGTGATCGCGGCCGCAGCCGGTGGCGCGGCCGTCAACGACGGCAGTTCCAGCCGCCACGAAGCCGTGTCGGCGCTCGACCTTCAGCGCGATGGCGGCAGGGCCGTGCTGGCCGTGTACGAGGCGCGTGCGCGCCAATTTCCGTTCCTGGCGCGGGGGCTGGAAAGGCATCGCTGGTCTGACCAGGTCTTCCTGCCGCTGGGTGGCGCGCGCCGCTGTGTGCTGCTGGTGGCGCCGGCCAACCTGGCTGCGCCGCGCGTGCAGGACTGCCTGGCTTTCGTCAGCGACGGGCAGCAGGGCCTGCGCCTGGCGGCCGGCACCTGGCACCACGGCCTGCTGTCACTGGACGACGGGCCCTGGGCGGTGCTGGAACGGCGGGCCGCCGCGCCTGATTGCGACGAACACGCGTTCGGCGAGCCGCTGGAACTGACCTTCTAGCGCCCCAGGCCGGCGCCGGCCAGCCGTTCTGCCAGGGCCACCAGCGCGCGGTCGCTGCCGCGCGGGCCGAGCAGGCTCAGGCCCATGGGCGCGCCGTCGCGGCCGGCCAGGGGCAGGCTCAACTGCGGCGTGCGCGCCAGCCCTGCCGCGCACAGCAGCCGGATGGCGCGGTTGCGGTAGTCCTCGAGCCCGCTTTCGGGTTCGGCGCGCAGCGGCGCGATGTCGGGCATGGTCGGCAGCAGCAGCACGCCGTCGCTGCCCAGCAGCGCATCCAGGTGGGCCGCAAAGCGTTCCCGGAAAGCCGTGGCATCGGCCACCTGCGCGTCGCTCACGCCGCGGCTGAAGGCAAAGCGCTCGGCCACGCCCGGGCCCAGCGGCGGTGCATAACGCTCGATCAGCGGGCCATCGGTCAACCAGGCTTCGCGGCCCTGCAGATAGCGGAAGTGCCAGAACATCGCGTCGAAGGAATCGAGCACCACGTTCACCGGCGTGGCGCGCCCGAGCACGGCCTGCACCTGTTCCGCTGCTGCATGCGCGCTGGACTCGGCGGCCGGGGCCAGCTGCGACCAGAGGTCGCTGGGCCACAGCAAGCGCGTCGGCGCCGGCACCGCGTCGGCGCCCAGCAGCACATCGGCCACGCGGGCGAAGCTGGCCATGTCGCGCGTGAACCAGCCGCAGGTGTCGAAACTGGGCGCCAGATCGAGCGCGCCTTGCAGGCTGACCCGCGCATGGGTCGGCCGCAGGCCATACAGGCCGCAATGGCTGGCCGGTGCGCGCACGCTGCCGCCAGTGTCGGTGCCCAGCGCCAGGTGGCACAGGCCGTTTGACACCGCCGAAGCCGAACCCGAGGAAGAACCGCCGCTGATGCGGTCGGGCGCCGCGCCGTTGACGGGCGCGCCGAAGTGCGCGTTCTGGCCGTTCATGCTGAAGGCCAGTTCGTCGGTGACCGTCTTGCCCACGAAGCGCGCGCCGGCATCCAGCAGGCGCTGCACCGTGGGCGCCGTGCGCGACTTGATGCCGCTGAGCGCCAGCACGATGGGGTTCCCGCCACCGGTGGGGTAACCCGCCACGTCGAACAGGTCCTTGGCTGCGAAGTCCAGGCCGGAAAGCACGCCCGATGCCGCGTGCGGCACGGGTGCGTCGGGGTAGGGAACGAAGGCGTGGGCGTGGCGGTCGTCGATCATGCGGAGGCTTGTGTTTCGGCCGCAGCGGCCTGGGTGAGTGCGGTGTGCAGGCAGCGCGCGCGGTGTCCGGGTGCAATCTCCACGGCCGGCGGCTGCTGCGTGCGGCAGCTTGGGTCGGCCCAGGGGCAGCGCTCGGCGAAGGCGCAGCCCGGGGGCAGCTTGCTCAGGTCGGGCGGCGAACCGGCGATGGTCACGAGCCGCTGGCCCTTGTCCATCGCGCCGTGTGCGCGGCTGCGCAGCAGCGCCAGCGTGTAGGGGTGGCGCGGTGCGCGGATGAGCTCGCGCGCCGTGCCTTCTTCGACGATGCGCCCGGCATACATCACGGCGATGCGGTCTGCCACTTCCAGCGCCGCGCCGATGTCGTGGGTGACGAAGACGATCGACAGGCCCAGTTCCTGCTGCAGCTCGCGCAGCAGGATCAGCACCTGGATCTGCACCGTGGCGTCGAGCGCGGTGGTGGGCTCGTCGGCCAACAGCAGCTGCGGGTTGCAGGCCAGGGCCAGCGCGATCATCGCGCGCTGGCGCATGCCGCCGCTCATTTCGTGCGGGTAGGCCGCCAGGCGCCGTTCGGGGCTGGGAATGCGCACCCGCTCGAAGAGCTTGAGCGCGCGGGCATGGGCCTCGGCCGCCGACACGCTCTCGTGGCGGCGGATGCTCTCGACGATCTGCGCACCCACGGTGTAGACCGGGTCCAGCGCCAGCAGGGGTTCCTGGAAGATCATGCTCGCGACCTTGCCCCGGTAGTCGGCCAGTTCGCGGTCCTTCATGCCCAGCACGTCGCGCCCGGCGACGACGAGCCTGCCGCCGAGCTGCGTGCGCCGCGCGGCGTGCAACATCAGCATGGTGCGCAGCGTGACGCTCTTGCCGGAGCCGCTTTCGCCGATCAGCGCCACGGTCTCGCCACGCCGAACCTGCAGGCTGACGCCGTTCACTGCCCGCACCGGCGAGCGGCCGCCGGTGAAGGCGACGCTGAGATCGCTCATGTCCACCAGCAGTGGCGCTTGCACGGCCGCGTTCATGCCGCTGCCTTTGCCAGGGCGCCGCCAGCCAGCGTGTGGCCGCTGCCGGGTTCATGAATCAGGCAGGCCACGCCTTCGGTCACGCCGGGCAAGGCCAGCGCCTTGCGCGAAGGCACGACCTGGCCGCACACCGCCTCGGCCTTCGGGCAGCGCGGGTGGAAGCGGCAGCCGCTGGGCGGGTTGATGGGGTTGGGCGGGTCGCCGGCCAGTGGCGCCACGAGCGTGCGGCGGTCGGGATCCATGCTGGGCATGCTGGACAGCAGCGCCTTGGTGTAGGGGTGGCGCGGCGTGTTGAACAGGGTTTCGGCCGCGCCCACCTCGGCCACTTCGCCCAGGTACATCACCATCACCCGGTCGGAGATGAAGCGCACCACGTGCAGGTCGTGGCTGATGAAGACATAGGTCAGGCCGAACTCGTCCTTCAGGTCGAGCAGCAGGTTCAGCACCTGGGCTTCGACGCTCTTGTCCAGCGCCGACACGGCTTCGTCCAGGATCACGACGCGGGGCTGCAGGGCCAGTGCCCGCGCGATGTTCACGCGCTGGCGCTGGCCGCCCGACAGTTCGTGCGGGTAGCGGCCGCCGAAGCGTGAAGGCTCCAGCCCCACCTTGGCCAGCAGGGCCCGCGAGCGGGCCACCGCTTCGGCCGCGGACACGCCGTGCACCTGCGGGCCGAAGGCGATGCTGTCCTCGATGGTCAGGCGCGGGTTCAGGCTGGCGTAGCTGTCCTGGAACACCATCTGCACCTGGCGGCGGTACTCCTTGAGCGGCAGGTCGCGGCTGCCGACCTTGGCCCCGTCGAAGACGACTTCGCCGGCAGTCGGGTCGATCAGGTGCATCAGCAGGCGGGCGGTGGTGCTCTTGCCACAGCCGCTTTCGCCGACCACGCCCAGCGTCTCGCCCGGCAGCACCTGGAAGTTCAGGTCGTCGACGGCCCGCACCACGCCGCCGCCGCGGCCGAGCACGTCCTTCTTCAGCGGAAAGTGCTTCACCAGGCCCTGCACCTGCAGCAAGGGTCTGGGCGCCGAAGTCTGCATCACTTGTTGTCCATGGCAGCGCGGAGCGAATCGCTCAGCAGGTTGAAGGCGATGGAGGTGATGAAGATCATCACGCCCGGCAGTGCAGCCACCCAGGGCTGCACGTAGATGGCGGTGCGCAGCGTGTTCAGCATCAGGCCCCATTCGGGCTCGGGCGGCCTCACGCCCAGGCCCAGGAAGCTCAGGCCGCTGGCCAGGATCATGCTGACAGCGATGAGGCTGGTGGCGTAGACGAAGATGGGCCCGAGCACGTTGCCCAGCACGTGCACGCGCACGATGGTGAAGGCGTTGGCGCCGCTGGCGCGGGCGGCCTCGACATAGTCGCGGTTGCGCACCTGGGTCGTCACGCTTTCGGCCACGCGGGCAATCGGCGGGATGAACACGATGGTCAGCGACAGCAGCGCGTTGCCGATGCCTGCACCCAAGGCGCCGCTCAACGCGATGGCCAGCAGCACGCTCGGAAAGGCGTAGAACACGTCGACCGTGCGCATGATCGCGGTGTTGGTGAAGCCCCCCGCATAGCCGGCCAGCACGCCGATGGCCGAGCCGATGAAGAAGGCCAGGATCACCGGCGTGATGCCCATGAAGAGACTGAGGCGGGCGCCGACGATGAGCCGGCTGAGCATGTCGCGGCCGAGTTCGTCGGTGCCCAGCGGGTGGCCCTCGGTGCCGATGGGTTTCAAACGCGCCAGCATGCTGCTGGTCTGCGGGTCGGCCGGGGCAATCCAGGGGCCGAACAGCGCCATCGCCAGCAGCGCCAGCACGATGGAAGCGGCGACCCAGAACACCGGGTCGCGCACGACGCGCGCACCCACGTTGCCCCAGTAGCCGCGTGAACGCTCGGCGGGGGCGGCAGACGGCAGGGCCGCGGAGGCGGTGGTGGTGTTCATGCCGTCAGCTCCGGGCAATGCGGGGGTCGAGCAGCGACTGGATGATGTCCACCACCACGTTCAACACCACGAAGAACATGGCCAGCACGAGGATGGTGCCCTGCAGCAGCGGCAGGTCGCGCTGGAAGATGGCGCTGTTGAGCAGGAAGCCGGTGCCCGGCCAGGCGAACACGGTCTCGATGAGGATGCTGCCGCCGAGCAGATAGCCCAGCTGCAGGCCCATGACGGCCAGCGCCGTGGGCGCGGCGTTCTTGACGACGTGGCGAAACACGCCGAAGTGCGTCAGGCCCTTGGCCCGCAGGCCGACCACGAATTCCTGGGCCAGGATCTCGGCCACCAGCGCCCGCACCGTGCGTGCCACGATGCCCATGGGGATGACGCTCATCGTGATGGCCGGCAGCAGCAGGTGCTTGACGTGTTCCCAGTTCCAGACCCAGTTGTCGCTGCCACCGGGGCCGGCGCCAGTGGCCGGCAGCCAGTTGAGCTGTGCCGCGAACACGATGACCAGCACCATGCCCAGCCAGTAGTGCGGCACGCTCACGCCCAGCACGCTCAGCATCGAGGCGCCGCGGTCGACCCAGCTGTTGCGGAAGTAGCCGGCCACGAAGCCGAACAGGCAGCCGAAGAAGAAGCCGATCAGGGTGGCCACCACGGCCAGCCGCAGCGTGTTCACCACCGCCGTCATCACCTCGGTGGTGACAGGGCGGTTGCTGGCAATGCTGGTGCCCAGGTCGCCCTGCAGCGCGCGCCAGACCCAGCTGAAGAACTGCTCTGGCAGGCTGCGGTCGAAGCCGTAGAGCGTGCGCAGCTGGTTTTGCAGTTCTTCGCTGGCGTCGGGCGGCAGGATGGCGAACAGCGGGTCGCCCGGTGCCAGGTGCACCAGGGCAAAACAAACCAGCGCAACGCCGGCCATGATGGGCAGCGTGTAAAGCACACGCTGCAACAGGTAAGCCAGCATCGCGAGGAGTCCTGGAGCCTTGGATCAGTCGATCGTCATCGTGGCGATGTCGATGAACCAGCTGCGCGGCTGCACCACGTTCTTGACCTTCGGGCTCATGGCGCGCGGGCCCACGTCGTGCGCGATCCAGACGAAGGGCGCGTCTTCGACGATGTGGGCGTGTAACCGGGCCAGCGCGGCGTCACGCGTCTTTTCGTCGAACGAAGTGCGCGCATCGGCCACCAACTTGTCGACCGTGGCGTTGCCGTAGTAGCCCCAGTTGTTGCTGACCGGGGGGAAGGTCTTGGTGCTGACGAAACGCACCATCGCGAAGAACGGGTCCATCGCCGCGAAGCTCACGTTGATGGCGTTGGCGCCATTGGCCGTGGGGTCCTTGGCGCCGCGACGCCAGTTGGTGAACAGGGTGTTCCACTCGATGACGTCGAACTGCACGTCGAAGTGGCACTGCTTCAGGCTCTGCTGCACGAACTCGTTCATCGGCAGCGGCTGCATCTGACCAGACCCGCTGGCGCTGATCTGCACTTTCACCTTCAGTGGCTTGGCCGCGCTGTGACCGGCTTCGGCCATGAGCTTCTGCCCGGCGGCCACGTCGTAGCGGATGTCGAACTTGGGGTTGCCCCACCACGGATGACCGGGGGGCACCGTGCCTTTGGGCGGCGCCATCATGCCGCCCAGCAGCTTCATCAGGCCCAGGCGGTCGACGCACAGGTTGGCGGCCTGGCGCACGCGCTTGTCGAGCCAGGGCGAGCCTTCGACGAAGCTCAGCTGCCAGGGCCAGACGTGCGGCTGCTGGTTGAAGTAGACCTTGTTGCCGCGGCTCTGGATGACGCCCATGGCGTCGGGCGAGGGGGCCTCGATCCAGTCGACCTGGCCCGACAGCAGCGCCGCCGTGCGGGCATTGGCCTCGGGCATGGGCAGCATCACGACGCGGTCGATCTTGGGCGTGCGCTTCGGGTCCCAGTAGGCCTTGTTGGCCACCATCTCGAGTCGCTCACGCGGCACGAAGCGGGCCATCCTGAAGGGGCCGGTGCCGCTGGCGTCGGAGGCGAAGGCGGTCCAGGCGGCCTTGGACTTGTCGGCCGGCGTGGCCCCGGCGGCGGCGTCGAACTTCTTCTGCCAGTGCGCGGGGCTGGCCATGAAGAGGTTGCTCAGGTTGATGGGCAGGAACGAGTCGGGTTCGCTGGTGGTGAGCTCGACCGTGAGGTTGTCGATCTTGCGGGCGCTGCGCAGCGTGGGCATGCGCGATGCCGTCACGCCCACCTGGCTGGCGTCGAAGTGCACGGCGTCCTTGTCGAGCACCTTGCGCACGTTCCACACCACGGCGTCGGCGTTGAAGTCACTGCCGTCGTGGAACTTCACGCCAGGACGCAGCTTGAAGACCCATTTCGTCTTGTCCTTGGCGTCCACCGCCCAGCTCAGCGCCAGGCCGGGGATGAGCACGCTGGGGGCGTCGGCTTTCGACAGGTCCCAGTGCGTGAGCGCGTCGTACATGGGGATGCCAGTGAAGCGGTTGCCCTCGAAGCCCTGGTCGGGTTGGCCGAGCGTGCGCGGGATGTCGGCGGCCGTCATCGCGATGCGCAGCACCTTTTCCTGGGCCAGCGCCGGCGCGGCCAGCGTGGCCATGGCCAGGGCGAGCAGGCTGGTGGTGACGAGGCGGCTGCCGAGACGACGGGCGGTGAACGAAGGCTGGATGCTCATGGGCTCGTGGGGTGGGGTTGGGAAAGTGGTCAAAGTGAGGGCCGCAAGGCGCGTGCCATCAATCGATTGCAGGGCCCGACAACACCATTGCAAGGCCCGGGCCCAGGCCTGTCCAGGGTCCTGTCTCGACCCCGTCGACCGCGCCCGCGGGCGGCGCCAGCGCCATGCGCAGGGCCTCGTGCAGCGCGAGGTCGACGTTGTCCAGCACGGGCACCGGCAGTCGGCCTGCCAGTGGCGCAGCCAGCCCGGCGAGCCCGGCGCCGCCCAACAACAGCGAGCGCGCCTCGGGCCAGCGGCGCAGTGCCTGCAAGCCGGCCTCGGCCAGCCATTCCACGGCCTGCTGCGGTTGTGCTGCCATCTCGCCGCCGCTCCGTGGCAGGGCGTGCACGCCCAGCATCGGTGCAGGCAAGGGCAGGGACTGGGCCAGCCGATGCAGCATCGGCACCCAGGACGCGCCGCCGGTCAGCACGACGAACGGGCCCATGGCTGCGGCGGCACGCATCGAGGCCTCGGCCAGGCCCAGCACCGGCGCTGCGCTGAGTGCGCGCAGGGCGAACAGGCCGGGGTCGCCGAAACAGCCCAGCAGCACGGCCGAAGGCGCGCCGTCCTGCTGCACGGACTGGGCATAGGCTTCCAAAGCGGCATGCGCCGCGACTGCGGCACCCACTTCGCCAGTGATGTAGCGCGGGCCGAAGGCCGCTGTGGCAACGCGCAGGTGCACGCGCCGGGGCAGGGTGGCTGCGGCGCGCTGCGCGCCGGCTTCGAGCAAGGCAGTGACGGAGCGGCTGGTGTTGGGGTTGATGAGCAGCAGCGATGGCGCGTTCGGGACGGGGTTCATGGCGGCTGTGCTTGCGGTTTGCGTGCCGGGCAAGAGAACCCGAAACCGCACGATTCTGGTGCGATGAGACCGAAGACGGTGCAAGACCCTTCTCGGCCCATGGCTTGGCCAGGGCCGTTTCGATGGACGATCAGGGTTCGCACTGCCCTGCGACCCGGGTGGTTCCGACCTTGTCGGCGGCCTCGGCGGCAAGCGCCTACAGTTCGGCCAGCCAGGGCTGAACGAAGGCAAACCAGCCGCCGACGGCGAACAGCAGCGCCGACGCACCGTAAATCCACGCCGACCGCCGCCGCTGCGCCATGCAGGCCTGGCGCAGGGCCGGGTCCAGCGGGCAGGGCGCGTAGCGCTGCTGCCACTGCGCCGCACCACCCAGGGCCATGAACAGCGCACCGATGCCGAAGACCCAGGCCTTGTGCTCGCTGAGCCAGACGATCTGCGGGAACACCGACACCAGTGACGCGAGCGCCGCCCCGGCCCCCAGGGTGACCAGCAGGGCCGGCAGGGCGCAGCACACCAGGGTCGACGTGCCGGCGAACAGCGCCAGCCACGAGGACGCTGCGCTGCGTCGCTGCTCGGCCCGCCCGTCGCTGCTTTCCGCCAGGACCTGGCGGGCAGCGTCGTGCGCCGACACCTCAGCGCTCCTGGCGCGCGGCGCGCGATTCGGCCCGGATCTGCGCCACGGTCTGGGTCACCATCTCGGTGGCGACGATGTCGTAGCCGGCTTCGCGCACTTCGCTGGCCACGCGCACGGAGTCGAGCGTCTTTCCGGCCTTCGGCTCGACGGCAACGACTTTGTTGCGCAGGTCGATGAAGATGGGGCCGGCCTCGGGGATGCCCTTGAGCCTCTTCTCGATGCCCTGGGCGCAGAAAGAACACACCATGCCATTGACCTGCAGCTTGACGCTGGAGCCTGGCTGCGACCAGGCGGCACTGGCCGGCAGAAGAAGCGCTGCAGCGCAGAGCAAGCCAGCGCCGGCGCGGCGCAGGGAGGACATGGAACGTGGGATCGGTTGCATGGAAAAGCTCCTTGGTGAGTTGGGGTGGCGGCGTCGGCACGCCGCCGCCGTGGCTTGGGCGGCCCGGCTTGCGGCTCAGTAGGCCCACATGAAGTTGAATTGCGTGCCCTCGCGGTTCCGGCCGATTTCGACGAACAGCCCGCGGTGGATGAAGCGCAGCATGGGCGTGACGACACTGCGCTCTTCGCTGGCATAACGCGTGCGCTTGGCCTCCAGGATGAACCAGGGCTGCACCTGCTCGTAGTCCACCTCGTAGAACGAGAAGCCGGCGCGCAACCACTGGGTGTCGTGGCGCAGCCCGCTGCCGCGCATGGGCTCGACACCCGCGCCCAGGTACAGGCGCGTGGTCTCGTAGTCGGCCATCACGGCTGGCGACCAGAAGTTGCGATCGCCCGCCCAGGCGTGGCCGCGTGCCCGGCCCACGGCGCCGACGAACCACAGGTTGGCCTGGGCGTGCGGCAGGTTCCAGCGCTTGACGAGCCGGGTGTAGGTGAGGCCTGCGGCCTCGCGCTCGAGGTGCTGGCGATGCAATCCAGCATGCCGCAGTGGTTCGTCCCAGCGAGTGGCCATGACACCGAAGGCATCGCGTCCGGTCACGGCGTAGTTGACGGCGAGATCGCGCTCGCCGCTGCTGTTGAAGTCACCCATCAACATCAGCGCGCCCTCGCTGCCCATGGGCAGCGCGTGGGCCGAGGCTGCACAGGTCAGTGCAAGGGTCGCCAGAACATGCTTGCCCAGTTGCCGCAGGCGCATGGACGAGGAAGACGCAGGGGTCATGAGAATAGGGCTCGAAGGCTGGAGACGGGGGCCACGAGGGGCCACCAATTGCGACCCCGGATGCACATGCCGGGGTGGCGTCGCAGCGCGGGCTGCAAACTGCATGCAGCGCACACGAAGGTGGGGCGGCCCGCGATGGACTGCCCTGGCCTCAGCGTCGAGGTGGTCTGAAGAAGGGGTCGGGCTCGCCTGCGGGCGCGACAACGGCCAGGGCCGTGTGGGCGGGGTCAACGGCCACCATGATGCTCTGCGGGGTCTCGCCGACCGTGGCCAGGGCCGACGCGCAGAACAGGCAGCAGCCGCAGGCCGTGCCGACGCCGTGGCCAGGCTCGTCTTCGCTGCTGCCCGGTTGACCGGGTGTCGTGTCGGCCACAGCATGGCAGGGCGGGTGACTGACGCTGTGGGTGTCGGACATCGGCGCAGGCAGCGCAAGCGGCGACGCCATCGACACCATCATCTCGGCGGATGCCCATGCGCGCAACGGCAGCAGCGCCAGCAACAGCCACAGGCATCCAAGAACCCAGGCCGAACGCCGGGGCAGTGGTTGCGGCCTGGCACGCCGGCCAGGCTGGTGCAGCGATAGCGACGAGGGCAAAGCAAACGTGCTCACGGCCCTAGCGTAGCAAAACTCGCCTCGTGGCGTGCTGAACAGCCCCGCTGCCGGCCCGCCAGGCCTGGGGCTTTTGCCGCATCCAGCCCCGGCTTTCTGCGCCTGGCCTTCAGGCGGGACCTTTTGTCGAGACCGTGGTCAGGGCCTGGCGACGCCGCGCCAGCAAGCCAAAGCAGCCAAGGCCGGCCATGAGCAGCGCCAGGCTGCCGGGCTCGGGTACCGGCGCGGCCATCGCGAAGTTGCCCGCTTGCAGGAAGTCGGCGTTGCGGGGCAGGCCGGCCACGCCCAGGTCCACCGCCCACAACGCCCACGTGAATTGTTCGGGTGCCAGGCCGTTGCTGGGCAACAGGCTGCCGGGAATGGTGGCGAAGATGTCGCTTCCAGAAATGGCCACGGTCAGGGGATTGCCGCTCAGGATGCCGGTGCCGTCGGCGCGCAGCGTGGCGGCGCTGTTGAAGCGCACGTCGCCGAAGCCGATCGGGCCGAAGGGCTGGTTCACGGCACCGCCACGGTCGAAGCCGAACACGTAGGCCGCGTTCGTGGCCCCGGCGATCGGCCCCGCCACCCGCGCATGCAGGGTGAAGCTGTTGGCTTCTGGGTCGTAGCTGACGTCGGCAGCCAGCAGGTCCAGCGCTGGAACTGCCGTGCCGGTGAAGCTGGCGAGGTAGTCGCCAGCGGGATCTGTGGCTGCCTGCGCGGCGCCGGCGCTCAGGGCCAGCACAGCGGTGATGAGGGCAAACTTGGACATGATGATCTCTCCGATCGGTTGAAGTGGGAAACGCCGGGCGCGACGCGCCGGCATCCCCTTGACGGAGAGAAGCCGCATTCGGATGCACCCCAAGAACTAGGGGGGTGTGCCAGGCGGCTGTTGGCCGCGGGCTGGCGGGCTCAGGCGGCCATCAGGGTTCTGACGTGGGCCGCGCTGCCGCTGGCCAGGCCATCCAGGCTGTAGCCCCCTTCCAGGATGGACACCACCCGGCCCTGGGCGCTGGCCGAGGCGACAGCCAGCAGTTCCTGCGTGATCCAGGCGAAGTCATCGTCGCTGAGCTTCAGGCCCCCCAGCGGGTCGAGTTCATGGGCGTCGAAGCCGGCGGAGATGATCAGCAGTTCTGGCGCAAACGCCTGCAGCGCCGGCAGGACTTCGCTGCGCATCCCTTCGCGGAATGCTTCTGAACCGCTGCCGCGGGCCAGCGGCACGTTGACGATGTTCCGTGCCACGCCAGATTCCCGCCGCGAACCCGTGCCCGGGTAGAAAGGCGACTGGTGGCTGGAACCGAAGAAGAGGCCGGGGTCGTCGTAAAAGGCCTGCTGCGTGCCGTTGCCGTGGTGCACGTCGAAGTCGACCACGGCCACGCGCTGCAGGCCGTGCTGATGGCGCGCGTGCAGGGCCGCGATGGCCGCCTGGTTGAACACGCAAAAGCCCATGGCCTGACCCCGTTCGGCATGGTGGCCGCAGGGCCGGGTCGCGCAGAAGACGTTGCTGGCGGCGCCGCTCATCACGGCGTCCACCCCGGCGCAGGCCGCGCCCACGCAGCGCAGCACTGCGTTCAAGCTGCCCGGCGACAACACGGTGTCTCCGCCGTCCAGGGGTTGCAGGCCGCGAGCGGGCGCCACTTCATGCACCCATTGGACGTAGTCGCTGCTGTGCACGCGCTGGATCTGCTCGGCCGTACCCAGTGGCGCCTCGCGCCACTCCAGGCGGGCGAACTCCGGCCGCTCCAGGGCGCGCCGCACCGCGCGCAGGCGCTGAGGCGATTCGGGGTGGTGTTCGCCCGGCAGGTGCTGATAGCAGTCGTCGTGGGTGTAGATCAGGGTGGTCATGGCAGTGTGGCGGCAGATGAGACGTTGTTGACTTTTTGGGGTGACTTGGTGGTAACCCGATGAGGGTTAACGCTATATACTTCCGTCAATTGCTTCGCATCGTGAAAGAGAAACGTCATGTCCCGTCTGAGCCAAACCCTGCCGTCCGCCCCCCGGGGCGATCTGTTCCTGGGCCTGAAGGGCCTGCTGCGCGACACCGCGTTCATGATCGACGCGATGATGTTTCCCGGCCGCATCATTGCCGAGGTTTCGGAGATGCGAGCACTGTATCTGCAGGCCGCCCGGCTCGAAGCCACCGACCCGGCAGCTGCCGCCCGTCTGCGCCAGCGCGCCGCCCGCATCGGTCTTTGAGGCTGGCTCCAAGGGGCTGCCTGCGTCAGAATCCGGGCTCGTTCACAGCCCGGCCCTGCCCACCTGTTCCCATGGAGAATCGCCGTCTGCGTTCCGGCATGCCGATCACGCCACTGGAATTCGAGGCGCTCGACGACGAGCAACTCGTCCGCTTGGTGCCCAAAGCCTGGCGTGACTATTTCCCAGGCAAGGACGCCTGCGCCGACGGTTGCTTTTACCTGCACGACGGCCGTGCCTGGAGCCTGTTCAAGGGCGGTTTCCTCGACGAATGAGGGCTTGGGCCCCAGCACCATGCTGGCCCTAAAATTCGGAGCGTGAACACGCAGTCCGAAGATTCCGACACCGTCCCCTACGTCGCCCACCAGGAGTTCCGCAACGGCCTGCCTTATGGCCGGTTCCGGGTGGTCGTCAACCCGGCTTTGGCGCGGCCGTTCGTCGTCAGGCGCACCCGGGTCGACCTGGTAGCAATGGCCGTCATCGGCATCGGTGCCGTGCTGGCGCTGACAGGCTACGCGCTGGTGGGTGCCTTGATGGTGGCCTTGGGCATCGCCGCCAACCGCCTGGTCCGGCATCAGTCGGGACGCATCCTGCTGCATCTGGCCCTGACCCAGCCCGCGGTGTACGCCGAGGTCACCAGCAACGGCACCATGGAAGTACGGCGCGCGGTCTGAAGCCGGAGTTCCGGTTTTTGCCTCTGGCCGGGACTGTTTCAGATCGCACCCTCGGCACGCAGGGCCTCGATTTCCGACGCGCTGAAGCCCAATTGGGACAGCACGGCGTCGGTGTGCTCGCCCAGCAAGGGTGAGCGGGTCACCTCGGTGGGGCTGTCGGACAGCTTGATGGGGTTGCCCACGCTCAGGTACTTGCCCCGTTCTGGATGGTCGACCTCGACCACCGTTCCGCTGGCACGCAACGAAGGTTCTTCGGCGATTTCCTTCATCGACAGGATGGGTCCGCAAGGGATGTCGAACTCGTTCAGGATGTCCATCGCCTCGAACTTGTCCTTGCTCATCGTCCACTGCTCGATGCGCCCGAAGATCGGCTTCAGGTGCAGCAGGCGGGCTTGCGGTGTGGCATAGGCCTCGTCGTCGATCCAGCCGGGCTCGCCGATCACCCGGCAGATGGCCGGCCAGACCGCAGCCTGCGTGATGAAGTAGATGTAGGCGTTGGGGTCGGTTTCCCAGCCCTTGCACTTGAGGATGGCGCCGGGCTGTCCGCCGCCCGAGGCGTTGCCTGCACGCGGAACCGAGTCGCCGAACTTGCCGTCAGGGTATTGCGGATATTCGTGCATCGTGTGCATGCGTTCCAGGCGCTGCTGGTCGCGCAGCTTCACGCGGCACAGGTTCAGCACTGCGTCCTGCATCGGTGCCAGCACCTGCTGGCCCCGGCCGCTGCCGTGGCGCTGATACAGCGCCGCGACGATGCCCAGTGCCAGGTGCAGGCCGGTGCCGCTGTCGCCGATCTGGGCGCCGCTGATCATCGGCATGCCGTCGACCTCGCCCGTGGTGGATGCGGCGCCGCCAGCGCATTGCGCCACGTTCTCGTAGACCTTGCAGTCCTGGTAAGGGCCGGCTCCGAAGCCCTTCACTGACGCCACGATCATGCGCGGATTCAGGGCCTGGATGCGGTCCCAGGTGATGCCCATTCGCTCCAGCGCCCCTGGTGCGAAGTTCTCGACCATCACATCGCAAGTCTTGATCAGCCGGTCCAGCACCGTCATGCCGCCGGGCGACTTGGTGTTGATCGTGACCGAGCGCTTGTTGTGGTTCAGCATCGTGAAGTAGAGGCTGTCCACGCCGGGAATGTCGCGCAGTTGCTTGCGCGTGGCGTCGCCTTCGCCCGGGCGTTCAACCTTGATGACGTCGGCACCCAGCCAGGCCAGCAACTGTGTGCAGGTGGGGCCGGATTGAACATGTGTGAAGTCGAGAATGCGAACGCCGTCGAGTGCTTTGCCCATGTCGGAGGTCCTGGAAGTCTGGAATGCCTGGCCACGCCGGGTGGCGCCGCGCCGCAGGATAGCCTCAGGCGTCGCTGCCAAGGCCCCTGGTCGCGGCCGTACCTGAACGGGCCGGCCGGGTGGTCTGCTGCAGCCCCGGGCGGTTCGCGATAAAAAAACGGCGCCTACAAGGCGCCGTGTTCATGCTTCGAAAACCTGCAGGCCGGGGCTGGATCAGACGGCCTTGACCTCGTGCATCGCGGCGATTTCCTGGGCCGAGTAGCCCAGTTCGGCGAGCACGGCGTCGGTGTGCTCACCCAGCAGCGGCGAAGCCGTGACTTCAGGCTTCATGCCCGAGAACTTGATCGGGCTGCCCACCGTGAAGTAGCTTCCACGCACCTTGTGCGGCACTTCGACGATGGAGCCGCTGGCGCGCAGCGACTTGTCGTGCAGCAATTCCTTCATCGACAGCACGGGCGCGCAAGGAATGTCGAACTTGCGGAAGATGTCCACCGCCTCGAACTTGGTCTTGTCCTTGATGAAGTCTTCGATGGTGGCGAAGATGTTCATGATGTGCGGCTGGCGGGCCTGTGCGGTGGTGTAGGCCGGGTCGGTCTTCCATTCCGGCTTGCCCAGTGCGTCGCAGATGGGTTCCCAGGCATGGCCCTGCACCGTGAAGTAGATGTAGGCGTTGGGGTCGGTTTCCCAGCCCTTGCACTTCAGGATCCAGCCCGGCTGGCCGCCGCCGCCGGCGTTGGCGCCGCGCGGCACCACGCCGTCCTTGAAGGCTTCCATCTCGTGCGGGTACTGCGGGTACTCTTCCAGGTAGCCCACCTTGTCCAGACGCAACTGGTCGCGCATCTTCACGCGGCACAGGTTCAGCACCGAGTCCTGCATGGACACGGCCACCTTCTGGCCCTTGCCGGTCTTCTGCTTGCCGATGTAGGCGGTGAGGATGCCGATGGCCAGATGCATGCCGGTGTTCGAGTCACCGAGTGCGGCCGAAGAAATGGTGGGACCGGAGTTCTCGCCCTTCCAGTAACCGGTGGTCGACGCTGCGCCGCCCGCGCACTGCGCCACGTTCTCGTAAACCTTCAGGTCTTCGTAGTGGTGGCCGTCGCTGAAGCCCTTGACCGATGCCAGGATCATGCCGGGGTTGAGCTTCTGGATGTGCTCCCAGGTGAAGCCCATGCGGTCGAGTGCGCCCGGGCCGAAGTTCTCGACCATGACGTCGGATTCCTTGATCAGCTTCTCGAGCACGGCCTTGCCTTCGGCCTTCTTCGTGTCGAGCGTCAGCGAGCGCTTGTTGCTGTTGAGCATGGTGAAGTACAGGGCGTCGGCGCCGGGGATGTCGCGCAGCTGGCTGCGCGTGACGTCGCCAGAGCCGGGGCGTTCCACCTTGATCACGTCGGCACCGAACCAGGCCAGCAGCTGCGTGCATGCAGGGCCGGCCTGCACGTGGGTGAAGTCGATGATCTTGATGCCCTTGAGGGGAAGATTGTCAGACATGGGTAATGCTCCTTGCTTGGGTAAATGACGGAAACGAGTGCCGAAAACGGATGCAGAAACGGCGGTTACTTCTTTGCGGCGGCTGCCGGGTTCAGGCTGGTGATGCGGCCGCTCTCGGTGCCGGCGGTCTCGTCGATGATGGCGTTGATGAGCGTGGGCCGGCGCGAGCGGATGGCCTCTTCCATGCCCTTGCGCAGTTCAGCCGGCGTGGTGGCGTAGACGCCCACGCCGCCGAAAGCTTCCATCATTTTCTCGTAGCGCGCGTCCTTGACGAACACCGTCGGCGCGACATCGGCGCCGCCGCTCAGATTTTGATCAGTGCCGCGATAGACGCCGTTGTTGTTGAAGATGACCACGCACACCGGCAGGTTGTAGCGGCAGATGGTTTCCACTTCCATGCCGCTGAAGCCGAAGGCGCTGTCGCCTTCGATGGCGATGACGGGTTCGCCCGACTCGATCGCAGCGGCGACGGCAAAGCCCATGCCGATGCCCATCACGCCCCAGGTCCCCACGTCCAGGCGCTTGCGCGGCTTGTACATGTCGACGATGGAACGGGTGAAGTCCAGCGCGTTCGCGCCTTCGTTGACCAGCATCGCGTCGGGATTGGCCTTGACGATGTCGCGCACCACGTTCAGTGCGCTGTGGAAGTTCATCGGCTTGGGGTCCTTGGCCAGGGTCTCGGCCATCTTCGCCACGTTCTTGTTGCGGCGATCGAAAACCGCGTTCAGCCATTCGGCCGGCGGCTTGGGCCACTTGGCGTCGATGCCGGCCAGCAGTGCAGAAACGCAGGAACCGATGTCGCCGACCAGCGGTGCGTCGATGCGCACGTTGCTGTCCATCTCGGTAGGCGAGATGTCGATCTGGATGAACTTCTGCCCGCCCCAGGCCTTGTGGTCCTTGCCGCCCCAGGTCTTGCCCTTGCCGTGCGACAGCAGCCAGTTCAGGCGCGCGCCCACGAGCAGCACCACGTCGGCCTCGGGCAGCACGTAGGAACGCGCCGCTGCCGCGGACAGTTCGTGGGTGTCGGGCAGCAGGCCCTTGGCCATGGACATGGGCAGGTACGGAATGCCCGAGCGTTCGACGAGCGCGCGGATGTCTGCGTCGGCGCGTGCATAGGCCGCACCCTTGCCGAGCAGGATCAGGGGTTTCTTCGCGCCCTTGAGCAGGTCGAGCGCACGCTTGACGGCGTCGGGGGCCGGAATCTGGCGCGGTGCCGGGTCGACGACCTGGATCAGCGAAGCTGCGCCAGCCGCGGCGTCCATCGCCTGCGAGAACAGCTTGGCCGGCAGGTCCAGGTACACGCCGCCGGGGCGGCCGGAGACCGCCGAGCGGATGGCGCGCGCGATGCCCACGCCGATGTCTTCGGCGTGCAGCACCCGGAACGCGGCCTTGCACAGCGACCTGGCCACCGCCACCTGGTCCATCTCTTCATAGTCGCCCTGCTGCAGGTCGACGATCTCGCGCTCGCTGGAGCCGCTGATCAGGATCATCGGAAAGCAGTTGGTCGTGGCGTTGGCCAGCGCGGTCAGGCCGTTCAGGAAGCCTGGGGCCGACACGGTCAGGCACACGCCAGGTTGCCCGGTCATGAAGCCGGCGATGGCTGCGGCATTGCCGGCGTTTTGTTCGTGGCGGAAGGAGATGACGCGCAGGCCCTGAGCCTGCGCCTTGCGGGTCAGGTCGGTGATGGGAATGCCGGGCAGGCCGTAGATGGTCTTGATGCCGTTGAGCTTCAGTGCGTCGATGACGAGGTTGAAGCCGTCGGTCATGGTCGACTCTTCGGTGGGGGACGAGACAGGGGCGAGATTTGCGGACATGACAGGCTCCGGGATACAGCGATGATGACGCTGCTTATGGTAAAAGTGACGGTTTGTCCTGGCTGTTGACTGCGGTCAAGATTCGAGAATTGACTGATCGATGAAGCGAGCGATGAAGCGACCGATGCAACGTTTTTTCCGATGATTCCGCTGGCGCAGCACACCGAGAGGGACATCATCCGACTGCAGCTTCGGCAGAACGACATGCTGAAGACGATGAGCGACGCCGAATGGAACGACCTCGGCCCGCAGTTGGTGATCGTGGACTGCGCCAAGGGCGACTACCTGCTGCACCAGGGCGTGCATGCGATGGAGCAGTATTTTCTGCTCGAAGGCATCCTCAAGCGCGTGGTGACCAGCGCCGATGCCAAAGAAATGATCTTGCGCTTCACCGACGAGCGCGGCATCGAGACCAGCTACGCCGCCTGGCGCCTGAACACACCCACGCCTTACGCCATTGTCAGCGTGACCAAGGCCCGTGTGGCGAAGTTGCCCATGCCGCAGTGGGTGGAGTTCCTCGACCGGCACCCGCGCTTCAAGCTGGAATTCGAATACGAGGTCATGCGACTGATGAGCGAGATCATGGCCCATACGATCACGCTACATCTGCTGGACGCACCGGGCCGGGTACACCGTTTCATGCGCAAGCACGCGGAGCTCGCAGAACGTATTCCGAAGAAGGAACTGGCGGCCTACCTGAACCTGTCGGCCGAGACGCTGTCGCGCCTGAAGCAGCGCGGCAAGATCTGAGCGGCCCGGGCGGCCGCTGATGCAGACGCGGGAACGGCTCATTGGCGATTCGAGGGGAAGAGCTTCGAACGCGACATCACGCGCAGTTGGTCGTCGACCGACTGGACACCGGCCACGGCCGTGCTGACCTGAACCGTCGCGGATTTTTCCTCGGCGCTGGCAACGATGCCGCTCAGGCTTACCGCGCCTTCGTGGCTTGAAATGGTGATGTCGACACCTTGCGTGTCTTCATGGGCACGCAGCGAGGCCCGCACCCTGGCGCTCAGCGCCAGGCCCTGCAGCAGGGCTCGCGACTGAGGGGTTTCCTCGAATTCGGGTCGAGACAGCAGCGTGCGGATGGTGTCCACGCAGGTGGCCACGCTCAGGCGGTCGGTGTTGAGCACGGCATCGAAAAGCACCGGCTCGTTCCAGGTGACGCCGAACTGGTCCTGCATGCGGGTGGCATTGGCCTCGTCGCTGCGCCTGATCTCGGCCTCGGCGACGCTTCTGTCGTCGGTGTCGATCTCGTCCATCAGCCACTGCACGCGCTTGTCGAAAGGCCGCATGATGCGGATGCAGGGAATGTGCGGCACCGGCCGGAGCAGTTGCGTGGCGCCCCAGCCGCGGATGACCACATTGCCTCTGGCGGCAGCTTCCAGAACCTCTTCTGCCGAGTACAGGGCCATGGCCTGGCGGTCGCTGCGCAGCCGTTCGATCGCGCCGGCCTTGCCTGTGCGCAGCCGGTTGATCAGGCTGCGCGACACGTGCATCTTCTCCGCCACCCGTTCTGCCACTTCGTGCTGCAGGGTCGACAGGCCGAGCTCGTCGGCCAGCGCTTCGGCGACGTCCTGGGCCAGCGAGCCCATTCCCTGGGTCAATGCGATGACGGGCATGTCGATTCCTTTGCTTCAGTCAACCGGCCGCTGGGCGGCGAACTCGTCGGCCTTGGGCTTGCGCACGATGGCCATCAGCTTCGACAGCAGGGGCCAGAACAGCATGATCAGCGCCAGCGTCGTGATCGAACCGACCAGCGGGTTCGAGAACATGATGCTCAGTTCGCCCTGCGAGACCAGCATGGCCTGGCGGAACGAGTCTTCGGTCTTGCCGCCCAGCACCAGGGCCAGCACGAGCGGGGCGATCGGGTAGTCGAGCTTCTTGAACACGTACCCCATGACGCCGAACAGCAGCATGAACCAGATGTCGAGCATGGCCGTGTTCACCGTGTAGGCCCCGATGGCACAGATCACGATGATCACAGGCGCGATGATCGAGAACGGGATGCGCAGGATCGACGCGAACAGCGGCACCGTGGTCAGCACGATGATCAGGCCGACCAGGTTGCCCAGGTACATGCTGGCGATCAGGCCCCAGACGAAGTCCGCCTGCTCGACGAAGAGCAGCGGGCCGGGTTGAAGGCCCCAGATCAGCAGGCCACCCAGCAGCACGGCGGCCGTGGGCGAACCGGGGATGCCGAGTGCCAGCATCGGCAGCATGGCAGCGGTGCCAGCGGCGTGGGCCGCGGTCTCGGGGGCGACGATGCCTTCGACTTCACCGGTGCCGAACTTCGAGCCGGTTTTCGAGAACTTCTTTGCCAGGCCGTAGCTCATGAACGAGGCCGGTGTGGCGCCGCCCGGGGTGATGCCCATCCAGATGCCGACGAAAGAGCTGCGCAACGAGGTGGCCCAGTAGCGCGGCAGTTCCTTCCAGGTCTCCCACACCACCTTCGGGTTGATCTTGGCCGTCTTCCCCGAGAACTTCAGGCCTTCCTCCATAGACAGCAGGATCTCGCCGATGCCGAACAGGCCGATCACCGCGATCAGGAAGTCGAAGCCACGCATCAACTCGGACGAGCCGAAGGTCAAGCGCAACTGGCCGGTCACCGTGTCCAGTCCCACGGCAGCCAGCGCGAAGCCCAGGGCCATGGCCACCAGGGTCTTGAAGGGCGACCCCTTGCCCATGCCCACGAAGCTGCAGAAGGTCAGTAAGTAGACCGAGAAAAATTCCGGCGCCCCGAATCTCAAGGCGAACTTCGCCACCAGCGGTGCCAGGAAGGTGATCATGATGACCGCCACCAGCGCGCCGATGAACGATGAGGTGAAGGCTGCCGTCAGGGCGGCAGCGGCCCGCCCTTTCTGTGCCAGTGGATAGCCGTCGAAGGTGGTGGCCACCGACCAGGGCTCGCCCGGTATGTTGAACAGGATGGATGTGATGGCACCACCGAACAGCGCCCCCCAGTAGATGCAGGACAACATCACGATGGCCGAGGTGGGCGACATCGAAAACGTCAGCGGCAGCAGGATGGCGACGCCGTTGGCGCCGCCCAGGCCCGGCAACACGCCAATCAGGACGCCGAGCACGATACCCAGGACCATCAGGCCCAGGTTCATCGGCGTCATGATGACGGCGAAGCCGTTCAACAGTGAATTCAGTTCATTCATGAGGTGGAACTCCGGGGCGGGCGCGCGTCAATAGCCGAGAAACCGGGTCGGGTCGAGGGTGCCTTTCCACAGCGGCACCTTGAACCAGACCTCGAACATCAGGAAGAAGTACACGGTCACGCCCAGTCCCACCGCCACGCTCTTCACGGGCGAGTACTTGCCCAGGATGATCATGAACAGTGCGATGTAGATGGCCGACGCCAGATACAGGCCCAGGAAGGTGACGGCCAGCACGTACGCAGCCGCGGGCAGCAGCACCGAAGCGACCTGCTTGGTCTGCTTGACGGTGGCGAAGGTACTGGTGTCGCGCGATTTAGAAAACAGCGCCTGGTACATGATGCCGACGCTGGAAATGCAGATGAGCACGCCGATGTAGAAGGGGAAGTAGCCCGATCCCGGGCCATCGCTCGTCCAGCCCGCGCCGAGCCGGCGCGCTTCCCAGATGACCAAGGCGCCCAGCATCAGCAGCAGGCCCGCCACCACGGCGTCGACCGTGTTGTTCTGGGCAACGGCCGGGGTGTCGTCTTGCTCGGCGTCTTGCTCGTCGTGTTGGTGGTCTGACATGTCGGTGTCCTTCTTGCTCGTAGGGCGCAGAGCGTCGGCAAGCCTGCGGCCCGGCGCGGGCCTGAAAGGCCCCGCCGATGGGTCCGGGCACATGGGCCCGGAATCTTCAATCAGGGAAAATGGGTGAGGTCGAGCGGGCCGGGCGGCGAATGTCGAAAGACGGCCCGGCCAGCAGCCATCACTTCGCCATGAAGCCGGCTTCGGTCATCAGCGTGCGGTGGGTCGCTTCAGCGCTCTCCAGCCACTTGCGGAAGGCATCGCCGGACATGCTGGTGGTGTTGAAGGCGCCGCGCTCCATGAATTCCTTCCACTCGGTCGTGGCACGAACCTTGTTCATCAGGTCGTCGAAGTACTTCACCTGCGCGGGTGTGACACCCGGGGCCATGAAGATGCCACGCAGCATGACGTAGTCGGTGGGGATGCCCGACTCCTTGCAGGTGGGCACGTCGTTCCAGGACATGGTTTCCGTGATCTTGGCCTTGTAGGGCATGCGCTCGTCGTCGAACACGCACAGGGGGCGCACGCTGCCGCCACGCCATTGGGACACGGCCTCGCCCGGGTTGTTCACGGTCGAGTCGATGTGGCCACCGACCAGCTGCACCGCCACTTCGCCGCCGCCCTTGTAGGGAACGTAGATGAACTTGGTGCCCGTGGCCTTTTCCAGGCCGACGGTGATGATCTGGTCTTCCTGCTTGGAACCCGTGCCGCCCATCTTCATCTTCAGGGGCCCGGCGGCCTTGACGGCAGCGATGTACTCGCCGGCGGTCTTGTACGGCTTATCGGCGTTGACCCACAGCACGAACTGGTCGAGGGCCAACATCTGCACGGGTGTCAGGTCCTTCCAGTTGAAGGGCACACCGGTGGCCATGGGCGTGGTGAACAGGTTCGACAGGGTGATGATGATCTTGTGCGGATCGCCCTGGGCGCCCTTGATGCCGAGGAAGCCTTCGGCACCTGCGCCGCCGGACTTGTTCACGACGATGAGGTTGCCCTTCATCAGGTTGTTCTTGCTGATGATGCCCTGGATCAGGCGGGCCATCTGGTCAGCTCCCCCCCCGGTACCGGCCGGGATGATGAACTCGACCGGCTTGGTGGGTTCCCAGGCCTGGGCGGCGGTGCTCATGCCGAGGGCGGCGATGGCGCCGACAAGACCGCGGGCCAGGGTGGCCAGGCGGCGGGGCATGCCGGTGGAAATTCGAACTGCTTTCATGCTGATGTCTCCTTGGTTTCGTTCAACGATTGGAAGTGGCTGGTTGCTGTCGCACGAAGCCTGCCGTGACCGAATTCGCATTGCTATGGTCGATCAACACGGAGTGGAACGCGATTGACCGCAGTCAAGAAGCAGGGTGAACCCCAGCTTCAGGGTCTTCGTTGCAAACGGGTACTCAGCCCGGGGGGCTATTGAGCGATGTACCGTGGCTGACGTGCCACGACATCAACTCGCGCGAACCTCGAGCCTGCCGCCCTGCTCGGCCAGCACCTGCGCCAGCAGCGAAGCGGCGGCATGGATGGCGTCGATGCTGGGCGTGGGCGTGTCTGTAATCCGCGCCAATTCCACGACACTGCCCACCAGGGCCTGCAGCTCCAGCGCGCGCCCGTTTTCCACGTCCTGCAACATCGAGGTCTTGTGCGCGCCCACGGCCTCGGCACCGGCGATGCGTTGTTCCAGCGTGATCTTGAATTCCACGCCCAGCTTCGCGGCCACGGCCTGGGCTTCGCGCATCATGTTCGCGGCGAGTTCGCGGCTGGCGGGAAAGCGGCAGATCTGTTCCAGCGTGGCATGCGTGAGCGCGCTGATCGGGTTGAAGCTGAGGTTGCCCCAGAGCTTGACCCAGAGCTCGCTGCGGATGTCGCGTGCCACCGGGGCCTTGAAGCCGGCAGCCATCAGCGACTTGCTCAATGCCTCGATGCGCGGCGTGCGCTGGCTGTCGAGTTCGCCGATCGAGAAGCGGTTGCCTTCGACGACCTTCACCACCCCAGGCGCCATCAGTTCTGCTGCGGGGTAGACGATGCTGCCGATCAGGCGGTCGACTTCGATGCCGGCGGCCAGCGCACCGTCGGGGTCGACGCTGCTCAGGCTGCGTCCTTCGTAGGGCCCGGCCAGGCGCTGGAAGTACCACCAGGGCACGCCGTTGATCATGGTCACGACCATGGTCTGCGGCCCGAACAGGCTGCGCAGGCCAGGCAGCAGGTCGCGCACCTGGTGGGCCTTGGTCGTCAGCAGCACGACGTCTTGCGGACCGGCCTCGGCCGGGTCTTGAACCGCACGCACGTCGCGGGTGTGCTGTGTGCTGCCGTCGGGCAGTTCCAGACGGAAGCCTTCGGCGTTGATGGTGGCCAGGTTGCGGTTGCGGGCGATGAAGGTGACGGTCTCGCCGGCCAGGGCCAGCTTCGCGCCCAGGTACCCGCCGATGGCGCCGGCGCCCACGATGGTGTATTTCATCTCAGAACTCCCCCGACACGAAGGAGCCGAAGCCCAGGCCGATGCGCTGCGCCAGGCCGATGCGCTGCAGCTTTCCAGTGGCGCCCTTGGGAAGTTCGTCGACGAACAGGATCTTCTTCGGCACCTTGTAGCCGGCCACGCGCTGCGCCACGAACTGCTGCAGTTCACGTTCGGTGCATTCATGGCCTTCTTGCAGCACCACCATGGCCGCCACTTCTTCGCCCAGGCGCTTGTGTGGTGCGCCGAAGACGATGACCTGGGCCACCGAGACATGGTCGAGCAGGATTTCGTCGATCTCGCGCGGGCTGACCTTCTCGCCGCCGCGGTTGATGATCTCCTTCAGGCGACCGGTGATGCTGAGATAGCCCTCGCTGTCCAGCATGCCCTGGTCGCCGGTGCGGAACCAGCCGTCCTGGAAGGCTTCTTCGTTGGCCTTCGGGTTGCTTTCGTAGCCTGCGGTGACATTCGGCCCGCGGATGACGACCTCGCCGATCTCGCCTGCGGCCAGGAAGCTGCCGTCCTCGCCACGGATGCGCACCTCGGGGCCGGCCGCGCGGCCCACCGAACCCGGCTTGCGCGCCAGCGGTGGCAGCGGGTTCGAGGCCATCTGGTGCGCAGCTTCGGTCATGCCGTAGGACTCGATCAGCGGCGCCTTGAACATGGTTTCCAGCTGCTGGATCAGCTGTGGCGGCATGGCCGACGAGGACGAACGGATGAAACGCAGCGGGTGGCGCGCCAGGACCTCGGCGTTGTGCTTGCCGCGTGTGGCAATCGCCAGGTGCATGGTGGGTACGGCCGTGTACCAGGTGGGTTTGGCCTCGTCCATCCACTTGAAGAAGCGCAGGGCATTGAAGCCCGGGGTGCAGAACACCCTCGAGCCGGCCGACAGCGGTGCCAGCAGCCCGGCCATCAGGCCGTGGATGTGGAACATCGGCATGATGTTCAGGCCGACGTCGCTGGCCGTGAACTGCAGCGTGGCGGCGATGTGCCGCGCCGACGCGCACAGGTTGGCCAGCGACAGTGGCACGCGCTTCGGCCGGGATGTCGTGCCCGAGGTGTGCAGCACCATGGCCACGTCGTCGGGGTGCGAGGGCCCGCCGTGGTCGCACGTGGCCGCGGGCTGCTCGCCCATCGTGAAATGACCGGCTGGGGCGCCGTCGGCCACCTGCAGCTCGATCACCCGGACGCCGAGCTTGCTGGCTGCTTCCACGGCGGGCGAGATGCTGCCTTGCTCGACAATCAAAGCGCTGGCCTGCAGGTCGTTCAGGTAGAACTCGAACTCGTCGACGCGGTAGGCCGGGTTCAGCGGCGCGCTGGTGGCGGCAGTGGCGCAGGCCATGAAGCAGCTGGCCATTTCGGGTCCGTTGGGCAGCACGATGGCCACGCGGTCGTTGCGGCCGATGCCACTGGCATTCAGCGCTGCCGTGGTGTCGGCGATCAGGCTGCGCAATGCGCCGTAGCTGAGCGAAGGGCGGCCCGGGGCGGCGAGGGCGATCGCGTCGTCGGCGCCTGTTTTCAGAAGTTCGTGCAGTGTCATGGTGAAGTTTGCAGGTTGCTGAAAAACTCGCGTGCGCCGGGACCCGGGGCGCTCGGGCGCAGAAGCCCCTATTCTTATTGAATCTTCTGAAAACCTGCCAAGGCAAGCGACTGCCTGCGGAAGGTTGTGCCGTCACCCGCCGGTTGCGGGTTAACGAGAATCGACAGTCGCGCGAATCCGCATTTGTTGGCTGTGCGATGCCCTCATTGGAGACCTTGTGATGCATGTTGATGCCCCGGCAGGCCCTTCATTGCCCGCCCGCATCGCCCGCGCGCTGCTGGACGGTTTCGACCGCCATTACAGACTGTTCAGTGAAGTCAGCCGCTCGGCCAAGCAGCGCTTCGAACAGGCCGACTGGCCCGGCCAGCAGCGCGCCACGCGCGAGCGCATCGAGTTCTACGACCTGCGCGTCGACGAGACCCGCGACCGGCTGCAAAGCGAGTTCGTGGCCGATGCCCAGCCGATGGAGTTGTGGCAGCAGGTGAAGCTGATGTACATCGGCCTGCTGGTCGACCACCGCCAGCCTGAGCTGGCCGAGACCTTCTTCAATTCGGTGACGACCCAGATCCTCGATCGCAGCTACTTCCACAACGAGTTCATCTTCGTGCGACCGGCGATCTCGACGTCTTACATCGAGATCGACGAGCGGCTGGCGCCGACCACCTACCGTGTCTACTACCCGAGCATCGCCACCTGGGACACCACCTGGATGCAACTGGTGCGCGACTTCGACCTGCAGCGCCCTTTCGAAGACCTGGAGCGCGACGTTGCCGACGTCGTCACCGAACTGCACAAGCGGCTGGGCAACTTCAGGCCGGGCACCAACTTCCAGATCCAGGTGCTGGCCAACCTGTTCTTCCGCAACAAGGGCGCCTACATCGTCGGCCGCATCATCAACGGCGGCGAACAGACACCCATTGCGCTGCCCATCCTGCACGGCGCCGACGGCAGGCTGATCATCGACACTGTCCTGCACACCGAGGACGACATGGAGATGCTGTTCAGCTACGCCCGCGCCTACTTCCTCGTGGACATGCTGGTACCCAGTGCCTACGTGGCTTTCCTGCGCGCCATCATGCCGCGCAAGCCGCGGGCCGAGATCTACAGCGCCGTGGGCCTGCACAAGCAGGGCAAGAACAGCTTCTACCGAGACCTGTTGCACCACCTGCGCCACAGCAGCGACCGCTTCCGCATCGCGCCGGGCGTGAAAGGCATGGTCATGCTGGTGTTCGACCTGCCCTCGTTCCCTTACGTGTTCAAGATCATCAAGGACTTCTATCCGCCGCAGAAGAACACCACGCGCGAGCAGATCAAGGACAAGTACCGGCTGGTGAAAATGCACGACCGCGTGGGCCGCATGGCCGACACGCTGGAGTACAGCAAGGTGGCCCTGCCACTGGCGCGCTTCGAGCCCGAGTTGATCGAGGAGATGCAGCACTTCTGTCCGAGCCTGCTGCAGATGACGGGCGAGGCCAACACGGGCGAAGTCATCATCTCGCACCTGTACATCGAGCGCCGCATGGTGCCGCTGAACCTGTTCCTGCGCGACGCAAAGGACTCCGGCGACACCGCAGCCATCGAACGCGCCACGATCGAGTACGGCAACGCCATCAAGGACCTGGTGGCGGCGAACATCTTTCCGGGCGACATGCTCTGGAAGAATTTCGGCATCACCCGCCAGGGCAAGGTGGTGTTCTACGACTACGACGAGATCGAGTACATCAGCGATTGCCGCTTCCGCCACCTTCCGACCCAGTCCGAGCGCACCCCTACTTCGGCCCAGGATCCCGGATTCGATGTCGGTCCGAAAGACGTGTTCCCCGAGACTTTCGGTCCCTTCCTGCTGGGCAACCCCACGGTGCGTCAGACCTTCCTGACGCATCACCCCGAACTGCTCGACCCCGACCACTGGGATGCCCACAAGAAGCGCATCCAGGCCGGTTCGATCCTGGACGTGTTTCCCTACGAAGTTCAACGACGTTTCGTGAACCGGCGGCTGGCGGCGATGGCCTGATCGCTCTGGCTGCGGCCATCGCCATTCGCCGGGCGCAAGGAAAGCTATCGTCTGAAGATGCGCCGGCCGGCGTGTGGCGGGCGGGGTCTTCCACCACACTGCCGGTCGTGCCCAACCCCTTTGTCCGCAGCAAGCTCTTTGTGCCTGGCACAAGGCCCGAGCTTTTCCCGAAGGCCCTGGCCAGTGGCGCCGATGCCGTGTCCTTCGACCTGGAAGACGCGGTGTCACCCGCGCACAAGGCACAAGCCCGTGCGCAGGTGGCTGCAGCACTGAACGGCGCGGCCCGGCTGCCGCGCAGGCCTCTGATGATCGTGCGTGTGAATGCGCTGGACAGCGCCTGGTTTGAGGAAGACGTTCGGGCCATGGCCGCGGCCGGGCCCGACTGGATCAACCTGCCGAAGGTGGCCAGCGCCGCCGACGTCCAGGCCGCCGCCGCCGCGCTCGAATCAGCCGAACGCGAGGCCGCGGGCCGGGTCCCGATCGGCCTGCTGCTGAACATCGAAACCGCCATGGGGCTGCAGCATGCGGCCGAGATCGCTGGCGCCCACCCCCGGGTGGTGGGCCTGCAGCTGGGCCTGGCCGACCTGTTCGAGCCGCTGGGCATCGATCGCCGAGACCCTGCCAACGTGCATGCGGCGATGTTCGCGCTGCGCATGGCCGCAGGCGCAGCAGGCCTGTTTGCACTGGATGGAGCCTGCCCGGACATCGCCGACGAGTCCGGCTTCCGGGCCGAAGCAGCCATGGCCCGGCGCCTGGGCTTTGCCGGCAAGAGCTGCATCCATCCGAAGCAGGTGGCCTGGGCGAACGATGTCTTCAGCCCCGATGCCGCAGCGCTGGCGGCCGCGCGCCGGCTGGTGGATGCTGCCGATGCTGCCGGCCTTGGCGTGTTCAGCCTCGACGGCCGCATGGTCGACGCACCTTTCGTCGAACGGGCTCGTGCTTTGCTGGCTGCAGTCGGCGATTCTTCCAGCGCCGCATGAGCCTGCTGCGCCGATCGCTGTGGCTGGTGCTGCTGCTGGGATTCGCGGCGCTGGCCCAGGCCGAGAACCTGGCGCGGATGGGCGTCAGCGCCTGGCCCGCCTTGCCCGCTGCTGCCGAAGTGCGTGCGCTGGCCCAGGTCGACGGGCAGGCGCTGGCCCTGGGTGACCGCGGCAGCTGGCGCCTGGCTGCCGGCGGCACGGCGTGGTCGCCGCTGGCCTGGCAGCCTGCGGCGCCGGTGCTGGGTGCAGTGTCGAACGCCCGCTGGGCCTTCGTGCTGGCAGGAGCCGATGGCACGGTTCAGCAGGTCCTGCGCCTTCAGCTGAATGCCGGTCAGGTGCTGACGACGGCCTTGCCGCCGCTGCCCCAGCCCCTGCATTCATGGCGCGCCGCCACCACCGACGACACGCTCACGCTGGCCGGCCTGAATGCCCAGGGCCAGCCACAGCTGCTGCGACTGGCCCTGCGCGACGCCAGGGCCAGCTGGGTGCAAGGCTCGGGCTGGCCCGGTGGCGGCGCGCCGAGCGCGCTGCTGGCCCAGTCCCGCGCGCTCTACATGACGCTGCCGGGGCCGGGTGCCGACCTGTTGTGGCGCTGGGCCGAGGACCAGGGCTGGACGGCCAAGCCCGCCATCCCGGGCCGGGTGCTGGCTGGCGCTGCCCGCCCACTGGGACAGGCGCACAGCCTGTTCCTCGTCGAACCGGCTGCAGGCGCTGGCCCGGCCTGGATGACCATGCACACCATCACCGGGGCCTGGAACACCCTGGCTGCGGCGCCCGGTGCCGGCGCCAGCGCCCTGACCATGCCCTGGGGCGACGGCCTGGCCTGGGCCGGGTCTGACGGCGCGGTGGCGCTGGCCCTGGTGCAGACCGACCAGCAACTGCTGCGCTGGCAGGACTGGCTGGTGATCGCCATCTACATGGCGGCGATGCTCGGCATCGGGCTGCACTTCTACCTGCGCGAGAAGGGGGGTTCCACGTCCGACTTCTTCGTCGGCGGCCGCAGCATTCCCTTCTGGGCCGCCGGCGTGAGTCTCTATGCCACCAACACCAGCTCGATCAGCTTCATCGCCATCCCGGCCAAGGCCTTCGAGACCAACTGGCAGTACCTGACCAACAACCTGGTGGCCGTGGTCGGCCTGATCTTCGTCGCCACCTGGGTGGTGCCCCTGCTGCGCCGGCTGGAGCTGATGTCGGTGTTCTCCTACCTGGAGCTCCGCTTCCACCCTGCCATCCGCATGATCGCCAGCGCCCTGGCCATCGTCATGCAGATCGGCAGCCGCATGAGCGTGGTGCTGTTCCTGCCGGCACTGGCCATCTCCACCATCACCGGGCTGGACGTGGTCTGGAGCATCTGCATCATGGGTGGCATCACCATCGTGTACACCGCACTCGGTGGCATGAAGGCCGTGATCTGGACCGACTTCGTCCAGGTCTTCGTGATGTTCGGCGGCGCCCTGCTGGCCATCGCCTACTGCGTGCTGTCGCTCGACGGCGGCCTGAGTGAATTCCTGGATGTGGCTGCAGCCGAGGACAAGACCAAGCTCCTCGACTTCAGCTTCGACCTGACCCAGGCCACGATCTGGGGCTTCATCTTCCTGGTGCTGTTCGACGTGGTCCTGACATTCCCGAAAGACCAGGTGCTGATGCAGCGCGTGCTGTCGACCAAGTCCGACAAGGAGGCCGGACGTTCGATCTGGACTTTCGGCCTGATCATGATCCCCGGCGGCTTCATGTTCTACCTGATCGGCACCGCCCTCTATGCCTTCTACCAGGCGCACCCGGAGCGCATGAATCCGCTGCTGTCGGTGGACGCGACTTTCCCGCTCTTCATCGCTGCCGAACTGCCGGTCGGTGTCACCGGACTCATCATCGCCGGCATCTTTGCCGCGGCGATGTCGACGCTGTCCAGCATCATCAACAGCGTGGCCACCATGGCTTCGGTGGACTTCCATGACCGGCTCGTCAAGAACCCCACGCCACGCCAAAGTGTCGTGTTTGCCGAGGTGGTGACGGTGCTCGCGGGGCTGGTCGGCATCGGTGCGGCGCTGGTGCTCGCGCGTTTCGACATCCGCTCGCTGTTCGATGTGTCCATTGAACTCGCCGGCCTGCTGGGTGGGGGTTTTGCCGGTGCCTACACCCTGGGCATGTTCACGCGCCGCGCCAATTCCCAGGGGGTGGCCATCGGCATCGGTTCGGCGATCGTGCTGACGACGGTGGCCTGGTTCTTCGATCTGATGCACTCGTATTTTTATCTGGGCTTCTCGATCATGATCTGCATCGTGGTCGGTTATCTGGCGAGCCTGTTCTTTCCGCCGCCGCAGCGTTCGCTGAAGGGACTGACCATCTACGCCGAACCGGCGGGCTGATCCCGATGCCCCGGGCTGCGTCGCTGGGTTAGCCTGCCGGGCTTGCCTGGAGGGCCGCTTGGAGACGCAGTTCCTGAAGTCATTCGTGGCCGTGGCCGACCATGGGTCGATGGCGGCCGCAGCACGTTTGCTGAACATCACGCCCGCGGCGGTGGCCCAGCAGATCCGCACGCTGGAGCGCGAGATCGGTGCGCCCCTGATCGCCCGGGCCGGGCGTTCAGTGCATGTCACCGAACCCGGCGCCCGCATCCTGGAGCGTGCCCGCGAACTGCTGCGCGGCGTGGCCGACCTGCGCTCGGTGGCCAACGACGACAACACCGCCGGCGAACTGCGCCTGGGCGCCGGCACGAACCAGCTCACCGGCATCCTGCCCGACGTGCTGGCGCGGCTGGTCGACCTGTACCCACGCATCCAGGTCTACGTGCAGCCGGGCTTTTCGCCCGACCTGTACCGGGCGGTGGAGCGCGGCGAACTCGACGCCGCCGTGGTGCTGGAAGCGCCCTTCGAACTGCCCAAGACCTGCGGCTGGGAACTGCTGCGTGAAGAACCGCTGGTGGTCCTGGCGCCACGGGCGATGGCCGGACGCGACCCGCACGAACTGCTGGCCAGCGAACCTCTGATCCGCTACGACCGCACGCAGTGGGGCGGCCGACTGGCCGAGCAGTACCTGCAGCGCGCCGGCATCGTTCCCAACGAGCGCTTCGAGCTGAACGCACTGAACGCCATCGCGGTGATGGTCGACCGCGGCCTGGGGGTTTCCCTGGTGCCCGACTGGGCGCGTCCCTGGCCCGAGGGCCTGGAACTGGTCAGCCTGCCGCTGCCTCTGCCCAGCGAGCCCCGCCGCATCGGCGTGGTGTGGTCGCGGGCCACCATCCGCAGCCGCCTGGTGGCGGTCTTTCTGCGCGAGGCCAAGGCGGTGCTGGCGGTGTCGGCGCAAGCAACAAAAGCTTCGTCCTGAACATAGCGGCACGGGCTTTCCCGGCGAAGGTGGCTGCACCAGACTCGTGCAAAACCAGGCCTGCAGGCCTGGCGTCGAGACCGCCCATCAGATGGAAAGCAACAACATGAGACAAGCCCTGGCAGCCACCCCCTTCACGGCGACCCCGATCGCCCTGGCCCTGGCAACGATGCTGGCCCTGCCTGCCGCTGCGCAGCAGGTCGCCGCGCCTGCAGCCGCAGCCAGTGCGCCCCAGGAACAGCGCATCGTCGTCACCGGCACGCGCAGTCCGAAGGCGGTGGACAGGATTCCAGGCGCGATCACCCTCATCTCCGGCGAAGAGATCCAGCACACCCTGGCCGTCACCGAAGACGCCACGGCCGTGCTGGCGCGCACGGTGCCGGGTTATGCCGAAGCATCTCAGGCGATGAGCAACACCGGCGAGAACCTGCGCGGCCGCATCGCATTGCGCCTGTTCGACGGCGTGCCCCAGGGCTCGCCGCTGCGTGAAGGCACGCGCAACGCCACCTTCACCGACATGGGCCTGATCGGCCGCATCGAGGTCATCAACGGGCCGTCGGCCTCCGAGGGCATCGGTGCCGCCGGCGGCATCATCAACTACCTGTCGAAGGTGCCGACCAAGCCCGGCCACGAAACCACGCTGACCGCACGCTACAGCTCGCAGTTCGAGGACGACAGCGCCGGCTGGAAGCTCGGCATCAACCACGCCTACAAGGGCGACAGCTGGGACTTCCTCGCTGCCCTCTCGCGCGTGGAGCGCGGCATGACCTACGACGGCAACGGCCGGCGCATCGGCCTGAACACCAGCGGCTCGGTGGCCGACTCGCAGGCCGACAACGTCTTCGTGAAAGCCGGATTCAACTTCGGCCGTGACAACGAGCAGCGCGTGCAGGTCTCGGCGACCAACTTCAAGATCAAGGGCAACGGCAACTACCGTCTCGTCGACGGCGACCGCGCCACCGGCACCACGAACACTTCCGAGCGCCCTGGCCTGTTCGGTACCCTGTCCGAGATCAACGACTTCTCACAGGTCACCGGTTCCTACCGGCACGACAACCTGTGGGGCGGCACTCTGACGCTGGACGCCTACTACGCCGACCAGTTCATGCGCTACCCGGCCGAGGACGGCAGCGACCGCCAGGATCCCCTGATCGCACCGCTCGGCACCCTGGTCGACCAGTCGGAGATCCGTTCGCGCAAGCAGGGCCTGCGCAATTCGTATGCCCGCTCCGACGTGTTCGGTGTCACCGGCCTGGAACTCCGGGGCGGCGTCGACCTGACCCAGGACACCGCGTCGCAGTGGCTGGCGCTGACCAACCGCCTGTGGGTGCCGCCCATGAAGTACCGCAGCGTGGCGCCCTGGCTGCAGGCGTCCTACGACATCGGGCCGCTGACACTGTCGGGCGGCTTCCGTCGCGAAGACGGCAAGCTGCAGGTGGACGACTACACCACCACCTTCTTCCGCAACCGCGTGTTCGTGCAGGGGGGCGAACTCAGCTACACCGCCGACCTGCCCAACTTCGGCGCGGTGCTGCGCCTGCCGGCCGGCTGGTCGGTGTTCGCGTCCACCGGCAAGGGCTTCACCTTGCCCAACGTGGGCATCCCGCTGCGCAACATCAACTTCCCCGGGCAATCGGTGCAGGGCATCCTGGACCTGCAGGCCGTGGTCGTGAAGAACAACGAGATCGGGTTCAACTGGCGCGGTGCGATGGGCTCGCTGGGCGGTTCCTACTACCGGTCGAAGTCGACCCTGGGCCAGTCGCTGTCGGTCGACCCGGTGACCAACGACTTCGTGCTCAACCGCCAGCCCGTCAACATCGAAGGCTATGAACTCAGCGGCGAACTGAGGGTGAACCGTGACCTGAAGCTCAATGCGCTGTATTCGCACACCGAAGGCAAAACCTGGTTCACGGCCGGCGGCCCGCTGACGCGTGAGCTGGGCGTTCTCGACATCAACCCCGACAAGCTGGGCCTGTCGGCCACCTGGAAGTTCATGCCGAATGCCGACGTGCAGCTCGGTGCCACCAAGCTCTACTCGCGTACGCTGAACCAGGGCACCAGTGCTGCCGAACGTACCTCGGGCTACACCCTGTTCGACCTGAGCGCCAACTACGACTGGGGCCAGCGCGGCAAGACCACCCTGGGTGTGGAGAACCTGACCGACAAGTTCTACGTGCTCAGCTGGTCCCAGGTGGTGGGCTTCCGCAACTTCTGGTCGGGCCGCGGACGCGTGGTGTCGCTGACGCACACGCTGACGTTCTGACCGGGATCTTGAACCCGCCAAGCACCCGAGTGCTGGCCGGGGTGGGCCTCGTCCGCCGGCGCACGGCCGCGACCGCGCTGTTGCTCGGACTCGGGCTGGGGCTGGCCGGCACGGTCGGGGCCGCTGGCCGGGGTGTGTCGGCCGAGCGCCTGGCGCGCCTGGGTCGGTTCCTGCAAGCCGGCACGCAGCCTGGCGGGCACCTGGGTGCCGTGGCGCTGGTGGCGCACCGGGGCCGCGTGGTCTTGCGCCAGGCCTACGGCCACCGCGACCTGGTGCGCCAGGCGCCGATGCCCCTCGACGCCATCTTCCGCATCTATTCGATGAGCAAGCCCATCGCCTCGGTGGCCCTGCTGATGCTGCTCGAAGAAGGCCGTGTGAGCCTGGACGACCCGCTCGCGCAGCACTTGCCGGAATTCGCGGGCCAGCAGGTCTGGGCCGGCGGCAGCCCGGGTCTTGCCGGCGGCCCTGCCGGGCGGGCGCCGGCCCGGCCCTTGACGCTGCGCCACCTGCTGACGCACACCGCCGGCTTCGCCACGCGCGGCGCCGACCCGGCCCACGCGCTGCTGGAAGCGGCCGCACCTTCGGACGCGGCCAGCCTGCAGGACTTCGCCCGGCGCGTGGCCAGCGTGCCGCTGGCGGCCGACCCGGGCACCCGCTTCGCCTACGACGGCGTCAACACCGAAGTGCTGGGCCGGGTGGTGGAGGTCGTTGCGGGCGAGGACTTCGGTCGATTCCTGCAAGCCCGCATCTTCACGCCGCTGGGTATGAAGGACACGGCCTTCGCGGTGCCGCCAGCGCAGCGCCACCGCATTGCCGAGCTCAGCGCGCTGGGCCCGGGGGGCCGCCTGGTGCAGGCGCCGGGCCCGTCGTCGCTGACACCAGGCCTGGCCCTGAACCTTTACCCCAGCGGTGCCGGCGGCCTGTATTCGACCGCAGACGACTACCTGCGCTTCGCCCGCATGCTGCTGGCCGGCGGCGAGCTCGCGGGCCGACGCCTGCTGGGCCGCAAGACCGTGGCCCTGATGCAGCTCAACCAGCTGGCGCATCTGGACCCGGTGGCCGGTCTGGCAGCGGGCGAAGGCTTCGGCCTGGGGGTGTCGGTCGTGGTCGACCCGGCGCGGCGCGGCCGGCTGGCGTCTGCCGGGGCCTACGGCTGGTCGGGTGCGGCCAGCACCTATTTCACCGTCGACCCGCAGGAGCAGCTGATCGCCATCCTGCTGATGCAGCATCTGCCCCAGGACGACCTGCCCGGCGAACTGCCCAAGCCCGGCGTGAAGTTCCAGAATCTCGTCTACCAAGCGCTGGAGTGAAGAAGACCGCCATGATCCTGGTCGCCGGTTCTGCCAACCTCGATTTCGTGGTGCGCGCCGCCCATATTCCTGCACCCGGCGAAACCGTGCTCGGCCGCGAGTTCCGCACCTATCCGGGGGGCAAGGGAGCCAACCAGGCACTGGCCTGTGCGCGGGCTGGCGGCGTGGCCACGCAGATGCTGCTGGCGCTGGGTGAAGACGCCTACGCGGCGCCGCTGGAAGCCTCTCTGCGCGAAGCCGGCGTCGGCCTGCATGTGCGCCGCCAGGCCGTCACGCCCACCGGCACGGCCTTCATCTGCGTGTCCGACGACGCGGAGAACGCCATCACCGTCGCGCCCGGGGCGAACGCCTGCCTGCGCCCGCAGGACCTGCCGCCGTTGGCGGGTGTCAGCCATCTGCTGCTGCAGCTGGAGACACCGCTGGACACCGTCACCGCCTACGCGCAGGCGGCGGCTGCTGCGGGCCTCTGCGTGGTGCTGAACGCTGCTCCGGCGGCACCCCTGCCGGCGACCTTGCTTGCGGCGCTGGACGTGCTGATCGTCAACGAAGGCGAATTGGCCGCCGTGAGCGGCATCGTCGGCGACGTCGACGCAGCGCTGGCCGCCATGGCCGTGCCGAACCTGGTCGTCACGCTCGGAGCCCGGGGCGCGCGCGCGCGCTGCGGGCAGGCCCAGTTCGTGCAAGCCGGCTTCGCTGTGGACGCCGTCGACACGACAGCGGCCGGCGACACCTTCTGCGGTGTGTTCGTCGCAGCCCTTGCCCGGGGGGATGACTGGTCCGCCGCGCTGCGCCTGGCCTGTGCTGCCGCAGCCCTGGCCTGCACCCGGGCCGGGGCGCAGAGCAGCATTCCCCGTCACGACGAAGTCCTGGCCTTCCTGAACACCGGGCCCGCCTGAGCCTTCCCCCTGCCTGCTCACTGCTCACTGCCCACTCTGCCCACTGCCCCATGGCCGAATTCAAGTTCTCGCACGTCACGACCCAGCGCTACCTGCCCACGCCGGGCAAGGCGCCAGGCTGGCCCTTTGCCGAAATCGGCCACTGGAAGATGGACGTCAACGGCACCGCCGAGGACTGGGTGCGCGACCTGCTGGACTGGCGGCGGGAACACCTGGTGCGCATCGGCTACGACGACGCCAACTACCGCCGGCCCGAACTGCAGTGGGCGCAGCGCAACTTCGTGCATGCGCAGATGATGGTCGAGGACCGGTTCTTCTACGACCCGGTGACCGCCAGCTACACCGTCGACCGCTACCTCGACGACCTCGAGGCCCGCTTCGGCGGCCTGGACAGCGTCCTGATCTGGTACGTCTATCCGAACATCGGCATCGACGACCGCAACCAGACCGACCTGGCCCACGACCTGCCGGGCGGCCTGGCCGGCTTGAAGCAGGCCGTGGACGACTTCCACCGCCGCGGCGTGAAGGTCTTCCTGCCGACCAAGCCCTGGGACCACGGCACGCGCGAGCACCCGCAGAAGGACTGGGACGCCATCGCCGACATCGTGCAGGCGGTGGGCGCCGACGGCATCAACGGCGACACCTACAACGGCGTGCCGCGCGCATTCTTCGACGCCTGCCTCGAGCGCGGCCGGGCCGTGGTGCTGCAGCCCGAAAGCACCATCTCTTGCGAGGAACAGCTGATCTGGAACGTGCAGAGCTGGGGCAAGAAGGTGCCGCCCGACGTCGTGCCCGTGGTCGCCAAGTTCAAGTGGCTGGAACCGCGCCACATGATCAATGTCGAGAACCGCTGGAGCCGCGACCGCAACAACGATCTGCAGTACTGTTTCTTCAATGGCGTGGGCTACAACGCCTGGGAAAACGTCTGGGGCATCTGGAACGGCCTGACGCCCCGTGATGCCGAAACCCTGCGGCGGGTGGCGGCGGTGTTCCGCTTCTGTGCGCCGCTGCTCGTCAGCGCTGACTGGCGGCCTTATGCCGCCACGCTGCAGGCCGGTGTGTTCGCCAGCCGCTTCCCCGGTGCCGACCGCACCCTGTGGACCCTGGTCAACCGCAACGAATGCAGTGTCCAGGGCGAGCAGATCGCCGTGCCCCACACCGAAGGCACGCGCTACTTCGACCTGTGGCATGGCCAGGAAGTCCTGCCCAGGCTCGCCGGCGGCCAGGCCGTGTTCAGCGCAGCCCTGGAGCCGCGTGGCTTCGGCGCGTTGCTGGCCTTGGCTGCAGATGCGGCTGCGGACACCGCGGGCCTGGCCGAGTTCCTGGCGCGCATGCAGGCCTGGGCCACCGTGCCCTTGCAGTCCCTGTCTGCAGGCTGGCAGCCGCTGCCGCAGCAGATGGTGCCAGTGGCGGCCACGGCGGCACGGTCCGAGCCACCGCAAGGCATGGTCGAGATTCCGGCCGGCGACTTCGACTTCGTCGTCTGCGGGGTCGAGATCGAAGGCCAGACCTGGGCCGGCCTGGACGTGCAATATCCCTGGGAGGACAGTCCACGCCGCGGCCACCGCCAACGCATGGCCATGAGGCGCTACTTCATCGACCGCACGCCCGTGACCAACGCCCAGTTCAAGGCCTTCGTCGACGGCAGCGGCTACCGCCCTGCAGATGCCCACAACTTCCTGCGCCACTGGCAGGGCGGCGCTCCCTTGCCGGGCTGGGAGAACAAGCCGGTGACATGGGTTGCGCTGGAAGACGCCCGGGCCTACGCGGCATGGGCCGGCAAGCGCCTGCCGCGCGAATGGGAGTGGCAGTACGCGGCCCAGGGCAGCGACGGCCGTCTCTATCCCTGGGGCGACCGCTGGGACGCTGCCGCGGTACCCGAGCCGCACACCGGGCGAAGCCTGCCGCCGCCGGCCGACGTCGATGCGTACCCGCTGGGTGCCAGCCCCTTCGGCGTCGTCGACCTCGTGGGCAATGTCTGGCAGTGGACCGACGAATTCCACGACAGCCACACCCGCGCTGCAGTGCTGCGCGGTGGCAGCCGCTACCAGCCCCAGACCTCGCACTGGTACTTTCCGCAGGCCTACCGGCTGGACCAGCATGGCAAGGTCCTGCTGATGGCGCCCTGCAAGGACCGCTCTGGCATGCTGGGTTTCCGCTGCGTGGTGGACGCCGCATGAGGCTGCCGCGAGTCGCTCTGGGCGGGTTGCTCGGCGATGCGCTGGCCGCCAGCCGGCGCGGACGGCTGAGCCATTTCATCCAGGGTGCCGACAGCCCGGCCATCCGGCTCTTCGATCGCGCCCGGGCGCTGGGCAACACCGAAGGCGACTGGTATGGCGAACATGCCGGCAAGTGGCTGGTGGCCGCGGCGCGCGCGGCGGCGCGGGAAGGCGACGATGCCCTGGCCGCGCAGGTACGCGAAGTCGCCGACTTTCTTTGTTCGCAGCAGGAAGCCGACGGCTACCTAGGCACCTATGCCCCCACGCATCGCTTCACGCAGAAGCAGCCGGCCAGGGCCTGGACCTGGGACGGTGCTCCGAGCGTGCGCAGCTGGGACATCTGGACCCACAGCTACCTGATCCTGGGCCTGCTGGAAGCCCATCGCGCCTTCGGCGAAGCGCGCTGGCTGCAGGCCGCCTGCCGCATCGGCGACCTCTGCGTCCGCACGCTGGCGCGGGGCGACATCGATATCACCGAACTCGGCAACCACCACGGGCTGTCGGCCACGGTTCTGATGGACCCGGCCTGCGAACTCTTCTTCGCCACCGGCGAGACCCGTTACCTGGCACTGGCCGAACAGGTGCTGGCCCAGGCCGACGCCCATGCGCCGCTGGCCCTGCTGCGCCAGGCGCTGGCCGGGGCCGACCCTTCCCAGATCGCCACCGGCAAAGCCTATCAGCTGGCCTGGAACCTGGTGGGCCTGGCCAAGCTGCACCGCGCCACCGGGCGGCCCGAATTGCGCGCTGCCGTCACCGGGCTGTGGCGCGCCATCCGCGAGCACCACCTCACGCTCGGCGGCGGGCCCTGGGGCGGGGTGGCGAACCGTTCGCGCGAAGTCTTCAACCCGGCCGGGGTGTTCAGCCCGCAAGGCTACGTCGAGACCTGCTCGACCCTGGCCTGGATCCAGCTGAACCGCGAACTCCTGGCCATCAGCGGCCAGGCCTGCCATGCCGAGGAGATCGAACGATCGGCCTACAACGACCTGCTGGGCGCGCTGGCCCCGAACGGCGAAGACTGGTGCTACTACGTCTTCCCGAACGGCCGCAGGGTGCACACCACCTACTGGCGCTGCTGCAAGAGCAGTGGCGCGATGGCCCTGGAAGAGCTGCCGGCACTGGCTTACGGCCAGGAAAGCGGGGCCGACGGGCCGGTGCTGACGGTGCACCTGTACGGCACCGGATCGGCTGAGTTCGACCTGGGCCCGGCCGGTGCCGTGCAGCTGGAGCAGCGCACGCGCTACCCGTTCGACGGTGTCGTGCACCTCCATGTGCGCGCTGCGCATCCCGTGGACTTCGCGCTGCGCTTGCGCGGCCCGGGCTGGGCACGTGGCGCCAGTCTCCGGCTCAACGACGAGCCCGCCCAGCCCCTGACGCCAGACGGCTACACCACGCTGCGGCGTCGCTGGCAGACGGGTGACCGCGTCGAACTGCAGATGCCCATGGCCATCGAACTGCACCAGCGCCATCACCGCAACGTGCAGGAGTCGCGCGCCCCCGACGGCACACCGGTGCTGCAGCAGGTGCTCGACGACAGCCACATCGCGCTGACCTGCGGCCCGCTGGTCTATGCCACGACCCTGGTCGACGGTTTCAAGACACAGGAAACCCTTCGTCTTCCAGCCGGCCCGCAGTCGGGCTGGCTGCAGCGGGTGGCCGACGAACCCGAACCCGTGCTGCGCCTGAGCCCCTGCGACCGTGCGCCGCTGGACTTTCGCCCCTACTACGCCGCCGGCGGCCGTGTCGACGGTGCCTGGCGGCTGACCTGGTTTTCGCTGGCGCCGAAGCCATGAACCACAGGCAAGTTTCCGTGTTGACAGAGCATAGGCCGCGCTGCTTGGCAGGCGACAGCCTGGCACGCAGACTGCAAGCCAGGCTTCACGCCTGAACGTAGGCCCCCATCACGCCGTCCCACCTGCCATGGCTGCATCCGTCCCACCCCTGCACCGCAGCGGACCGCTGAGCGGCGTGCGTGTGCTCGACCTCAGCGCCTACATCGCCGGCCCATACGGCTGCGCGCTGCTGGCCGACCAGGGCGCCGACGTCGTCAAGGTCGAGCCGCCCGGCGGCGACAACCTGCGCAACTACCCGTCGACGCTGCAGGCCGAAAGCCGCGCCTTCATCGGCGTGAACCGCAGCAAGCGCGGCCTGGTCCTCGACCTGAAGCAGCCCGCTGACCTGGCCAAGCTGCTGCGCCTGGTGCGCGACAGCGACGTGCTGGTGCACAACTTCCGCCCGGGCGTGCCGCGCCGCCTTGGTATTGCCCATGAACAGCTGGAGCTCCTGAACCCGAGGCTCATCTACTGCGCCGTGACGGGCTATGGCGACTCGGGCCCGATGAAGGACAAGGCCGGCTACGACCAGGTGCTGCAGACCCTGACCGGGATGTGCGCCCTGCAGGGCAAGCGGGGCGGCCCGCCCGAGATCCTGTACGGCTCGGTGGTCGACTACTACGCCGCGGCGCTGGTGGCGTCCGGGGTGGCCGCGGCCCTGTACGAGCGGGAACGCAGCGGCCTGGGCCAGACCGTGGGCGTCTCGCTGCTGCGCAGTGCGCTGACGATGCAGTCGGCGCGGCTCATCTGGGCCGGCGGCGAACCGCTGGACATCGGCCGCGACATGCGCTCTGGTGGTGTCACCGGCATCCACCCGGCGCGTGAGGGGCACTTGTACCTGTCGGCTAACACGCCGCGCTTCTGGGCCGCGCTGTGCCGGCTGACCGACCTGACCGATCTGGCCGCAGACCCCCGCTACGACAGCGTGAAGAAGCGGGCCGAACACGCCGCCGAGGTGGTGCCCCGGCTGCATGCGGCGCTGGCCACGCGCACTGCGCTGGAGTGGGAGGCCCTGTTCGGCGACGAGGTGCCCTGTGCCGCCGCGCGCAAGGTCGAGGACATGTTCGACCATCCGCAAGTGCTGGCCGAGGACATCGTCGGCAACTTCGACCATGCGGTCATCGGACCCTACCGCGGGGTGCGGCAGTCCATCGTCTTCGGCCGCACACCCGGGCCCGAAGCCTTTGCCGCGCCAGCCTTGGGTCAGCACGACAGCGAACTGGTCGAACCGGCCGACGACTGAACCCGCTGCAGCTGCAAGCCGCCGGATTCCCCCGGTCCGACCGGGACTGCGCCCTGCTCGCGATACTGTGGGGTCTTCCTCAGGAGCGAGCCATGGCCAAGCCACTACACAGCGCGACTTCCTCCGGTGGCGGGCTCGACCGCCGTCGCTGGCTGCTCGCGGCCGCAGCCGCAACGGCCGCGGCCGGCTGGCAGGCCGGCGCCACGGCAGCCGGCCCGCCGCTGCTGACCCGCCGCATCCCGTCCAGCGGCGAGACCGTGCCGGTGGTCGGCCTGGGCAGCTGGATCACCTTCAACGTCGGCAACGACCCGGCAGCGCTGGCCGGCTGCACCGAGGTCGTGCGGGCCTTCTTCGATGCCGGCGGCAGGATGATCGACAGTTCGCCGATGTACGGCTCGTCGCAACCCGCCATCGGTCATGCGCTGGCGCAGCTGAAGCGGCCGGCGGCGCTGTTCTCGGCCGAGAAGGTCTGGGTCGGCGACGCAGCGCGCGGGCCGGGGCAGATCGAGGCTTCGCGGGCCTTCTGGGGCGTGCCGCGCTTCGACCTGATGCAGGTCCACAACCTGCTGTCCTGGCAGGAACACCTGCCGCGCCTGCAGGCGATGAAGGCCGCCGGAAAGCTGCGCTACGTGGGCATCTCGACTTCGGAAGGGCGGCGCCACGCCGAGCTCGAACGCATCATGCGCACCCAGACCATCGACTTCGTCCAGCTCAGCCTGAACCTGCTGGACCGCGAGGCCGAGCAGAGTCTGCTGCCCCTGGCGCAGGAGCGCGGCATTGCCGTCATCGTCAACCGTCCGTTCCGCGAAGGCGCATTGCTCGACGCCCTGAAGCGTCACAAGCTGCCGGGCTGGGCGGCCGAGATCGACTGCGAGAACTGGGCGCAGGTGGCGCTGAAGTTCGCCGTGTCGCACCCGGCGGTGACCTGTGCCATTCCGGCCACCAGCCAGGTGGCGCACCTGCGCCAGAACATGGGCGCCGCGCGCGGGCGCCTGCCCGACGCCACCCTGCGCGCCCGCATGGCTGCCGACGTGGCGGCGCTGTGAGCCCGGGCTGAACCCGCGGCGGCCGGATGAGCGAATGGTGGGCCTACCGGCCCGGCGACTTCCTGATGTTCGCGCCGCGCACCTACTGGCGGCTGTTCGAACTGCACAACCAGGCCAGCTGGCCGGCACCCTGGCTGCTGGGCCTGGCCGGTCTGGCAGCCCTGTGGCTGCTGTGGCGCAGGCCGGCGTCCTGGCGCGTGCTTGCCCTGGGCCTGGCAATGGCCTGGGCTGGCGTAGGCTGGTACTTTCTGCAGGGGCGTTATGCCGCGGTGTTCTGGGTGATGCACTGGTGGGCCTGGGCCTTCCTGGCGCAGGCGCTGCTGCTGCTGGCCCTGGTGGCTTCGCCTGCGCTGAAGGCGGTGCCTGCAGGCCCGCGGCGCCGGGGCGGCCTGCTCCTGCTGGCCTGGGCCGTGCTGGGCCAACCCATGCTGGCCGTGCTGGCGGGGCGGCCCATGATGCAGGCCGAGATCATCGGCCTGGCGCCCGACCCAACGGTCATCGCGACCTTCGGCCTGCTGTTGTGCACCGCACCGGCCTCGGGCGCCTGGCGCTGCTTGTGGTGGACATCCTGGCTCGTGGCAACAGGCTGGTGTGCCCTGAGCGCTGCCACCCTGTGGACGATGGGCTCCAGCCAGGGCTGGGTGCCCGCCATCGCAGCGCTTTGCGCCCTGGTGCTGCGGCTGCGATGCCGGCCAGGCCCAGGTGAGGCCGCGGGGTTGGCAGTGCCACCCGCCCGCGGCTGATTGCCGGCTACGGCCGCGCCGGTGCACCGGCGAGCCGCAGCACCAGGCCGCCCTGGCCGCGCCAGATGACGAATTCCGGAACCTGCGCGGGCGGCCCGGGCAGGCTCAGAGCCGTTCGAAGACCGCGGCGATGCCTTGGCCGCCGCCGATGCACATCGTCACCAGCCCGTAACGGCCGCCCGTGCGGTGCAGTTCGTACACCGCCTTGGTGGCCAGGAATGCGCCAGAACAGCCGATGGGGTGGCCCAGGGCGATGGCGCCGCCGTTCGGGTTGACCTTGCTCATGTCGAATTCCAGCGCGCGGGCCACGGTGATGGCCTGGGCGGCGAAGGCTTCGTTGCTTTCGATCACGTCCATCTGGTCCAGCGTCAGGCCGGCCCGCTTCAGCGCGGCCTTGGTCGCCGGGATCGGGCCTTCGCCCATCACGTCGTTCGGCACGCCGGCCACGGCGTAGGACACCAGGCGCGCCATCGGCTTGTGGCCGGCGGCGGCGGCCACCGCGGCGTCGGCCATCACGAAGAAGGCGGCGCCGTCGTTGATGCCCGAAGCATTGCCCGCGGTCACCGAGCCGTCCTTCTTGAAGGCCGGCTTCATCTTCGCCAGCGTCTCCATCGTGGTGCCGGCCTTCACGTGTTCGTCGGTGTCGAAGACGACTTCGCCCTTGCGCGTCTGCTTGACGATGGGGACGATCTGCGACTTGAAGCGGCCTTCGGCGATGGCGGCTGCGGCGCGGCGGTGCGATTCGACGGCCAGCGCGTCCTGTTCCTCGCGCGTGATGCCCCACTTGGTGACCAGGTTCTCGGCCGTGATGCCCATGTGGCCGACGCCGAAGGGGTCGGTCAGGGTGGCCACCATGGTGTCGATGAGCTGCGTGTCGCCCATGCGTGCGCCGCTGCGCATCGCCGGCGACAGGTAGCCGCCGCGGCTCATCACTTCCACGCCACCGCCGATGCCGTAGTCGGAGTCGCCCAGCAGGATGTTCTGGGCCGTGGTCAGGATGCCCTGCAGCCCGGAAGCGCACAGCCGGTTCACGGCCATTGCCACGCTGTCGTGCGACAGCCCGGCCTGGATCGACGCGACGCGCGCCACATAGGCGAAGCGTTTTTCGGTGGGGATGGTGTTGCCGACGGTGACGTACTGGATGGCCTTCGGGTCGACACCCGAACGCTGCACCGCTTCCTTCATCACGCTGCCAGCGAGTTCGGCCGGTTCGATGTCGGCCAGGCTGCCGGCGAAGGTGCCGATGGCGGAACGGGCTGCGCCCAGGACGACGACGTCGCGTTGTTTCATGAATGTGCTCCTAGTGGGTGGTGGGAAGAACGGGTTGAACGCTGGCGATTCAGCCGTTGCGGATGCGCCTGACCAGGGCCTGGGTGAAAGCCGAGGTGCTGGCGCTGCCGCCCAGGTCGCCGGTGCGCACCAGGTCGATGTTCAGGGTGGCGTGCAGGGCCTGGCGCAGGCGGGTGGCCATCTCGGTAAGGCGGACGTGGTCGAGCATCATGGCCGCGGCCAGCAACAGGGCAGTGGGGTTGGCGATGCCCTTGCCGGCGATGTCGGGGGCCGAGCCATGCACGGCTTCGAAGATGGCGGCGTCGGCGCCGATGTTGGCGCCCGGGGCCATGCCCAGCCCGCCCACCAGGCCGGCCACCAGGTCGGACAGGATGTCGCCGAACAGGTTCGTCGTCACCAGCATGTCGAACTGCCAGGGGTTCAGCACCAGCTTCATGGCGCAGGCGTCGATGATCACGGTGTCGAGCTCGAACTTGCCCTTGTACTTGCGTTCGTACAGTTCCAGCCCGGTTTCCAGGAAGATGCCGGTCAGCGCCTTCATGATGTTGGCCTTGTGCACGATCGACACCTTCCTGCGCCCGGTGGCCACGGCGTGCTCGAAGGCGAATTCCAGCAGCCGGCGGCCGCCGGCGCGGGTGTTGATGCCGGTGGCCATGGCCACCGCATGCGGGTCGTCGTCGATCTGGACGTAGTGCTCGTGGCCGATGTACAGGCCTTCGAGGTTCTCGCGCACGACCACCAGGTCGATGTTGTCGAAGCGCCCGCCGGGAACGATGTTCAGCGCAGGACGCAGGTTGGCATAGAGCTGGAAGGCTTCACGCAGCCTGACGTTCGATGACCTGTAACCACCGCCCGAGGGCGTTTCCAGCGGCCCTTTCAGCGCCAGCCGCGTGCGCCTGATGCTGTCCAGGGTGGCCGGGGGCAAGGGGTCGCCTGCCGCTTGGACCCCGGCCAGGCCGGCGGCCTGGTGGTCCCAGTCGAAGGGGGCCTGAAGCGCATCCAGCGCCGCCAGCGTGGCGTCGACGATTTCCGGGCCGATGCCGTCCCCGGCGATCAAGGTGGCTGGCAGGCGGATGGTCATGGATGTGTCGCAGGCTGGGGCAGGGTCGATCCGGGCATTGTGCTCGCCCTCCCCGTACCGGCGGCTTACAGCCCTTGGGCGCAGGGCTGCAAAGGGGCTGGACGAAGGGCAGACCCCCGGTCGTGGGGCAGCACGCCGACCCCGTCTGTTCGACGTCGCACACCCGGCCCGGACCCGGCCCGCGCCCGTCTTAGCCGCGAGCGTCGAACTGCTGGATGGCGCTGGCCATGCGGTCCAGCGGCAGCACCTGGTCGACCGCCCCCAGCTTGATGGCCTCTTTCGGCATGCCGAAGACCACGCAGCTGGCTTCGTCCTGCGCCAATGTGCGCGCGCCGCCGTCGTGCAGCTGCTTCATGGCGCGCGCGCCGTCGTCGCCCATGCCGGTGAGCATGATGGCCAGCACGTCGCTGCCGGCGCAGTCGGCGACCGAGCGGAACAGCACCTCGACGCTGGGCTTGTGGCGGTTCACGGGCGGGCCGTCGATGACGACCGCGAAGTACTGGCCGCCGGCCTTGCGCAGCTGCATGTGGCGGCCGCCCGGGGCGATGAGCACGACACCCCGTTCCAGCCGGTCGCCGTCACGGGCTTCGCGCACGTTCATCGCGCACAGGCCGTCCATGCGCTGGGCGTACATGGCGGTGAACTTCTCGGGCATGTGCTGGACGATGGCAATGCCCGGGCTGTCTGCGGGCAGGGCGGTCAGCACCAGTTCCAGCGCCTGCGTGCCGCCGGTGCTGCTGCCGATGACGACCGGCTTGTTCACGGACAGCGCGTGCAGGCCGGGCAGGGTGGGGCGCGCCGCCGACCCTGGCTTGGCGGCAGGCGCCGCCGCGGGGCTGCGGCGGGCGTGGGGATGGGTGCGGGCCGCGCTTTTCAAGGCCGTCACCAGTTCGCGGCGCGAGTCCTCCAGGAACTGCTTCAGGCCCAGCCGCGGCTTGGCCACCACGCCTACCGCGCCAGCGGCCAGGGCTTCCAGCGCCATGCGGCTGCCTTCGGTGGTCAGCGTGCTGCAGATGACGGTGGGTATGGGTGCTTCGGCCATCTGCTGGCGCAGGAAGGTCAGGCCGTCCATGCCGGGCATCTCGATGTCCAGCAGCAGCACGTCGGGCCGGTTCTTGCGCAGCAGGGGCGCGGCGATCAAGGGGTTGGGGGCGCTGCCGGCCAGGCTGATCTCGGCGTCGCCCTGCAGCAGGTGGGCCAGGGTCTGGCGGACGACGGCCGAATCGTCGATGACGAAGACTTTGATGCTCATGGAAGGGATTCCGTCGCGGTCTTCAAACCTCGACCGCCGTGACTTCGGGTGCGCCCGGGCCCACCGTCCAGCCGATGCGCCTGTAGCAGGAGCCGCCCACGTCCTGGTGCAGCACCCGGATGCCGTTGTGGGCCAGGGTGTCCAGAGCCCAGCGGGCGTTGTGCGCGCCGACGTGGGAGCCGCCGAACTGGCCGGGAAACATGTTGCCGCCGCCATAGACGTAGGCCTCGCACAGCTGGGGCTGGATGCCGCGCTGGCGCAGCTGCGCGAACATCAGGTCCAGGGCGATGTCGCCCCAGGCGCTGTTGCGCACCAGGTTTTCTGCGTAGCCGCGCCCCGCCTGGGCGGCGTGCACGATGTGGCACATCGCGCCCACGGTGCGGCGCGGGTCGGTCAGCACCACCGCCACGCACGAGCCCAGCAGGGTCGTGAAGCGGTCGCCCTGGCCGCCGCAGGCCAGGTCGCCGGGGTGCAGGTTGTGGAGCTCGCCGCCCAGGTCCAACATCACGCCCCGGCCTTCAGCTGGCCGTCTTGCGGAAAGCACCCGGCGCCAGCACCGTCAGTGGCGTTTCGCAGGGCACCCGGCCTTCAGCGGTGCCGATGAAGAACAGGCCCCCTGGGCGAAGCTGCGTCAGCACGCGGTCGACCACGGCGCGCTTGGTGGGCGGGTCGAAGTAGATCAGCACGTTGCGCAGGAAGACCACGTCGAACGGGCCCAGCGCGTCGATGGGCGCGCACAGGTTCAGCTGCCCGAACCGCACCTGCTCGCGCAGACGCGGCTGAATCTGCACCAGCCCCTGCGCCTCGTCTTCGCCGCGCAGGCAATAGCGCTTCAGCCGTTCCGGGCTGACGTTTCGCAGCCTTTCCTCGGGGTAGATGCCCTGCGCGGCGCTGGTCAGCACCCGGTCGCTGATGTCGGTGCCCAGCACCTGCCAGTCCTTGCCGATGCGACCCTGCTGCGCCATGTCGGCCAGCAGCATCGCCGTGCTGTAGGCCTCGTCGCCGAATGACGAGGCCGCGCTCCACACCGCCAGCCGCTGGGGGCGCTGGGCGGTCAGTTCGCGTTCCAGCAGATCGTAGTGCGCGGGCTCGCGGAAGAAGTAGGTCTCGTTGGTCGTCAGCAGGTCGACGGCCATCTGGAATTCGCCGCCGTCGCCTTCGGGGCCGTGGCCCTCGATGAGCTCGGCATAAGCTTCGAAGCTGCCCAGCCCCAGCCGCTGGATGCGCGGACCCAGGCGTGAACTGACGAGCGACATCTTGCTGGGTGCGAACGACAGGCCGATGCTGGCATGCATCAGCGCCGTGATGCGCTCGAAGGTCTGGGGTCGTAGGCTGAACTCGGGCATGGCGTCGTGTCGTCGTTCCCTCAGGCGGCCAGGGCGTCCTGAGAAGCCTCGCAGAGCTGGGCCATTTCGCCGATGTCGAAGGCGCGGTCGGGCTCCAGGATGATGACGAAGCGGCTGGCCACCTTGCCCATGCCGCGGATGAAGTCGCGGCGCACCGCACCGCCGAAGCTGGGCGGCGGTTCGATCTGCGCCTGGGGGATGTCGATGACCTCGCTGACGGCATCCACCAGCAGGCCGAGCTCGACCCGTTCGCCTTCGCGCATGGCGTCGAAGATCACGATGCAGGTCTTTTTGCCCACCAGCGCCGCCGGCCGGCCGAAACGCGCGTGCAGGTCGATCACCGGCACGACCGCTCCGCGCAGGTTGATGACGCCGCGAACGAAGTCGGGCATCAGCGGCACCGTGGTCATGGCACCGTACTGGATGATCTCGCGCACGGTGCGGATGTCCATCGCGAAGACCTCCTCGCCCAGGGCGAAGGTCAGGTACTGGGCTGGCGGTTCTTCCAGGCTGGTGGTGGCAGCGGCGCTGCCGGGGGGATTGCGGCTCATGCTGGGGCTCCCGGTGCGGGTTTCAGTAGGGCCTGAAGTTGCCGTTGGCGACCTTGGCCGCGTGGCGCGGCTGCGCTGCGGCCGACTTGGCACCGCCGCGCATCGAAGCCCCGGCCGAGCCGGCCGAGCGGCGGTCCGCCGGCGTGTCGTTGCGCGCCTGGCGGTGCGGTGCGGCAAGCTCGCCGCCCAGGTTGAAGAAGGCCACCGACTGCTGAAGCTGTTCGGCCTGGCCGCTCAGTTCCTCGCTGGTGGCGGCCAGTTCCTCGGAGGCCGAGGCGTTCTGCTGCGTGGCCTTGCTCAGCTGGCCCATGGCGCCACCGATCTGTGTCACGCTCTGGCTCTGTTCCTGCGAGGCGGCGGCGATCTCCTGCACCAGTTCGCTGGTCTTCTGGATGCTGGGCACGATCTCGTCGAGCAGCTTGCCGGCGCGTTCGGCCGTGCTCACGCTGTTGCCGGCCAGGTCGCCGATTTCCTTGGCCGCTTCCTGGCTGCGTTCGGCCAGCTTGCGCACCTCGGCGGCCACCA
>LNFM01000583.1_pt1 | contig 90315 bp, 88 predicted proteins | sample 596031 | NCBI WGS metagenome assembly LNFM01 (sample SAMN04254537, study PRJNA301005) | activated carbon metagenome | isolation source: dual media filters at the Ann Arbor, Michigan drinking water treatment plant | place: USA: Ann Arbor | reverse complement strand
TGGGTCAACATCGGCGGCCTCCTTGCCGCCATGCTTGCCCAGGTGGGTCAGTTTTACTTCGGCGATGTGGGTCAGTATTACTTCGGCGCTAACATGAAATCAACGCGATGTGTCGATAGGAAATAACCGAGTGGGAGTAAGGGGCTTCGCAGGGGACGCATCGCCCCCCGCAGGCGACTCGACGTTCAGGCCGTAGCGCGACGGCGGGCGACACCGCCGAGCACGCCAAGACCCCCCAGAAGCAGCCAGGCCGCCGCAGGTAGCGGAACGACCGACGTCCCGGAATCGAGGTTCGTTATCCCGACCGTGAAGTCACCGGAGTTGTTGAACCAGCCGAAACCGTCGCTGCTTCCGAGAAAGAGACGCGTCGCGCCGACCGGGACGATGAACGTCTGCGCCAGGCCCGCGCCCGGGCCCTGGTTCAGCGTCGTGCGCCCATCACCGATGAAGAACATCTGCCCGACCAGCGGGCTCAGCGACGTGAACGCGAGGCCGGATCCGGTCGAAAAATTGAGCGATGCCGGTGTCGCGGTGCCCGTCGGGCTGGACGCCCCCAGGAAAACACCCATCAGCGCATCCACCAGGACCGACAACGGAGCGGATATCCCGTCGCCGTAGTTGGTCATCGAAAACAGGCCGTTGCCGTCGGGGGCTCCGGGATTGGCACCCGTCGCGGTACCCGGGCCGACCGAGCTTTGGCCGGTCACGGAGAACGTCAGGCGGTTACCCGCCGAAAACGGCACGCCGGTGACGAGCACGGGCGCTTGACCCGGCACGCTGTCGATACCACCGCCGCCATCACAGCAGGTGTAGCCGGTCGCACGTCCTGCAAGATTCGGATTCGCGTTTCCGGGCACGACGATAGCGGCCGAAACCGTCAAGGAAGAGCTCAGTCCGATCGCGAGCAATGCACCAACGAAAGCCTTGTTCATCGTGAACTCCTGTGGGGTGTAGCAACAAGAACAAGAAGACCGGCCATCTCATGTCAGACACTAGACTCATCGACGGCAAGCGTCAATGACGATCCTTGCCAGCCATGGTCCTTTCGGACCCATGCCGTTCGCTTTCGTTGGCTTTCGTTGGCTTTCGTTGGCTTTCGTTGGCTTTCGTTGGCTTTCGTTCGCTCTCCGAGTTGGGCGTTGCGGCGGGGCTTGCCCCGCAGGGGGCTACAGTCCTTGTCCCGGCCTCGCCGGATCAGTCAGCCTTGATGCCGGCCGCGCGGATCAGCTTGCCCATCCGCTCGAAGTCGTCCCGGGCACGCGTCTCCAGTTCCTTCGGGGTCGTCGCCCAGGGGTCGGCACCGACACCGACCAGGCGCTCCCGCAGGTCGGCCGCGGCCAGCGATTTGTTCAGGGCTTCGTTGAGGCGCTGCAGAACGATTGGGGGCGTCCCGGCGGGCGCGACGAGTCCCGACCAGAAGTTCAGGGTCGCCTCCGGGAACCCGGCCTCGCTGATGGTCGGTACGTCCGGGAATGCAGGCGCCCGGCTGGCCGAGAACATCACCACCGGCCGCACCGCACCCGACTTGATGTGCTGCATGGCCGAAGGCAGGGTGTCGAACACCATGGTCAGGTTGCCCGCCATCACGTCCGGATAGGCGACCGCAGCGCTCTTGAACGGCACATGCGTCATCTCGGCGCCGGTCGATGCACGCAGGATCTCGCTGGCCAGGTGGCCGATGCTGCCGATGCCGGACGAACCGAAGATCACCTTGCCCGGGTTGGCGCGGGCCGCGGCGATCACGTCCTTCACCGTCTTCATCGGCTGGGCGGTGCCGACCGTCAGGATGTTCGGCGACAGCGCGATGCCGCCGATGCCGGCGAAGGCGGTGGTCGTGTCGTACGGCACCTTGCGCTGGATATGCGGTGCGATCGCATGCGTCGACAGGCTGGTCAGCAGGATCGTATAGCCGTCGGGCGATGCATTGGCGACGACGTCGGCGCCGATGGTGCCGGCGGCCCCGCCGCGGTTCTCGACGATGACCGAATGCCCGAGCATCTCGCCCATCTTCTGGGCGACCGCGCGTCCGAGGATGTCGGACACACCGCCTGGGGCGAACGGCACGATCATGCGGATCGAGCGGTTCGGAAAGTTGCTCGCGGCCTGGGACTGTGCATGCAGCATGCCGGGGATCGCAGCACCGAGCATGACCGCGACTGCACCGGTTGCGGCAAGGCGCCGCCGCTGCGCGATCGGCATGGCCCGTGCCGAGGGAAAGTTTTCGGTGGATGGAAAAACGATTGACTGCATGGACACGCTCCTGCTCCTGTCGAGGACAGGATGCCGGGATGCACGATCCGTACCAGTCTAGGGACGCCGTACCCTTGCAGCCGGATGGCGCCACGTCGGCGCGCTCAGGCATCGCCGTGGTGCGCCCGCGACCGGACTTGGTGCATTGCCAGGCATCGGCAATGACGGTGTCCAGCGCGAGGGGGCGTCGAACGCCGCGCCGGTCATCGTGACCTTCGCGATCGGTGCAGGCAGGCCGGGCCTGCTCAGGCCGGCCAACGCATCAGGGTCACCACCAGAACCAGGATGCCGAGGCCCAGGTTGATCGCCACCCAGGTGCGGATCTGCGCGAGGGCAGCCGCGCCGGCAGGCCAGTCGGATGCCGCGACCGCACGATCGAGCCTGCGGTAGAGCGCGAAGCGGATATGCAGGAAGATCGCAACCATCGCAGTACCGAGCACCGCCATCAGGGTCCAGGCCAACGGCATCTCGAATCGCGCACCGGACTGCACCATCTGCTTGGCCACGCGGCCGATCATCCAGATGCCGCTGGCCAGCGTCAGCAGCGAGGCCACCAGCACGACACGGAAGAAGCGGCCGAGCACGTCGTGCATCAGCCGCAAGCGGATGGGCGGTTCGAGCTGGGCGAGGGCAGGGCGCAGGAAGAAGTGCGAAAACACCATGCCCCCGACCCAGACGACAATGGAAAGCACATGGAGGGTCCTCAGCGCCGCGTAGATCATCGATTCATCCTGTTCCGTTCGAACATCCGACTCAAGGGGTGCCCGGTCCACCTGGTCCACCCGGTCCGCCGGTCGTCGACGGACGGCGGATCACCACCACAACCAGCGTGACCACGGTGAGCGGCACCACGAAGCCGAGCATAACCGCTGAGAACGCCTCCAGCGCATCATGTTGTTGCGCGGCCAGGATCAGGTAAGCAACGTAGGCGACGTAGTAGCCCAGGAATACGCCGCCTTCCCAGCGCGCAATCTCGCGGCCGGTCAGGAACACCGGCAGGCAGGCGAGCGCGACCGCGAGCATCACCCATATGTCGAAGGCCAGCAGCGAGGGCGCCATTGCGAGTCCGAGCGGGCCCGACACGAGGCCCGACAGCCCCAGGCAACCGAGGATGTTGAAGGTGCTGCTGCCCACGACGTTGCCCACCGCGATGTCGCGCTCGCCCTTGATCGCCGCAGTGACGCTGGTGGCGACCTCGGGCATGCTGGTGCCGGCGGCGACGATGGTCAGACCGATGATCAGGTCGCTCACGCCCATCGCCCTCGCGAAGTTCACCGAAGCCTGTACAAGGAGGTCGGACCCGAACACCAGCGCCGCCAGGCCGGCGCCGATCAGCAGCAGCTGCGCCGGCAGCCGGCTGTCCCATTCACCCGCGCCGGCAGGCCTGATCTCGTCCGCGTACTCGTCCTTTGCCGCCTGCGTCTCGCGGCGCGACTGCACCACGAGGAACACCGTGTAGCCGATGAGCAGCGCGAACAGGAAGCCGCCGTCCAGGAACGACAGCCGGCCATCCAGGCCCAGCGCCAGCAGCAGCAGGCTGGCTCCGATCATGATGGGAACCTCCTGGCGGATCAGCTGGATGTTCACCACCAGAGGCGTGATCAGCGCGCTGAGTCCGAGGATGAACAGCACGTTGAAGACGTTGCTGCCCACGACGTTCCCGATCGCAATATCGGTCCTGCCGTCGAGCACTGCACCCATGCTTACCGCCACTTCGGGCGCGCTGGTGCCGAAGGCGACGATGGTGAGCCCCACGACCAGCGGGCTGATGCCGAACGACAGCGCCAGCCGGGACGCGCCGCGCACCAGGATGTTTGCGCCTGTCACCAGGAGGATAAGGCCGCCGATGAAGAGGAGGATGTTCATCGCGTGGAGCGTCTTGCGTTCATCGTGTGACCTCGAGGTGCTGGAGTGGGTTGTAGCCTCCGCTGCGGCGGCGCAAGAAAGTCGTGAGCAGGTGCATTCCCGCCCCGGCCAGCAACAGCATGGCGGCGCCGGCGCCCCAGATCGTCCAGGTCGCCACCGCAAGCAGCCCGCCCGCCGCCGGCATCGCCTGCAGCATCCCCTGGACGACGGGTGCCATGCCGGACGCAAGCCAGGTCATCGCGTGAACGGCCTCCGCGGGCATCCACGGCGCGAGCCATGCCGGAAGCGTGGCCGCTTCGAGACCGACGGTGGCGCCAGTGAGTGCCCCGGCGCTGGCGAGGCTCCAGGCCGCGACGGCGTGCAATGCCCAGGCGGCCAGCGACCACAAGGCAAGGAGGCTGAAGACAACGGACCAGACGAGCGCATGAAACATGGCGGGTTTGCCTGTTCGAATACTGAAGACGGCAGTCTCGTCCGGATTCAGGTGCGAATAAACCTGCATTGACAGGAGATACACTTCGTCTTTTACGATGTTTCGCGGACATGCTCAACTATCGGCACCTCTACTATTTCTGGGTAGTCATCAAGGCGGGCGGCTTCGCCCGCGCGGCCGAGCGGCTGGACATGGCAGTGCAGACCATCAGTGCGCAGGTGCGGGAACTCGAGAAGGCGCTCGGCCATCAGCTGTTGAAGCCGGCGGGGCGCGGCGTGGCGATCACTGAAGCAGGCGAGGTCGCGTTCGCGCGCGCCGAGGAAATCTTCCAGATCGGGCAGGCGATCCCCGACGAGGTCCGCGCGGCCGCGAGTGGATCGGCGCTGCGACTGGCCGTCGGCCTGTCGGACGGCATCTCGAAGCTGGCGGCCCACGCGCTGCTGGAGCCGATCCTGGCGACGCCATCGCTTCGCCTGGTCTGCCACGAGGGCGAGTTCGAGCAATTGCTCGCCGAACTCGCGCTCCATCACCTGGACGTCGTGCTGGCGGGACAGCCCGCACCCCGCAATCCGAACCTGCGCCTGACCAGCGAACGGCTGGTCGAATCCGCGGTGCAGTGGTACGGGCCGGCGGCCCTGGTGCGCAAGGTCGAGGTCGATCGGTTCCCGCAGTGCCTCGACCGTCTTCCGGTGCTGCTGCCCACCGGGCACTCGGCGCTGCGTCCGGCGCTGGATCGCTGGTTCGAAGCCGAGGGATTGCAGCCGCGCATCGCTGCCGAGTTCGAGGACAGCGCGCTGCTCGCCGTGTTCGCCGCGCGCGGAATGGGCGTGTTCCCGGTCAGTCGCCTCGGCGCCGGCGACGTCGGCATGATGCGTGGACTGCGCCTGCTCGGGACATGCGAAGCGGTGAAGGAAGAAATCTTCGCGATCCGTTCACGCCGCGGGCAGCATCATCCGCTCGTGCTGCAGGTGATCGCAGCCGCGGCGCAGCGTCCCGGGGAGGGCATGAACTGATCGCCTGCCGGAGATGAACCGCAGGTGGCAGCGCGCAGAGCGCTTCTGCGGGTAGCCACGGGGCAGCGCGACCAAGCCCGAGCAGACGGGGCACCGCACCCTCCGCGCCCATCCCACCGTGCAGCGAGGCTGCGAAGCCGGGGGATACAATCGTGGCTCGTCGATCCTGAGGTGCGAGAAGATGCCGCGTACCGTTGACCCCGCCAGCCCGAAGCGCCACGGCTCCAATGCCGGGCGGCGTGCGCGCAGGCTGCCTTGGCCGGCCGCTTCGCTGATCGGGACGATGCTCGTGCTCGGCGTTGCCGCCTGCGAGCCGCGCACGGTGGTCGATCCCGGTTCCGCCACGCGCGCCACCGAGCTCGGCATGAAGCCGCGCGCGGCGGCCGCGCGCGGCGCCGACTATGCGACGAAGGAGCTGGTACCGGGGCGCGGCATCGGAGACCTGCAGCTGCAAGGCGCGACCCTGGCCGACGTCGAGCGCGTGCTGGGCACCGACTACCAGATATCCAGCCTGTCCACGACCCAGGACTGCGGTCCGGACGGCTGCCGCGAGGGCGCGACGAGATTTTCACTCGAATACCGGCGGCTCGCGCTTACCGTCGGATTCGAACGCGCCGCCGCGGGAACGCCGGTCGAGCAGTCCCGCGTGCGCCTGTTCAGCGTGTTCTGTGCCGATCCGAGAACCTGCGCGTGGCGCGGCTCGACCAGCCTGGGTCTGCGCATCGGCGATGGCGACGACCGCGCCGTCGAACTGCACGGTGGCGGCCGCAAGCTCCGGGGTACTGGAAACCGCGTCTACGCGGAAGGGCTCTCGGTGGCCTTCGGCAGGCAGGGCGGCGCGATCGAGTCGCTGACGGTGTTTAGACCGGAGGACATCAAGCAGTTCCAGTGACTCCGTGAGATGCGCAACCTCACGCCAGCGGCTTGCGCACCAGCTCGAGCACCTTGCCCGCGTCCAGCGTGCGCGCCTGCTGCTGGATCTGGGGCAGCGCCTGCTGCTCCATCTGCCGCGCGCCGGCCAGCAGGTCCTGGTAGGTCTGCTTCAACAGGTCGGTGCTCATCTGGCGGCCCCCGCCGTAATAGCGCACCGCCAGCTGCCCCAGTGCATAAGTGGTGGCAAAGCTCATCGCCATGCCGGTGCCGACGCTGCCCACGCCGCGGCCCATCCCGCCCATCACCTTGCCGAGGAGCCCGCCGACCAGCTTGCGGCCGAACTGTTCCAGGTACTGTCCGGTCAGGCCAACGCCAGCGGTCGCGATGAACTCCTTGACCATGCTGGCGTCGATCGAGGTGAGGCCGTGGGCCTGCGCCACGCCGTGCACCAGCTTGACCTGCAGCGGGATGATGGCCACGCTGGCCCAGCTCTGCGGAAGCAGTTCCAGCGCGCCGCAGAGGATGGCGCTGTTGAAGATCCGCTTGTCCAGTGCGGCACGATCGACCACCATGGTCGCGCCGGCAGGCATGGCCACCGTGGCAGGCGTGGATGCGGTCGGCGCATCGGTCTCGCGCGCCAGGCCGTCGGCCTGTGCCTCGAAGCCCGTGTCGAGCGTCCCGCCCAGCGCTGCCTTCAGGCTGGCGAGGAACTGGCGCTCGGCCGGTGTCTGCACCCCATCCGCGTCGCAGACGCACACCGCCAGTTCATAGGCGAGCTGGCGCTGGTCGCGCGACTGCAGCGCGCCAACAGCCTCAGGGATGCCAAGGCGCTTGAGCAGGACATCCTGCATCAGCGACGGCACGTTCAGTCCGGTTTCCTTGCCGCCCAGCGTGGTGACGATGCGCTTGATCTCCTCGCGCTCGGCGTCGGACTTGTCGCCATCGGCAAACGCGGCCAGCAAGGCCACGGCGAGGAGGGCGCGCTGCGCTTCGGCGGTCATCGGGTCGATTCCTTCAATGCATTTGAAGGACGGCAGTATCTCAGCGAAACCGGGGCCTGTGTTCTCCAGCGAACAGTCGGCGCGCATGATGTCGGCTGGGATGCGCGAAATGAGTCCAGTGAACGCGCCGAAGCGGGCAGGGTTTCTGGGTAGTCGACCTGCGCGTGTCGCGGGTGCCTCAGCGCACCCGCAGCACCAGCTTCCCGCGGAAATGTCGTCCCTTGCTCACCGCATTGGCCTTTGCCGCCTCGGACAGCGGGAAGGTGGTTATCTCGGGCACCTTCACCGCACCGCAGGCGATCAGCGCCGAGATGCGATCGAGGTGCTGCCGATCCCGTCCGACCGCCGGACGCAGGCTCGTGACATCGGTCCGGGGTGTCGCGGGAGCCTTCGGGCCGGATGCAATGAACGCGGCGCGGCCGCCAGGCTTCAACACGAGATACGAGCGGACGCCGACATCGCCACCGACGGTGTCGAACACGGCATCGACGCCGGACACGACCCGCGTGAAGTCGTCGCGGTTGTAGTCGATCACCTGGTCGGCGCCCAGGCCGCGCACATAGTCGATGTTCGCCGCGCTGGTGGTGCTGATGACCCGGCATCCCGTGTGCCTGGCCACCTGGATCGCAAAGCTCGCCACGCCGCCGGCGCCCCCCTGGACCATCACCGTCTCGCCAGCCCGGATCTTCAGCGTGTCCTCGACGGCGCACAGCGCGGTCAGGCCGATCAGCGCCACGGCCGCCGACTCGACATGGGAAAGCCCGGCGGGCTTGCGGGCGAGGATCGAAGCCTTGATCGCGACCTTCTCCGCGTACGCCGCCTCGATGCCTACGTCGCACACGCCGAACACCTCGTCGCCTACGGAAAAATCAGTGACGCCTTCGCCCAGCGCGCTGACCACCCCCGAGAAGTCGCGCCCCGGGCTGTACGGGAAGAAGGCAACGGGTCCGTAGCCACCGGCGACCACGCGCCAGTCGGCGCCGTTCACGCTCGCAGCATGGACATCGACCAGCACCTCGCCAGGCTTTGCGACAGGATCGGGATAGTCGCCGAACTCCAGGGCTTCAGGCGCGCCGTGCTGGCGGAAAAAGGCTGCTTTCATGGATCGTCCTGCCGGTGTGGGTTGAAGAGGTTGCAGGGGCGAACGATACCCCGATCGACGGCACCACGACCATCGGCCAGGCCCTGGCGCGCCCGCCGCACCGGATCACCGACGACCTGAGATAATCGCCCGATGGCTACCCTGACCGTCCTGCAATCCATCGCCTTCCGCGAAGCGTTCATCGAACTGGCTGCACGCTTCGACCGGGCGACCGGCCACACGACGATCGCGGTGTTCGATGGCGGCATCAACGTATCGGCACGCATCGCGGGCGGCGAGGTCGTCGATGCCGTCGTCATGTCCGCCGATGCGATCGACGAGATGGCCCGGGGCGGGCATGTCGCGGCCGACGGACGGACCGACCTCGCGATCTCGTCGATCGCCTGCGCGGTGGCTGCAGGTGCAGCGAGGCCCGCGCTGGAGTCAGAGGCCCACTTCATCGACATGCTGCGTGGCGCGCGCTCGATCGCCTACTCGACCGGCCCGAGCGGCGTGCACCTGCTGAAGGTCCTCGACCGGCTGGGCCTGTCGGTCGAACTCGCGCCGCGCCTGCGGCAGGTGCGAGGAGAACCGGCGGGTGCGGCGGTGGCTCGCGGCGAGTGCGACCTTGCATTCCAGCAGATGAGCGAGCTGCTGCCAGTCGCCGGCATCGACATCGTGGGGATGCTGCCGGACGCGGTGCAGAAGGCCACGCGATTCTCGATAGGACTCCATGCACGCGCGCCCGAGCCGGAGGCCACCCGCGCCTTGATCCTGTTCCTCGCATCGAGCGAAGCCGCGCCGGTGATCCGGGACAAGGGCATGCAGCCGCTGCCGGGTTGATCGCAGGGCCGGAGCGCGGCGCGGCTGTCTTTCAGCGCATCAGGGTCCGCCGCGCGAGATAGGACAGCAGGTCGACGAGCGCGACCAGCAGCAGCATGGCCACCAGCACCGAACTGGTCTCGTTCATCTGGAACAGTCCCATGTGGAACGCGAGCATCTGGCCGAGTCCTCCGGCGCCAACCACGCCCAGCACCGCCGCGGCGCGGATGTTGTTCTCCCAGCGGTAGAGCGTGTAGGACAGGATCTGCGGCAGCACCGCTGGGAGGGTTGCATAGAGGAATACGCGACCGCCCGGCACGCCCTGCACGCGAAGGGCTTCGGCGGGTCCGCGCGGTGTGTTCTCGATCGCTTCGGCGAACAGGCGACCGAGCACGCCGGTCGTATGCAGCGCGAGCGCGAGCGTTCCGGAGAAGGGGCCCAGCCCGGCCGCGATCAGCAACAGCGCCGCCCAGGCCAGCTCGGGCACCGAGCGCAGCACGTTGAGCACCAGCCGGGTCGGTCCGCGCGCGAGCGCTCGACGGCCATCGGCCGGCCGACTGGCCGGCAGCGCGAGCAGCAATCCGCCGACGACCGCGAGCAGCGTGCCCAGCGCCGACATCGCCAGCGTCTCGCCGCTGGCGATGGCCAGGCGCCACAGGAAATCCGGATCGGTCGCCGGCGTCGTGAGTTCAGCCAGGAACCGGCCCATGCGCGCAGCCGCATCGGCCGACAGGAATGCCCTCCACTTCAGGTCGAGCGTGGCGAAGCTCGCCACCACCAGGAGGACGATGCCGGCGACGATCCAGCCGGCGGTGCAACGCGCATGCAGCAGCGGGGGACGTCGGATCATCCGAGCACGCGCCGCAGTTGCCCGCTCGCCCAGTCAGCCATCCAGACGAGCGCGATGAACACCAGCAGGATGGTGCTCACCTCGGCGGCGTTGAACATCTTCAGCGAGGTGATCAGTTGCTGGCCGAGGCCGCCGGCGCCGACGAAGCCGAGCACCGTCGACGAGCGGATCGCGCACTCCCACCGATAGACGGTGTAGCTGGTGAGCTCGGCGCCATTGGTCGGCAGCAGCCCGTAGAGGAATGCGTTCAGTCGACCCGATCCGTTGCGCAGCAGCGTGGTCGTCGCATGCGTCTCGCCGCTCTCCAGGATCTCCGCATAGACCTTGCCCAGCATGCCTGAGTAGGTGAGGGCGATGGCGAGCACGCCAGCGGTCGGGCCGAGTCCGACCACGCGCACGAACACCAGTGCCCAGACCAGTTCCGGAACGCTCCGGAGAAGGATGAGCAGCCAGCGAATCGCCTGCCGCGCGATGAAGGGCAGCGTGTGCATCCGGCCGGGCAGGGCCGACACCGACAGCACCGCTGTCGACGCCAATGTCAGCGGAATCGCCAGCACCAATGCCAGCACCATGCCGCAGGTGGCGATGGCCACGGTGCGCCACGCTTCGTAGGCGACCATCTTCAGGAACCCGGGCTCGGCGTGCGGCGGCAGGAACCCGGCGACGAAACCAAGGCTCGCCCGCAGGCTCGCGGGCTCGAACAGGATCCACGGCCTGAACTCCGTCGCCCAGAGCATCGGCGCCAGCAGTGCCACGCCGGCAAGGGTCCAGAACACGCGCCCGCTCCACGCGGGATCGCGCAGCGACGGTGCCGACACCGCTTTCGCCATCAGCGGCAGACCACCACGGTGGCGGGTCGTTCGGCAGGCGCTGCGGGCTCGGCTTTCACCGCCGGCGCGCCGGCCAACTCATGCTCGAACTGGGCATAAAGGTCCAGCAGGTGCTCGCGCGTCACCTCGGTCGAAGGCAGGTCGAAGGCAAGCTCGCCATCGCGCAGGCCGATGATGCGCGGGAACGACGCGATCGCGACGTCGACCTGGTGCAGCGTGGCAAGCATCGTCACCCCGCGCTCGCGTGCGCTGCGGGTCAAGGTGTCGATGGCCAGCCGTGACCGGGTCGGGTCGAGTGCGGACAACGGCTCGTCGACCAGCCACAGGCCGGCCGGGGCGAGCAGTGCGCGCGCCAGTCCGACCCGCTGTCGTTCCCCCCCGGACAGCCGGTCGACGCGGACCCACAGTTTCTCGCCGAGGTCGAAACGCGCGAGTGCCGCATGTGCGTCGGCAGCGCCCACCGGGTAGACCAGCGAACGCAGGCCGGTCCACAGCGAGACGGCCGGCAGCCGTGCAGCGAGCAGCGCCGTGACCGTGCGCTGGCGCGGCGGCAGCGGCGGCACCTGCGGCGCGAGGAACAGTCGCCCGCGCAGGCGCTGCAGCTGCCGAACCGGCAGCGACCACGGGTCGGTGCCGTCGATCTGGAGGCGTCCGGACGCCGGGCGCAGTGCACAGGCGATCGCATGCAGCAGCGTCGTCTTGCCCGCGCCGGACGGGCCGATGACCGCCACCTGCTCACCCGCTGCGATCTTCAGGGTCAGCGGGCGCAGCGCGGCCGGTGCATCGGCCGCCGCCGCCGGATGGCGAACCTGCAGCGCATCGAGGTCGAGGGTCACTCCAGCCATGGCCTGGCTGCCCGGCTACCTGATCAGCCCGGCGCTGCGGCCTGCCTGTTCCAGGCCCTTGTAGTTCGACACCTGCGTCGGGATGAAGCGCGTGGCGCGCGCAAGCCCCAGGATTTCCTTGCCCTCGGGATCCTTGGTGCTCAGGCCGAGCAGGGCCTTGGTGATGCGCTCGCGCAACGCGGCGGGCATTTCGGCATGCACCGTCCAGTTGTAGTTGAAGTAGGGTGGCGTCGTGTAGAAGACCTCGACCTTCGAGAGGTCGACCTTCTTCTCTTCGACGAACTTGCGCCAGACGGTGATGTCCAGCGCGGCTGCATCGACTCGCCCCGTCACCACGGAGGCGATGGTCGCGTCATGGGCGCCGGAATAGGCCACGCGCTTGAAGTCCTTCTCGGGGTTGATGCCGGCCTCGAGCAGGAAGTTGCGCGGCATCAGGTGCCCAGAGGTGCTCGACTGCGAACCGAAGCTGACGTTCCGGCCCTTGAGGTCGGCCAGCGTCTTGATGCCGGAGCCGGCGAGCGTGATGAACACCGAGCGGAACTGTGCGTCCTCTTCCCGCTGTGCAATCGGGATCGCCTTGTCGCCGGAGCGGATCTTCGCCTGCACGAAGGTGAAGCCGCCGAACCAGACGAGGTCGACCTGCCTGTTCACCAGCGCCTCCACGGCAGCCGGATAGTCGGTGACCGGCGTGAACTCGACCTTCATGCCGAGCTGGCGCTCGAGATACTTCACCAGCGGCGCGAACTTCCGCAACTGCTCGCTCGCCGCTTCCTCGGGGATGGTGGTCACGCGCAACACGCCCTGTGCGAAGGCCGACGTGCTGGTCAGCGCGAGCGCGAGCAGGGCAGCGCCGGCAGCAGCCAGGCCGCGCCGCCGGAAGGATGGCGAGACGGGCGCCTGCGCGCCACGGATGGAAGTCATCGGAAACATGCGGTCACCTTTACGTCAGCGGTAATGATGGAGGGAAGGATCGGCGGGATGGCCGGAACGCGGATGCGGCGCGCCTGCGCCGAACCGGGCCGGACATGCCGGGGGGGCAGGTGGGTGCCACGCGGGTCAGGCAGTGCACACGGCACTGCGCTTCAGGATGAGAAGAAATCGCCGCGGGACAGGATCAGGAAAGCCACCGCCGACGGGCCCGATGCCCTGGGCACAGCCGCTGCAGGCGCGCCCGGAATGCCTGCGCAGGGTCTCCGCTGAGGGCGGGCGCCGCGTCCGGGGCTCATGCGGTGGAAAAGGTTCCATGATCATCGGTCGAGGATAGCACAGCGCCCCTTCCGGATTTTCCGTGCCCCCGCTATCCTCTGCCGCAAACGAATCGGGCAACCGATCGCGCCGGGATCGACCGGGAAGGAGCGGCAATGGGCTGGGAGCTCAAGCTGGGCATCATCGTGCCCTCGTGGAACACGGTGATGGAGTACGAATGGCAGCGCCTCGCGGGCGAGGCGATTTCCGTCCATTCGCAGCGCATCCGGCACCTCGCCGATACCGAAGCCGACCTCGCCTGGCTCGGCACCCAGGCACCTGCTGCGGCGGAACTGCTCTCGCATGCGAAGGTACAGGCGATCTGCCACGGCTGTACCGCCAGCGGCTTCCTGAAGTCGCCCGCCGGGGACGTTGCGCAGGAGGCGGAACTGACCCGCACGAGCGGCATCCCGACCGTGACTTCTTCTGCCTCCATCGTGCGCGGGCTGCGCGCGCTGGGCGCCACGCGCGTCAGCGTCGCGTCGCCCTATGAACCCTGGCTCAACGAGCGCCTCAAGGGTTACCTGGAAGCCGCCGGCTTCACGGTGGTCGCGATCAAGGGTCTCGGCACGCAGGCCCACGGCAGCATCTCGACCGCCATCGTGCGCGCGCTGGCGCTCGAGGTGGTGAAGCCGGAAACAGAGGCGGTGTTCATCAGCTGCTCCAATTTCCGCACGCTCGACATCCTCGGGCAGGTCGAAGAAGAGACCGGGCTGCCGGTGGTCACCAGCAACCAGGCTGCGCTCTGGGGAACCCTGCGCGCGATCGGGGATCGCCGCGCGCTGCCGGGTGGAGGCAGGCTGTTCACGCAGGCCTGAACGGGCTGCCCGCATACGACAACAGCGGCAGATGCCGCAACAGGAGGAAACGCGATGGAGAAGGCTGCGGTGAATGGCCGGCACATGCTCATGCTGGCCGCGGCCGTGCTGGTCGGCGCGGCCGGAACGGGGCTGGCGACTGCGCAGGATTTTCCGACACGGCCGGTGCGCGTCATCGTGCCGTTTCCCGCAGGTGGAACCACCGACATCATCGGCCGCATCGTGAGCCAGCGCCTGACCAAGGACTGGAAGCAGCAGGTACTGATCGACAACCGCCCTGGCGGCGGCGCGAACATCGGTGCCGAACTGGCGATGCGCTCACCGCCCGACGGCTACACGCTGTTCATGGCATCCACCGCGCACAGCATCAACGCGACGCTCTATCCGAAGCTCGGCTACGACCCGGTGAAGGATTTCTCCCCGATCTCGATGATGGCCGACACCGCGCAGGTGCTGGTGGTGCATCCGTCCATCCCGGTGAAGGATGTACGCGGGCTGATCGCGCTGCTCAGGCAGCGTCCGGATGAACTGAGCTACAGCTCGGCCGGCAACGGCAGCCAGCCACACCTGTCGGCCGAGATGTTCCGGATGCTCACCGGCACCCGCATGACCCACATCCCGTACAAGGGCGGGCCGCAGGCGATGACCGACCTGATCGCGGGTTTCGTCGCGCTGTCCTTCGCGACCGCCCCCTCGGCCGTTCCCCACGTGAAGTCGGGGAAGGTGCGCGCACTGGGCGTCAGTTCGCTCGCGCGCATTCCGGCACTGCCCGACGTGCCGACCATCGCCGAATCGGGGCTGGCCGGATTCGAGGCGAACAACGTGTTCGGGATGGTCGGCCCGCCCGGGCTGCCGACGGCACTGGTGGACCGGATCAACGCGGAACTCGTCGCGGCCCTCAAGGACCCCGGCATCCGGCGCTCGCTCAGCGAGCAGGGCGCGGAGGCGCGGCCCAGCACGCCGGCAGAGTATGCTGCGCTGATCCGCAACGAAGTCGCGAACTGGGGCAAGGTGGTCCGCCAGTCCGGCGCCCGGAGCGACTGATGCCGGCAGCGACACGCAGGAAGGGCGCACGATGACCTCGGCAGTGAAACAGAAGATGGCACGCGGCGAAGTCGCCACGGTGATCAACCTGGCCGGCAACAATCCGGACCTGCTCGACACGCTCGCCCGATGGGGCGCCGACGTGGCGTTCGTCGATTGCGAACGGACGGCCATAGGCCTGGACGCAGCGAGCGACCTGATCCGCGCAGCCCGTGCGGCGCGCGTCCCGGCGGTGGTGCGCAGCTGGTCGCGCGCGCCGGAAGTGCTGGTGCAGTACTTCGACCGCAAGGCCGACGGCATCGTGGTGCCGCATATCGACTCGGCCGAAGAGGCTGCATCCGTGGTGCAGGTGGTCCGCTACGCCTGCGGCGAGGCCGGCGCGCGCGACAAGCTGGTGGTGGTGCAGATCGAGACGCCTGCCGCGGTCGCAGCGGTCGATGAGATAGCCGCGGTTCCCGGCATCGATGTCGTGCTGCTCGGGCCGAACGACCTGTCCTACGAGATGACCGGCATCCGCGGCAACATGACCGCGGAGGTCGAACGCACGATGGAGCACCTCGCGGCACGGCTGCGCGCGGCAGGCCGTGCGTTCGGCATGCCCGCGCGGCTCGAGCAGGTGGCCAGGTTCCGCGCGATGGGTGCGACCTTCCTGTACTACCCCGTCGAATGGCTGGTGGAACGTGCAATGCAGGAGCTGCTGCGGGAGACCGCACGCCCCCTCGCCTGAACGGAGCCTGCGCGAATACGCCGACCATGAAGGCCATCACCATCGACCGCTACGGCGGCCCGGAAGTCCTGCAGCTGTGCGACATCGCCATCCCCGAGCCAGGGCCCGGAGAGGTACTGGTGAAGGTCGCCTTCGCGGGCATCAACTTCATGGACATCCACACCCGGCAGGGCAAGTACCGCGACTCGCGCAGCTATCCGGTCCGCCTGCCGTGCACGCTCGGCATGGAAGGCGCTGGCGAGGTGGTGCGTACCGGCGCGGGGACCCGGCGCGTGCGCGCGGGCGATCGCGTCGCCTGGTGCATCTCCTGGGGCAGCTATGCCGAATACGCCTGCGTGCCCGAGTCGCGACTGGCGAAGCTGCCGGCCGGCACCGGGTTCGACGTCGCGGCCGCGAGCGTGTTCCAGGGCAGCACGGCCCATTACCTGGTACACGACGTCGCCCGCCTCGGACCTGGCATGACCTGCCTGGTCCATGCCGCGTCGGGCAGCATCGGACAATGGCTGGTGCAGATGGCGACCCTCCAGGGCGCCACCGTCCTTGCAACCGCGAGCACGGAAGCCAGGCGCGAGGTTGCCCGTTCGCTCGGCGCCAGCGCCGCATTCGACTACGACGGCGGACGGTTCGCACAGGCCGTGCGCGACGCGACCGGCGGCCGGGGCGTGGATGTCGTTCTCGATCCGGTCGGTGCCACGACCCTGCGCGACAGTTTTCGCGCCACCCGTGTGCGCGGCCTGGTGGTCAATTACGGCAACGTGTCGGGCTCGGTCACCGACCTCGATCCGATCGAACTGGGTGAAGCGGGCTCGTTGTTCCTGACCCGGCCGCGCCTGACCGACCATCTCGCCGACGCCGACACGGTGCAGCGCCGCGCGGACGCGTTGTTCGAGGCGATCGCCGCGGGCACGCTGCAGGTACCGATGGATGCGCGCCGCCATACGCTGGACGATGTCGGCGTCGCCCACGCGCGCCTCGAGCAGAGGCAGCAGGTCGGCAAGGCACTGCTCGTGCCGGAATCGACGGCATGAACAGCGTCACGCTCCACGGCATACGCAACTGCGACACGATGAAGAAGGCGCGCGCGTGGCTGGATGCCGCGGGTATCGCGTACCGCTTCCACGACTACAAGCTCGAGGGTCTTCCGGCGCAGACGCTCGACGCCTGGATCGCGCAGGTCGGGTGGGAGCGTCTGGTCAACCGCTCCGGCACGACCTTCCGCAAGGTGGTTCCCGAAGCGGAGCGCAGTGCCCTCGATGCGGTGCAGGCACGACGGCTCATGCTGGCCCATCCGTCCATGGTCCGCCGCCCGGTGCTGGCTGTCGGCGATCGCCTGCTCGTGGGCTTCGACGCAGGCGCCTACGAACAGGCGTTTGCCGCGGCGGGTTGACCCTGCCGGATCCGCGCAGCCAGTCGCTCAGCGCAGTCCGACGAACGAAAGGACGGCGAGGATGATGACCACCGCGCCGATGATGTAGACGATGTTGTTCATGGCTGATGCCCCCTGAAGGTTGATGGATGGATGGATGGATGGATGGATGCCCGCACGCTCCCTGTCCTCGCATCGCCTGTTCCCGCGCGGTATGCTCCGGCAACGCGACAGGGAGCAGGGCGAGCGGTGACTGACGGTCCGGCGATGGCAGCAGGGGCTCCGGCGATGCCGGACGAAGACGAGCGCTGGATGCGCGAGGCCCTCGTGCTGGCCAGGCAGGCAGCCGACGCCGGCGAGGTGCCGGTCGGCGCACTGGTGCTGCAGGCGGGCAGGGTGCTCGGCCGCGGCTACAACCGTCCGATCGGCAGCCACGACCCGACCGCGCATGCCGAGGTGCAGGCGCTGCGCGAGGCGGCGAACCTGCTCGGCAACTACCGGCTTCCGGGCTGTACGCTGGTGGTCACGCTGGAGCCCTGCGCGATGTGCGCCGGCGCCATGCAGCATGCGCGCATCGCGCGCGTCGTGTTCGGGGCCCGCGATGCCAAGACCGGCGCGTGCGGCAGCGTGGTGGACCTGTTCGGCGAACCCCGCCTGAACCATCATGCGACGGTGACCGGGGGCGTACTCGCGGAGGAATGCGGCCGTTTGCTGTCATCGTTCTTCTCGGCGAAGCGCGAAGCGGCACGGGCCGCCATCGGCCGCCTGCCCGGCCCACCTGTCGAGGCTCCAGATGCCCCAGCCTGAACGAGAGCGCCGGCCACGACCGGCCGCGGAACCCGTGCGGGCGAGGGCACCGATCCGGATCGGCATGGTCGCACCCTCGGGCAACCTGCCCGATCTGTCCGTGGTGGACAAGGCAGCGGCACTGTTCGCGGCGCGTGGCTGGCAGGTCAGCGCCGGAGACAGCGTGTTCGCGCGCGACCAGCGCTTCGCCGGGCCGGACGAACTTCGCGCCGGCGACCTGCAGTCGTTCGCGACCGACCCGGCGATCGACCTGGTCCTGAGTGCCCGCGGCGGCTACGGGATGGTTCGACTGCTCGACCGGCTCGATTTCGCAGCCATCCGCGCACGCCGGCCGATCATGGTCGGCTACAGCGACTTCACGGCCTTCCACCTGGCCTATCTCGCCCACGGCGGCATCAGCCTGGCCGGTCCGGGTGCGAGCGACTTCGCCGCCGCCGAGCCCGACCCGTTCACCCTCGATCAGTTCTTCGCGGTGACCGGCCAGGCTTCGCACCAGTTGGCCTTCGAGGCCGAGGGCCCGCGCAGGCTACAAGTCTCCGGGCGGCTGTGGGGCGGGAACCTGGCGCTGGTGGCCGCGCTGGTCGGTACCTGCTGGATGCCCGAAGTGAAGGGCGGCATCCTGTTCCTGGAAGACGTGAACGAAAGCGCCTACCGGATCGAGCGTCTGCTCTACCAGTTGCTCCATGCCGGGATCCTCCAGCGCCAGCGGGCGATCCTGCTGGGCAGCTTTTCGCCGGTGCCCGCGATGCCGAACGATGCGGGCTTCTGCCTGGACACGGTGATCGCCCATTTCCGGGCCCGGCTGGACGTGCCGATCATCGTCGGCCTGCCCTTCGGCCATGGCACGCGCAAGGCGACGCTCCCGGTCGGCGCGCCCGCACGGCTGGCGATCGCCCGGGGCATCGCGAAGCTTTCCTTCGACCGCTATCCGAACCTGTCCCGACGCCTTTCTCGTCGCAGCGCACCCTGATCGGCCGTTTTTTTGCTGCACCGGATGTTGCGCAGCATTGCGCCGCAATGCGATTGCCTCATTGTCTACGTCAGAATGGCGCAGGGGCTGTGGAAAGGTCGGTTGTGCGCTGCGGTAGATTCGGCTAGAGTGTGCAGCGCTGGGCCCCCTTTCGCATGCCCGTGGCCGCCCGATGGCCTCGTTTTCCGGACCTGTTCCGGGGCTTTCAGCGCTCCGACGTTGCTGCGCAACACCGAGCAGCAATGGCGTCCATGACCAAGGGAGACCCGGGTGCGCCTGAAAAACAAGGTTTCGATCATCACCGGCTCGGCACGAGGCATCGGCCAGGCGACGGCATACAAGTTCGCACGTGAAGGCGCGCGCGTCGTGGTCTGCGACCTGACGCCGGAACTCATCGAAGAGACCGTGGCGGCCATCCGTGCCGCGGGCGGCGAGGCGATCGGCTGCATCGTCGACGTACGCGACATGCATTCCATCCGCAAGATGGTCGATGAAGTGCTCTCCACCTTCGGGCGCATCGACGTGCTGGTCAACAATGCCGGCATCGTGAAGGATGCGCAGCTGAAGAACATGACCGACGAGCAGTTCGACCTGGTGATCGACATCAACCTCAAGGGTGTCTACAACTGCACCCGCGCGGTGGTCGACACCATGCTCCAGCAGCAGTCGGGCGTGGTCCTCAGTTCCTCGTCGATCGTCGGCCTGTACGGCAACTTCGGCCAGACCAACTACGCCGCCACCAAGGGGGCGGTGATCAGCATGACGAAGACCTGGGCGAAGGAACTCGGCCGCAAGGGCATCCGCGCCAACGCCGTCTGCCCGGGCTTCATCGGCACCACGATCCTGAATTCCATGCCCGAGCGCGTGCTGCGCGCGATGGAAGAGAAGGTGCCGCTGGGCCGCCTCGGCAAGCCGGAGGAGATCGCCGATGCGTTCGCCTTCCTGGCCTCCGATGAAGCGAGCTACATCAACGGCATCGTGCTCGAGGTCGGCGGCGGGGTCACGATCTGACCCGGCAGGCGGCGGGCTCCGGTCCGCCGCGCTGCGTCAGGTCGCCCCGGTGGGGATCGTCCCGCCCCATGTCGCCGCGCCCGCGCGGGCATACGGCGGCGGCTGCGTGACCGGGGCGCCCAGCGCGGCTGCCGCGGCCCACGGCCAGTGCGGGTTGAACAGCATCGCACGCGCAAGTGCAACCTGGTCGGCATGGCCTTGCGCGACGATGGCTTCGGCCTGTGCGGCGCCGGTGATCATGCCGACCGCGCAGGTGACGAGTCCGGTTTCCCGGCGCACCACATCGGCCAGGGGCACCTGGTAGCCGGGTCCGACCGGGATCTGCGCGGACGCGACCACGCCACCGCTGGAGACCGTCACGTAGTCGCAGCCCAGCGCCTTCAGCGCGGCCGCGTAGGCGACGGCATCCTGCACGGTCCAGCCGCCATCGATCCAGTCGCTGCCATGGATGCGCACGCCCATCGGCCGGTCGGCCGGCCACGCCGCGCGCATCGCCGCGAACGTCTCGAGCGGGAATCGCATCCGGTTCTCGAGGCTGCCGCCGTACTCGTCGCTGCGCCGGTTGGACAGCGGCGACAGGAAGGTCGACAGCAGGTAGCCGTGCGCCGAATGCACTTCGACCAGGTCGAAGCCCAGGGCCGCTGCACGCTCGGTCGAACGCACGAACGCATCGCGCACCGACCGCAGGCCCGCCCGGTCGAGCACCGCCGGCGAGGGCCATCCTTCGGCGAACGGCACGGCGGAGGCGCCGGCCACCGGCCATGGACCGGCTGCTGCAGCCAGGCTGCCGCGTCCCTCCCAGGGCCGCTCGCTAGAGGCCTTGCGCCCGGCATGGCCGAGCTGCACCCCGATCGCGATCGCCGAGTGCGCGCGGCAGAAACGCAGCACGCGGTCGAGGGCCGCCTGGTTCTCGTCACTGTACAAGCCACTGCAGCCATGGGTGATGCGTCCCTGCGCGGTGACATGCGTCGCCTCCATCACCAGCAGCCCGGCCCCGGACAACGCGAGGCTTCCGTAGTGCATCAGGTGCCAGTCGTTCATGGAACCGTCGACCGCGCTGTACTGGCACATCGGCGATACCTGGATCCGGTTCGCCAGCTCCAGCGAACGCAACTGCAACGGGGAGAACAGCAGGCTCATCGGGACGTCCTCATGCGAAGTAGCCGAGCAGCCACCACCAGGCGAAATTCATCGGCCACAGCAGCAGCAGGGTGAGCAGTGCCTGCACCGGGAACACGCGCGCGGCTTCGCGTATCGGGATGCCGGCGGCATAGAGTCCGACGATCACCGGTGGCACCTGGTAGGGCAGCAGGATGGTGGAGAAGCCGATGCCGTAGAGCAGCAGCACCGTCTTCACGTCCCAGCCGGTGATCGCCGCCAGGTCGCCGGCCAGCGGACCGAGCACCGCCGGCTGCCCCGGGCTGGTGGCCACCATCGAGGTGAGCGTCGACACCAGCGACAGCATCTGGAAGTTCCAGTAGTCGGCGCCGGTGGCGAGGCCGAGCAGCGACGGCAGCCAGGGGCCCACCGCGCTCGACAGCTGGACGTGGTCGATCATCGCCGCCACGCCGAGCACCGCGCCGATGTAGAAGAATCCCGACAGCTTCACCCGGTCGTTCATCGCATGCACATCGATGATGCCCAGCCGCGGCAGGAGGCAGGCGAGGCCGGCGCCGAGGCCGATCCAGCCAGGACGGATGTGGTGCAGGAAATCGGTCGCCCACAGCGCCAGCGCGCCGCCCAGGATGACCGCCATCCGCCATTCCGCCGCGGACATCGGCGGCAGCGGCGCCTCGGCCGCCGGCGGCTTCACCGTATCGCGGAACAGCCATTCGACCAGCAGCACGGTCAGCACCGCCTTGGCGAATCCCTGCACCGGGAAATGCAGCTTCAGGTACTCGAGGTACAGGATCTGCACGCCGTACATCGATTCGGCCGAGCCGGCGAGCACCAGGTTCGGGATGTTCGCCGGCAGGATCGCTGCACCCACCTGGAAGCTCCCGATCAGCATCACGAGCATGATGCCGGTGAACCCCTTGCTGCCTGGAGCCAGTCCCAGCCGGTCGCAGAACGCGACCAGGATCGGCACCATCAGGAGGATGCGGCCGACGGTGGCCGGCATCACGAAGCACAGCACCGTGGTGACCAGCATCGTGCCGATCAGCGCCCGGCGGTAGGTGCCGCTGAACGCGCCGAGCAGGTGCGAGGCGAGGCGGATGCCCAGCCCCGATGCACGGACGGCCTCGGCGATGATCAGGCCGCCGAAGACCAGCCAGAGCGTGCTGGTCGTGAAGCCGGAAAACACGACTTCGTTCGGCACCACGGCGGTCACCGCAGCCAGGAACAGGAAGGCCAGCGCCACGAGGTATTCGGGCACGGCGGCGGTGGCCCAGAGGCCGATCGCGAACACGGCGAGCGCGAGCACCTTGAGGGTGGTGGCCTGTCCGGGATCGGCGGCCGGCCACAGGAACAGCGTCGTTGCGCCTGCCAGCACCATCAGCGCAAGCGCCTGGGAAACTCGATGCATCCTGAACCGATCCGGAAGTCCGTCGAAACGCGCGCAGCCGTTGCGGCCGGCCGGTGCGACATGCATGGGCCGGGCGTGCGTGCAGGCTACCGCAGCGGGCAGGGCGGCCGCAACCGTGGCGCAGGCCACGCAGCTATAATCCGGTTCCCTTTCCGTGGCACGCGATTGCGCCGAGGACCCTGATGAGCCAAGCCCCTCTCTTGACCGGTGTCCTTGCACCGGTGATCACGCCGTTCAAGCCCGACCTCTCTCCCGACGTCGAGCGCTACGTCCGGCATTGCAAATGGCTGCTGGCCAACGGCTGCAGCGGCCTGGCCATCTTCGGCACCAACAGCGAAGCCAATTCGTTGTCGATGGACGAGCGCCGGATGCTGCTCGAGGCGCTGCTGGAAGCCGGCGTGCCTGCGTCGAAGCTGATGCCCGGCACCGGCTGCTGCTCGCTGACGGATTCGGTCGCGCTGACCCGATTCGCGGTGGAGCGCGGCGTGGCCGGCGCGCTGATGCTGCCGCCGTTCTTCTACAAGGGCGTGAGCGACGAGGGCCTGTACCGCAACTTCGCCGAGATCGCGCAGCGCGTCGGCGACAGTCGACTCAAGATCTACCTGTACCACATCCCGCCGATGACCTCGGTGCCGTTCTCGCTCGGCCTGGTCGAGCGCCTGCTGAAGGATTATCCCGGCACGGTCGTCGGCATGAAGGACAGCGGCGGCGACTGGAAGAACATGGAGGCGATGCTCAAGGCCTTCCCCGGCTTCCAGTTCTTCCCGGGCAGCGAGGAATTCCTGCTGGCCGGCATGCGGCTCGGAGCCGTCGGCACCATCACGGCCACCGCCAACATCGGCCCGGCTGCCATCGACGGGCTGTTCCGCAACTGGAAGGATCCCAAGGCCGACGCGATGCAGGAAGCCATCACGGACTTCCGCCGCGCGATCACGAAGTTCCCCCAGATCCCCGCCCTGAAGTACACGACATCCCTCTACACCGGACATGCTCAGTGGGCCGTGACCCGGCCGCCGCTGGTCCAGCTGGGCGACGAGCAGGGCAAGGCGCTCGCCGCCGAACTCCAGAAGCGCGGCTTCGACATGCCCGGGATCCGCGGCTGACCGCGTCCGCAGGCGACTGACCACTCACCACACAGGGGGACGACATGGCTGCACTCACACTGAAGCAGGCTGGCATCATCGTCGACAAGTCGATCGAGAAGGCGCGCGAGATGAAGATCCCGGCGCTCGGCGTGATCGTGCTCGATGCGGCAGGACACACCGTGGCCTACAAGCGCGAAGACGGTGCCACGATGTTCCGCGAGGACATCGCCCGCGGCAAGGCATGGGGCGCAGTCGCGATGGGCTGCTCCAGCCGTTCGCTCGCCAAGCGCGCGCAGAGCAACCCGAATTTCATGATCACGCTGGCGGCGACCGCCAACGGCAGGTTCCTGCCCCAGATGGGCGGCGTGCTGATCAAGGATGCGGCCGGCAACATCCTCGGGGCCGCCGGTGCCAGTGGCGCGAGCGGAGACCAGGACGAAGCCTGCTGCGTGTTCGGCATCGAACAGGCAGGGCTGGTGGCGGACGCTGCCGAGTAGCAGGCAGCACGCGCCGGGGCCGTGAAGGCCCCGGCCGGCCTGGCGTTACTCTGCCCGGATCTTCGCCTCGCGGGCGATGCGGGCAAACCGTTCGAGGTCGACCGCGATGCGCTTGCGGAAATCATCGGGCGTGCTGCCGATCGGCACCGTGCCATCCGCGAGCAGTCGCTCCTGGACGTCGGGCGCCTTCAGGGTGCCGGTGTATTCGGCATGCATCCGCGTGACCAGCGCCGGCGACGCCTTGGCCGGCAGCATCAGGCCGAACCAGGTACCGATGTCGAAGCCGGGGAAGCCGCTCTCGGCGATCGTCGGGAGATCGGGCAGCACGGCGGACCGCTTCGCCGTGGTCATCGCGATCGGGCGCAGCTTGCCAGCCTTGATCTGGCCCATCGCCGCGTTGATGGGCGAGGAGAACAGCTGCGCTTCGCCGCCGATCACCGCTGCCAGCGCCGGACCCGCACCCTTGTACGGCAGGTGGGTGGTACGGATGCCGGCGGCACGGTCGAGCATCTCGCCCGAGAAATGGCTGCCCGCACCGATGCCGGACGAGGCGTAGTTCAGCGAGCGGGTCTTCGCCAGCGCGATGAGCTCCTTCAGGTTGGTCGCCGGCACCGTCGGGTTGACCACCAGCACATGCGGCACTTCGGCGATCAGCGACACCGGCGTGAAGTCGACCAGCGTGCGGTAGGACATCTTCTCGTAGATCGCCGGGGCGATCACCGCGCTCGTGGACTGGGTCAGGATCGACGTGTAGCCGTCCGGTGCCGAGCGAGCGGTGATGTCCATCGCGATGGTGCCCGCGGCGCCCGGACGGTTGTCGATGACCACCGGCTGGCCGAAACGCTCGCTCAGGCGCGCCGTCATGATGCGGGCCAGCGTATCGGCGCCGCCGCCGGGTGACGCCGGGATGATCAGGCGCAGGGGCCTTGCCGGCCACGCGTCGCCCGCCTTCTGCGCAAGCACGGGTTGGGCGGCGGCGAGGGCGGCCAGCGCCAGGGATACCGACACCGCGCCGCGTACCGGCTGCACGCGGGCGTTGAATGCACGTTGTTTCATCCGTAGCTCCTGGAACGATGGGATCGGCATCATCTGGCCGACTCCCTGATTTTCTTCTAGTTTACCTGTGTGTCAGGAAGCGCGGCGACCGGATGGTCGAGGAGACGTTGCCGCAAAGACAGTCATCGGACATCGGGACCCTGGACTTGAGGCGCAGGACCTCGCCTGAGGAGCTCGATCACGCGGCGCCCGGGATCGACCCGCACCCAGTCGCCGGTCTGCAGCACCGACAGCGGATCGGGCGACCAGCCTTCGGTGATCGCGATGTCGGCGAAGATCGCGCCCTGGACCATCACCGGGTTGGTCACGCCGAAGATGAATGCCTTGGGCGCGATGCCCTTGCCCTTGATGTCGTGGAACGCCCAGCCGGCCGCGATGCCTCCCTTGGCCGTGGGGAAGAACAGGATCTTGTCGCGGATGCTGATGCCCTCGAGCCGATGCCCCGGCTTCGAGATCACGCCGGTCCAGCGGTCGAGGTCATAGCGCGGGCTGAACCCTTCGGTGGAGATCACGGCTTCGCCCTCGACCACCGGCCCGGCGGCACGATCGACGGAGATGGCCAGCAGGGGCTGCTGCTGCATGCCTGTCATTTCACGTCTCCGGTCAGTGCGGTCTCGATGCATGCCTCGGTGGGCCTGAGGATCGTGTTGAACCGATGGGCGGTGATGGTGTTGACCAGCTTGGCTGAATTGGTGACCAGGCTGGTCCAGCCCATGCGCTGCTTCATCGGCGTGAGGTCCTGGAGAATGTAGAAGCAGACGCCCTCAAGCACGATCCCGCCCGCAGCCTCGATCCTGCCGATGTATCCGAGTTCGGTGGCGCTGCGCTTCATGGCGTTGCTGGTGGTGACGAACAGCTTCGAACCAGCAGCGACCTTGCGGCCCTCGAGCAGCTCCGAGATCCGCTTCAGTTCGAACAGCGACAGCTGCGGCGCCGAGAACACGACCAGGTTGCATCGGCCGTCCTTCACGTCGTAGCTGCGGTACACGGCATCGATGTCGGCGCGGGTGATGCGCATCCGGTCCGTCGGCGTGTTGCCGCCCAGCGCCGCTTCGACCGACGGCGCCTCCGGCGTCACGCCGACCATGTGGAACATCGCATGCGACCCGTAGCTCGCGAGCGATGCGCCGAGGTGCTTGAGCTCGTCGGAGGTCGGCGAGCGCTGCAGCGGCGAGCCTCCCGGACCCGAGAACACCGGCACCGCGTAGTAGCTCTGGTGCGGCTCACCGACCAGCCGGCCGATCGCGCCCCAGTCTGCGAGGTCGGTCGGGTCCACGTCGAGTTCGACCGTGAAGTTGCCGCGCCGGACCGCGTCCAGGTGGAAGCCGTACTCCGGCGTGCGTCCGGTGATGGCGCTGGCCAGCGCCGACGGTCCGCCCTCGAAGTTGGTGCGCGCACCGAACACCGAGTTGGCGTAGATGACGGTGCCGGTATCCCCCCAGGCCACGTGCTCGCCCAGGTGCGGCTGGTAGAGGGTCTGGTAGTTGATGCAGGTGTCGGCGGTGATCACGTTCATCTGCCGCAGGTGGGCGATGATCTGCCGTTCCTTCTCGACCTCGTCCTCTACCTGTTCGAGCTGCTTCACGTAGGAGAAATCGATGCAGCGCGCATTGGTCGTGATGCCGACCGCGCAATGCGTGCCGGCATCGGCCATCTGCTTGAGCCGCGACAGGCCGGCGTCACCCATCACCTCGATGTCGCCCATCATGTGCGCGTTGCTGATCGGCACGAAGCGCGTCGCGCCGAAGAAGTCTCCCACCGCGATCTGGAAGTCGATCGCTTCCTTGACTGCGGCGCCGCGGTCACCCCGCTGCATGGCGAGCTCTTCGTCGTTCAACAGCATGGTCGATGGCATGGTTCCATTCCCTCAGGACAGATGCTGGCTCTTGGCGGCCTCGGCCAGGGCGAATGCCTGGGTACCCGCGCTCACGGTCCCACTGTAGCGCGAGAAGAACAGGAAGCCGTCGAACGGCGCCTTGATCTCTTCGAGCACGGCGTAGCTGTACAGGTCGATCACCCGCCCGAGCAACGTGCCCGCTGCGATCGGCTGGCCGATCTGCTCGGGCCGTTCGTAGAGCGACTCGAGGTAGCCGCTGTTGTGCGGCCGCAGCTCGCGCCGGGCCGCCAGGTCGAAGTGGATCTGCTTCACCGCGGGCACCGGGGCATCGAGCAGCCCGAGGTGCGCCGCCAGCCGGTTCAGCCCGTCCATCGACTGCTTCGTGTAGGTGGCCGTGCTGTCCGGACCGAGGAAGGTTCCGCCGACTTCCGGATTGCAGCTCGGGATGCCGCGCTTCGTCGTCACGTAGTGCGCCGACGTACCGGTGAGGTCGTTCTCGTGCACGAACGGCTGGCCGAACGCCCGGGCCATCTCGAAGCAGCGCTGCTTGACCTCGGCCGTGGCCTTGCCGTTGTAGTCGACACGCCCCTGCAGGCGACCACCGGTTCCGCCTGCGTGGAAGTCGCAATGGAAGTCGATGTGGTCCAGGACCTGGGTGGTGATCACCGCCGCGATCATCTGCGTGGTGTTGCCACGGGCGTTGCCCGGGAAGGCCTCGTGCAGGTCGGTGCGTCCGTGCGGCTCAGGGGTGAGCCGCTGGCAGGCCGCCGTTGCCAGCGGGTTGGCCACCGACACCACGACGATGCGCCCGCACAGCTTCGCGGTATCCAGGCCGGCCAGCCACTGCCGGATCACCATCGTCGGCAGGAATTCGTCGCCATGCTGGTTGGTGATGATGCCCAGCGTGGGCCCCGGCTTCGCGCCGGTCACCACGTGCAGCGGCACCGTCAGTTCGGCGCCGTTGAGCATGGTGGTCACCGGAAGGCGCCGGAAGCTCCGGCCTTCCGCTTCGGCTGCCCATGCCGGCGCGGCACTCGAGGCATCGCTCATCGTTCGACCTTGGCTGGCTGGCCCGATTCGATCGACTTCAGGATCGCCTCGAGGCCGCAGACACCGGCCAGGATGTCCTCGACCGGCATCACGTAGGGCCTGCCGGCCTCGATCGCGCGTGCGAACGCCTCGAGCTCGAGCTTCTCGGTACGCTCGGCCGAGAACTTCTTTACCTCGCGCGGCTGGTCGATCATCTGGAGCGTCAGGTCCCAGGTCGGCAGGTGCTCGATGGCGCCGACCTCGGCCATGCCCTTGGTGCCGAAGAACTGCATGCGCCAGCACTCGGCACTCGCCAGCACCATCCCGAGGTAGGCGGTGGCACCGCTCTGGAAGCGGTAGAGCACCGAGGTCGTGTCGTCCACGCCGCGATCGAGCACCTGGCGGAAGCTCTGCGCATAGACCTGGTCGATCGGGCCGGTCAGGAAGATCATCGCATCCATGTTGTGCACGCCGCGGCCGGTGAGGCCGCCACCCGGGCTCTCGGTGCGGTCGGGGCGCCAGTGGTCGGGCGCGTAGCGGAACACGCTCGGGCCGTTGAAGTTGCCTTCGATGTGCAGCAACTGCCCCAGCGTGCCGTCCTCGAACATGCGCTTGATCTCGAGCAGCGCCGGCTGGAAACGCCAGTTGAAGCCCAGCGACAGCGTGACCCCGCCTGCCTTGCAGGCGTCGATCGCGACCATCGCGTCCTTCTTGTTCAGCGTGAACGGCTTCTCGACGAACACGTGCTTGCCGGCCTTCGCGGCACGGGTGATCACGTCGACATGGCTCTTGTGCGGCGTGGTGATGACCACAGCGTCCACGTTCGGGTCGTTCAGCACGGCATCGAGGTCGCCGTGCAGCGGGAAGCCGTGCTCGTCGGCGAACGCCTGCGCCTTCCCGGGCGTGCGGGTGGCACCGGCCACGAACCTGATCTGGTTGCTGCCACGGGCGCAGGTGACCATGTTCTGGCCCCAGCGGCCGAGGCCGATGATGGCGGCTCGGATCATTGCGTGTTTCCTTCAGGGATGGCGGACGCCGCGGCGTCCGGGAGGGCTTGAACCGGCTTCAGGCTGGCGCGTCAGCCGCGCGCACGCGAGAGGATGGCATCGGGGAACTGGAACACGTTGGCGGGCGACTCCTCGAAGCCATGGTCGCCCTTCAGGCGCTGCACCATCTCGAGCGCGTACGGCGCCGCACGGTAGAGCAGGATGCGCTGCGCATCGTTCAGGCGCAGTCCGGCCCGCTCGGCCATCATGTCGCACAGCGCGCGCGTCTTCGCATCGGTGTCCGGCGCGTCGGTCGGCACCGGTATCGCCGCCAGCACGGGCTGCGCCGCGCCCGGCACCAGCACCGGCTCGCGTCGATGGAAATCGGTCGCAAGCTGGAACGCATGGCCGACGCGCAGCACCGTGGATTCGTCGAACGGGCGGCCGATCACCTGCATGCCCAGCGGCAACCCGCTGGCCGAGAAGCCGCTGCACACCACGAGGGCAGGACCGGCGGCGACGTTCGACGGCGTGAACAGGTTGGGCTTCTTCCAGAAGTTCAGCGGATCGTGGTGGTCGAGCCGCGGCGCGGCACCCTGGCCGATGGTGAGCAGGACGTCGTACTGGTCGAAGATGCCGGTCATCTGCGACACGGTGCGGCGATGCTCGCGCGTCGCCCGGAAATAGTCGCTCGACGAGAACAGGCAGGCGGGCAGCGCCCGCTGCAGGAAGTCCCAGCCGAAGTCCCCGGGCCGCTCCTGCAGGGCCTTCAGGTGGATGGTGAAGATCTCGGTCTCGGCGATGATCACCTTGATGTCGAACGATTCCTTCAGCGGACGCACCCGGGCATCCTCGACCACCGCGCCGAGGCTGCGGAACACGCCGATCGCATCGTCCAGCGCGGCCACCACGTCGGCGGCCGCGGGCTGGTCTTCCTCCCAGTAGTGGCGCAGCACGCCGATGCGCAGGCCCTTCAGGTCGGTGGTCAGCGCTGCCCGGTAGTCCGGGATCCGGGCTCGGACCGAGCCGCTGTCGGCCGGGTCGAAGCCGGCCAGCGCCTGCAGCAGGATCGCGCAGTCCTCGACCGAACGCGCCATCGGGCCGCAATGGTCGAATGAAAACGAGTTGGGGATCACCCCGGCACGCGACACCAGCCCGAAGGTCGGCATCAGGCCCGACACACCACACCAGGACGCAGGGCCACGGATCGAACCGCCGGTGTCCGAACCCAGCGCGGCCGGCACGAAGCCCGCGGCCAGCGCAGCGCCCGAGCCACTGCTCGAGCCGCCGGTGAAGCAGGCGGTGTTCCAGGGATTGCGGGCGGGCGGCCAGGGCAGGTCGAAGGACGGGCCGCCATGCGCGAACTCGTGCGTCGCCAGCTTGCCGAGCAGCGTGGCACCGGCTTCGTAGAGCTTGCGGGTCGTGGTCGCATCCTGGGCCGGGATGCGGTCGATGCAGACGCGCGAATGGCCGGAGGTGAGGATGCCGGCCGTGTCGTAGATGTCCTTGAGGGCGAACGGCACGCCGTGCAGAGGCCCTTTCCACTCGCCGCGCGAGATCGCCGCGTCGGCGGCACGCGCCTGCTCGACCGCCAGCGTGGTGGTCGGCGTGATGAAGGCGTTGATCTGCGGCTCGAGGGTGTCGATCCGAGCGACCAGCGACTGGGTGTACTCGACCGCGGACAGCCGCTTCGACTGGATCAGGTCGGAGACCTCGGCGATCGTCAGCCGGTGCAGGGGAGGGGTGGCCGGGGCGGAACCGGGGGGCACTGAAGACATGGGACACCTCGCGCAGGTCGGGAAGCGCCGATTATCCCGCGTCCGCGCGCTTGCTGCTTTTCCAGGAGTGAAACCGGGCTCAACAGCCGCCCGGCGGGCTGTCCTGGATGCGATCGACGACGAAACCGGCACCACCCCAGCGATAGATGATCGACCGTCGGCCGGGCGCCGCCACCTTGCCGCCGGCACAGCGCGGGCCCTCGATGGCGAACCAGCGCACCAGCCTGCCATCGATCAGTTCCAGGCGCAGCGGTCCGATGGCGCCGGCGAACACGGGATCGGCCGAGCGGACCGCATGTTCGGTCGGCAGCTCGCGCACGCTGTCGGGCAGCTGGTACTTGTATACCCCGACGAGGTCGGGGTTGCCATCCGCAGACTGGCAGGTAACCGCCTCGACCACCGCCTCTTCGGCGTTGTCGCCATCGAGGTCGGCGTAGCGCACGTTCATCGACAGCACGCGCTTCATCTGCGGGCAGATCGGTGCCAGGCCCCGGATGCGGATCACGTGGTGCGACAGGCTGATCTTCCGGATGGAGCGATCCAGGCGCTGGCCCTGGGCGGACCGCTCGATGCCGGCCACGGCTGCGCCCGCGACGGGAACCCCCGCAGGAACAGCCGCGCCCAGCCCCAGCGCGAGCGCCACGAGCCACCCTGCGCCCCGGCCCGGAGACCGGGAGCGCATCTCCTTCAACATGGCCTCAGACCGTCGATGGGCCACCCAGGATGCAGGTGATCTGGCTCGACAGCACGCCACCGTTGCCATGCACGATCGCGGTCTCGGCGTCCTTGACCTGGCGCTGTCCGCATTCCCCGCGCAGCTGGCGCACCGCCTCGATCAGGATGAACAGGCCATACATGCCCGGATGGCAGTACGACAGGCCGCCGCCGTTGGTGTCCACCGGCAGTTCGCCGCCCGGGGCGATGCGGCCACCGGAGACGAACCGTCCGCCTTCGCCCTTCGGGCAGAAGCCGAGGTCTTCCAGGAACAGGATCGGCGTGATGGTGAACGCGTCGTACAGCTCGACCACGTCGATGTCCTTCGGACCGAGGCCGGCCATCGCGTAGGCACGCGGCCCGGACACCGCGGCACCGGTCACCGTGAGGTCGGCCATGTTGGCGATGCTGTTGTGCGAGAGGCCCTCTCCATAGCCGATCGGGTACACCGGCTTCTTCTTGAGCGTCTTCGCACGTTCGCCCGAGGTCATCACGATCGCGCCGCCGCCATCGGTGACCAGGCAGCAGTCGCGGACCGACAGCGGATGGCTCACCATGCGCGAGGCAAGCACCTGCTCGATGGTCAGCGGCTCCTTCTCCCAGGCGACCGGGTTCATCAAGGCCCACTGGCGGGCGGCGACCGCGACCTCGGCCAGCTGCTCGCGGGTGGTTCCGTACTGGTGCATGTGGCGCGCGGTGGCCATCGCATAGGCGGTCGGCGGCATGAACGGCCTGAACGGCGCCTCGTAGTAGTTGTACTCGCGCGGGCTGGCCGCGGCACGCGACACCGAGCGCTGGGTGCTGCCATAGGTGATGACGGCGACTTCGCACTGCCCCAGCTGGATCGCCGCCCACGCATGGGCGACATGCGCCTCGAACGACGAGCCGCCGATCTGCGTGTTGTCGTTCCAGGTCGGGTTCAGGCCGAGGTACTCCTTGAGCATCATCGTCGAGAAGCGGGCCTGCGAGGTCGCCGCGAACAGCGCGTCGACATCCGACAGCTTCAGGCCGCAGTCATCGAGCGCGCGCATCACGCCCTGCGCCATCAGGTCGATCGGGCTGGTATGCGGTGCCACCAGGCCCAGGTCGGATTCGGCCACGCCGACGATCGCGGCACTGCCGCGCTTCAACAGGTTCTGCATCATGCGCCCTCCACGGCGGTGAACACGGGGTAGGGCGGATCGTCCGGCTTGTCGCCGGGATGGGCGCGGAACTTCACCCGCATGCCGATCGCCACGTCCTTGGCGCCGATATCCTCGACCCGGCTCATCAGGCGGAATCCTTCGTCCATGTCGATCAGCGCGACGTTGTACGGCTGGCCGTCCTTGACCGGGATCCAGGTGGTCGAATACACCGTCCCCAGGCCCTTCGAGATCTTCCACTCGAGCGCGGCCCCGCTGGTCGGCGCCACCACGCGCGGATAGAAGAACGCCTTGCCGTCGGCGGCGCTGTACTGGTAGGCGAACTCGCCCGCCTTCAGGTGCTCGATGAACTTGCCGAGCGGGGATTGCTGCTTCAGGTCCATGGTGGGGAGGGTCCTTTCGTTCACGGTACGGACGGGAGGGAAACGGGTTTCAGGGCAACCAGCGCATCCGCGGCGACGATGCCTCGCTCGCCCAGGAACAGCGGGTTGAGGTCGATCTCGGCGATTCGATCCGCATGGTCGGAGACCAGCCAGGACAGCCGGGAAAGGACCTGGGCCAGGGCTTCGGTATCCAGCGGCGGCCGGCCCCGGTAGCCGGTGAGCAGCGGTGCCGCACGGATGCGTCCGATCATCGCATGCGCCTCGGCGAGGTCGAACGGCGCGAACGCATGGGTGACGTCCCTCAGCAGTTCGGTGAACACGCCGCCCAGGCCGAACATGACCACCGGGCCGAAGACCGGGTCGACGACTGCTCCGGCAATGACTTCGGTCCCGCGGGCCATCTCGGTCACCAGGATGCCGTCGATGCGCGCATCGGGCCGGTACCGGCGGGCATTGTCCTCGACCTCGCGCGCGGCCGACTTGAGCTCGAGCAGGCCGGCGACGCCCAGGCGCACGCAGCCCGCCTCGGTCTTGTGCGGGATGTCCGGAGACTCGACCTTCACCGCATAGGGCGCGTCGAACGGGAGCGAAGACAGGCGTCCGACTTCCGCCGGCGAGAGCAGCACCTCGCGCGTGACCGGGATGCCATAGGCCGACAGGATCGCCTTGGACCGGTGTTCGCCCAGCGTGCCACCGGCGTCCGGCAGGTCGAGCGCAGTCCGCGGGACGCAGCGTTCGCCTGCGGCCGGCCGGGACGCATGTGCACGCAGTCGTGCGGCGAAGCCGGACAGCGCACCGGCCGCGACGGCGCAGCGTGCCGGCGTGGTGATCAACGGCACCCGCGCCTCGCGCAGCATCGCGATCATCGCCTGGATGCGCTCGGGTGGCTCGTTCTGGCTGATGACCACCGGCTTGTCGGTCCCCTTGAGGATGTCGAGCAGCTCGGCGCACCACGCCTGGGCATTCGCCCCGCCGATCGAACGCGCGATCAGCATGTCCACCGTCGGATCGGAGAGCAGGGTGCGGACGATCTGGTTGTACTCCTGCCAGGCGCCGGAGAAATGCGCGGTGACATCCACCGGATTGCCGAGCGATGCGAAGTCCGGCGCGACCGGCCGGATCGCATCCACCGAGGCCGGGCTGGGCAACGGCAGCTCGAGCCCGGCCTCCTCGCAGCGGTCGGCCATCAGCACGCCTGCGCCACCCGACGTGGTGAGGATGGTCACGCCGCGGCCCTTCGGCATCCGTCGCGCAAGGAACACGTGCAGGGTGTCGATCAGGTCGTCGATGTCGCGGATCTGCACGAAGCCGCCACGCTCGAAGGCTGCACGATACAGCTCGGCGCCCGCGGTCAGGTTGGCGGTATGCGAGGCAACCGCACGCCGGCCGGCCACGGTGTTGCCGACCTTCCACACCAGGATCGGCTTGCCGAGCTGCAGCGCACGTTCACCCAGCGCGAGCAGCGCACGACCGTCGGTCAGCCCTTCCATGTAGGTGACCAGCACCTCGACCTCGGGCCGCTCGATCAGGTAGGACATCATCTCGAGCGAGCTGATGTTCGCCTCGTTGCCGGTGGAGAACACGTAGCTGAAGCCGATGCCCTCGCGCTGCGCCGCCGACACCACCGAGTAGCCGAAGCCGCCGCTCTGGGTGACCATCGACACCGGCCCGGCCTTGAGGTCCGGGTTCGAGAACGAATGACCGAAGCCGAGGTAGGCGCGCGCGCGCAGGTTCATCACGCCCTGGCAGTTGGGCCCGATGATCCGGATCCCGGTGTCGGCCAGTGCCTGGTCGAGCTCGCGCTGCAGCGCCATGCCACGCTCGCCCAGTTCACGGAACCCGGCCGACAGCACGATCGCGTGCGGCACGCCGGCGCGGCCGAGGTCGCGGATCGCCGCCGGCACCGAGGCACCCGGCACCGCGATGAGCCCGACATCGCAGGGCTGCGGAAGGTCGGCGGCGCTCGCATAGCAGCGCAGCCCGCGCACCGTCTCGTAGCGCGGGTTCACCGGATAGACCGCACCGGCGTAGCCGAATTCGGTGAGGAAGCGCATCGGCTGGCCACCGATCTTGCGCGCGTCCTCGCTCGCGCCGATCACGGCGACGCCACGCGGCTCGAGCAGTCGCGAAAAATCCGCTGTCATCTCAGTCCGCCTTGATGCCGGCCGTCTTGACGATCTTTCCCCAGCGGACGATCTCGGACTTGATCAGCGCGGCGAACGCATCCGGCGTGCTGGTCACGATCTCGATGCCCTGGCGGCCGAACCGCTCCTTCATCTCCGCGCTCTCCATCGCCTTGTTGAGGTCGGTGTTCAGCCGGGTCAGCAGCGGGCGCGGAATGCCGCCCGGCCCGACGATGCCCCACCACGGCGTGGCGTCATAACCCTTGAAGCCCGACTCCGAGATCGTCGGCAGGTCAGGGGTGATCGCACTGCGCTTCTCGCTGGTCACCGCGATCGCGCGCAGCTTGCCAGAGGTCACGAACGGACCGACGGTCGACCAGCTGCCGAAGCTGAACTGGATCTGCCCGCCGATCACGTCGGTCAGCGCCGGTGCGAGTCCCTTGTACGGGACATGGATCACGTCGATTCCGGCCATGCTCTTGAGCAGTTCGCCCATCAGGTGCGAAGTGCCGCCGGCCCCGGTCGATCCGTAGGCCAGCGTCCCGGCCTTGGCCTTGGCCAGCGCCACCAGGTCCTTCACCGATTTCACCGGCAGCGAAGTGTTGACCACCAGCACGAAGGGCGACTGCCCGGTCAGGCCGATCATCGAGAAGTCGCGCACCGAGTCGTACGGAAGCTTGGCGATGACCGAGGGATTGAGCACATGCGCAAGGCCGGTCTGAAGCAGCGTGTAGCCGTCCGGGGCGGCGCGCGCGACGATCTCGCTGCCGATCACCGTGTTGCCGCCGGGTCGGTTGTCGATCACGACCGACTGGTTCCAGACTTCGGCCAGCTTGGAGCCCAGTGCGCGGGCGATCAGGTCATTGGCCGCACCGGGGGCGAACGGCACGATGAAGCGCACCGGCCGCGCCGGCCATGCGTCGCCGCCCTTGGGTGACTGGGCGAGCGCCGGCGCTGCGATGAGCGTGAGCGTCACGCCAGCGATGATGGCCGCAGCCATCCGGGAAGCGGGCCGGTCGGATCCGGAAGCCAGGGTGTGCATGGATGCTCCTTCAGGTAGGGTTCGGCAGGCTGCAAAGCCTGTGGTCATGCCGGGCCGGGCGGCACGGCTGCACGCAGCCCGGCATGGGCCTCATGCGCCAGGCGCATCGCCTGTGCCAGGTCTGCGTCGAGCGTGCGATAGAAGAGGCGCTTGGTTGCCCGCAGCGCGGACGCCGGCAGCGCTGCGAGTTCGGCCGCGAGGGTGAGTGCCGCCTCGACCTGCGAGCCGTCGGGTACGATGCGGTTGATCAGTCCCAGCTCCAGTGCGCGCACCGGACCGATCGAGCGTCCGGTCACCAGCAGCTCGAAGGCCGCCTTGGTGCCGACCTGGCGGGCCAGGTTCGGCGTGACCGACGACGCAAGGATGCCACGCTTCACTTCCGGGTAGCCGAAGCGCGAACTCTCCGCGGCGACCACCATGTCGCACGCGAGCGCCAGCGCGCAGCCGCCACCGAGGACATGGCCCTGGGTCGCCGCGATCACCGGCCGTCCCAGGCCCGGCAGCAGTTCCTGCAGCGAAGCAGCCAGCGCGCTGCGCCGCTCGACCCGAGGCCGCTCGGCGGGGGCGATGTCCCGGAACTCGGAGGTATCGGCCCCGGCCGAGAAGCCGCGCCCCGCGCCCGCGATCACGATCGCGCCGATCGCGTCGTCCGCGTCGGCCCGTTGCAGGGCCGCGACGAGGCTTTCGATCATCGCGGTGTCCATCGCGTTGAGCTTCTCCGGGCGGTTCAGCGTGAGCAGGCGTACCGCACCGCGCGTCTCGACCAGCAGGGTGGCGCCGGCCCCGGTTGCGGTCATCGTTCAGCGCCCCTGGAAGCGCGGCGCGCGCTTTTCCTTGAACGCGGCCACGCCTTCCCTGTGGTCCTCGGACAGGCGGACATGCGTCTGCATCAGCGCCTCGTAGTCGAGCAACTGCTCGAGGGTCGGCGTGTACATGAACTGGAACATCTTCTTGGTGAGCCCGAGCATCCAGGTGGCCGAGGCAGCCATCTCGGCGGCCAGCGCACGCGCCTCGGCCTGCAGCGCAGCGTCCGGAACCACCTTCAGCGCGATGTTCAGCGCGGCGAGTTCGTCCGCGCCCACCTTGCGGCCGGTGTAGACCAGTTCCTTCGCCTTCGCGATGCCGAGGTATTGCGACAGGAAGAAGATCGAACCGCCGTCGGGCACCACGCCGACGCGCTTGAACGACAGGGCCATCGTCGTGCTCTGCGCCGCCAGGATCAGGTCGCAGGCAAACATCAGGCTGGTGCCGATGCCGTACACCGGCCCGTGCACCGCGGCGATCACCGGCTTCTCGATCGCGGCCAGCGCGAGGAAGGTGCGGTGGCGCGACTTCGACCGCGCGCGCGAACCGGTGAGGTCGGTCTTCGCCATGTTGCCGATGTCGCCACCCGAGCAGAAGCCCTTGCCGTTGCCGGTGAGCACGATCGCGCGCACCGCAGGGTCGGCCGACAGCTGGTGCGAATAGTCGTGAAGCAGGTCGTACATCTCGTCGGACATGGCATTGACCTTGTCCGGACGATCGAGCGTGAGCGTGGCGATGCCTTCCGATACCTCGAGCCTTACCGTCATTTCGCTTCCTTTTCCAGTCCGAAGTCGCGCAGCGCATGCTCGCGCAACCGGTTCTTCTGCACCTTGACACTGGCGGTCATGCCGATCGCCTCGAACCCGTCGACCACCTTCGCATGGCGGGGCACCTTGAAGTTGGCGATGCGCGGGCGCGTCCACTCGATGAGTTCGGCCGGCGACAGGTCGGCGCCTTCGCGGAGCACGACATAGGCGGCGCCCACTTCACCCAGCCGGGCATCCGGCACGCCGACCACCTGCGCCTGGGCCACCGCGGGATGGCGCAGCAGCAGGTCTTCGACCTCGGCCGGTGCCACGTTCTCGCCGCCCACGCGGAACACTTCCTTGATGCGCCCGATGAAATGCATCCGGCCCTGCGCGTCGAACGTGCCGAGGTCGCCGGTGCGCAACCAGCCGTCGGCGGTGAATGTCTGTGCGGTCTGCTCCGGCATGCCGTAATAGCCCTGCATCAGGCTCCAGCCCTTGACCTGGATCTCGCCGGTCGCCCCCGCCGACACGGCGCGCCCGGTCTGCGCATCGACCATGCGCACCGAAAGACCGGGCAGGGGCAGGGCGTAGCTGTTCCAGCGCTTCTCGGGCGGATCGCGCCAGTCGGACATGCAGACGTTCGGGGATGCCTCGGACAATCCGTAGGCATGGCAGATCTTCATGCCGAGGGTCTCCTCGGCCGCCTGCATCATCTGTGGCGTGCACGACCCCCAGCCCCCGCGCAACACGAGCTTCCGCGAGGGCAGCGAAGGATGGCTGAGCATCATCTGGAACATCGGATCGTTGCCCGACAGGAAGGTGCAGCGCTCTGCTTCGATGCCGTCGAGCGAGGTGCCCGCATCGAACACCGGCGTCGATACCAGGCAGGCACCGCGCGACAGCGCAGCCAGGATGGACAACGTGGTGCCGGCGACATGGAAGAACGGGCGCGCGCTGAAATAGCGGTCGCCGGCCTCGAGCCCGATGCGGCCGGCGATGGCATCGGCATTGCGCAGCATGTTGTCATGGCTGAGCTGCACGCCCTTCGGGAACGAGGTGCTGCCCGAGGTGTACTGGATCAGCACGACCGAGCCGGGCGCGGCGCGGCCCGACGGCACCGGCAAGGCTTCGCCGGCGGCGAGGAACGCGTCCCAGCCGCTGGCGCCGGCGGGAATGTCGTCGCCCAGCACTGCGACATGGCGCAGCCGGGGCAGGGCGGCACCGGGCAGGGCGGCATCGATGGCAGGCTCGATGCCGCGAAGCATCGCGATGAAATCGACCTTGAGGAAGCGGTCGGCCACGGCGAGCAGGGTCACATCTGCCTGCGCCAGGCAGTAGCGCAGCTCGTCGGCCTTGAATCGGGTGTTGACCGGCACGGTCACCGCGCCGGCCAGCGCGGCGCCCAGGAAGAACGAGACCCATTCGACGCGGTTGCCGGTGCAGATGCCGACATGGTCTCCCGGCGCGACGCCATGGGCGACGAGTGCACGCGCGACGCGCTGCGCTTCGCACTGCAGGCGGCCGAACGTCCAGCGCGCACCGTCGATGACCAGTGCTTCCCGATCCGGCCAGCGCAGGGCGGCCTCGGCAAGCGCCTGCTCGAAGGTTACCGGCACCCAGGGCGTGGACGCCCGCTCCGGCACATGCACGACATTGTCGACAGGGTCGATGGCCACGGCGGCATCCATCTCAGGTCGGCAACCGGAGCACGGCCTTGGCCAGGATGTTGCGCTGGATCTCGTTCGATCCGCCGTAGATCGTGCCCGGGCGTGAACTGTAGAACGGCGCGAGCACGTTCAAGCGTACGCCCTCCACGTCGCTGTCGCCGCCCAGGGCGCCGTACTCGTCGCCCGCCTCGAGCATCAGCTCGGACGAACGCTGCATCGTCTCGGTCGCCCAGATCTTCAGCAACGACACATCGGCGCCCAGCGGTTCGCCACGGCGCACCTGCTCGACGAACACCTCGTAGGCCGCGGACAGGTCTGCGATGTCCAGCCGCAGCGCGGTGAAACGGTCCATGAACACCGGATCCGAGAACAGCCCGCGCGCACGGGCCAGCTTCTCGAGCCGAGCGAACGCGAGCTGCGGCCGGCGCGGGCTGCCGATGCCCAGCCGCTCGAAGCCGAGCAGGGACTTCGCGATGGTCCAGCCCTGGTTCAGCGCCCCGACCAGGTTCGACTTCGGCGTGCGCACGTCATCGAAGAACACCTGGCAGAACTCGTCATCGCCGGCGATATTGCGGATCGGGCGCACGGTGATGCCGGGTGCCTTCATGTCGAGCAGCAGGAAGCTGATGCCTTCCTGCTTCTTCACGCTGCGGTCGGTGCGCGCCAGCACGTACATGTGCGTCGCATCCATCGCCAGCGTCGTCCAGATCTTGCTGCCATTGAGCACGTAGTCGTCGCCGTCCTCGACCGCGCTGGTCTGCAGGCTGGCGAGATCCGAGCCCGCATTCGGCTCGGAATAGCCCTGGCACCAGATCGCCTCGCCGGACAGGGTCCTCGGCAGGTACCACGCCTTCTGCGCGGGCGTGCCGTAGCGGATGATGATCGGGCCGACCTGGGTGATGCCCTGGTCGGGCATCCGCCCGCAGCCATGGCGCTCGAGTTCCTCGACCATCACGATCTGCCTGATCGGCGACAGTCCCATGCCGCCGAGTTCCCTCGGCCACGCCGGCGCGATCCAGCCCTTGCGGTAGAGGATGTCCCACCAGTCGCGGCATTCATGCCAGTGCATGCGCCCGGCCGGAAATCGCACGTGCGCGGGGCAGTTGGCCTGCAGCCATTCACGCACCTGCATGCGGAACGCGTCATCCGCCAGCGTATCCCGGTCGATGTCGTCGTGTCCTTCGGTCTCCGCGCGCGGATCGGTCATCGCTGCGCCTCAGGCTTCCGCCGGTTCCAGCGGCACCAGCGCGGCATAACGGCCGCGGTGCAGCCGTGCATTGCCGAGCCAGGCCGACAGCACCAGCGCGCGCTTCACGTAGAGGCCGACGTCGCAGTCGTCGGTGAAACCGATCGCGCCATGCATCTGGATCGCCTCGCGCGTGACCTGCCGCGCCGTCTCGCAGGCGCGCGCCTTCGCGCGGCTGGCCGCCGCCGCGCGCCGCGTGCCTTCGTCGGCGTCGGCATCGCGCAGTGCCTGCTCGAACGCCGCGTCGCCGATGCGCTGGTGGATGTACAGGTCGACCGCCCGGTGCTGAAGCGCCTGGAAGCTGCCGATCGCCTTGCCGAACTGGGAACGCGTGCGCAGGTAATCGAGCGTCGTATCGAGCAGCCGTTGCGACAGCCCGAGCAGTTCGGCGGCGATCGCGAACTGGCCATGGTCGAGCGCCGCCCCGAGTGCATGCAGGGCGGCTTCGCCGCGCGCCAGGCAGTTGCCTCGCGGGACGGCCGCGCGCTCGAAGCGCAGGTCCGCGGCCGGCCGGCCGTCGGCGAGCCGGCGCATGGACAACGACAGTCCCGGCGTTGCGGCCGGTACCCAATGCAGCGCCAGGGCATCGGGCTCGCGCACCGAGACCACGAAACCGTCGGCGCCACTCGCACCGACGACGAAGCACGCGCTGCCTTCCAGCAGCATGTCGCCCGGGGACGCGGGATCCGGCACTGCAACGACAGCCAGGCGTGAAGGATCGATGTCACCCGGCGCAGCCTGCCAGGCGAGGGCGGGCAGGATCGCACCGGCCACGATGCCCTCTAGCAGGGAGGCCTTCAGTTCGCCCTCGCGGCAACCGACGATCGCGCACGTGGCGATCATCGCCGCGGTGACCGGCTCGGGCACCATCGACGCAGACAGGCCACGCGCGACCACCGCATGGTCGGCCACCGCCAGGCCCAGTCCGCCGAACGCCTCGGGGACGATGACGCCCGTCCAGCCGAGTTCGGCCATTTCCTGCCAAGCAGCGCGGTCGAAGCCCGGCTCGGTGTCGCGCAGCGCACGCGCGCGGCGCAATGGATCCGATCGCCGGCAGTAGTCCGCGACGCTGTCGGCGAGCAGCCGCCGCTGGTCGAGCGTCGCGGCGTCGGTCATCCCGCGATCTCTGCCCAGCCGTTGTTCAGCACCACGGCGTTGCGCGAAGGCACGGTGCAGCGGAAGAAGGCGTCGCCGCCCTCCCGCCAGATCTCGGTGCGTATCGTGTCGCCCGGGTAGACCGGTGCCGAGAAGCGCGCCTCCATCGCGACCAGCCGCGCCGGATCCCAGCCACACAGCTGGCGCAGCAGGGCGATGCCGGCGATGCCGAAGGTGGCGCGACCATGCAGGATCGGCTGGTTGAAGCCGGCTTTTGCCGCGAAGGCCGGATCGGCATGCAGCGGGTTGTAGTCGCCGGACAGCCGGTAGATCAGCGCGAGCTGCGGGATCACCGGCCAGTCGTCGGACAGGTCGGGTGCACGGGTGGGCAGGGTGCGCGCCACCTTGGGCGATGCCGACGGACCGCCGAAGCCGCCATTGGCCCGCGCGAAACTGGTCGACTCGGTGGTGGCGATGCACTCGCCCGTCTTCGCGTCGAGGATGCGCGTCTCGGTCAGGATCAGCGCGCCCTTGCCTTCGCCCTTGTCGATCACGTCGACCACGCGGGTCTGGCCGCGCAGGCTGGCTTCGAACGGCAGCGGCCGGTGCAGCCGGAAACCCTGTTCGCCATGCACGACCTTCGTGCGATCCACGCCGGTACGCGGGTCGCCCGTCCAGCCCATCGGCTGGCACAGCACGACCGACATCATCGGCAATGCCTGCAACCCCTGTTCGTAGACGAACCGCAACTGGTGCAGGTCCATCGGATCGGCGCCCAGGCCGAGGCCGAGCGCATAGAGGATGCTGTCCTTCTTCGACAGCTCGAAGGGCAGGTCGGGGATCTGCCAGTTCTTCAGGGTTCCATAGACGATGGTCATCGCGGGCCCTGTCAGATCGCGTCGTACGGGAACACGGTCACCGTGCGATCCAGCGGCACCAGGCTCGGCCGGAAGCTCGGCAATGCATGTTCGGCGATGCTTGCCGGCGTCCAGCCTTCGTTGCGGTGCACGCTGCGCACCGGCCGGTGCTGGCTGAACAGGAACAGTTCGTTCTTGCGCACGTAGAACACCTGTCCGCTGACCTCGGCCGCGGCATCGCTGCACAGGAACACGGTCAGCGGGGCGTTCATCTCTGCCTTCACCGTCATCCGCTGCGCGACGCGCTTCTGCTGCGCGGGCGTGTCGGTCGGGATGGAGGCGATCATCCGTGTCCAGCCCGAAGGCGCGAGGCAGTTGGAGCGAACCCGGTACTTCTCCATGTCGCGCGCGATGGTGTTCGACAGGCCGACGATGCCCAGCTTGGCTGCGGCGTAGTTGGCCTGTCCGATGGCGCCGATCAGGCCGGCAGTCGAGGTCATGTGGACGAAGGCGCCGCTCTCCTGCTTGCGGAAGTGGTTCGCCGCATGGCGCGAAACGTTGAACGAACCCTTGAGCATCACGTTGACGACCGCGTCCCAGTCGGATTCGGACATCTTGTGGAAGATCACGTCGCGCAGGATGCCGGCGTTGTTCACCACCGCATCGATCCGGCCGAAGGAATCGAGCGCGCACTGGATGATCTTCTCGGCGCTGTCCCATTCGGACACGCTGTCGTAGCTCGCGACCGCCGAGCCCCCGGCGGCCTCGATCTCGTTAACCACCTCCTGTGCCGGGGTCTGCTCGCCACCGGAGCCATCGAGCGATGCACCGATGTCGTTCACGACCACCTGCGCGCCCTCGGCCGCCATCAGCAGCGCCACGCCCCGACCGACGCCGCGACCGGCGCCGGTGACCACCACGACCTTGCCGTCCATCATGCCCATCATGCTCTCCTGTATCGACGACGCCGGTGCGGGCGCTACTCGGGCCGGGCGCCGGACTCACGCACCACCTTCGACCACTTCGCGAGTTCGCCGCGCAGGAACTCGACGGTCTGCTCAGGCGTGGTGCCCATCGCCTCGGCGCCCATCTGGTTGAAGCTCTCGACCGTGTCGGCCGACTTCAGGCCCTTCACGACCGCGCTGTTCGCACGGTTCACGATCTCTCGTGGCGTACCGGCCGGCGCGGACAGCACGTACCAGGTGCTGACCACGTAGCCGGGCAGGCCGGATTCAACCATCGTCGGCACGTCGGGCGCCAGGCGCGATCGCTTCTCGAGGGTGGTCGCGAGCGCACGCACCCGGCCCGCCTTGACATGCGGCAGCAGCGCGGGGATTCCGCTCAACAGGAAATCGACTTCACCGCCCAGCAACGCGACGGTTGCCGGCGCAGCGCCCTTGTAGGGGACATGGATCGTCCGGATGCCGGCCATGCTGTTGACCATTTCGGCCATCAGGTGCGACGCACCACCCACGCCCACGGAACCGAAGTTGAGGCGCCCCGGGTTCTTCCTCGCCAGTGCGATCAGGTCCTTGAGGTTCTTCGCTGGCACTGCAGGATGCACGACCAGGAAATTGTCCACCGTCGCGAGCAGCGTGATGTGATGGAAATCCTTCAGCACGTCATAGCCCAGCTTCGGATAGAGCGATTGCGCGATGCCATGGGTCGACAGCGAACCGACCAGCAGCGTGTAGCCGTCGGCGGGCGAACGGGCGACGAACTCGGCGCCGATCGTGCCGCCGGCGCCGCCGCGGTTCTCGATGACCACGGGCTGCCCGTAGGCTTCCTCGAGCTTGCGCCCGGCAGCGCGCCCGATGATGTCGGTCGGGCCGCCCGGCGGGAACGGGATGACCATCCGCACCGGCTTCACGGGCCACGCCGGCTGTGCCAGCGCCATGGACGGGATGCCGGCCTGCAGGGCCAGCACGAGGGCGGCAGACGATGCCGCGACAAGGTTTCGCATCACACTCCTCCGAACTGCGCGGGCTGTGCTTTCCCGCGCGGCCTGCGTCTTCGTCTTCTTCCAGGCCCGGGACAGGCCCGGCGCGCACGCGGCCGAAGCTTCTGGTATTCGAGAAACCCGCGAGAGTTTACGCCCGGGGCCAATGGGTGACAATTGTACGGGGCGCGCCGCTATCATCCGACGATGAATGCGTCCGACATGACATTCGCCGTTCGCGAAGCCCGCTGGAAATCCGACAGGGGATCGTTGCAGGCGGTGCGCCACGCCGTGTTCGTGCTCGAGCAGGGCGTGCCGGTCGACCTTGAATGGGACGGCCTCGACGACGCCTGCACCCACCTGCTGGCCGAGGACGCACACGGCCAGCCGATCGGCTGCGCGCGCCTGCTGCCCGATGGACATATCGGCCGGATGGCCGTGCTCTCGCCCTGGCGGGGACGCGGCGCAGGACGCGCGCTGCTGCAGGCCGCGCTGGCGCAAGCCAGGGCGGCCGGATTCCAGGTCGTGCGGCTCAATGCACAGGTGCATGCGCTCGACTTCTACCGCCGGGAAGGATTCGAAGCCTGCGGAGACGTGTTCGACGACGCCGGCATCCCCCATCGGGCGATGCGCCTCGAACTTGGCCGACGGTGACCGGACCGCTCGCGCTCAGCCGAGCGCGAAGTCGTGGCGCGTGCTGCCCGCGGGCCGTCCATGGCGGTCCCAGGTATGTTCCACGAACACCAGCCGTCCGTCGTGCCCGATGGACAGCAACGTGGAACAGCGCGTCCCGTAGTCGCGTTCGGGCGCATGGATGAAGGGTGCGGCAAGCGCACGCTCGAAGGAGAGTGGCGCGCCCTGTGTCGGCAGGAACTCGTCCGCGGGCGGCTCGCGGTCGGACAGCGCGGCAAGCAGCGCCTGTTCGCGCGCGTCCGGCGCCAGCGGCAGGGCGGCCTCGAGGGCGCGACGGCCGCGCTGCACCTTCGGCCATGGCGTGTCGAGCAGGTGGTTGCTGAGCCCGTGAACGCCGGCCTCGACCGCCACGCCGCCGTCCGGCGCGGCGTCGAGCCGGTTCGAGTAGTAGCGCATCGTCGTCGCATCACCCACCAGCAGGCTGAACCCCTGGTAGTCGTCGGCACGCGGGGCGAGGGCGCTGATGAAGTCGGCCGGCGACCCGCTGCCGACCAGGTAGTCGACGGCGAGTGCGCCGCGAGACGGTCCGCCGGCAACCGGCGGTGCGCCGCGGAAGTTGGTGACCGCGGCAAACCTGCCGTCCCTGCCGACGCCGAACCAGGTGCCGCCCTTGTCGAGGTCGCGCCCGGCCAGCACCGAGGGGGTGTCGGTCCAGAACGCGGCCGGGGCCGTCGGCCGGGCGAAATGCTCGTCGCGATTGGCCGCGACCAGCAGTCGGTACTGCGGGTGCGCATCGAGCGCGAACAGGATCAGGCACACGGTTGCGTGCGCTCAGCCGGCCTGCCCGGCGGGGCTGTCGGGATGCGCGCGGGCGAGCCGGAGGAAGGCCGGCCCGGCGATGCTGCCGACATGAACCGCTCCGGCTGCAGCGCTTTCGGTGCGCACGACGGCCAGCAGGTCGATGCCACCGCCGGGCGCGAGCGCCGAGTCGACGACCATGCCGGTCGACTGGCCGTCCATGTCTGCGCTGTAGAGCAACGTGCCGGGCACGGGCAGTCCGGCATCGCCGGCCATCGGCAGGTCGACATGCCCCAGGTAGAGGCGCTGCTTCAATCGGCCAAGGTACTGGGTACGCGCGACGATCTCCTGGCCGGTGTAGCAGCCCTTGCTGAAGCCGATGCCATCGGTCAGGTCGAGATCGAGCATCTGCGGCACGAACTGGTCCTGTGTCGCTTCGTGCAGCAGCGCCTCGCCCGACATGATCGACGCCCAGCGCCACGCGGGTTCCCCGGCCGGCATCGCCACCGCGGCCAGCAGGGCCCATAGACGGGGGCCCTGTTCGCGTGGCGCGACCAGTTCGAAACGTGACGTGCCCAGGCACAGGATCTGCACCGCCCCGGTCGGCATGATCGATCCCGCCCCCGGCAGCGCATCCGGCGCAAGCCCGAGGGCATCGGCGAGGCCTTCGGCTGCCCGTGGCCCGGCCACGCCGAGACGCACCGTATCGCCACTGCGATCGGACACCTTGACCCTGGAACGCAGCACGTACATCGACAGTCGCTTGCGCACGGCCTCCAGCCGTCCGTCCGGCAACTGCATGCAGTAGCCGGACGCATCCTGCCACAGCCGGAAGGTGGCGAGCGCACGACCCTTCGGGGTACACAGCGCGCCGGGCCGGCTGGCGGTCGCGGTGGCCTCGCGCACATCGCAGGTGAGCTGGCCCTGCAGGAACACCTGTGCATCATTCCCGCTGAAGCCGATCACGCCCAGGTGCGACAGGTCGCACAGCACGGCAGCAGCGGCCGCGGCGGCGCGTTCGCCCTCCGGATCACCGAAGGACGCAGTCCACCCCGGGGCAGGCCCCGGAACTGCGCCGCGGGCGGAAAGGAAATCTTGCCAGTCGGTGTGCATCGTCGAAACCGTCGGAGAGTGCGACACTCATTATAGTAGGTTGGGTATCCCGTCGACGCCGCCCGTGGCGCAGGCGCCCTCCGATCCTTTCGCGCTGCACATCCAGACCGCCGCCCATGCTACGCAAGCTGTCGATCACCGCCGCGATCCTGGCATGCATGCTGGCGGTCGCCCTCGTTGCCGCAGCCTGGTGGGTCCAGCGCAGCGACCCGGTGGAACTCGCGGCATCGCTGGCGCAACGGGTGGAGGCGACGACCGGACGAAGCCTGCGCATCACCGGACCGGTGGAGATGAAGCTGCTGCCGAGGCTGCGCATCGTCGCGTCGAACGTCGCATTCGCCAATGCGCGCTGGGGCACGGTGCCCGACATGGTGCGCGCCGGGCGCATCGAGGCGGAGATCTCCTGGCTGGCCATGCTGCGCGGGGAATTGCGCATCAGCCGCCTGGTGCTCGACGACGTGGACGCAATCCTGGAAACCGACGCGCAGGGCACCGGCAACTGGGTGATGAAGCCGGCGACCGGCGCGGTCGCCGCCCACGAGGCTGGCGCGGCCGAGGGCGCACCGGCACTGATGCCGGGCATCGGGGCCGTGCGCATCGAGCGGGCGCGGCTGCGCTGGCGCGACGGGAGGACGCGCGAAGAACGCCGGCTGGAGTTGACCCGGCTGTCGATCGCGCGCATTGCACCAGGGGCGGACCGCGTGGAGCTCAACGGCAGCGTGGATGGCCAGGCTTTCGAGCTGGCAGGCACGGTCCCCGACTCGGCCGCGATCCGGGCACGCCGGCGCGGCGCGCCGGTCGACCTCGTCTTCTCCACGGAGGGCGCGAAGGCAGCCGTGCGCGGCAGCTTTTCGCTCGACCGTGCAGGACCGTTCGACCTGCGGCTGGATGCCACCGTGGAGCGCTGGGCCGCATTGTCGCGGATCACCGGCAGCGCGCTTTCGCTGCCCTCGCCGATCGGACTCGAGCTCCATGCAAGAGGCAGCGGCAAGGCGGTGAGGATGGATCCACTCGTCCTGCGGATCGGCGGCGATGCGCTCCGCGGCAGTGCCTCGTGGATCGCCGGCGACAAGGGGAACGCGCGGCCTCGCGCGACGCTCGACCTGGCCGCCGACGCGATCGACCTGTCGACGCTCGCGGCGGCAGCCCCAGGACAGCGCGGCCGCGATCGCCGGCTGTTCCCCGACACCCCGTTGCCGTTTGCGCTGCTCGCAGCACATGACTTCGATGCAGCGTTGCGCGTGGCGCAACTGCGGTTGCGCAGCGGCCTGGAGATCGCGCCGCTCGCGGTCAGGGTCGAAGCAAGGCAGGGGCGTGCCACGCTGCAGGCGGAGGAGATGCGCATCGCAGACGGACGGGCCAGCCTGTCGCTCGAGATCGATGCCTCGACGGCCCGGCCTGCGCTGCGGTTGAAGGCGAGCGGCAAGGACCTGTCCATGGAGAAGCTCACCACGGTGCGCGGCCGCACGCGGGTCACCGGGGGCAGCACCGCCTTCACGCTCGACTATTCCGGCAGCGGCGCGTCGCCTCGCGCGCTGGCCGCGAGTGCCTCCGGCGAACTGCAGCTGTCCACCGGGCCTGCCCGCGTCGGCGCCGGCGGCCTGGACTTCGGTGGCGACCTGCTGGTGAGGCTGTTCGCGGCGATCAATCCATTCCATGCCGTCGACAGTGCCACTGAACTGCACTGCGCGGCCGTGCGGCTGCCCGCGCGCGCCGGGGTGATCACGGTGAACCGCTCGATCGCCTACGAGACGCGAAGGGCGAACGTGGTCGCAGCAGGCCGGATCGACCTGCGCAACGAAACCCTCGACATGGTGATCCGGCCGACCATCAAGGAAGGACTGGGCGTCGGCGCAGGACAGTTGGCGCAACTGGTGCGCGTGACCGGGCCGATGCGCTCGCCTGGACTGGCGCTGGATGCCGCGAGTGCCCTGCGTGCAGCGGCCACCGTCGGCGGAGCGGTCGCCACCGGAGGGTTGTCTCTGATCGGGGAGGCGCTGCTGGACCGGCGTACGTCGGATCCTTCGCCATGCCGCACGGCACTGGCCGCGGGCAGGGGCTCCCCTCCCGGCGAGGACGCCGCGGCCGCCCCTGCATCCAATCCGGCACGGCGCGTGATCGACGGTGCGCGCCGCAGCGCGCAACGCCTGTTCAACCTGGGACGGTGAGCCAGTGGGCGCCGGCAGCAGCCCCGCGCCTGCGCGCCGAAGCAATAACCGCCTCGAACGCGGAAAGCCCGCCGCGCAGCGCCTCGGCCAGGCCGGCGTCGGGCGCGGTGCCGGCCCTCAGTACGTCGTCGCTGGCCGCCGCCTGCGCTGACAGTGCCATCGCACCGACGGCACCGGCGGTCGACTTCAAGGTGTGTACCCCGCGCTTCACGGCCGCCAGGTCGCCGGCGGCCTGGCCGGACTCGATGTCCTCGATCAGCGCGCGGGCATCATGGACGAACAGGTTCAGCAGTTCATCAGCGTAGCCCGGGTCGCTGCCATCCTCGATCATCGGCAGCTCGTACAGCACCGAAGGGTCGAAGCAGGCTGCCACGCTGGCCGGCGGCACGGGCAGCCCGACCATGCCCGGCGCCGGGCTCGGCTCGCCATTGCGTGGGGTCGCGAACGGCATCGCCTGCGGCACGGCCGCGGAGCCGCGTGCCACCCAGCGCGCCACCATCGTGCGAAGGCTTTCGGCCAGCACCGGCTTGCTGAGGAAATCGTCCATGCCGGCCGCCAGGCAGGCGACGCGGTCCTGGGCGAACGCGTTCGCGGTGAGTGCCACGATCGGCAGCAGTGACGCGGCCTGGCCAGCACCTCCCGCGCGGATGCGTCGCGTCACCTCGAGCCCATCCATGTCTGGCATCTGCCAATCCATGAGGACCAGGTCGAATGTCCGTTCACCGAGCAGCGCGAGCGCCTGCGCACCGTTGCTCGCTGCAGTGCTGAGGTATCCGGCATGGCTCAGCAGCCGGCAGACGATCGTCTGGTTCAGGGGATCGTCCTCCACCACCAGCACATGCGCCCGTGCGGGTGGCGTCGCGCCGGACTCGGCGGCGATCGTGCGCGGTTCGCCGCGCGGCAAGCCATTGGCCAGGGGGCCGAACTCGCTCACCAGCGCCGTACGCAGCACCGGCTTCATCAGGCTGCGGGCGAGCGTTCGCGAGCCGACGCGGCTGCAGGCCTCGACTGCCTGCCGGCTGGTCATGCCGACCACCCGGTCCGAACCCAGGCGTTCGCCCAGATGGTCGATCAGCGCACTCGCCTGTGTCCCTTCACAGCAGACCAGCATCCAGGACCGGCCGGGTTGCGCCAGCGCGCCCAGCCATCGATCCATGTCGTCGGCGGTGCGAAGTCGCGCGTGGGCGCATCCCAGTCGCTGCAGCTGGGCACCCAGCGCTTCGGCCGATGGATCGTGCGGTTCGTAGAACGCGACGTCCAGCGCCAGCGCGGGCGGCTCAGCCGGTCGGAGTGAAGCATGCGGGAGCGGCAGGCAAAGGTCGAAACGGGTGCCTTCCCCAAGACGACTCTGCACTGAGATGCGGCCACCCATGGCCTCGGTCAGCTGGCGCACGATCGAAAGCCCGAGGCCGCTGCCGCCGAACCGACGGTCAGCGCCATCATCGGCCTGGCGGAAGGGTTCGAAGATGTGCTGCAGCGAGGCAGCGCCTATGCCTATCCCGGTATCCGCGACGCTGACGAGCAGTTCTTCCGGATCCGCGCCGCACGTCAGCTTCACGGTGATGTCGCCGGACGGCGTGAACTTCACCGCGTTTCCGAGCAGGTTCAGCAGCACCTGCCGCACGCGCAGCGGGTCACCATGGCGCCAGGGCTTCAGTGCCGGATCGACCACGCAGGAAAGCTCGAGCCCCTTGGCCCGCGCGCTCAATGCCGCGGTCGCCAGCGCGGCGTCGACGCAGTCGAGCAGGTGGAAGTCTTCCATCGACAGCGCAAGCTCGCCGGCCTCGATGCGCGAGAGGTCCAGGATGTTCTCGATCAGGCCGAGCAGGTTCAGGCCACTGCGCTGGATGGACTCGACCAGGTGGGTCTGGCCCGCATCCGCAGGCTGCACGCTTCCGGGGATTGCGGCATGCCCCGCCTGTAGGAGCTGGGCGGCACCGATCACTGCGTTGAGCGGCGTGCGCAGCTCGTGGCTCATGTTGGCCAGGAAGCGGGTCTTTGCCTGCGACGCGGCCTCGGCCGCCTCCTTCGCCTGCCGCAGGTCCTGGGTGCGCTGGCGAGACTCGGTGATGTCGGTGCGCAGGCTGACGGTGAGGCCTTCGCGCGAGCGGCTTTCATGCAGCCGGTACCAGCGGCCACCGAGCGTGACTTCTCGTGCGCGCGGACCCTCGTCGAGCGCGCGATGCATCGCCATGCGCCTGGCGAGCCATTCATCTTCGGGAAGGCTGCGGTCGATGCCCTCCAGGCCGCTCCGATAGAACGACCGCATCACGTCGCGCACGGTCGGATGGGGCCCCAGGCCGACGATCGGGGACACGTCTCGGTAGCGGCTGTTGCAGACGACCATCCGGTCGTCTTCGTCGAACATCACGAAGCCCGCGTCGAGCACTTCCAGTGCGCTCTGCAACTGGACCTGCGCACGTGCCGTCTCTTCCTGGGCGAGCCGCGTCATCGTGCGATCCAGCACCAGTCCATCGAAGTAGAGCAGCCGGCCTTGCTCGTCGTAGACGCCCTGGCCGCGGTCGAGCGCCCAGCGGACGCTGCCGTCGGCATGCCGGATCCGGTATTCGACTTCGTAGCCCGCTTTCCGGCGGGTCGCCCGGATGATCTGCCGGCGCAGCTTCAGGAGGTCCTCCGGCAGCACCACCGCCGAGAGGTCCCGTCCTCCGTGCGTGAATGCCCGCGCAGGCCAGCCGGTCAGTTCCTCGATGCCATCGGACAGGAACACGACTGCACCACCACGGCCTGCACCGCGCCGATAGACACACCCTGGCAGGTTTGCGACCAGTCCGCGGAACTTCCGCTCGCTGTCGGCGAGCGCGAGTTCCGCCTGCCTGCTCTGGTGCACGAGGGCGCGCAGCAGGGTCGCCAGTTCGAGCAGGTCGTCGGACTGGGGTGCCGGCGAATCGGAAGGGAGACGATGCGGCAGCAGTTCACGCGCGCTTTCGCGCAGCGTGTCCAGCACCATCCGCTGGGCCAACCCTTCTTCGCGCAGGCGATCATTGGCCTCGGTCAGCTCCTGCGACGACAGTTCGAGGCTGCGCGTGCGCAGCCCGAGGTCACGGTCGAACTGGTGGTAGCTGTCGGACACGGACGCCACCAGCCGCTCCAGCGCGTCTCTCAGGACCGGGTCTGCAGTGAGTGCAGGCAGGGCAGCCAGCTCGGCAGCCCCGGCGACGCCAAGGCTGCGCCGCAGCTGGCGCAGCAGCATCGGATGCATGACGGGGGCGGGCGTGGTGGGCGTCAAGTCGTTCAGGCCGATTCTCTCAGCGACGTGATGGTCATCGTCTGGTTGTGCAATCGGCACTCGGTCGAATCGAACAGCGGACTGATCTCTCCGTTCGAGTAGAAGCCGGCGACCCGTGCGCTACGCCCGAACACGGCCGCCACCGCCTCCACTTCCTCATCGACGCGGGCCCCCATCACCAGCTTCCGGCCGACGCAGCTCACCAGCAACGCCAGGCAGTCTCCCGTGCTGTCCGTGCCGGCCCAGGCCCGCTCGGCGGCCGCCTGCGCGCCGTCGATCAGCGTGTCGGTGGACGCGTGCATCAGCTTGAGGTAACCATCGGTGAAGATGTCGCCAGCCAGGATCAGGCTGCCGGCGGCGCGGTCGATGCCGAGGATGGTCCGGATCAGGCCCTGGCCCTGGCGATCGGTCCCCATCATCTCGAATGGAAACAGGAGGCCGGTTCCGGGAAGGCCTTCGGCGTACTCGCCGAGGTATCTTCGATACACGTCCAGCGCCGGCGCACCGTCGAGTTCGAACAGGACATTGCCCTCCGCACGCGTCACCCGCCGCGCAGGACCGAAGGGCTGCCATCCGTGGAACGATCCATGCGACACCCGCGTACGGGGCGCGTGCAGGCCGACCGCGACCAGCTGCCGATCGCTCACGTCCCGGCTGGACAGGGTCCAGGTCCTGGAGAAGGCCCCTCCGTCGCCGGCCAGCCCGCCGGCGATCGCCACGCCCGGAGGCAGCCGGCTGGCAAGGCCCGCGATCAGGGCGCTGCCATTGATCTCGACCCCGAGACCGAACACCAGCACGTTGTGCAGGCCATCGACGGCCAGGCCCCCGGCGAGCCTGACGCCTGCATCGAACGAATCGGCCATCGACGACAGGTCGGTGGTGGCCAGCACCACGCCCGGCTGCTCGAAGTGGACGGCAGTCAGTCCCAGCATGCCGTCGGTCACGCCGAGGTTGCCGATTTCACCTGCGGTGGAACACCCGGCGAGCACAGCCTTCGGGAATGCAGCCTGGAGCACGCCGAGCAGGCCGGGCTCCGTCATCCGCTCGACTGCGCCGAAGGCGAGTACCAGATGGGGCTCGATCGCCGCCAGCGGGGCCAGTTCGCCGGCCGTGGGCGTGCGATGGGTGGTCTCTTGTAGGATCTTCATGGTTTCCTGCGGCTTGCGCTTTCGTCACGAGCGCAGGCTCCATTGTCCCGCTGCCATCAGGCACCGGGGGGCGCGTTACGTGTCACCCGTTGTCATCGGCACGCCACGCACCGACTTGAGCATCTCGACGACCCTGTGCGCGTGCCTCGCCGCAGCGAAAATGCTACGGTCGGGCCTTCGACTCGGGGAGGCAGGCATATGGCTGGCAACACGGAGCAGGCACGGGCGCAGAAGGACGAAACGAAAGGGCGGTTTTCGTGGCTCAGGCTTGCGGATCCGGCGCAGTGGGCACCCGACGTCGCGCAACTTCAGCAGGACAGCCTGCAGCGGCTCGGCTTCATCCGAAGCTTCCTGCGCCTGCCGTTCGGACCGGGCCGGCTCGCGCTGTACCAGGGATACCTCGATCGACTGATGCGTGCGCCGGATGGCCTGCTGCCCCCGCTGGAACGCGAGCTGATCGCACTGGTGACCAGCGTCGAGAATCGATGCGAAGTCTGCATCCTCTCGCATTCGGCAGCCCTGAAGAAGTACGGCATGGATGCTGACACCGTCGACACGATGACCCTGGCCTGGCGGCGGGCTCCGCTGTCGCCGCGCCATCTCGCGCTCGCCAACTTCGCATCGCGGCTCACGCTGGCGCCGGGCGACGTCGACGAGTCTCTGCTCGACGGGCTGCGTGCGGCCGGCCTGGGCGAGGCAGAGGTGTTCGAAGCCGTGCAGGTGGTGGCGATCTACAACTCGAACAATCGCATCAACAACGCGGTGGGCATGATCCCGAATGCCCAGAGTCGGCCGGGTTACCGCCCGCCGGGCTGAGGTCAGCCGCTGCCGGCAGCGGGCCCGCCCGCAGGCCTGGCAGCCTGCGCCTCGACGGCCGTGAGCCAGAGCCGCGCATCGAATTCCAGCTGGTCGTACGCCGGCTCCATGTGCCGGCACAGCGCATAGAAGGCCCTGTCGTGCATGCGCTCCTTGAGGTGTGCGAGCTCGTGCACCACGATCATCCGGAGCAGGGGCTCCGGCACCTCCCGGAACAGCCCGGCGATGCGGATCTCGCGCTTGGCCTTGAGCCGCCCACCCTGCACGCGCGACACCACGCTGTGCATGCCCAGCGCGTTACGCACGACATGCAGCTTATTGTCGTAGGCGATCCTCGACAGCGGAACGGCGCTGCGCATGAACCGGCCCTTGATGTCCGACACGTACCCGTACAGCGCACCGTCGGTGCGCATCGAATGGGGTGGCCCATGGCGACGGGTAAGCGTGTCGAGCAGGCTGCCCTGGGCGAGCAGCGTGTCCACGCGGGCCAGGAGTTCGGCCGGATAACCCGACAGGTACTGCAGCGACGGCCCGGGCCTCGACGGAGGACGCTCCGCCTCGGTCATGACGGCTGACGGGTGTGCAGCCCGATCATCGTGCCGGTGGCTGCATGCGCGATCGGACAGGCACGGCTACTCGAGCTTCGCCCCGGAAAAGCGCACCGCCTTGCCCCAGCGCTCGAACTCGGCGCGCAGGAAGGTGGCGAACTCGGCACCGGACGCGCTGGACGGAATCGCGCCCTGGCTGGTCACCCGCTCGCGAATCGACGGATCACGCATGATGGTCACGACATCGCGCGATATGCGCTCCACCGCATCGGCCGGCGTGCCTGCCGGCGCGAGATACCCCGACCAGGACAGCGCCTCGAAGCCGGGCACCTGTTCGGCCACCGTCGGCACGCTCGGCGCCGCCGGGATACGCTCACGGGTGGTCACCGCGATCGGCCGCAGCTTGCCGGCCTGCACGTGGGGCAGGGCAGAGGTCGTGGTGTCGAACATCAGCGTCACATGGCCGCCGAGGAGGTCGTTGATCGCCGGTGCACTGCCCTTGTAGGCGATGTGGTTGAGCTTGATGCCGGTCATCGAGGACAGCATCTCGCCGGCCAGGTGCTGCGAGGTGCCGACACCGACCGAGGCGAAATCGATCTGGCCCGGTCGCTTCTGCGCGAGTGCGACCAGGTCCTTGACCGTCTTCACCGGCAGGCTCGGATGCGCGACGATCATCAGCGGCAGCGAAGCCACCTGGGCCAGCGGCACGAAATCCTTCTGGGCGTCGTATGGCAGTTTCGCGAACAGGTGGGGATTGATGGACAGCGCGCCGGCAGTGCCGAACAGCAGCGTGTAGCCGTCCGGCTTCGCTCGCGCCACGGCCTCGGTGCCGATGATGCTCGATGCACCCGGGCGATTCTCGATGGTCACCGGTTGACCCCACAGCGCCGCCAGCCGCTCCGCAGTCATCCGGGCAAAGATGTCGGTCGAACCGCCCGGCGGGAATGCCACCACCACGCGCACCGCGCGGTTGGGAAACGTCTGCGCGGCCAGCGGTTGGGCGACGGTGAGCGCGACCACCGCTGCACACAGGGCGAGCGGCACGACCCGCGGGCGCAGCAGCCTCGCGCCACCGGAAGTGGCGCTGCAGTATCCGCGCGCAGAAGGGACAGGGCAGGGTGCAGCGAGGTAACCGGGCATGGCAGTCTCCGTGAGGAAGCCCTTGCGACTTGCAATGCAAGGGCCAGAAAGGATCAGATCACTGCACGCTCGCGAAGTTCCGCAAGCAGCGTACGATCGATGCCGGAAACGCGGCAGCACTGACCATCGGGGAAGTGCCAGGCGTTGCGCCTCGCTGCGGCCTGGACCAAACGAAAGAGCCCCGCATCGCTGCGAGGCTCTAGGAATATGGCTCCCCGACCTGGGCTCGAACCAGGGACCTGCGGATTAACAGTCCGTCGCTCTACCGACTGAGCTATCGGGGAACAGGCAAGCCAGCGAATATAGCGAACCCGCCGCGGGTGGTCAATCCACTTTGCGGCGTGCGCCCTGCAAAGCCTATTTTTTCAGCACGGCCGCGATTGCATCGGCGACATAGTCGAGGTTGCGTGTGTTCAGCGCCGCGACACAGATCCGGCCGGTGTCGATCGCATAGATCGAATACTCGTCACGCAGCCGGTGCACCTGATCGGCGGTCAGGCCGGAGTACGAGAACATGCCGCGCTGCTCGACCACGAAATCGAAATCGGCATCCGGCACGCGTGCCTTCAGTTTCTCGACCAGTTGCCGGCGCAGCGACTTGATGCGGTCGCGCATGTGCGCGAGCTCGCCGTCCCACTGTGCGCGGCCGTCGCCCGAATTGAGGACGCTGGCGACGAGCTTCGCGCCGAAGGCCGCGGGGTTCGAGTAGTTGGTGCGGATGACGCGCTTCAACTGGCTGAGGACGCGCCCGGCTTCTTCCTTCGACGTGGTCACCACCGACAGCGCGCCGATGCGCTCGCCGTAGAGCGAGAACGACTTCGAGAAGGAGTTGGCGACGATCGACGGGCCGCCGGTCGCGGCGAAACGGCGCACCACCTCGCCGTCGGCGTCCAGGCCGTCGCCGAAGCCCTGGTAGGCGATGTCGAGGAACGGGATCAGGTTGCGCCGGGTGACGAGCTCGATGACCTTCGTCCACTGGTCCCGGCTCAGGTCGGCGCCGGTCGGGTTGTGGCAGCAGGCGTGCAGCACGACGATCGACCCTGCCGGCATCTTCTCGAGGTCTGCCAGCATCGCGTCGAACGCGACGCCACGGGTGGCCACGTCGTAGTAGGCATAGTTCTCGACCTGGAACCCCGCGGCCTCGAACAGCCCCCGGTGGTTCTCCCAGCTCGGATCGCTGATGTAGACCTTCGCACCCGGGGCAAAGCGCTTCAGGAAATCGGCGCCGATCTTCAGGCCGCCGGTGCCGCCGAGGGACTGCACCGTGACCACGCGGCCCTCGGTGACCACCGGACTCGCCGCGCCGAACACCAGGTCGCGCACCGCGCGGTTGTAGTCGGCGAAGCCGTCGCCCTGCAGGTAGACGTGCGGGGCAGGGGCCTCTTCCATCCGGTGCTCGGCCTGGCGAACGCACTCGAGCAGCGGCACCTTGCCATCTTCATCGTAGTAGACGCCGACGCCGAGGTTGACCTTCTTCGGATTCTTGTCGGCGTTGTAGGCCTCGGTGACCCCGAGGATGGGATCGCGCGGGGCCATGGACACTTCGGCCAGGAACGATGGCTTTGCAGGCGGGTTCATTATGGCTTTGGGGATATGATGATCGGTTGATTTCCAGCGAAAGAGTTTACCCGCAATGCAGAGTTCGAGGCGAAAACCCCCCAGGTCCGGCGGCTCGACCGGGACGCGCGGCGGCGCACGCGCGGGCGGCGACAAGGACAACGGCACCGACCTCGCGCTGGCCGAACTCGCGCCGTTCATGCGGCGCGCCGCCCAGGATCGCGATGCCCAGGCCGCGGCGGTCGGCGAGGGCGGATCCGACGTCTCGAAGCCGGCAACTGCATCGGCCAAGGAGCCGGTGGAGGTGGTCACCTATCCGGGCAGTCCGTTCCGCCTGCACCTGGTCTACCCGCCCGCGGGCGACCAGCCGGCGGCGATCGACGCACTGACCGAGGGCATCCGCGACGGCCTCGCGTTCCAGACGCTGCTCGGGGTGACCGGCTCCGGCAAGACCTACACGATGGCCAACGTGATCGCGCGCATCGGGCGGCCGGCGCTGGTGCTCGCCCCGAACAAGACGCTGGCAGCGCAGCTCTATGCCGAGATGCGCGAGTTCTTCCCGGAGAACGCGATCGAGTATTTCGTCTCGTACTACGACTACTACCAGCCCGAGGCCTACGTGCCCTCGCGCGACCTGTTCATCGAGAAGGATTCGTCGATCAACGAGCACATCGAGCAGATGCGCCTGTCGGCGACCAAGTCGCTGCTCGAGCGGCGCGACACGATCATCGTGGCGACCGTGTCATGCATCTACGGCATCGGCGACCCGGTCGACTACCACAGCATGATCCTGCACCTGCGCGCGCACGAGAAGTCGCCGCAACGGGAGATCATCAGCCGCCTCACCACGATGCAGTACCACCGCAACGACATGGAGTTCAAGCGCGGCACGTTCCGCGTGCGCGGCGACACGATCGACATCTTCCCCGCGGAGAGCGCCGAGATCGCGGTGCGGGTCTCGCTGTTCGACGACGAGATCGAGGAACTGTCGCTGTTCGATCCGCTGACCGGGCACATCCTGCGCAAGACTTCGCGCTACACCGTGTACCCGTCCAGCCACTACGTCACCCCGCGCAGCACCACGCAGCGCGCGATCGAGGCGATCAAGCTCGAACTGCACGAACGCATCAACCATTTCGCCGAGGAGGGCAAGCTGATCGAGGCGCAGCGCATCGAGCAGCGCACCCGCTTCGACCTCGAGATGCTGAACGAGATGGGCTTCTGCAAGGGCATCGAGAACTACTCGCGCCACCTCTCGGGGCGCGGACCGGGCGAGCCGCCGCCGACGCTGATCGACTACCTTCCCCAGGAAGCGCTGCTGATCATCGACGAGAGCCATGTCAGCATCCCGCAGGTCGGCGGCATGTTCCGCGGCGACCGGGCACGCAAGGAGAACCTGGTCGGATACGGCTTCCGGCTGCCGTCGGCGCTCGACAACCGGCCGCTCAAGTTCGAGGAGTTCGAGCAGTTGATGCCGCAGACCATCTTCGTCTCGGCGACGCCATCGAACTACGAGCGCGACCATGCGGGGCAGGTGGTCGAGCAGGTGGTGCGGCCGACCGGACTGGTCGATCCGCAGATCGAGGTGCGTCCCGCGACGACGCAGGTCGACGACCTGCTGATGGAGGCCAAGCTGCGCATCGCGAAGAACGAGCGCGTACTGGTGACCACGCTGACCAAGCGCATGGCCGAGGACCTGACCGAGTACCTGTCGGAGCAGGGCATCGCGGTGCGCTACCTGCACTCGGACATCGACACGGTCGAACGCGTCGAGATCATCCGCGACCTTCGCCTCGGCCAGTTCGACGTCCTGGTCGGCATCAACCTGCTGCGCGAGGGCCTGGACCTGCCCGAGGTGTCTCTGGTAGCGATCCTGGATGCCGACAAGGAAGGCTTCCTGCGCTCGGAGCGCTCGCTGATCCAGACCATCGGCCGTGCGGCGAGGCACCTCAACGGCCGTGCAATCCTGTATGCGGACCGGATCACCGATTCGATGGAGAAGGCGATCGGCGAGACCAACCGCAGGCGGGAACGGCAGGAGGCGCACAACCTGGCGCAGGGCATCACGCCGCGCGGGGTGAAGAAGGAGATCCGCGACCTGATCGACGGCGTGTACGACACCGAGCATGCGCACCAGCAACTGAAGGCGGCGCAGGACGATGCCGGCTACGAGCTGATGAGCGACAAGGAGCTGACCCGGGAACTGAAGCGGGTAGAGAAGGAGATGATGGAGCGGGCCCGCAACCTCGAGTTCGAGAAGGCTGCGCAGGCGCGCGACCGGCTCAACGCCCTGAAGGAACTGCTGTTCGGCCGGGGCCGCGAGAGCCTGCCCCCGCCGGACGCACCCGCGGCCTGACCGCGCGAGGCATGCCTGCCGGGCTGATGGAACGAAGCCCGCCCCCTTGCGGGGACGGGCTTCGGGGATGACCCACGTCGAACTACTTGCGCGTTTCGATCTGGACCAGCGAATCGGCTTCGGTGATCGCGGCCGGCACTGCGGGAACCGGCCGGGGCGCACGCCGACGGACCGGCGCCGCTTCCATCACCGGAGGCGGTACCACGACGGTCGACTTCGTCTCGATCATCACCAGCTCCGATGGCAGGCTCACAGGCTCTGGCGCCCGGACCGCCGGCTTGCGCCGCTCGACCGGGGCCGGTTCGACCGGTGGCGCCTGCACCGTCGCGCTGGCGACCGACTCCACCTGCACGAGGTCGCCAGGGACGGCCACTGCGGGTGCGGGTGCGGGAGCAGGCGCAGCAGCCACGACGATCGGCTCAGGCGAAGGCGCTGCAGCCACGGGTGCGGGCGCCGGTGCGGGTTCGACCGGCACAGGCACGGAGGCCACGGGCTCTGCCACCACCGGGACCGGTGCGGCTTCCGGCTCGCTCGCCCCCGGCGCCAGGCCGACGGGAGAGACGGCAGCCATGGCCGGCGCGACCGTGGCGGCCGCCGCGACCGCTACGGCTGCGCCGGACGGCGGGACGGGTTCTGCGGCAGGCGCCGCGGCGACCGTACCGGCTTCGGCACCGCTCATGCCGTCCATCACGCCGGCATCGCCCTCGTTGCGGCGCTCACCGCCGCCACCCCGGCGCCCGCGGCGGCGGCGCGGACGACCTTCGCGAGGCTCCCGACCCTCGCCGTCTGCGTCGCCGGCGACCAGTCCGGCCTGTGCCACGACACCATCGGCCGGCTCGGCCAGCGATGCGCGCTCACGCGGCGGACGCGACTCGCGGTCTCCACGCGGCTCCCTCGGCTCCCGGGGTTCGCGGGGCTCTCGCGGCTCTCTCGGCGGACGCGCCTCGAGCGCGGCATTCTCGGTCACTGCGGCAGCCGCTTCCGGCCGCGGTGCGCCATCGCGTCCGCCGCGCCCACGGTCTCCCCGGCCGGGACGATCGCCCCGCGGCTCGCCGCGCTGCGAATCGCGCCCACCCTCGCCACCGCGCCCCTCGCGCCGCGGATCCGCGGCACGCTCGCCCCGTTCCGGGCGGTCGCTGCGGCCACCGCGCCGACGGTCGCCGTCGCGGCTGCCGGGGCGCCGGCTGGTTTCTCCGTTGCCCGTACGTGCGCCCGGTGCAGGCGTGGCGACCGGCGACGGCGCGACCTCAGCCACTGGCGCGGCGGTCGAGGGCTTTCCGCTCAACCAGCCGAACATCTTGTCGAACAGCGATCGCGGCGCAGGCGCCGCAGCTGCAGCCACCGGGACGGCTTGCGCGACCGGGACCGGCGCCGGCGGCGGCGGCGCCTCCGGGTTGATCCCCTGGACCGCAGCCTGCGGGCGCTGCGGGCGCTCTGCCGGCATGCCGGGCAGCGTGTCGGACGCTTCCGGTGCCGCCACCAGCTGGTAGCTGGCTGCCGGCGGTTCGGAGGCATTCAGCTCGTCATGGCGGAGCCGGGTGACCGTGTAGTTCGGCGTCTCCAGGTGCAGGTTGGGCACCAGCACCACGTTCACCTTCTGCCGCAGTTCGATGCTCTGGATGTCCTGCCGCTTTTCGTTCAACAGGAACGTCGCGACATCGACCGGCACCTGGGCATGCACGGCGCCGGTGTTTTCCTTCATGGCCTCTTCCTGCAGGATGCGCAGGATGTGCAGCGCGGTCGACTCGATGCCGCGGACGAAGCCGGTGCCATGGCAGCGCGGGCATGGGATGTGCGCCGATTCACCCAGCGACGGACGCAGGCGCTGGCGTGACAGTTCCATCAGTCCGAAGCGCGAGATCTTGCCCATCTGCACCCGGGCGCGATCGACGTGCAGCGCGTCGCGCAGCCGGGTCTCCACCTCGCGCTGGTTGCGCGCGTTCTCCATGTCGATGAAGTCGATGACGATCAGGCCGCCGAGGTCGCGCAGGCGCAGCTGGCGGGCGATCTCGTCGGCCGCCTCGCAGTTGGTGTTGAACGCGGTCGTCTCGATGTCACCGCCGCGGGTCGAGCGGGCCGAGTTGACGTCGACCGAGACCAGGGCCTCGGTGTGGTCGATCACGATCGCGCCGCCCGAGGGCAGGGTGACCTGCCGCGAATACGCGCTCTCGATCTGGTGTTCGATCTGGAAGCGCGAGAACAACGGGACATCGTCCCGGTAATGCTTGATCAGGTCGAGGTTGCCCGGCATCACCGCGGCCATGAACGAACGGGCCTGGTCGTAGATGTCCGGGGTGTCGATCAGGATCTCGCCGATGTCCTGGCTGAAGTAGTCGCGGATCGCTCGGATGACCAGGCTGCTCTCGAGGTAGATCAGCGACGGCGCGGACTCCCGCTTGGCCGCCGACTCGATCGCCTCCCACAGCCGGAGCAGGTAGGACAGGTCCCACTGGAGCTCTTCCAGCGTGCGGCCGATGCCGGCCGTGCGCGCGATGACGCTCATGCCGGCAGGCACGTCGAGCTGGGCCACCAGGTCGCGCAACTCGTTGCGGTCTTCGCCTTCGATCCGCCGCGACACGCCGCCGCCGCGCGGGTTGTTCGGCATCAGGACGATGTACCGTCCGGCCAGGCTCATGTAGGTGGTGAGGGCCGCGCCCTTGGTGCCGCGTTCGTCCTTGTCGATCTGGACGATGACTTCCTGGCCTTCGCGCAGGGCGTCCTTGATGGTCGCGCGCGCCGGGTCGGTCTCGGCTCCGCTACGGAAATTGGAACGCGCCACTTCCTTGAACGGCAGGAAGCCGTGCCGGTCGGCACCGTAATCGATGAAGGCAGCTTCGAGGCTGGGCTCGACGCGGGTGATGGTGCCTTTATAGATGTTGCTCTTGCGCTGTTCTTTTCCTGCGGTTTCGATATCGAGGTCGACGAGCTTCTGGCCATCGACGATTGCGACGCGGAGTTCTTCCGCCTGCGTCGCATTGAACAACATGCGTTTCATTGAGTCTGACTCCCGCGATCAAGCACGGGGTCGCGCGAAGCCGGGCGCGCAGGGGCAACCGGAGACCGGTTGCGGATGCGTCAGGTCAGTGGTGAGGGTCTCGCACCTTTTCTGTCGGGGACACGCTTCTGACGGACATGTGGGCTCCGACGCTCGACCCTCGGTCGACGTGCGGGTGCGCCTGATTCAATGGCCGGAAGCAAAGGAAAGACATCGAACGGACCAGCCAGGTTTCTGCGTCTGCATGCCGCGTTGGCGCGCTGCGGAAAAGCCGCTGCAACACACTCCCGCGGTGTTACGCACTTGATCGAGTAAGATCGCTGCTTGTTCAGGTGAGCGAAAGTAACCTGTGAAAATCAGGGAAAACCGGTTCGGGTGTACCACTTTGGCCGGAAGGTTGTCCAGCACCACGATCGCGCCTAAAGGCTTGATCGCTCAGGAAGTCTCTCGTGTACGAGGACTTTCCGCGAGTTCCACCGCAGGCCGAGTATAGCAAGATGGACCCCGCAACAAAAGCGTCTGTCCGGCTGGAAATCGTTGATGAATCAAGCGCAAAGCAACGACTCGACAACTTCCTTCTGAAGATCCTGAAGGGGGTCCCGAAGAGCCACGTCTACAAGCTGCTGCGGCGCGGGGAAGTGCGGGTGAACGGCCAGCGCGCGCTGCCCGAGCGTCGCCTCGAACTGGACGACAAGGTGCGCATCCCGCCGGTCAGGCTGGGTGCCTCGAACGCCAGTACTGCGCCGCGCAATGCAGGCGAAGCCCCTCGACTCGCCCAGCATGTCATCTATGAGGATGACTGGCTGCTGGTCCTCGACAAGCCGTCCGGATGGGCGGTACATGGCGGCAGCGGCGTCGTGCGCGGGGTGATCGAACAGTTCCGCGCCGAGCGTCCGACCGCACGGTTCCTCGAACTGGTGCATCGCATCGACCGGGACACCTCTGGCCTGCTCCTGCTGGCGAAGAAGCGCAGCGTGCTGACCGCGCTGCACGAAGACCTGCGCGAGGGCCGGGTGACCAAGCATTACCGCGTGCTGGCGCACGGGACCTGGCGCAAGGGGCGCCGGGTCGTGGATGCGCCGCTGCAGGAGACGATGCAGGGCGTCGCCGAGAAGCGCATGCGAGTGCATGACGGCGGAAGCGGCGGAAATCCTGTCAGCGCAAAGACTGTTTTCACGCCGCTGTCCACCTGGAAGGCATTCACCCTGCTGGACGCGCACCTGCTGACCGGCCGCACCCACCAGATCCGTGTACACCTTGCGTCCGTCGCGCATCCGATCCTGGGCGACGACAAGTACGGCGATCCGGAACGGGACAAGCCGTTGAAGAAACTCGGTGTCCGCCGGCTGATGCTCCATTCCTTCAGCCTGCGCTTCCAGCATCCCGGCACCGGCGAGCCGATATCCATCGAGGCGCCGTTGCCGCCCGATTTCCTTGCCTTCATCGCGCAGCTCGACGCCCGAGCCGAAGAAGAGCGCCAGCTACGCAACCCGAAAGCCCCCGATGCCCAGCCGGTTTGACCTCATCGTTTTCGATTGGGACGGCACCCTGGCCGACTCCGCCGGCCTGATCGCCCGCTGCATCCAGCAGGCCTGCGCCGACATCGGTGCGCCGATCCCGACCGAGGAACGCGCACGCTACGTGATCGGGCTGGGACTGGACGACGCACTCGCCTACCTGGTGCCCGGCCTGCCGCAGTCCGATTACCGGACGCTGGCCGATAGCTACCGCACCCACTATTTCGCCGGCGACGGGCAGATTCCGCTGTTCGAGGGGGCGAAGGCCGCGCTGCACGACCTTCGCGCGGACGGATTCCGGCTCGCGGTGGCGACCGGCAAGACCCGTCGCGGACTCGACCGCGCGATGCGCAACCTCGACGTGGCCGACTGTTTCGACGCCACGCGTTGTGCCGACGAGACGGCCTCCAAGCCCGATCCGCGGATGCTTCACGAGCTGTTCGCAGAGCTGGGCATCGGACCGGGGCGGAGCCTGATGATCGGCGACACCACGCACGACCTCGACATGGCGCGGGCGGCGGACACCGCCGCGGTCGCAGTGGCTTACGGCGCGCATCCGAAGGCCGGCCTGGTCGCAGCCTCGCCGCTTGCGTGCATCGATCGCTTCGACGAACTGCACCGCTGGCTCAAGCAGCACGCCTGAGCGCCCGACAACACGAGAGAGACGAGGGACACACGATGAACCAACCCGACGGCAGCCCGGACAACTGGGAACGCAAGGTGCTCGAGAAGCTCGCCACCTCGGCGCTGCAGGAGCAGCGGCGCGGCCGGTACTGGGGGATCTTCTTCAAGTCGCTGACCTTCCTGTATCTGTTCCTCCTGCTGTTCATCGCCGCCGGCTGGTTCGGCGCGCGCGAGATGACCTCCCCGGGCAAGCATACGGCGCTGGTGCAGGTGAATGGCGTGATCGCGAGTGGCAGTGGCGCATCGTCCGAACAGATCACTGCAGGCCTGCAGGCAGCATTCAAGGACGCCAATACGCAGGGCATCGTGCTGCGCATCAACAGCCCTGGCGGCAGCCCCGTCCAGGCCGGGCAGATCAACGACGAGATCCGCCGGTTGCGCGAGCAGTACCCGAACATTCCCCTTTATGCGGTGATCGAGGATGTCTGCGCCTCGGGCGGCTACTACATTGCCGTCGCCGCCGACCGGATCTTCGTGAACCGGGCCAGCCTGGTCGGTTCGATCGGCGTGCTGATGGATGGCTTCGGATTCTCCGGCGTGCTCGACAAGCTGGGCGTCGAGCGCCGGCTGCTCACGGCCGGTGACAACAAGGGGTTCCTCGATCCGTTCTCGCCGCTCGATCCGAAGCAGCGCGTCCATGCCCAGCAGATGCTGAACGACATCCATGCCCAGTTCATCGAGGTGGTGAAGCGTGGCCGGGGCGACCGGCTCAAGCCGGATCCCGCGATCTTCAGCGGCCTGATCTGGACCGGCGAGCGCAGCATCGAACTCGGGCTGGCCGACGCCCTGGGCAGCGTCGAGTTCGTCGCCCGGGAGGTGATCAAGGCCGAGACCATCGTCGATTACACGCCGCGCGAGAACATCGCCGAACGCGTGGTGCGCCGGTTCGGCGCAGCCTCGGCAGAGGCGCTGTGGGGCGCGGCGACTGCGCCGCGGGCTTCGCCCGTCCGCTGAGGCGGCTAGAGCATCGAAAGCCCGAACCGCGGCAGCAGCCGGGTGAGGGCGATCAGCGGCAGCCCGATCAGCGCGGTCGGGTCATCGCCGCGCACGGCGTCGGTCAGCACGATGCCGAGGCCCTCGACCTTGGCGCTGCCCGCACAGTCGTAGGGACGATCGCGCAGCAGGTAGCGTTCGATCGCCGCGTCATCGAACAGCCGGTAGACGACGTCGGTCACCACCCGTTCCTCCGCCGAACGCTCCGGATCGAGCTGCAGGATGCACAGCGCGGTATGGAACCTGACCGTCCGCCCACGCAACATCCTGAGCTGTCGGGTCGCTTCGGCGTGGGTCTCGGGCTTGTTCACCGGCAGGCCGTCGATCTCGGCAACCTGGTCCGATCCGATCACCACCGCCGCCGGCACCGAGCGTGCCACGGCAAGCGCCTTGGCCCGGGCCAGGCGAACGCAGAGCGCGTGGGGAGATTCGCCGGGCGCCGGAGCCTCGTCCACGTGCGGCGCGACCACTTCGAAATCCAGCCCGAGCCGCTCCAGCAGCGCTCGCCGGTACGGCGAAGTGGAGGCAAGGATCAGCCGGGGCGGGGATTGTACTGGCATCGCATCTGTCTTTGACATTGGCTGGAAAGCGCAATATTATCCGACGTTTATGTCGCACACCCCCGTCATTGACAGCATCGCCTTCGCGCGCGCCGGCAGCCATTGCCAGGGCACGATGCAGGGCGAACGGCTGACCCGGCTCGACGACAGTCTCGTCGACCGCGCCGGGGAAGTCCAATATGAGGTGCGCGGCATCCTGTGGGACGAAAAGCCCGCGCTCGAACTGAAGATCGAAGGCTGGCTGATGGTCCGCTGCCTGCGCTGCCTCGGGCCGATGCGCTGGCCGGTGCAGATCGAGAATCGGGTACGGTTGGCGCGCAACGATGCCGACCTCGATGTGGCCGATGAAGAAGGTGTGGATGCGATACCCGCATCGCAGGAACTGAATGTCGCGGAACTGGTGGAAGACGAGTTGCTGTTGCAGTGGCCGATCGCACCACGTCACACGGCAGGTGCGGACGCCGATGCGGGCGACCTGCAGGGCGTGACGCGATGCGATGCCGACCTGACGGCCGGTGACACGAAAGTCGTCCATCCGTTCGCAGCACTCGAGAAGCTGTCGCCGCGACGCGGCGGTACCGAACAAGGCAATCAAGACTAAGAGGTTCATCATGGCAGTCCAGCAGAACAAGAAGTCCCCGTCCCGCCGCAACATGCGCCGCGCGCACGATTTCCTGACCGCGGCCCCGCTCGGGGTCGAGCCGACCACGGGCGAAGTGCACCTGCGCCACCACATCAGCCCGTCGGGTTACTACCGCGGCAAGAAGGTGACGGCAGGCAAGAAAGACTGAGCGGCGCTTCCGGCTTCACCGACGGCACGCGGGCAGACGGATTGGACATCGGCGGACCGGGTTTCGACTCGAATCGTCGGACGCGACTGTCCGCCTCAGGCTGCCCCTGACCATGGCGCAGGTCGTCGTTGCCATTGACTGCATGGGCGGTGACCACGGCCCGCGCGTGACCGTTCCCGCGGCGATTGCCGCGGTCGACGCCGACCCGTCCCTGTCGATCGTGCTCGTCGGCCTGTCCGACGCGATCGGTGCGGCGCTGCAGGCGGCCGGCCGGACCGAGGGCGACCGCCTGCGCGTGCTGCACGCGCCCGAGGTCGTCGAGATGGACGAAGCACCGGCCGGCGCCTTGCGCAACAAGAAGAAGTCGTCGATGCGGATGTCCATCAACCTCGTCAAGTCCGGCGAGGCGCACGCCTGCGTGAGCGCGGGCAATACCGGGGCGCTGATGGCCACCTCGCGTTTCGTGCTCAAGACGCTTCCCGGCATCGAACGCCCGGCGATCTGCGGCGTCCTGCCCTCGCTCAAGGGCCGCACCTACATGCTCGACCTCGGTGCGAACGTCGACTGCACGCCGCTGCAGCTGCTCCAGTTCGGCATCATGGGGGCGAGCCTCGCGGGGGCGCTCGACCATGTCGAGTCCCCCAGCGTCGGGCTGCTGAACATCGGCGTAGAGGACATCAAGGGCAACGACACGGTGAAACAGGCAGCCGAGCTGCTTCGACTCAGCGGCCTGAACTTCTACGGCAACGTGGAGGGCGACGACATCTACAAGGGCACGGTCGACGTCGTGGTCTGCGATGGCTTCGTCGGCAATGTCGCGCTCAAGTCCTCCGAGGGCCTGGCGCAGATGCTCGGCGTGATGCTGCGCCGGGAAGTCGAGCGCACCTGGTGGACGAAGCTGGCCGGGCTGTGCGCGCTGCCGGTGATGCGCGCGTTCAAGCGTACCGTCGACCACCGGCGCTACAACGGCGCTAGCCTGCTCGGGCTGCAGGGGGTGGTGGTGAAGAGCCACGGGTCGGCGGACGCGTTCGGCTTCGGCTTCGCGATCAGCCGCGCCGTGGAAGAGGTTCGCATGGGGCTCGCCGGACGCATCAGCGAACGGGTGAACGCGTTGCAGCAGGGCGCGGCATGACCCCCGGGGCCTCGGCGCAGGCGCCGATCCACGCCCGGATCAGCGGCACCGGCAGCTACCTGCCCCGGCACTGCGTCAGCAACGACGAGCTTGCGCGGCGCGTCGATACCTCCGACGAATGGATATCCACCCGCACCGGCATCCGGCAGCGGCACTTCGCGGCCGAGGGCGAACTGGCGAGCGACATGGCGCTGCAGGCGGCGCGGCAGGCGATCGAAGCGGCGGGCCTCCAGCCGTCCGACATCGGGCTGATCATCGTCGCCACCACCACCCCGGACGTCGTGTTCCCGAGCACCGCCTGCATCCTGCAGCAGAAGCTCGGCATCGCCGGCTGCGCGGCCTACGACCTGCAGGCGGTATGCAGCGGTTTCGTCTACGCGCTGTCGTCCGCCGACCTCGCGGTTCGTGCCGGCCAGTGCCGCCACGCGCTCGTGGTGGGGGCGGAAGTCTATTCGCGCATCCTCGACTGGAGCGACCGCGCCACCTGCGTGCTGTTCGGCGACGGCGCCGGTGCAGTCGTGCTGAGCGCGTCGGAGCAGCCGGGCATCCTTTCCTCGCACCTGCATGCGGACGGCAGCTTCAACGGCATCCTCGGCGTGCCGGGGCGCATCGAGCAGGGCCGGATCGAGGGCTCGCCGTTCGTGCGCATGGATGGCAACGCGGTGTTCCGCTTCGCGGTGAAGGTGCTGGCGGAGGTCGCCCACGAGGCGCTGGACGCACACGGGCTGGCGACCTCGGACATCGACTGGCTGGTGCCGCACCAGGCGAACATCCGCATCATCGAGGCGACCGCCCGGAAACTGGGGCTTTCGATGGAACGCGTGGTAGTCACCGTCGATCGCCATGCCAATACTTCGGCCGCGTCGATCCCGCTGGCGCTCGACGCGGCGGTGCGCGACGGCCGCATCCGCCCGGGGCACCTGGTGATGCTCGAAGGCGTGGGCGGCGGATTCACCTGGGGTTCGGTGCTGATTCGCTGGTGATGCACGCGATGCCTGCCCGACATTCTCGAACAACGGAGCCATCCATCCAATGACTTCTGCCAGGTCTGCCTTTTCCATCGTCTTCCCGGGCCAGGGCTCGCAATCGGTCGGCATGATGCGCGGCTTCGCCGACCGGCCGGGCGTCCGGGCGACGTTCGAGGAAGCCTCCAGCGCGCTGGGCGAAGACCTCTGGGCCATGGTCGAGCAAGGCCCCGACACCGCGCTCAACGCGACGGTGAACACGCAGCCGGTGATGCTTACCGCCGGCGTCGCCGTCTGGCGCGAGTGGCTCGCCAGTGGCGGCCCTGCGCCGAGCGTGGTCGCCGGGCACAGCCTGGGCGAGTATTCCGCGCTGGTCGCGGCCGGTTCGATGTCTCTCCCCGATGCGGTCCGTACCGTGCGCTTCCGTGCACAGGCGATGCAGGAGGCCGTGCCGATGGGAACCGGCGCGATGGCCGCCATCCTGGGCCTCGACGACGATGCGGTCCGCCAGGCCTGCGCCGAGGCCGCGCAGGGCGAAGTGGTCGAGGCGGTCAACTTCAATGCCCCGAACCAGGTGGTCATCGCTGGCCACAAGGCCGCGGTCGAGCGCGCAGCCGAACGGGCGAAGGCCGCCGGCGCGAAGCGCGCGGTGATGCTGCCGGTCAGCGCACCGTTCCATTCCACGCTGCTGACACCGGCCGCGGAGCGGCTGTCCGCATACCTGCGCGAGATCGATATCTCTCCCCCCCGGTTCCCGGTGGTCAACAACGTGGACGTTGCGGCGACGGCAGATCCCGCCGAGATCCGCGACGCGCTGGCGCGGCAGGCGCGCTCGCCGGTACGCTGGGTCGAGACGGTCCGGGCCATCGCAGCGATGGGCGCAGCGACGATGATCGAATGCGGTCCGGGAAAGGTCCTCAACGGATTGACGCGGCGGATCGACGGCAACCTTGCGGGTTTCGCGGTCGTCGATGTCGCGTCGCTCGATGAAGCCCTGAAGGCGGTGTGCGCATGAACGGCCGGGAACTGCTGAATGGCGAAGTGGCGCTGGTCACCGGCGCCACGCGTGGCATCGGGCAGGCGATCGCGCAGGCGCTGGCCGGCGCCGGTGCGAAGGTGATCGGCACCGCGACCAGCGAATCGGGGGCCCAGGCGATCGATGCAGCGTTCGCGCAGTCAGGCCTCCAGGGGCGCGGCGTGCGGCTCGACGTCAACGACGGCGCGGCCGTCGACGCATTGCTCGAATCGACCGCGGCCAACGAGGGTGGCGTATCGATCCTGGTGAACAACGCGGGCATCACCCGCGACAACCTCCTGATGCGGATGAGCGAGGAGGAATGGGATTCGATCATCGACACAAACCTGAAATCGGTGTGGCGCCTGTCCAAGGCCGTGCTCCGGCCGATGATGAAGTCGCGCCGCGGCAGGATCGTCAACATCGGCTCGGTGGTCGGGTCGATCGGAAATGCAGGGCAGTCGAACTACGCCGCGTCGAAAGCTGGCATGCTCGGCTTCACCCGTGCGCTTGCGCGCGAGGTAGGCAGCCGCAACATCACGGTCAACTGCGTGGCCCCCGGGTTCATCGATACCGACATGACGCGCGCGCTCAAGCCCGAACAGAAGACGGCGCTGCTGGACCAGGTGCCGCTGGGCCGCCTGGGCGATGCATCCGACGTCGCCGCGGCCGTGCTTTTCCTGGTGTCGCCGGGGGCCGCGTATGTCACCGGCACCACCCTGCACGTCAACGGTGGGTTGTTCATGGACTGAGTTTTGCGGGGTGCCGGCGAGGCAGCGGGTTTCGCTTGCTGACAGGGCGTTCCGAACATCGCGGGATGAGGGTTCGTTTTTGGTAGAATCCGCAGCCGTTTCGCTGCGGGCATTCCGGGGACCTTCCCGGTGCCTTCAAACGATTCAAACTACAAGAGGGGTCTGCAATGGAAAACGTGGAAAGCCGCGTCAAGAAGATCGTCGCCGAGCAGCTGGGCGTCAACGAAGCGGACGTGAAGATCGATTCGCGCTTCGTCGATGACCTCGGCGCCGATTCGCTGGACACGGTGGAACTCGTGATGGCGCTCGAAGAAGAGTTCGAGACCGAGATTCCGGACGAAGAGGCGGAGAAGATCACCACGGTGCAGCAGGCGATCGACTACGTCACGTCCCACAAGAAGTAACGGCAGCAATTACGGATCGGCAGGCTGGCGAATGGCACGTCGTCGTGTAGTGGTGACAGGGCTCGGGGTGATCTCCCCGGTGGGCAACAGCATCCCGGAGGCCTGGGACAACCTGGTCGCCGGGCGCACCGGCATTGCCGATGTGACCAAGTTCGATGCAACGGGCTTCTCGTGCCGTTTCGCCGGCGAGGTGAAGGGCTTCGATGTCGAGCAGTACATGCCGGCAAAGGAAGCCCGCCACATGGATACCTTCATCCATTACGGGATGGCGGCGGGCATCCAGGCCTGGGCAGACAGCGGCATCGAGGTGACCGAGCAGAACGCCGAGCGCATCGGCGTGATCGTCGGCTCGGGCATCGGCGGCCTGCCGATGATCGAGCACACCCATGCCGAGCTCACGGCCAGGGGCCCCCGGCGGATTTCCCCGTTCTTCGTGCCGGCGTCGATCATCAACATGATCTCCGGCCACCTGAGCATCCGTTTCGGACTGAAGGGGCCGAGCCTGGCCGTCGTCACGGCATGCACCACCGGGCTGCACTGCATCGGCGAAGCGGGCCGGCTGATCGAGTATGGCGATGCCGACGTGATGCTTGCCGGCGGCGCGGAGTCTACGGTGTCGCCGCTGGGTATCGGCGGCTTCGCGGCAGCACGCGCGCTGTCCAGCCGGAACGACGACCCGAAGACGGCGTCGCGTCCGTGGGACAAGGACCGCGACGGATTCGTGCTGGGGGAGGGTGCCGGCGTGCTGGTGCTCGAAGAGTACGAACACGCACGCGCCCGCGGCGCGCGCATCTACGCGGAACTGGCCGGCTTCGGCATGAGCAGCGATGCGTACCACATGACCGCGCCGAACATGGACGGCCCGCGCCGATGCATGGTGAACGCGTTGCGCAACGCCGGCATGGACGCGAGCGAGGTCCAGTACCTGAACGCGCACGGCACCTCCACGCCGCTGGGCGACAAGAATGAAACCGAGGCGATCAAGGCCGCGTTCGGCGTCGACACCGCGAAGAAGCTGGTGGTGAATTCGACCAAGTCGATGACCGGACACCTGCTCGGCGGCGCAGGCGGGCTCGAATCGGTGGTGAGCGTGCTGGCGATCCACCACCAGGTGTCGCCGCCGACCATCAACATCTTCAACCAGGATCCGGAGTGCGATCTCGACTACTGCGCCAACGAAGCGCGAGAGATGAAGATCGACGCTGCGCTGAAGAACAACTTCGGCTTCGGCGGCACCAACGGCTCTCTGGTCTTCCGGCGCCTGCGCTGACCTGTCGATGGCGATGCGCGATCATCGGGTGAACCTCCCGGTGTGCGGCGCGACGAGGACCGCATGAGCGCCGACGGCGCGTTGTTCCTGCGGATCGACGGCGTAGACGTAGACCCCTCGCGCCCGGCCATAGGAGCGGCGGACCGCGGCTTCAATTATGGCGATGGCGTGTTCCGTACCGTGCGGCTCGCCGCGGGGCGCGTGCCGGCGTGGCCTCGCCATGCGGCGAAGCTGGCGTCGGACCTGGCGCGGCTGGGCCTCGGGCCGCTCGATCCGGCAGGCATCGAACGCGACCTGGCGCATCTCGGCGCCCGGCATCCCGATTGCATCGCGCGCATCACGGTCACTTCGGGCACATCCGCGCGCGGCTATCTTCGCAGCCCCGATGCCGCCCTGACCACGGTCGTGCGCGCGACTGCGCTGCCCGCCTGGCCTGCGCAGCGCGCGACAGCCGGCATCGGACTGCACCTGTGCACGCTCCGCCTCGCGGAGCAGCCGGCCCTGGCCGGGGTGAAGCACCTGAACCGGCTCGAGCAGGTCCTGGCCCGGGCCGAATGGAACGACGGACAGGACGCCGGGGAGACGCAGGTCGCCACCGCCGAGGGCCTTACCCTCGATGCAGGCGGCCACGCGATCTGCGGCACGATGAGCAACCTGTTCATCGTGGAGGGCGGGCGGCTGGCGACGCCGGACCTGTCGCGCTGCGGCGTCGAGGGCGTGCAGCGCGGTCGCATCCTCGACTGGGCGCGCGCGAACGGCATTCCCGCGACGGTGGAAGCACTGCCGCTCGCCCGACTGCATGCGGCGGACAGCCTGGTCGTCTGCAACAGCGTAATCGGTGCCTGGTGGGTTGCACGGTTCTGCGGACGGCGCTTCGTGCGGCCGGCGTGGTACGACGAACTCGCTGCAGCCCTGGATCGTGACGCGTAGGCGGCAGGGTGGCCGGCTGGCCGCGCTTGCCCTGTGGATCCTGCTGGCGGCTGGCGCCGCAGGTGCCTTCGCCGGCGCAGCCGCGCTGTACGTGTTCGCATGGCGCCCCGCGTTGCCGGCGATCCCGACGGAGTTCACCATCGGCGAGGGCAAGGGGCTGCGCGCGGCGGCGAATGCGATGCAGCGCGCGGGCGTGCTCGACCACGCGCTGCCGCTGGTGCTGCTGGGCCGGATGACCGGCGCGGACACCCGGGTGCGCGCCGGTCACTATGAACTGCAGGCCGGCGCATCGTCCTGGGAACTGCTGCAGAAGATCACCAGCGGCGATGTCACGCTGAGCGGCATCACCTTCGTCGAAGGATGGACGCTCCGGCAGTGGCGCGCGGCGATCGCGGCGAACCCGGACATCCGCAAGGAAGCCGTCCCCGCGTCCGAGGCGGAACTCGCCCGCTCGCTGGGCATCGAGTCAGGTTCGCTGGAAGGTCGCCTGTTCCCCGACACTTACCTGTTCACGCGAGGCAGCAGCGAACGGGCGCTGCTCGCGCGCGCCCTGCGCGCCATGGACCAGCACCTGGAACGGGAATGGGCGGCGCGTGCCAGCGACGTGCACGTGCGCACGCCGTACGAGGCGCTGGTGCTCGCCTCCATCATCGAGAAGGAGACCGGAAGCCCCGCGGACCGCGGCCGGATCTCAGGCGTGTTCCACAACCGGCTGCGCATCGGCATGCGCCTGCAGACCGATCCCACCGTGATCTACGGCCTGGGCGAGTCGTTCGACGGCGACCTGCGACGACGCGACCTGGTGGCCGACACGCCGTTCAACACGTATACCCGCAGCGGACTGCCACCCACCCCGATCGCGATGCCGGGCCTGGCGTCGTTGCGCGCCGCGGTCCAGCCCGAGGCAACCCGTGCGCTGTACTTCGTCGCCAGGGGCGATGGCACGTCCGAATTTTCAGAGACGCTCGCCGAGCACAACAGGGCCGTGAGAAAATACCAGCTCGGCCGCGGGGCAGGGCGCTAGCGGCGCATCCGATCGGATACGCGATGGTTGGGCAGTTCATCACCCTGGAGGGGATCGACGGCGCAGGCAAGAGCACGCATGCCGAGTTCATCGCGCAGCGGCTGCGCAGCCGGGGCCGAACGGTGGTCCAGACCCGCGAGCCGGGCGGTACCGTGATCGGCGAGAAGATCCGCAGCCTGGTCCTCTCGGAGGCGATGGACGTCCATGCCGAGACGCTGCTGGTCTTCGCCGCCCGTTCACAGCACCTGGCCGACGTCGTGAGGCCGGCCCTTGCCAGCGGTTCGACCGTGCTCTGCGACCGGTTCACCGACGCCACCTTCGCCTATCAGTGCGGCGGACGCGGCGTCTCGGAACACTATGTCGAGACGCTCGCCCGCCTGTCGCACGGCGACCTGTCGCCCGACCTCACGCTGCTGTTCGATGCCGATGCGTCGACCGCGCATGCACGCGTGGTGGCGCGCAGCGCGACCGACCGCTTCGAGCGCGAAGACCTGTGCTTCTTCGAGCGGGTGAGGGCGCGCTACCTGGAACAGGCGCGGCGCGAACCTGCGCGTTTCTGCGTGCTCGACGCCGGCAGGCCGATCGAGGATGTGCAGGCGGCGATCGCCCGCGCACTGGACGAGCGGATCGGCTGAGCCCGGCATGGCACGCGCGACGGCGACGACCGCAACCCTGCCGGACCATCCGGGCATGCCGGCACCGATGCCCTGGCACACGGCCGCGTGGACGGCGGCCGTGGCCTCGGGCGTGCCATCGATCCTGGTCCATGGTGCCCCCGGAATCGGTGAACGGCGCTTCGCCCTGGCGATGGCCGCCTGCTGGATGTGCGAGGCGCCGTCCGGGCATTCGCCCAGGCCCTGCCTCGAATGCCCGGGCTGCAAGCTGATCGAAGCCGGCAACCATCCCGACCTGCGGGTGGTCGAGCCTGCAGCGATGACCGTGGACGCCGAGGATGTCGACGCGGACGGGAACGGTGACGAAGACATCGTCGAGGACAAAGACAAGGGCAAGGGGAAATCGAAGGCCGCGCCGAGCCAACTGATCGTGATCGGCCAGTTGCGGCCCCTCAATGAACTCGCCCAGATCAGCAGCCATCGCGGCGGCGCGCGCGTGGTGGTGATCCACCCGGCGGATGCGATGAACGTGGCTGCATCGAATGCACTGCTCAAGATGCTCGAGGAGCCGCCCGCCGGCATGCGCTTCCTGCTGGTCGCGCATCGCCTCCAGCGGGTGAGCGCGACCGTGCGCAGTCGTTGCATGCGCGTGCCCCTGCCGATGCCGACCCTTGCCCAGGCGGTGCCCTGGCTGCAGGCGCAGGGCGTGGAAGACGCAGCGAATGCGCTCGCGCTGGCCGGCGGATCGCCGCAGGTGGCGCTGGACAATGCCGACCCGGTACGCGCCGCGCTGAGCAGGGCGTGGCTGCGCTGCGTGACGGAAGGATCGGCCACCGCACTGTCCGCCGCGCGCGAGACGAAGGAGATCGGCGCGCCGCAGGTGCTCTCATGGCTCGTCCAGTGGACGCATGACCTTGCGCGCGTCAAGGCGGGCGCGGCACCGCGATTCCACCCGCTGCAGGCCACGACGCTGCAACGGCTTACGTCATCGATGACGCTGCGCGCCGTCACCCGGCTGCACCGTACACTCCTGCAGCGCCAGCGCTGGATCCGCCACCCGCTGAACGCCCAGCTGACGCTCGAGGCGCTCTGGCTCGACTACTTCCAGGGTATGGGCGGGCGCTGATCCCGCCACACCCATGACGAACGCGCGCCCACCGGCACTGCGCGCACCCAGGACACCATGTACATCGATTCGCATTGCCACCTAGACTATCCCGCGCTTGCCGCAGACACCGACGGCGTGCTGGCACGGATGCGCGAAGCCGGCGTCACGCATGCGCTCTGCGTGGCGGTGAACCTCGAGGACTTCCCGCGCGTGCATGCGCTCGCGATCGCACATCCGAACCTGTATGCATCGGTGGGCGTGCATCCCGACCAGCCGGCCGGCGACACCACCACCACCGCGCAACTCCTCGAACGCGCCGCCCTGCCGAAGGTGGTCGCCATCGGCGAGACGGGGCTCGACTATTTCCGGCTCGATGATCCCGCGACGCCTCCGGCCGCCGCGCAGCAGGAACGCTTCCGCCGCCATGTCAGGGCGGCGGTCGAGTGCGGCAAGCCGCTGATCGTGCACACCCGCGCAGCCGCCGACGACACGCTGGCCATCCTGCGCGAGGAGGGCGCGGCAGCCGTGGGCGGCGTGATGCACTGCTTCACCGAAACGCTCGACGTGGCGAACGCCGCGATCGAACTGGGCTTCATGATCTCCTTCTCCGGCATCGTGACGTTCCGCAATGCCACCGCCTTGAAGGAGGTGGCCCGCGAAGTGCCACTCGACCACCTGCTGATCGAGACCGACTCCCCGTTCCTCGCCCCGGTGCCGCATCGCGGCCGCACCAACGAGCCGTCGTACGTGCCACTGGTGGCGATGGAGATCGCACGCCTCAGGTCGCTGCCGGTCGAAGCGATCGCCGAGGCGAGCACGCGCAACTTCCAGACGCTGTTCAAGGCCGCCACATGAACGATCCACGGCAGCCCGGCCCGGCCCGCCGTCGGATCATGGTCCGGCTGGCATGGATCACCGTCGCGCTCATGGCAGGCTCCACGGCGTCGTTCCAGGCCAGCGGCCAGTCGGCGTTCGATCGCATGTTCGACGCCGTCGATGCAAACCAGCCGGCCGAAGTGCGCACGCTGCTGGCCCAGGGCATCGACGTGAATACCGTCGACCGCGACGGAAACTCGTTGCTGGCACGCGCGGCACAGCGCGGATACCGCGAGGTCGCCACGCTCCTCCTGGCCTCCGGCGCGCGGATCGAATCGCGCAACCGGTTCGGCGAGACGCCGCTGATGTTCGCAGCGCTCGCCGGCAATGAAGGCATCGTGCGCGACCTGCTGGCACGGCAGGCAAGGACGCGCAGCGACGCCCCGTCGTGGACGCCGCTGCACTACGCCGCCCTGCGCGGGCACGCCGGCGTGCTGGCACTGCTCATCGATGCCGGGGGGGACGTCAATGGCGCATCCGAGAATGGCACGACGCCGCTGATGCTGGCGGCATCGGAAGGGCGGCTCGACGCGGTGGCGCTCCTGCTCAAGCGAGGTGCCGATGCCACGCGCACCACCGATGGCGGACGCACCGCAGGAGCCTGGGCGCGCAGTGCGGGCCACAAGCGCATCGCGGACATGATCGACGCGGCGCCGAGGAAGTGACCGGTGCACTTCACCGCCGTCGCGATGCCACGGGGCACCGGCCTGACTGCTACGCAAGACCCGGGGCTGGCGATCCACGAGCAGCACCGATAGCAGGGCCATGGCGATCCAAACGCGATATTCTTGCGCGGACGGTGGCGGGGTGCGTCGCCTTCAACAACTGGGAGAACGAAACATCATGATGCACAGTTTCCGAGGCGCAGCCAGCGTCCTCGCGATCAGCCTGGGGCTGGTTGCAGGGCCGGCAACCGCACAACTCTTTACCGAAGACCAGCGTCCGTCGGCATGCCACAAGAAGTACGACGACACCGGCCCGGGCCGTGATGTCATCTACGTTCCGACGCGCCTCCAGACGGTCGAACGCATGCTCGATTTCGCAGAAGTGAAGCCCGGCGAAACGCTGGTCGACCTGGGGTCGGGCGACGGACGCATCGTGCTGGCTGCCGCCAAGCGCGGGGCCAACGCGCGCGGCATCGAACTGGACGAGGGCCGCTTCAACATCGCCAACTGCTGGGCCCAGGAAATGGGGCTGACCGGCAAGGCGCGCTTCCTCCAGGCCAACATCTTCGAACACAACTTCACCGATGCGGCCGTGGTCACGATGTACCTGCTGCCGGGGCTCAACATCAAGCTGCGGCCGATCGTGCTCGACATGCGTCCGGGCACGCGCGTCGTGTCGCATGCCTTCACGATGGGTGACTGGGAAGCCGACCGCACCGAGTCGGTGGCAGGCAGCAACCAGACGATCTACCTCTGGATCGTGCCGGCCAAGGTTGCCGGCTCGTGGACGCTCACGCCGGCCAGCGGTTCGCCGGTGACGCTCTCGCTGACCCAGACGTACCAGAAGTTCGAGGGCGGCAACGGTACAACGAAGGTATCGAAGGGCAGCCTGCGCGGCGACCAGATCAGCTTCACGCTGGTCGACAACAGCGGCGCCGCACGCGACTTCACCGGCCGGGTCGTCGGTGATCGCATCGAAGGCAAGGGCTGGACCGCGGTCCGCTCGAAGTAGCCGTACGGTTGGCCCGGGAGTTTTCGGGTCGGGAAGCGCGCTTCGGCGCGCTGTTCCCGAATGTTGCTTTTGACATAATAAGCATTCACTGAGCTGTTCCACTAGCCGTACCGCCGATGCACGATCGGGCGTGGCGTTGTACGTTACCGACTACCCCCCCACGAGGAACGACCCCGATGACCCGACTGAATGGCGCCCAGGCGATGGTACGAATGCTCCAGGCGCATGGCGTCCGGCACATCTTCGGACTCTGCGGCGATACCAGCCTGCCGCTCTATGACGCCCTGGCGACGCTGGACCACGGCATGCAGCACATCCTGACCCGCGACGAACGTTCCGCAGCGTACATGGCCGATGCCTATGCCAGGGTCAGCGGACGGGTCGGCGTCTGTGAAGGCCCCAGCGGCGGCGGCGCAACCTATATCCTGCCGGGCATCGTCGAGGCCAACGAGAGTTCGATCCCGGTGCTCGGCATCACGACCGACATCTCGACCACGTCGCGCGGCCGCTACACGCTTACCGAGCTGGACCAGCAGGCGCTGTTCCGTCCCCTGACCAAATGGAATGCGGTCATCGACCGCGCCGACCGCCTGCCCGAAACCGTACGCGGCGCATTCCGCGCGATGACCACCGGCAAGCCGGGTGCCGCGCACCTCGCGCTACCGTTCGACACCCAGAAAGACGCCTCGGTCGACCCGGATGACCTTTGGGCGCAGCCAGAGCATGCGACCTATCCCTCGTGGCGCTGCGCGCCCGATCCCTCGGCGGTGACGGCCGCGGTGAGCGCGCTCGTGTCTGCAAGGCAGCCGGTGATCATTTGCGGCGGCGGCGTGGTCATTGCCGGCGCGGAGGCCGAACTGGCCAGCGTGGCTGAGCGGCTCGGTGCACCGGTGGCCACGACGATCTCAGGCCAGGGTTCGCTGGCCGAAACGCATCCGCTGTGCGTGGGCGTGGTCGGCAGCAACGGCGGCACCTTGCCCACGCGGGCGGTGGTCGAGCAATCCGACCTGGTGATGTTCATAGGCTGTCGTGCCGGCTCGGTCACCACCGAACGATGGCGCTTCCCGGCGCGGGGCACGCGCATCGTGCACATCGACGCCGACCCCCAGGTGATCGGCGCGATCTACCAGACCGAGGTCGCGCTGGTCGGCGATGCGCGGCTTGCGCTGCACGCGATCGATGCGGAACTCGCCCGGCGTGCGAGCGAGGTGAAGCGCGGTGACGGCGCATCGCGCGCGGCCCGCGCGCTCCACGAGAAGTTCGCTGCGTTCGACCGCCTCGCCACGAGCGGCGAGACGCAGGTGCTGCCCGAACGCCTGGTTGCGACATTGAACGAAGTCCTCCCGTCCGATGCAGTGGTGGTCTGCGATCCGGGCACGCCCTGCCCCTACTTCTCCGCCTTCTACCGCTTCCGGGAATCCGGCCGGCATTTCATCTCGAACCGCGCCCATGGCGCACTCGGCTACTCGATGTCGGGCGCGATCGGGGCCCATTTCGGGCGCCCCCAGGCGAAATGCGTGTCGGTGATGGGCGACGGAAGCTTCGCGTTCACCGCCGGCGAACTCGAGACCATCGTACGGCTCCGGCTGCCGATCATGATGATCGTCGTGTCCAACAGCGTGTTCGGGTGGATCAAGGCAGGCCAGAAGACCGGCTTCCAGCAGCGCTACTTCTCGGTCGACTTCACGCGTACCGACCATGCGAAGGTCGCCGAGGCGTACGGGGTGCGTACATGGCGCGTGACCGACCCGTCGACGCTGCGCGCGGCCTTCATCGCTGCCGCCGAGCACGCAGGTCCGACGCTGGTGGACGTGGTCACCCAACCGCTGCACGAAGCGAATGCGCCGGTCAGCGAATGGGTCGCCTGAGCGGCATGCACCTGCGGCAGGCTCAGTGGAGCTTGTCGACCAGGTGGGCGGGCAGCGGCAACACCGGGATGCCTTCGTCATGGAGTGCGCGCGCTTCGTCCGGGGTGGTCACGCCCCGGATGCTGCGCTCCGGCGCTTCCTGGTTATGGATGCGACGCGCTTCGTCGGCGAATCCCGCGCCGACATCCTCGGTGGCCGCCACCCAGCTGCGCAGCCTTTCCACCGCCTCGCGCAGCTTCGCGGGATCGGGCTCGCCTGCCGCCCCGGCCGGCAGCGTCATGCTGCCTGTTCCGGCGGGCCTGGCCGGTACCGGTGCCGGCTCGCGGGCGGAACTCTTCACGTGAAGCGCACTCGGCACCCGCGACACGGAAGACGAATCGCAGACCGGGCATCGTACCTGCGCGGCCTCTACCTGACGCTCGCAATCGCCCTGTGAACTGAACCAGCCCTCGAACCGGTGTTCGCGTTCACAGCGGAAGTCGTAGATGATCACGGTGACTGGTGCCCGGAACCGGACTCGAACCGGTATGCCCGTTGAAGGGCGACGGATTTTAAGTCCGTTGTGTCTACCAATTTCACCACCCGGGCGGCGAAATCAATATGGAGGCGGGGGTCGGAATCGAACCGGCGTACACGGCTTTGCAGGCCGCTGCATAACCACTCTGCCACCCCGCCCTGCTTGCCCGTCGAAACGGTTCGGGCCGGTGTTCGACCTGTACGCCGTCAACCGGTGTCGCTGCCAGCGTCGCGGCAACCCCGGGCGATGCACGTCGATCAAACAAAAATGGGAAGCGCGACGTGCGCTCCCCAGGGAATGAATTGGAGCGGGAAAGGAGGCTCGAACTCCCGACCTCAACCTTGGCAAGGTTGCGCTCTACCAGCTGAGCTATTCCCGCATCACAGGAGGACGGATTATAGATTCGGCGGGAAGGAAGTCAAGTTGTAGACGACCGAAACATGCAACATCAGTGCTCCCGCTCCGGGCGGGCGGCTGCCGGCTGCGCGCGGCGAAGGTAGTAGACCATCGACCACAAGGTCAGCACCGCGGCCAGATAGACCAGCCAGGTGCCCAACCGCTGGATGTCGATGCCGAAAATCGGGGCGTGGTAGAGCAGCATGGGGATCGCCGTCATCTGCGCGGCCGTCTTCACCTTTCCGACCATCGAGACCGCGACGCTGCCGCTGCTGCCGACCTTCGCCATCCATTCCCGCAGCGCGGAGATGGTGATCTCGCGGCCGATGATGATGACCGCGATGACCGCGCCGACCCTGTCGAGTTCCACCAGCAGGATCAGGGCCGCGGCGACGATCAGCTTGTCGGCCACCGGATCCAGGAAGGCACCGAACGGCGTCGTCAGCTGGTACCGGCGGGCGATGTAGCCGTCCAGCAGGTCGGTGAGCGCGGCGCCCACGAACAGCAGGGTGGACAGCAGGTTCTTCTGCTGGGCATCGATCCAGGCATCCGGAAGATAGAAGATTCCGATGAAGATCGGGATCGCGATGATCCGCGCCCAGGTGAGGTGGTTTGGAAGTGCGGGATACATCGGCTCAGTGTAGCGCCCGATAGATGCGTTCGGCGAGAGAATGGCTGATGCCGTCGACCTGCATCAGGTCCTGCGCACTCGCGGCGGCCACGCCGCGCAGCCCGCCGAAGCGCGCAAGCAGTTGCTGGCGCCGCTTCGGCCCCACGCCGGGAATGCCATCGAGCGCCGAACCGACGCGCTTCTTGTCGCGCCGGGCGCGATGGCCCTGGATCGCGAAGCGATGTGCCTCGTCGCGGATCTGCTGCACCAGGTGCGCGCCGGGGTGGTCCATGGCCAACTGGAGCCCCTCGCGGCCATCGGTGAACACCAGGGTCTCCAGCCCCGGCTTGCGGCCTTCGCCCTTGGCGACCCCGACCACGGGCAGGTCGATCACGCCCAGGTCGTCGAGCACTTCGCGCGCGATGCGCGATTGCCCCGGTCCACCGTCGACCAGCAGCAGGTCAGGCAGCCTTCCCTCCCCCGCGACCGCCCTGCGGAATCGACGCTCGAGCGCCTCGCGCATCGCGGCATAGTCGTCGCCAGGCGCCTCCGGGGCCACGTTGTAGCGGCGGTACTCGCCCGGGCGCATGGCGTCGCCCTCGTAGACCACGCACGAGGCAACCGCAGCCTCGCCCATCGTGTGGCTGACGTCGAAGCATTCGATCCTGCGCACCCCCTCGGGCAGGTGCAGCGCCTCCTGCAGCGCTGCCAGCCGTGCCTCCTGGTTCTGCTGGCTGGCGAGACGGCGTTCGAGCGCCATGCGCGCATTCTGCATCGCCATCTCGAGCCAGCGGCGTCGCGTCTCGCGGGGGTTCACCGACAGCTGGACCTTGCGTCCAGCCTGTTGCGAGAGGACCTCGAGCAGGTCGTCGGCCTCGATCGGCGGATGCACGATGATCTGTTCAGGTACGTCCGCGCCAAGGTAATGCTGCGAAAGGAATGCATGCAGCACCTCCGGGGATGTCGCACCCTCGGCATGGTCCGGGAACAGGCTCCGGTCTCCGACATGGCGCCCGGCGCGGATCATCGCGACGTTCACGCAGAAGCGGCCGGACACCGATTCGCAGGCGACGACATCTGCGTTGGTGGCCGTGCCTGCATCGACGAACTGCGATTCGCGCACCTTGCGCAAGGCCTGGATCTGGTCGCGCACCATCGCGGCCTCCTCGAAGGCCAGCCGGTCCGCCGCGGCTTCCATCCGCCGCACCAGCTTGTCGATCACCAGGTCGTCCCGGCCTTCGAGGAAAAGCATGGCGTCGGCGACATCCTCGGCATAGGCCTCGCGTCCGACCAGGCCGACGCAGGGCCCCGTGCAGCGCTGTATCTGCTGCAGCAGGCAGGGACGGGACCGGTTGCGGAAGACGGTGTCTTCGCAGGTGCGCAGGCGGAACACCTTCTGGATGAGCTGGATGCTGGACCGCACCGCGCCGGCGTTCGGGAACGGACCGAAGAACCGCGACTTCTGGTCGAGCGTCCCGCGGTAGAAGGCGAGGCGCGGGAAATCGCCAGGGCCGATCCGCAGGTACGGGTACGACTTGTCGTCCCGGTAGAGGATGTTGTAGCGCGGCTGCAGAGACTTGATGAAGTTGTTCTCGAGCAGCAGCGCCTCGGACTCGGACCGCGTGATGGTGACGTCGAAACGGTGCACCTGCCGGACCATCAGTTCGATCCGGGGCGATGTGCCGCGACCCGACTGGAAATATGAACCGACGCGCTTGCGCAGGTCGATCGCCTTCCCGACGTACAGCACCCGCTCGTCGGCACCGATCATGCGGTAGACGCCCGGCAGATGCGGCAGCTCTCCCACGCGCTGCAGCAGGACCTCACGATCAGGGGGGAGTGGCGTCGGCCCGGACGCTTTCCCACGGTCGTCATCAGCCGTCCCGGAGCCAGGGTCGGCCGGCACCAGACTTCTGGAAATGGTCTCAGGTACCTTCTTCAATATACTGATTACTCTACCGTTTTATCGCTACCATCTGCTTCGCCACGGTGCTTTTCGATGCCTGGGCGAAAAGGGATGACCGTCGCATTCCGGATCGCGGCTGGCGTCCGCGCAACCGCGCCCAGGATCCCGCCCTTCTGCAGGTCCGACAGTTCGGAAAGCGCATCGCGCAACCGCACGAGGCTGTCCCACATCATCGAGTGGGCCTTCAGGCACGCCGCAAGGTCGCTGCCCGCCCGCGCCCGCTCCATGTCCACCCGGAACTGCACGCCGCGCAGACGTTGCTGCATGTCGGCAGGCGCGGAGGCTATCACCGCTTCGAGCGCTTCCTTCCTCCGCAGTTCGAAGGATTCCGGGTCGGTCTCGTGCAGCCGCTGCCAGTCCTCGAACGCGTAGTCCTGGGGCTTCCGGGTCAATTGATCGGACATGGGTAGGTGCCTTCACCTCGAACAGGCATCGGAGCCGGGCCGGTCAGTCGCAGCCGGACCCTGCGGGGTTGCATACGTTCCGGGAGCGTGCCTGCCGCGTGCAAGGTGTGCAAGGTAACAGTTCCGACACCGATGGGGACATCCGGCACCCCTGCAGCGAATGCATGGCCAGGCCGCGCGCCGTCAAGGAACGGGCCCGGGGCCGCCCGGCCCGATCAGCCCGCGGCCAGGGTCTGCACCTGCGCGGCAAACGCGCTGGATGCCTGCAGCTCGGCGAGGCTTGCAGGTGCATCCGCCGGACGTGCGCGACCACGCAGGGCCGCCAGCCGGCAGGCGCTCGTCGCCGAGACCGGAGGCAACGACCGTCCGAGCAGTTCGTCCGCAAGATCGGGCCGGTTGCACACGAGCACGAGGTCGCAACCTGCAGACAGGGCGGCCAGCGCCCGTCCACGCACGTCGCCGGCCACCCTCGCCCCTTCCATCGCCAGGTCGTCGCTCAGGATCGCACCGTCGAACCCCAGCCGTCGGCGCAACACCTCCTGCAGCCAGAAGCGGGAGAAGCCCGCCGGCATCGGGTCTACCGCCGGATAGATCACATGGGCGGGCATCACTGCCGAAAGGTCGCCCGGTGCAAGCCGCGCATACGGCAGCGTGTCCGAGGCGAGGATTTCCGCCAAGGGCCGGGGATCCACCGGGACATCCACATGCGAATCGGCCTCGGCATAGCCATGCCCCGGAAAATGCTTGCCCACCGACGCCATGCCGCCGCTGCGCAGGCCGCGGACGAGCGCCCGTCCGAGTGCGACGACCGCAGCCGGATCGGCATGGAACGACCGGTCTCCGATCACGCCGCTGCGTCCGAAATCGAGGTCGAGCACCGGGGCGAACGTGAAGTCCACGCCGCAGGCCCGGAGCTCCGCCGCCATCACGTGTCCCGCGAGGCCAGCCCTGCTGCAGGCAGCCGCCGGATCGGCGGCCCATGTCATGCCGATCGAACCCATCGACGGAATCGCGGTGAAGCCGCTGCGGAAGCGCTGTACGCGCCCCCCTTCATGGTCGACGCCGACCGGCAGCGATGGCGTGCGCAATGCGTGGATCGACGCGACCAGGGCAGACAGCTGCGCCGGGGACTCGTAGTTGCGCGAGAACAGGATCACCCCGCCACACGAGGGATGGAGCAGCCGTCGGCGATCGTCCGCATCCAGCGCGAGGCCGGCCACGTCGAGCATCACCGGGCCAAGCGGGCGCGGGGCGTCCTGCCCTGGCGCTGCAACAGATGAACTCATCGGGATCCTCCTGCATCGGCGCGTTCCAGCACCACCATCGCGCAGACCATGCCGCGTTCGTCCGTCAGCGATACATGCCCGCCGACCACGCCCTCGAGGGCGGCGTGCCGGGCGAGCGCGTCCCCGAACACCAGCAGCGGCTTGCCGCGCGGATCGCTGGCGACGCCCATCTGCTGCAGCGTGGCCGGGAACCGCAAGCCGAGTCCGAACGCCTTCGAGCAGGCTTCCTTCGCGGCGAACCGCTGGCCGATGAAGTTGACCGGACGACGGGCACGCGCGAACGCGACACGCTCGGCAGGCATGAGCACGCGGTCGACGAAGCGTTCGCCGAAGCGCGCAAGCAGGTGTTCGACCCGGTCCAGTGCGACCAGGTCCGTGCCGATGCCGTAGATCATGCGCCGGCCTTTCCTTCCTGCCCGGCGGTACCCGCCGCCAGGGCGCCTGCATAGGCGCGTACCGCTGCGCCGAGGCCCATCTCGAGTGCGTCCCCGATCAGCGCATGCCCGATCGACACTTCGTCGATCGGCGCCGCGGCGGCCACGAAACGGCCCACGTTCTCGAGGTTCAGGTCATGCCCTGCGTTCACGCCGAGCCCGGCTTCACGTGCCGCCCGGGCGCTGTCCACGTAGCGCGCGAGCACTGACGGATCGTGCGGCATGCGCGCGTACGATTCGGTGTACAGCTCGACCCGGTCTGCCCCGAGATCACGCGCGATTCGCATCGCGGCGGGCAGCGGATCCATGAACAGGCTGACCCGGATGCCAGCGTCCTTCAGCGTGCGGATCACCGGCTCGAGCTCCCGCGAACGCTCGGGCAGCGACCAGCCGTGGCTGGAGGTCAGTGCGCCGGCTTCGTCCGGCACCAGCGTGCACTGGTCGGGGACGGCCTCGAGCGCAATCCTGACCAGGTTGTGGAACGGGTTCCCCTCGATGTTGAATTCGGCGTCCGGATACCCTTCCAGCAGCCGGGACAGGTCGGATACGTCCGACGGCCGGATATGGCGTTCGTCCGGCCGCGGATGCACCGTGATGCCGGCCGCTCCTGCAGCCAGGGAGACCACGGCCGCACGGGTGACGCTGGGCAGACCGCTTTCGCGGGAATTGCGCAGCAGGGCGATCTTGTTCAGGTTTACGCTGAGTCGGGTCATCATCGTGTCGGCACAGGGCCGGCCCTGGTTACGGTAGCTTCCGGGCTTCAGAGGTTCTGCAGCGAACGCAGCAGGTCGCGGGTATGCAGCGGCTGGTCGCCGAGGTAATGGGCAAGCACGCGGCGGGTGAGCTGCCTGCCCTCCTGCAGGCTCTTCAGGTCGGTATAGCGGTCGTTTGCGATGTCGATCAGCGTCTGGCCACCCAATTCTATGCCGTCGCGGTCCTCGCCTGCGGGGATCGGCCCGGTGCCGACCTGATACACGTAGCGCCGCGACGGGTCGATCGGGCCACCGGTCGACGCATCCCTGTCGAGCACCAGGCCGTAGCCGATCTCGGCCAGCAGTTCGCGTTCGAAGCGGCGAAGCGTGGCCGACAGGCCACTGCCGCCAGCGAGGTCGACCAGCACGCGCGCATAAGCCTCGAACAACGGCTCGTGCGGATCCTCGCGGCGAAGCAGGCGAAGGAGCAGTTCGTTCACGTACAGGCCGCACAGCAGCGGCGTGGCCTTCAAGGGCGGAAGCCCCCCGATCCACTCGACCTTGTGCAGCGTGCGCAGCTCGCTGCGTCCGCCCCACCCCGCCGCCATCGGCTGGAACGGCAGCAGCAGTCCGCGCATCGCGGAACCGGCCCGGCGCGCGCCGCGCGCGACCCAGGCGATGCGTCCGTAGGTTCCGGTGAAGGCCTCGACGATCAGGCTTGTCTCGCGGAACGGATAGGCGTGCAGCACGAAGGCCGGTACCTGCGTCACCCGGTTGCCGCCGCCCGCCATCTCAGTCCTGTCCGGTGTCGCCGGGCAGGGCGATGTCCTGGCTGGCGCCGGGCCGCGCACGGGCGCGCTGGATCTTGACCCAGAGCTCCATGAACACCTTGGAGCCGAACAACGCTTCCATGTCGTGACGGGCCGCGGTCGCGATCGCCTTGAGTTGCGCGCCCTTGTCCCCGATGACGATCGCCTTCTGGCCCGGCTTGGCCACCGTGATGGTCGCGTAGATCCGGCGCAGCCGTGGCAACTCCTCGAACTGGTCGATCGAGACGTCGCATTCGTATGGCAGTTCGGCGCCGAGGAAACGGAACAGCTTCTCGCGCAGGATCTCCCCCGCGAAATAGCGTTCACCGCGGTCGGTCAGCGCTTCGGGGTCATACAGGGCGTCCTGCTCGGGCAGGTGCAGGGCAAGCGCATCGAGCAGCGGATCGAAGGACGGATCGTGCTCGGCGCTCACCGGGACCATCGCCGAGAAGTCCCGCTCCTGGCGCACGCGATCGATGAAGGGCAGCAGCTTCCGCTTGTCCGGCAGCTGGTCGATCTTGTTGATCACCAGCACCACCGGCAGCGACGCCGGCAAGGCCCGGCCGACGGCCTGGTCTTCCGCGCCGAAGCGTCCCGCCTCGACCACCCAGGCCACCGCATCGACGCCGTCGAGCGCCTGTATCGCCTCCCGGTTGTAGGTGCGCGACTGGTGCCCGCTCCGGTTGTCCTGGAGCCCTGGCGTGTCGACGAAGCCGAACTGCTGGTCGCCGCGGGTCAGGATGCCGAGCAGGTTGGACCGCGTGGTCTGGGGCCGCTTCGAGACGATGGCCAGCTTGGTACCGATCAGCCGGTTGAGCAGGGTGGACTTGCCCACGTTGGGCCGGCCGACGATCGCGATCCGTCCCGAAAGCCTCGGGGCGGGCGTTCCATCGCCTGGACCCTCCCCGGGCGCCAGGCCTGACGGAGGCACGCGCGGCGCGCTCATGCGGACTGCGCCAGTCGCCGCCAGGCAGCCTCGGCCGCATCCTGCTCGGCGGTCCTGCGGCTCGAGCCGACGCCACTGGTGCGCACCGCCAGTACATCGATCACGCATTCCACCTCGAATCGCTGCGCATGTGCCTCGCCGGTGATCGTCACCACCGCGTACCTCGGCAACGGATGGCGACGGGCTTGCAGCCATTCCTGCAACCGGGTCTTGGGGTCCTTCGCCGGCGCATGGATGTCGATCGCACCGAGACGGGTGCCGAGGTTCTCCGTGACGAAGCCGCAGGCAGCGTCGTATCCACCATCGAGGAAAACCGCACCGACCACCGCTTCGAACGCGTCCGCGAGGATCGACGGACGCTTGTGCCCACCCGTCCGCGCCTCGCCCTCCCCCAGCCGCAACGAAGCGCCAAGGTCGAGTTCGAGCGCGACCTCGAACAGTGCCTGCTGGTTCACGAGGTTCGCGCGCAGGCGCGAAAGCTCGCCTTCCGCGGCACCCGGGAAGCGTTCCAGGAGTGCCTGGGCGACGACGCAATTGAGCACGCTGTCGCCCAGGAACTCGAGGCGCTCGTTGTTGTCTGCGCCGAAGCTGCGATGCGTGAGCGCGCGCGCAAGCAGCCTTGCATCGGAGAATACGTGCTGGATGGCGCGGGTCATCTTCGACGGGGAAGCGGCTCGGGGCGGACGGGCCGCCTCAGCGCGATGAAGCCTTGAAATCCACCAGCAGGCTGACGTTGGAGATCAGGGGGATCGTCACCTGGTACTGGGCTTCGATGACCAGTTGCCCCGCTTCCCGCGTGATGTCGAGGTCGGACGGACCGATGGCCTTCACGCTGTCGATGGTGATCTGGCGCACGAAGGCTGCGCGCACGTCGGCAGCCGTCGCGTTGACGAACTCGGGGTTGTCGGCGATCTGGTTGAAGATCTTGGTGATCGTGTATTGCTCGAGGTACGCCGGAACGAGCTTGAAGGCGAACACGGCCACGAAGATCAGCGCGGTGCACACCATGATGAAACCGATGAGGGAGATGCCTTGCTGCCGATTGCGCATGGAGGAGGCCTTCACTGGATCCGCGTGCCGATGCGGCTCATCGCGTCGAAATTCCACCAGATCATCACGGCCTTGCCGACGATGTTGCGCTCGGGCAC
>LNFM01000581.1_pt1 | contig 90476 bp, 81 predicted proteins | sample 596031 | NCBI WGS metagenome assembly LNFM01 (sample SAMN04254537, study PRJNA301005) | activated carbon metagenome | isolation source: dual media filters at the Ann Arbor, Michigan drinking water treatment plant | place: USA: Ann Arbor | reverse complement strand
GCCACGGCCCCGAGGATGAGAAAAATGGTCATAAGCGTCCCTTGTCTGGACGCGCTCGCCACCACCTCCTCAGCGCAATCTGCGGTGCAAGAATAGCACGGCAGGGCACAGGCCGAAAAGGCGAAATGTGTCTGAGGTTAGCGGCTGAAGGGGTCATATTCGCGAACCACCTGTTCGGGGTCGCCGTCAAATTCGTCAGCAGGGATGACGAAGTAGCCCTGATTGGTTTCAATGAGGACGATGACCGTCATCAGCGTCCGGGAGAGGTTCCAGCCAAGCGATTGTGCGGTTGCCAGTGGCATGTTGCGGCTCCTGCCTTGGAGCGGGACCACCCCGCTCGACAGTCGCCCCACAGGCCGGGGGCTGGCCGCAATCACCGCAGCAAAGCTGCGGCCGCACGCGCACGCGTAGCTGACCCTTCACGGGTTGATTGAAGGAGGACAGGCTTCGAGCCCAGGGATCAGCGGCTAATGCGAGCGAGTGGTTCTGCGGCGGTTCGAGTTATGTCAATTGCGCCAGTCAGATTCCGGCGGTGACATATTCTTCAGGTATTCGCTGTTGACGGCCAGTTTCTCAAGATCGGTCAGGCACTACGCGGCCGGCAATATCAATGTGTGCGGCCTCGGTGATCTAAAAAGACTTTGCCTTGCGCTGTTCTAGCGCAGCACGCTGCCACTCGACCAAGGGGTCCGACTGCAAGCAGCAAGATGAGCCGTTTCACACCGAACGCTAGGCGCAAGTTCGGGCGACATCGATCGGCAATTTAGGTGCAAAAAGGGGGCTCAAAATTCACGAGCTACGACCGGCTTTCCCCACGACGCCCCAACCTGTACCAAAATTGGAGACAATATGGAGACAATGGGGGTCTCGGTGGGACGTTGTCTCCAGAATTTCAAGGGTCGCCGGTCGACGAAATCATTGATTTTCTGGGAGAAAACTGGAGCGGGCGAAGGGATTCGAACCCTCGACCCCAACCTTGGCAAGGTTGTGCTCTACCCCTGAGCTACGCCCGCTCACTGGCGCTGGCAGAAACCGAAACAAACGCGGTCTCTCCCGGAGAGGTGGCGCGGTTAGCAGCGCCTTCCCGTGCCTGCAAGCGCAAAATTGGGCCAATTGGGGCTTGATCCGCGCCGCCCGAGGCTTCAGCACACACGCGCGCTTCACATTGGCGCGCTACGCCCCACATTGGGGCGAGACCGGCGAACCCTCGCCGCAACACACAGGAGCATACCCTTGGCCAGCATGGGATTGAGTATCGACGAGCAAAAGGCGGTCGAACGTTTCCGCAAGGACGTGGTCGATCCGTCGCAAAACAGCCTCGTCATCCTCGATTTCTGGGCCGAATGGTGCGGGCCGTGCAAGGTGCTGACCCCGGTGCTGGAAAAGGTCGCCGCCGAGTATGCCGACAAGGGCGTGGTGCTGGCCAAGATCAATGTCGATGAAGAACAATTCATCGCCGCGCAGTTTCAGGTACGGTCGATCCCGACAGTCTATGCGATGTTTCAGGGCCAGCCGGTCGCCGATCTGACCAGTGCACGCACCGAATCGCAGCTGAAGGCGGCGATCGATCAACTGCTGACGCAATTGCCGGTGCAACCGGGCGCCGCTGCAGCGCCCGCAGCGCCGCAGGGGCCGTCGCCCGAAGAAATCGCGCAATTCATCAAGCTGGGCGAAGACGCACTCGCCGCCGCCGATCCGCAGCGCGCTGTCAGCATCTTTGCCCAGATCACCGAATTCGCGCCCGAGAATGCTCCGGCCCACGCAGGGTTGGTGCGCGCGCTGGTGCAATTGGGCGAAGTGGACGAAGCGCATCAGGTGATGGCGGTGATCGATTCCGACCCGCGCCTTGCCGCCGATCCGGTGATGGCCGCGGCGAAAAGCGCGCTCGAACTTGCGGGCACCAAGGTTGACGATAGCGAACTGACCGCCCTGCGCACCGCCGCACAGGCCGACCCCGCCAATATGGACGCTAATTTCGCCTTTGCCGAGGCTGCCTTTGCCGCCGGGCACCGCGATGAAGCCGCAGACACGCTGCTGGCGATGGTCGCGGCTGACCGCGAATGGAACGAAGGCGCAGCGCGCACGCAATTGCTCAAGATCTTTGAGGCCACCGGGCTTGAGGATGAATGGGTGATCGGCGTCCGCCGGCGTCTGTCGCGCGTATTGTTTGGATGAACCGCAAAACCATGTCCAAACGTCTTTCAATCTTCCCGCTGACCGGCGCGGTGCTGTTTCCCGGCATGCAGCTGCCGCTTCATTTGTTTGAGCCGCGTTACCGCGCCCTGGTCAGCGATGCGCTGATCCGGGATCGCCAGATCGCGATGATCCAGCCGCAACGCCCCGAAGAAGGCGCGCCGCTCTACAGCGTCGGCTGCGTCGGCCGAATTGGCGAGGTGCAGGCGATGGAAGACGGGCGCTATAACGTCATCCTTGAAGGTGTCGCCCGGTTCCGGATGCTGCGCGAGCTTGATGTCACCACCGCCTTTCGCCAGATCGAAGCCGACATCTATGATGAGGATGAGGATGAAACCCTGACCCACGCCCAGCGCGGTGGGTTTGAACGTGAGGCACGGCGGTTCGCCGATGCCCAGGGGTACAGCGTCGATTGGGATTCGGTCGAACGGCTGGATGATCGCTCGCTGATCAACGGCGTATCGCAAATCGCGCCGTTCGATCCGGCCAGCAAGCAGGCGTTGCTCGAAGCCGAAACGCTGACTGATCGCTGTGAATTGTTGGTGCAGTTGATGCAGTTCTTCGGCCGCACCGATGGCAGCGAGGAAATCACCACGCTGCAATAAGGTGCGCCGCTGACGTTAGGCTGGTGGAAGCATCGGATCGCGGTCGTAAAATTCAACCCGCATCTGGATCGCACCCAATGGTTGAACCTGATGGGGCTGATCCGGTAGCACCAGACCGGGATGGTCGGGATCGAGCACGGTTTCCGATCGCGGATCGAGCACGGTGTAGTGCACGCGCCCGCTTAAAACCCGAATGATGCCCCACACGCCCTGCTTGGTTCTGTGTTCGCGTCTGAGCGCTGCGGGCAGGGTCGTTTCATCAAAGATCGGGGTCGACTTGTATGGTTCGGGCACGGTTATTGCGGCGGCAGTGTGCGGTAATGGACGGCGCGGTTGACCAGATCGGTCATGTGGTGCGCGCCCTGCGTGGTCAGCGGGTGCGCCGTGGCACCGGGGCGCGGCGCGATAAAGGCCGCCATGTCGCGCGCCACCTGCAATTGCCGGTCAGTGCCTTCCGCCAGCACTGCAATCAGCAAATTCTCCAGCGCGATGACGCGGATGCGCAGCTGCACCAATTCGATGTTGGACATGTGCGGCACGTCAACTGGCGGCGCGTTCGTCACGGCCGCGATGGCGCCGCCTTCATTATCCCATCGCGCCAGCGCGCGGCGGCGAAGTTCGGACTTTTCGGGAGCGGGCGTCGGATCAGGCATAATACCATCCTTGGGTGCGGGCGCTGACGGGTTTGCCGCGTAGCCGCATCGTTACGCGCACGGGTCAAGGCAGCCTCAATCGCCCGAGTATAGGCAAAAATCGTCGGAAAATCGCCTGTTCATTCCCCCGGCCCGGCGCAACAGGGCGCGCGCCGTGGGGTGAGTAATTACTGCCCTTGCGACAGGGCGTTCAGCTGTGCCGGATTGGTCTGCGCCAAAATTACGCTCAGCCCTACTGATAGCCCTGCGACAAACCGTCCGCGCCCGGTTTCCAGGTATTCGTCGACGCTGTGGGTCCGTCCGCCGCCCGCGCCGGTGCCGATGGTGATCGCCGGGATGCCAAGGCTCATCGGGATGTTCGAATCGGTCGAGGATTCGTCGAGCCGGGCTGCAAACCCTGCGGCTTGCGAAGCAGCGAGCGCAGCGCGCACCAGCGGATGATCGGCGGGCGTCGTGCCGGCGGGCCGGTCTCCGGTCAGCTGCGGATCGAGCGTGATGCTGCCCGTCCGGGTCGATCGCGCCACATTCTCGCCCGCCACGGCGGCTTCGGCAGCGGCCAGCACGGCACGTTCAAGCTGCGCCAGCACCGCCGGATCGCCCGAGCGCATATCCACTTCGAGCAGGATCTGATTGGGGATCGAATTGACCGAGGTGCCGCCGCTCACAACGCTGGCGGCGTAGGTGGTCTTGGGTTCGGCGGGCACCTGTATGGTGTAGATCCCGCGCACCGCTCCGGCCATCGCCGCCATCGGGTTGACGATCCCGAACGCGCCGTAGCTGTGCCCGCCCGGCCCGTTGAAGGCCAGCCGGTAGCGCCGCGAACCGACCGCCGCGTGGACGATCCGCCCGGCATCGGCATTGTCGATCGAGAGGAACCCGCCAATTCGCCCGGCATAGGCGCTCTTGGTGAACAGGTGGCGTACGCCGCGCAGATCGCCCGGCCCTTCTTCGCCGACCGTGGCGACGAACAGGATCGGCTGGCTGGTGGCGATACCGTTTGCCTCCAGCAATCGCGCCCACACCAGCATTGATGCGAGGCCAAGGCTGTCATCGCCAATGCCCGGTGCCATCAAGCGGTCGCCTTCGCGTCTCACCGTAATCGGGGTGCCTTCGGGAAACACCGTGTCGAGATGTGCGGCGACGGCGAAAACCGGCCCAGCGGCTGCCGCGCCCTGCGTCCCCGGACGGAGCGCCAGCACATTGCCTTCGTCATCGATCGTCACATCATCCAACCCGGCATCGCGCAGCATGGCGGCGAAGAGTTCGGCGCGGGCACGTTCCTTGAACGGCGGGGCGGGAGTTTCGGTGATGCGGATCAGATCGGCGATCACCCGGTCATACTGGCTATCGAGCTGCGCATATAGGGGCGCGGGCAATGATCCTGACGCCGGTTGCCCGGCATGGGCCGGGGCGGCCGGTAAAACCAAAGCCGTCGCCAAAACCGCCGCCATCGCAAACACGTTTTTCCTGATCATCCCGGTTCTCCAGCCATGCTGCGATATCTGTGGCCGATTTGAACAAGCGTGGCCAACCGCCTGAGGCAAGCTATCCCCATTGTTGCAGCTAGCGCTTGGCGCGCCTGAACTCCTTCTCACCAACGACAGCAAAAGCCCGGAACCTTGCGGCTCCGGGCTTGGCTGGCCCACCCCCAGGGGAAAGGGTGGAAGCGGGTATGCAGATTAACGCAGCAGCGACAGCACGTTCTGCTGCGACTGGTTGGCCTGCGCCAGCATCGCGGTCGACGCCTGGCCAAGGATCTGCGCCTTGGCGAGCGCGGTCGTTTCAGCCGAATAGTCGGTATCTTCGATCCGCGAACGGGCGTCGGTCAGGTTGGTCGAAACGTTGGTGAGGTTGCTCACCGCCGATTGCAGACGGTTCTGCACCGCACCCAGATCAGCGCGGGCCGTGGTCACCGAACCGATCGCCGTGTCGTATTGATCGAGCGTCGCAGTGGTCACGGCACCCGGGGTCGCGCCGAAGGTCACCACGGCGGCCAGATCGCCGCCCGCCACATCAAGTTCCGGCAGATCGATGTCGATCGTGTCGGCCGTCTGCGCACCGGCTTGGATGGTGACGGTGTTGGCTGCGGTCGAGAACAGGTTGATGCCATTGAATTCGGTGTTCTCGACGATCTGGTTGATCTGCTCAGCCAGCGCGTTCTGTTCGGTTTCGATGTTGGCGATGTCTTCGGTCGAATAGGTGCCGTTGTTCTTCTGCACGGTCAATTCGCGGCTGCGCTGCAGGATGTTGGTGATTTCGTCGAGCGAACCTTCAGCTGTCTGCGCAAGGCTGATGCCGTCGTTGGCATTGCGGACGCCCTGAGCGATGCCGCGGATCTGCGAGGTGAACGAAGCGGCAATGGCAAGGCCGGCAGCGTCGTCGGAGGCGTTGTTGATGCGCTTGCCGGTCGACAGACGCTCAGCCGCCTGGCCGAGCATCTTGGTTGCTTCGTTGCTGGCATTGGTGGCGCGAAGGGCCGAGATATTGGTGTTGATCACGTTCATTGGTCGATGCTCCTGAATGGTCAGGCAGGACGAACAAGCCCGTCGCTGCTGGCCAATAGAGCGGCTGATTGTCGGGATGTTTAAGCGAGAAAAAATATCTCGCATTTTCAACATTATAGAAAATAACTCGCCCTACAGAACGCGGCAGGTTGCGCCTCAGCCCCCCACCATCATCAGCGCCGTATAGGGAATGCTACGGGGGCTTAAATTTGCCACATATGCAGCGTGGCGGCGGCAGAGGATTGCCGAGACCAACCAAGACCACCGACCAAGACCAAGACCACAGACCACAGACCACAGGGGCCACCATGATAACTCCGGCGAGTACTACTCCGGCGAGCACATTCGCGCACGGTGATACCGACCACGCGACGCTGATCGGGATGACCGTGCCGTTGATGGGCGGGCGTTGGCAACGCGACCGGATCGTGCTGGGTGCACGTATTCCGCCTGCGATGGCCGCCGGGATTGCGCGCAGTGGCAATGTGGCGATTGATCTGGCGCACGCCGCCACCCCCGCGTTGCGCCTGACCGCGCCCGCCCGCGTGGCGCTGGCCTATGATCCGCACAGCCTGCCCGATGCCCGCGCGGCGTTGATTGCGGCATCGGCGCAAGGCGGCTGGCCAATCGCCGGAGACCCGCAGTCGTTGGCGTTGCTGACGCTGGCAGAGCGGATCGCAGCGAGTGAGATTCCCGTCCTGCTCGAAGGGCCGACCGGCACCGGCAAGGAAGTCTTCGCGCAGTTCATCCACCGCCTCTCCGCGCGCGAGAACGGGCCATTTGTCGCAGTCAACTGCGCCGCCATGCCCGAAGCGATGCTCGAAGCCTTGCTGTTCGGGCACAAGAAAGGCGCGTTCACCGGCGCGGCCGAGACGGGCGAGGGCCTGTTCCGCGCGGCGGACAAGGGCACGCTGCTGCTCGACGAAATCGGCGAATTGCCATTGGCCTTGCAGGCCAAGCTGCTGCGCGCGCTGCAGGAAGGCGAGATTTTGCCACTTGGCGCGACCCGCCCGATCACCGTCGATGTGCGCGTGGTCGCCGCCACCAACCGGCATCTTGCCGCTGAGGTTGAGGCGGGACGGTTCCGCGAAGACCTGCTCTACCGCCTCAATGTCTTCCCATTGCGGCTGCCTGCACTGCGCGACCGGCCGGGCGATATTGCCGCGCTCGCATTTGGGATGCTGCTGCGCCATGCGCCTGCGCCGGGACAGCCGGGGTGGATTAACCGCGCGGCGTTGGCCTTGCTGGAAAGCCACCCGTGGCCCGGCAATGTTCGCGAATTGGAGAACGTGATCCGCCGCGCGATCCTGCTGGCGGATGGTGCGGCGATGATTGGCACCGATCACATCGTGTTCGACACGGCGGTGCGCCCGGTGGGCGCGGCCATCACCCCTGCCATCCCGCTCGACTCGGCCCGCTCGCTCTCGGACGTGGCGTTTGCGTCAGAAGCGCGCGCTATCCTCGAATCGCTTGCCAACCATTGCGGCAATCGCGCCGCGACCGCGCGCAGCCTTGGCATATCCGAACGCACCTTGCGCTACCGCCTCGCATCGATGCGCGGCGCAGGGATGCTGGCCGTGGGAGGCGCGGCATGAACGGGGTGGGAGTGTCGCTCGGCGTATCCGATGTGATGGCGCTGCGCAGCCAGGTGCTCGCCCGCAGCAGCGCGCTACGCGATGTGCGCGCGGCGAGCGAGGCGGGGCAGGGATTTGCTCCCGTGCAGGCCCCCGGCGGCGGATTTGCCGATACGCTAAACACCGCGCTGCGGCAGGTGAGCGCGGTGCAGGAGCGATCGGGCGACATGCAAGTCGCCTATGAACGCGGCCAAGTGACCGACATCGCGCAAGTGATGCTGGCCCGGCAGGAAGCCGGCGTGGCGTTCGAAGCGACCTTGCAGGTGCGCAACCGCCTGCTCGAAGCGTATCAAGATATCATGCGGATGGGGGGCTAATCGATGGCCGATAATAGCCTTGCGATCCCCGGCGATGGCGCGGGCCTGCCCGCTGCTCCTGCCGCCACAGGTTGGCGTACCATGCTGCCCGGCCCGCTTGCCGAATTTGCCGCGCAGCCCGCGCTGTCACGTGCGCTCCCTGCTTTGGCGGGTGTCGGCGCGCTGGCGGCGGCGGCTTTGCTGTGGACCACGCTGGCGAACGGCCCCGACCGGATGCTCTATGCCAGCCTCACCGATGGAGAGCGGGCCAAGGTGGTTGATGCGCTGGAAACGGGCGGGATCAACTACGCCATCGACAACAGCACCGGCGCGCTGTCGGTGGCCGAAAGCGATGTCTACCGCGCGCGGATGCTGGTCGCCAGCGACGCCGGGATCGCCGCACCGCAAGGCGCGAGCGAGATGCTCGATGCGATGCCGCTCGGCACATCGCGCACGCTGGAGGGCGAACGCCTGCGGCTGGCGCGCGAACGCGAACTGATGCTGACGATCCGCGAGATTGACGGGATCGAAAGCGTCCGCGTCCACCTCGCCACGCCGGAACGATCGGTGTTTGTGCGCGAAAATAATGCGCCGTCGGCCTCGGTGATGGTGCGGCTGGTCAGCGGGCGCAGCCTGTCACAAGGGCAGGTCGAAGCGATCGTCAACCTCGTCGGTGCATCAGTACCGGGGTTGAGCGCCGATGCCGTGCGCGTGGTTGATCAGAACGGCCGCCTGCTGTCTGACCCGCGCGAAGCGGAAGGCGACGGCCTGAACCTGCAACGCGAATTTGAGGCCAAGCTGCGCGAACAGGTCGATGCGCTGCTGCTCCCCTTGCTGGGCGAAGGCAATTTTTCGGCCGCCGTGCAGGTTGAGCTTGAACAGAACGAAGTCACCTCGGCGCGCGAAACTTACGAGAAAGAAGGCGTGGTTCGCACAGAAAGCGAACGCAATGCGACCCGCACCGGGGCAGCGCCGGTGGGCGGCGTGCCCGGCGTACCCGCCAATACCCCTCCGCCCGATGCCACGTTGGTGAATGGCCCGCCGCAACCGGCAAATCCTGCGGCGGCTGGCGTAGGCCCAACCGACACCGAAACCGCCACCGACCGCAATTACGAGCTTGGCCGCGAAGTCGCGGTCACCACCGCGCGGCCCGGTGGGCTCAAGAAATTGTCGGTCGCGGTCGCGGTCAGCGCCGAGGCTTTGAAAGCCGCCAAGCCGCTGACTACCGCGCAGATCGAAGCGCTGGTCAGCGCCGCCGTCGGCTCGAACACCCAGCGCGGCGACCAGATCGAAGTCGTGGCAAGCAAGTTCGAACCGGTAAACCTTGAACCCCCGGCCTTCTACGAAGAGCCGTGGTTTGCGATGCTGGTGCGGTACGGCACGGCCCTGATTGCGGTGCTGCTGGTGCTGCTGCTGGCGGTGCGCCCGCTGATCGGCAAGCTGCGCGGGCGGGGCGAGAAAACGGCGCCGTCTGGCGATGGCGCGCCGCTGGCGATGATCGGTGAGGGTGGGAAAGCCGCTGCCAATGGCGTGGTCCTGACCCAATCGGGCAACGCCGCGCCAATGGGCGATCTGCCCAAGCAGGTTGAACTCGCCCGGCGCTTGGCCGCTAGCCAGCCTGAACGTGCGGTCGAAGCGCTCCAGCGGATGCTCGAAGCCCCCGAACCTCGCAGCCCTGAGGCAAGCGCATCATGAGCCTCGATACCGACATCGATGAACCCAAGGCCGACACCGTCACCACGGGCCAAAGAATGGGCGCACCCGAAAACCGACTGAGCCGGGTTGACCGTGCGGCGGTGTTCCTGATGCTGCTGAACGATGACGAGGCGACCAGCCTGCTGGGCCGCCTCTCCCCCCCCGAGCTGGAAAAGCTCGGCGCGGCGATGATGGCGCTGGGCGATATCGATCAGCCGCACATGGCCGAGGCGCTGGCCGATTTCGCGGGTGAGGCATCGCGCGAAATGCTGCCGCAGCGGGGGCGGACAGACCGGGTGCGCGCGCTGCTCGACAAAGCATTGGGCCCGACCCGCGCTGAATCCATGATGCAGCGGATCGAACCCGACGCCGCGCCGCGCACGCTTGAAGTCGCGCGCTGGCTGGCGCCGACCGTTCTGGTCAAGCTGATCCTGGATGAACATCCGCAGGTGATCGCGGCGCTGCTGCTGCTGATCGAACCCGAACCGGCGGCGGAAATCCTCGCCATGCTGCCGCTCGACCTGCAATCGCTGGTGGTGGAGCGCGTGGCGCGCAGCGGAGCTATTTCTGGGCAGGCGATTGCCACGATCGACACGCTGCTGTCTCAACGCATCAGCGCCACCTTTGGCACCGCCGCGCTGGTGCTGGGCGGCCCGCGCGAGGCGGCGAACCTCATCAATCTGGCGGCGGGCGAGCTGCGCAACACCGTGCTGCCGACGATTGCGAGCCGGGATGCACCGCTGGCCGAACGGATCGAAGAAGAACTGTTCACCTTCGAAATGCTGTTCGCACTCGATCCGATGGCGATGGGCCGCTTGCTGCGCGACGTCGACAGCGAGAAACTGGTCGATGCGCTCAAAGGCCTCAAGGAGCCCGAGCGTGCGCCGTTCTTTGCCGCCATGTCGAGCCGTGCGGCCGACGGGGTCAAGGACGAGATCGAACTGCGCGGCCGCCTGTCGAAGGCCGATGTGGCCGCTGCGCAGAAGGCCATTGTCGAAATTGCGCGCGGCCTGGCCGATGCCGGCGAAATCGTGATCGGGAGCGGCAATGGCGAATTCGTCTGATTGGCTCGGCCTGGTTGCTGAGCCCGAAGGGACGCCGCCGCCGAGCTGGCTGGCGCTGCTCGGCGCACCGGCGCAGTTCCGCGAGGTGTTGACGTTTGGCGAGGGTGAGCCATCGGCTCCGCCGCCAAACGAACCACAGCCCGATCTCGCCGCCGCTGCGTTGGCCCGTGCCTTTGCCGATGGCGAGGCCGCCGGGCGCGCCGCTGCTATGGCTGAGGCGGAGGCTTCTGCTGCCCGCCAACGCGCGTTGCGGCTGGCGTTCCGCTCGCTCGACGAGGTTGCCGCGCAAGTGCTGAGCGATGATCTCGCCGCGACCGTGCTGGCGCTGTGCGATGCGACGTTGGCCGATTGTGCAATCGACCGCGATGCGCTGCTGGGGCGCTGCCAAGCGGCGGCCAAGCGGATTGGCGGCGCGGCGGAGACTTTGGTGCTGCATCTCCACCCCGATGATGCTGCGATGCTCGGGCCGGATGCGGTCAGCGGCTGGCAGATGACGGCTGATCCGGCGCTGGAACGCGGCACGGTGCTGATCGAAGGTGCGGATGGCGTGGTCAGCGATGGCCCGTCCGAATGGCGCCGCGCGATTGCCGCAGGGCTACGCGGATGATTGCCGAATTGCAGCTTGATCTCGCCCGGATGCGCGCGGCCCCGGTGGCCAGCGGCCCGGTGCTCACCGGCCGCGTGGTGACCTGCGATGGCGGGCTGATCGAGGTCGAAGGCCTGCCGCTTCCGGTCGGTTCATTAGGGCTGATTGAGAATGACGCAGGCGCTGAATGCCTTGCCGAAGTGATCGGCTTTCGCGCCGGGCACTCGCTGATGATGCTGCTGGGTGATGCGATGCTGCTGCGGCCTCGCGCGCGGGTGCGCGCGCTTGGCAATCCGGGCGAGGTGCGGGTTGGCCCCGCGCTGCTGGGCCGCGCGGTCGATGCGCTGGGCGATCCGATTGATGGCGGGCCGCGGCTCGACCTGAAACAGGTGTGGCCGCTCGCCGGGCAGCGCGAAGGGGCGCTGGAACGGTCGAGCGTACATGTGCCGTTTGATTGCGGGGTGCGCGCGATCAATGCGCTGGCGACGATGGGTGTGGGGCAAAGGCTTGGCATCATGGCCGGATCGGGCGTCGGCAAATCAGTGCTGGTCGATACCATTGCGGGCCATGCTGTCGCTGATGTGACCGTGGTGGCGCTGATTGGTGAGCGCGCGCGCGAAGTGTCGGATTTCGTTTCTCGCCACATGGCCGGCCATCGGCGCGGCGGGATCGTGGTGGTCGCCGTCCCCGCCGATCACGCCCCCAACCTGCGGCTGCGCGCGGCGCAATATGCCAGCGCGATTGCCGAATATTTCCGGTCGCAGGGCAAGCGGGTGCTGTTGATCCTCGATAGCCTGACCCGCGTCGCGCACGCCGCGCGCGAATTGGCGCTGGTGCTGGGCGAACCCGGCGCGGCGCGCGGCTATCCGCCGTCGGCGCTTGCAGCAGTGACCCGGATCGTTGAGCGCGCCGGCAATTCGGCGCGGACGGGCGGCGCGGTCACCGGGGTCTATACCGTGCTGGCCGACGGCGACGATGCCAATGACCCGGTGGTCGATACCGCGCGCGCGATTCTGGACGGGCATATCGTGCTGAGCCGCGCGTTGGCGCAGCGCGGGCATTATCCGGCGATCGATGTGCCTGCGTCGCTGAGCCGAGTGATGGACGATCTCGTCCCACCCGCCATCGCTACCGCCGCGCGCCGATTGCGGGCGCTGATCGCCGCGCGCGAGGATAACCGCGATCTGGTGCTGATGGGCGCCTATCGCGCGGGCAGCGATGCGCTGCTGGATGAGGCGCTGGCACTGTCGGGCGTGATCGACGCCTTCCTCACCCAAACGCGCGGGGCCGCCGAACCGCTGGCGGATAGCCACGCGGCATTGATGCAGCTGATGGGCAGCCATGACGCCTGAGGAGCGCCGGTTGGCCCTGCTGCGCCGTCAGGGTCTGATCGCCGAGGTGGCGCGCAAGCAGGCGCTGCGTGGGCTGGCCGAAGCGCTCGACACCGAAGCGCGCAGCCACACGCTCGCCAGCCGCAGCCAGCAGTTGGTCGCCGCCACCGCCGCCCAGCCGGGGGTGACCACCGGCGCGGCGCTGATGGGGCGGGCGGCGTTCACCGCCAGCCTGTCGCACCTCGCCGCGACCGCCGGGGCCGCCGCGCAGGATGCTGCGCGCCAGACCACATGGCAGACCGAGACACTCGCGCTCGCCGAAACCCGCGCCAAACGGCTGGCCGAGCGCGAAGCCGAAGCACGCGCCGCGCTCGATGCCGCCAAGGCCCGCCGCGCGCAGAGTCACGAGGCATCGACGCTGGCACGCAAGTTGCAAAGCAAGAGCGGGGCGTGAGGCCCACCACTCAAGGATGAGCCAATGAATCCCTTCCTGCCCGACCTTTTCGTGTCCCCCGGAGCAGTTCCCTCCGGTTCAGTCCCCCCCGGCGCAGCCGCGCCCGGCCTGTTTACGCAGCCGGGCGCGGCTTTGCGCGGCGGCGCGGGCACGGCGGGCACGGGTCTGGACTTTGCCGGATTGCTAAGCGCCGCACTGCCTGAGGGTGAGGTTGCAGCGCCCGCGCTTACGAACCTGCCTGCAAGCGTGCCTGGCTTTGGGCTGCCGCCGCGTGCGGCTCAGCCCCTGCCCGGGCCCGTCGTAGCTGCGCCGCCCGCCACTCGCCTGCCGCCCGGCACGATTTTGCCGGATAGCGGCGCACTTGTGCCGCAGCCTGATGCGCCGCCGGTGATGTCGGACGCGGCGCTGAACATCCAAGCGCCAGTCGAGACGCCAACCCTACCGACCGAGACCATCTCCGCGCCGCCCACCCCAGAAGCAGCCACGCCGCTGATCGCAGTGCAGCTGCGGGCCGACACCTCGGGCGAGCCGCAGGAGCAGCCTGATCCGATTGGCCATAGCGAGAGCGAGGAGATGGAAGAGGCGCCGCTTGCCCCTGCCGCGCCTGTTCCGGTCGCCGCTCCGGTTATCCTCGCCGCCGCGCCGCCTGCACCGCTCAGCCCGGCACGCGCGGCGATCCGCACCGATGAACCCCGCGCCGGGCCGCCTGTCCGCGCCGAACACCGCGCCCACAGCACCCCAATGCCCATGCAGGGCGCTCTGCCCGAAACCGATGGCGACACAGCGACCACGCCCGCCGCGGCCACGATGCTGGCTGAAGCGCCGCCGCCTGCCGCTGCGAACCCCGCCCAGCAACCCGCGCCCATCACCACCCCGCTTGCCCCCACGCCCGCCGCCGCGCCAGCGATGGCCGAGCGGATCGAACCGCGCGCGCCTGCCCCCAATCAGGAAAGCGCCATCGCAGCCGTGGGCGAAATCCGCGAAGCTTTGCGCGCTGCTCGCCCGGAAATGACCCTGCGCCATGCTGACTTTGGCTTCGTCTCCTTGCGGGTCGAGCCGACCGGCACGCAGGACTGGCGCGCGGTGCTGGCGAGCCGCGATCCCGGCTTTGTTCCCGCGATCCACGCCGCGTTGGCCGAACGGGCGGTGGCGGCCACTGCTGACACCGCCAGTACCAGCTCCAATACGGGCCAAAATGGCACGGCTCAAAATGGGGCAGGCGACCAGCGCTACGGGGCTTCCCCTAATGGGGGTCAAGGATCGTCTCAACCATACTTGGGGCATTCACCTGGCCGTGATGAGGGCCAGCCTTCGCACCCGCAAAACCGCCAGCCGAGCACCACCGATGCGGTGGCCAGCCGTGCCAGCGAAGCGGATGCCGAGCGGCCCGACCGGAGCGAGCGCGGTGTTTTCGCCTGATCAGGCAAGGCGCCAACAGAAAAGGGTGAGTGCGCATGTCCAAGGGCAAGGAAAAGTCCGACAAGGAAGGCGAGGGCGCAGGCAAGTCCAAAAAGGGCGGGATGATGAAGATCATCATCGGCGCTGTGCTGTTGCTCGGCCTGGGTGCAGGCGGTGCTTACGGCGCGTTTGCGATGGGTATGCTGGGCGGCGACGGCCATGACGAACCCGACACGCCCAAGCTGGTGATGAAGGGCGAGGAAGACCCCTATCCGCTGACCGGCGGCGATAAAAAGAAAGACGAAGCGCCCCCCGTCTATGGCGATGGCGGCAGCAAATATCGCACCGCCTATTACTCGTTTGAGGAAGGCTTCACCTCCAATCTCGCGGATTCGCCGGGGCTGGTGCAGGTTGAACTTGCCGTGTCGACCCGGCGCGATGGCCGCGTGCTGCAATGGGTCCACAATCACGAAATCGCGATCCGTTCGGCGATCCTCACCCAGCTCGCCGCGACGCCCGAAGCCGAGGTTTATGACGTCAGCGGCAAAGAACGCCTCGCTAAGCGGCTGACCAAGGCGATCAATGATGTGCTGGAGGAAAACGAAGGCTACGGCGGGGTGGATTCGGTGCATTTTCGCGGGTTCATCGTCCAATGAGGATGTCCCAGGAATTTGCGCCAGCGCGCGCCGCCGCGGTGCATTGTCCCGAACTCACTGCGCATAGCCTTGGGCGCGGCCCCCGGCCTGAAGAACGCAGCGCGATGATGGCGGCGTGGCGGCGCGATCTTGCCCGCACGCTGGCCGATGACCTGTCGCCGCTGCTGTCGGATGATCGGCTGGATGTGACGATCTCCGATCCCGAGCCCCTGACCGGCGCCGATGCGCTGCGGCGGATTGGTGAGGTCGCGGCCAACGGCCTGTTGCGCTGTGGTTCCAGCGGAGAAACCGCGCTGCTCAGCTTTGATCTCGCCACCGCGCTGGCGCTGACCGATCGATCGTTCGGCGGCGATGGCAAGCTGACCGGTAGCATCCCCGAACTGCTGCCGCGATCCGCCGCGCTGATGGTGGATGAAGCCGCGGCGATGATTGCGGGCGCGATCACCCGCGTCAGTTACGGCGATGCGCCACCCCCGGCAGGTACGCCGATGCGCGGCGACGTGATTATCCGTTCAGAAAGCGCCGCACGCCTGAAAGCGTTCGATCTGGATGCTCCTTGCGTGATGTTCACGCTCGCCATCGCCAACCGGCAGGGTTGCGAATGGCGGGCGAGCCTCGCCGTCGCGGCTGAGCGGATGGACCGTTTGCTGCCCGGCGCAAGCCTCGCCCGGCGCGCCCGCCCTGCCAAGCGCACGCCTGCCACCGGCATGGCTGCGCCGTTCGCCAATGTGCCGCTGGCGCTGCACGTGGTGCTGGCCGAATTCGACCTGACGCTGGCGCGGTTGCAAACGCTTAGCCCCGGCGATTCAATCCCGCTCACTATGGGCCGGCAGGTGCCGCTGTTGGTCGGTGAAAAGGTGCTCGCCCACGGCAGCATCGGCACCGCCGAAGACCGCATGGCGATCCGTCTCACCCGCTTTCCGACCCCCGATTTCGCAGAAGGTTTCGCGCCATGAGTGCTCATCAACCCGCATCATTCCACCGTTTCGGCGATGTCGCCGTGCGCCTTTCGGTTGAACTGGGCCGCACCGAGATGGCGTTGCGCGATGTGCTGATGCTGGGGGAGGGCAGCACGGTCTCGCTCGACCGGCTGACCGACGAATTGCTGGATGTCACCGCCAATGGCCGGGTGATCGCGCGCGGCGAAGTGGTGGCCGACAAGGGCCGCTTTGCGCTGCGGATCGTCAATCTGGTGGGTGAGGACGGGCAGGATGTGCCGCCTCCACCTTCTACTGCTGATGCTCCCGCTGATCCGGCGGTCGGCGCGGCTGACGTGCAGTAGGCGGGCCGGGGCGATGATCGAATATCTTCTGCGGCTGGCCTTGCTGCTGCCGCTGCTGGGCGGGCTGATCTGGGGGAGCCTGTGGCTGACCCGCTGGCTGCAAACCCGTCTGCACGGCGCGGCGGGTGCTGCCACAGGACGCCATCTGCAACTGGTCGAAACCAGCCTGATCGCGCCGGGCATGAAGCTGGCTGTGGTGCGGTTCCATGATCGTGAGATCCTGCTTGGCTGCACGCGGCAAGGCATGGTTCGGTTGGGCGAAGCGCTTGCCACGAATACCTCGGAGCCAGAATGATGCAGGGCCCGATGATCCTGCGCGCGGCCTTGGTGGGCCTTGCCGCATTAACCATGTTTTCCCTCGCCCCCGATGTTGCTTTGGCCGCCGCCCCTGATCCCGTTGCCGCGGGTGTGGGGAGCGCGATTGAACGCGCGCTCGGCGATCAGGGCGCAGGCGAGGATACCCCGCTGAGCATGTCGCTCCAGCTGCTGGTGGTGATGAGCCTGCTCACCATCCTGCCATCGCTGGTGCTGATGATGACCAGTTTTCTGCGGATTCTGGTGGTGCTGGCGATTTTGCGCCAGGCGCTCGGCCTGCAAGGCTCACCCCCGGGGCAGGTGCTGGCGGGGCTGGCGCTGTTCCTGTCGCTGTTCGTGATGGCCCCGACGATGGAGTTGGTGAACGCCAACGCGGTCGCCCCCTACGCGGCAGGCACGATCAGCGCCGATGTCGCGATTGGCGAGGCGGGTGAGGCGTTCCACGCCTTCATGCTGCGCCAGACGCGCGAAGCGAACCTGATGATGTTCACCGATATTGCCGGAGGCGGGACGTTTGCCAGCGGCAAGGACGTGCCGTTCTCAATCCTGCTCCCAGCTTTCGTGACGAGCGAATTGGAGACCGCCTTCCAGATCGGGTTCATGATCTTCCTGCCCTTCCTCGTGATCGATCTGGTGGTGGCGAGCGTGCTGATGAGCCTTGGGATGATGATGCTCTCCCCCACGATCATCTCGCTGCCGTTCAAGCTGCTGTTGTTCGTGCTGGTCGATGGCTGGGCGCTGCTGATGGGCTCTCTCGCGATGAGCTTCGCCTGATGCAGGAAGATGCGGCCCTTCTCGCGCTGGCGGATCAGACGCTGTGGGTGACTGCGTTGATCGCCGGGCCGGTGCTGATCGCGGCGCTGGTCGTCGGGCTGGTGGTCGGCGTCATTCAGGCCGCGACGTCGATCAACGAACAGACGCTCAGCTTCATCCCGAAACTCGCCGTAACTGCGCTGGTGTTCGTCGTGTTGGGCGCGGCGATGATGGGCTTGCTGGCTGATTTCATGCGCGAGATCATGGCGCAGATCGCCGCGCTTTCGGCGTGATGCTGTGAACATCCTCGACACCGGCCTCGGCAGTATCGAGGCGCAATTGTGGCAGATCATGTTCCTGTCGATCCGCTGCGGCGCGGCGCTGATGGCGGCGCCGATGGTGGGCGGCACCGCCGTGCCGCCGCCGGTGCGGATCCTGCTGAGCATCGTGCTGGGCTTCTTCATCGCCACCTGGGTTCCGCTGCCGCCTGCGCCCGATATGATGAGCTTTGGCGCGGTGCTCGCCGTGCTGCACGAGGTGGTGGTGGGCCTTGCATTGGGCTTCGTGTTGCAACTCGCCTTCGCGATTCCCTTGATCGCGGCTGAGCAGATTTCGGGCACGATGGGCCTCGCCATCGCAACGTCAATCGACCCGTCAAGCGGCGCGCAGTCGGGCGCGCTTGGCACGTTTTTCGGCCTCATCCTCAGCCTGCTGTTCTACGCCGTCGGCGCGCATTTGCTGTGGTACGAACTGCTGATCGAAAGCTACCGCCTGCTGCCTGCGGGCGAATTCGGGTTCGGCGCGTGGCAGGCGAAGAATGTCGTGATGTTCATGGGCTACGGCCTCGCCACGGCGGCCGCGATTGCGCTGCCGGTGGTGCTGGTGTTGTTGCTGGTGCAGGTGGTGACGGGCCTGATCTCGCGCTCGGCCCCGTCATTGAACCTGTTCGCGCTGGGTCTGCCCGCCGGGGTGGCGGCGGGGATTGCCGCGCTGATCATCGCGCTGCCGGTGATGACCGAGCAGTTTCGAGGCGTGATCGAAACCGCGCTGGAACAATCCGAAGGCCTGCTGAGAGGCACCCCCGATGGCTGAGGAAACCGCTGGCGAAAAAACCTTCGCGCCCACCGACAAACGCCGCGCCGATGCCGCCAAGAATGGCGATGTGCTGCGGTCAAAGGAGCTGGCGACGTTGGCTGCGACCGGCGCGGGCGCGCTCGCGCTGTTGGGGGTCGGGCCGTGGCTCAACGACGCGCTGGGCCAAACCGCACGCGCAGGCTTCCGCTTTGATCGCGCCGCGCTCGACAGCTTTGCCCCCGGCGCGTTGATCATCGATGCCGCGATAGCGCTGCTGCCGCCGGTGATGGCGATTGGGCTGGTCGTCGCGCTGATAACCGTTGGATCGCAGATGCTGCTGGGCGACGGGCGCTTCAACATGGGCAGCGCCGCGCCCAAGGCGTCGCGCATCAACCCGCTATCGGGCTTGAAGCGAATTTTCGGGGTTCAAGGTCTGATCGAGCTGGGCAAAGGCCTGCTCAAACTCGGGCTGCTGGGCGGGATTGCCTATTGGTGGGCGGCGGATCGCCTGCCAGCCTTGCTGGTGCTGGGCCGTAGCCCGCTGCAAGCGCAAATCAGCGTTGCGACCGAGGCGTTCAGCAGCCTGATTGGCACCATGTTGCTCGGCCTGCTGGTGATCGCCGGGGTCGATTATCCGCTGCAATTGTTCCAGCGCAACAAGCGCTTGATGATGAGCCTGCAGGATATGCGGGACGAGAACAAGCAGTCCGAAGGCTCCCCCGAAATGAAATCCGCCCGCCGTCAGCGGCAACGCGATCTGGCGCGCGGCGGGGTGGCCAAGGCGATGAAGGACGCGCAGTTCGTGATCGTCAACCCGCTGCATTTTGCGGTCGCGCTGACCTATGATCCCACGCTCGCGCCTGCGCCGGTGGTGCTGGCCAAAGGGCGCGGCGAAACCGCGTTGGCGATGCGCGAGATTGCGGGCGAGGAAGGGCTGCCGCTGCTCGAATACCCGCAGCTCGCCCGCGCGGTCTATTTCACCACCCGCCCCAACCAGATGGTTCGCGAGGAATTGTATATCGCCATCGCTTCGCTTGTCGCTTTCGTGATGGCGCTGAAACGCGGCCAGCACCCGCGCCGCCCGGTTATCAACGTGCCGTCCGAATTGCAGTTTGATGGTGATGGAAAGCGCGAAGAATGACCTTAAACACCCCCGCATTCGCCCGTTCTTGATAGCATGGAAAACCCAGGCTCCTCCATTCTCTCCACGCTCGGCGCAGGCGGCGGGTTTGACTTTGTCAGCTTTGCCAGCAGCATTTCCGATGCGACCTTCCTGTTTCAGCGCGAAACGGTAACCGCGCGGCGCGACGCGCTCGAAGCGCAGATTTCCGCCGCTTCGCAGTTGCGCAGTTCGGTGACGAGCCTGGCGAGCGCGCTGGGCGACCGGATCCGCAACGGCGACCTTGCCCCGCGCGGCGAGCTGGGCAATGCCGCCGTGGCGCGCGTTACGGTGCCCGCCGGCCTGTCGCCGCGCGGCAATTTCTCGCTCGAAGTAACGCAGCTCGCCAAAAGCCAGACGCTGGTGACCAACACCTATTCGGGGCGCGATGCGCTGGTCGGTGAAGGCACGCTCAACATCCGGTTCGGTACGGTGGATGGCGCAGGCTTTGATCCCGCTGCCGCGCGCGATCCGCTCGCGATCTCCGTCACCGCTGATGATACCCTTGCGACCGTGGCCGCCAAGATCACCCGCGAAAGCCGCGGGGCGGTGAGCGCCTATGTCGCGCAGGGCAGCACTGGCGCGCAATTGGTGCTGAAAGGCGCAGAGGGCGCGGCCAATGGCTTTGTGCTGGAACCCGTCGGCGCGGGCGGCGCGGCGGCGCCGGGCGATCTCAGCTACCTCGCGTGGAACCCGGCGGCTGATGCGGGCGAATTGCGCGGCACGGCGGGGGATGCCACCTTCCTGCTAGATACGGTCGAACTGACCAGCGCGACCAACCGCGTCACCGGTTTGCCGGGCGGGTTCAATCTTGATCTGACCGCCACCAATATCGGCGCGCCGACCACCCTGACCTTTGCCAATGATCCTTCCGCGATTTCATCGGTGATGAGTGATTTCGTCGCCGCGCTCAACGATATCGCCGGGCAGCTCAACACCTTGGCCGCGCCGATTGGTGGGGCGCTGGGCGGGGATGCGGGTGCGCGCGAATTGCGCCGTGATCTGGCGGCACTGGCGAGCCTGGTGGTCGCGCCAAACGCCGCGCCGGGAGAGCCGCGCACGCTTGGCGATCTTGGCGTGGCGATCAACCGCGATGGCACCTTCCGGCTTGATACCGACCGGCTCAATCGCACGCTTGAGGCGGCCCCCGATGCGGTTGCCGGGCTGTTCACCACCGGTGCTACGGGCGTGTTCGCCGCGTTTGATCGGTTCGCCCGTCAAGCCACGCTGCTGGGCGATCCCGGCTCGCTTGGAGGGTCGGTCCAGCGGTTCCAACGGCAGGTGGAACAGGCCGATGAACGCCTTGAACGGATTGCCGAGCAGCAGGAGCAATTGCGCGAGCGCCTGACCCGTGAATTCGTCGCTTCTGGTCGGCGGGTGACGGCCGCGCAATCGACGCTTGATTTCGTGCGCGCAAACTTCGCGCCGCGCGATGATAATAACTAGGGGGCTGCGCTATGCAGATGCTCGCCCGCAATCCGGCTGCGACCTATCGCCGGATCGAACTCGATGCCCGGATCGAAGCATCGGGGCGAGCCGATTTGACGCGCATCTGTCTGGAGGAAGCCCTCGCCGCGCTAGGCCAAGCCTTGATCGCGCTAGACCGCTCGCAGGTGGCGCCCAGAGAGCCGCTAGGCCGCGCGCAAAGTATCATGGTGTGGCTGACCCAATCGGTTGCTCTCGATCATCCATTGGGGGGTAGCTTGCGCCAATTCTACGGCGGGTTGGCGAGCCAGATCGGGGCGAATATCCTACAACCCGAAGCTGAGGTGATTGGCCGGGTTTCCAATGATATCAGAGATTTGCTTAAAGCTGCGGGGTGACTTCGCGCAATGTTTCACGTGAAACATTCGGCGAATACCGGGTTCAGGCGATCCACTCGGCAATGATCCGCGCCGCGTCATCCGGGTCTTCGAACGGGTGAAAATGGGTGCGATCCGGGCGATAGAGATCAGTGCCCTGCGGCAGGATCGAAGCCAGCTCGGGCCAGGTAGGTGAGCTCTTGAAATCCTGTAGATCGGTGTGCTTGGCGCGCACCACCAGCACCGGGATATTGACCCCGCGCGCCGCCTCCAGCACCGCGCCATTGCTGCGGCTTGAGGCATAGACGCTTGCCTCCACTTCGGGCGCGCAGGCGAGTTCCATGCCCTCGCCCGAAGGCGCCGGGACAAGGCCGTAGCGACAGTAATCTTCGAACACCCGGGGGTCGAACAGGTTGTAAGGATCGCGATCTTTGAAGCGTTCAATCATCGCCTCCACGCTCGCAAAATCGCGCTTGCGGCGGATCGCGGGGTGGGGGTTGTCGGCAGTGTAGAGCGGCGCGCCCGGTGCGTAGAATTCCGGCGCAAGGATGACTGGGTCGAATAAAACCAGCCGGTTGAACGCGTCCGGATGATCCGCGGCGACCTGCAACAGGGTATGCGCCCCCATCGAATGCCCAATGCCGACCGCGCCGCTGATCCCCGCCTGATCGAGGAACCCGGCGACATCGCTGGCCACCTGCCGCCAGTCGTCAATCGGCCCGCCGCCCGATTGGCCATGACCGCGCAGGTCGATGGCATAGGCGGGATGAGCCGGGAATTGCTCGACAATCGCATCGAACACGCGCCCGTGAAACCCGGTCGCATGGGCGAAGACTAAGGGCGGCGCTCCCTCCGGCGCGGGCCATTCGTGCACCGCCAGATCGATGCCATTGACGGGGTATAAGCGGGTGGCGGGGGCGGAACGGGTCAGGGTCATGCCGTCTGCAAAGCCGGAATGCGGCAGGGGTGTCAATCGCGCGCTTTTGTCAGGGGTTACTCAGCAGGAAGCGGGGCAGGCTCGGCTTCACCCCGGTTGCGGGCGAAGGCCAGCGCCTCGGCCAAACGATCCGGTGCAATTGCGTGCAGCGCGCCGCCGTACAGCGCCACGCCCACCGGCACCGCCAGCATCAGCGCGAGCAGCGAAGGCAGGCCATCTGGCAGCACGGCGAGCATCAGCGCGACCCCGCCCGCCATCACCAGCGCAGCCGCCAGCGGAGGAGCAACCGCGCGTACCAATCCGCTCAGCCGCAGCCCGATGATGCGCCCCGACAGCGTCACCGTAGCCCCAGTGAGCACCGCCATTCCGCCAACCCAGCCCCAGGCAAACCCGGCAATCCCGAAATGCGACCCGATGAAGAACGAGATCGGCATCACCACACTGCCGATGATCGCGATCCGCAGCGCCGCCCACGGCACCCCGCGCGCATTGGTCGCGGGCGCAAACAGGATCTGCAAGGTCAGCATCGCCATCGCCCCGGCCAGTATTGGCAGCAGCGGGATGATCTCGATCCACTTTTCTCCCAGCAGCACCGGCACCAGCGATTCTGCGACCACCGCCATCCCGGCATAGGCCGGCAGTGCCACCAGCATCACCAGCCGGATCGTCGCCAGCAGCGGCTCCGGCCCGCCTCCTTGCTGGCGCGAATAGGCGGCATAGGCGACCTCATTGATTGGCGGCACGAACTTGGCGGCGAGCAGCTGCGCGATGAACAGCCCGGTGCTGTAAACCCCCAGATCGTGCGGATCGAGCACGCGCCCGGCGATCATTACATCGGATTGGCTCTGCACGAACCAGAACAGCTGGGTCGCGGTCATCACCCCGCCGAACCCGGCGATATGGCCTGCACCGGAAAAGCGGAAACTCGGGCGAATTGGCGCGCCCGATGCCCACATCATGCCGATCGCCTCGGTCAGGATCATCACCAGCGGGGCGGCCACAAGCGTCCATACGCCCCAGTCGTTGAAGGCGCCGGTGAGCGCGGTCGCAGCTCCCATCAGCGCTGCGGCCAGCCGCACTTGCGCCGGGCGGCGGAAATCGAGACGGCGGCTCATAATCGCATGCGGCAGCGCGCAGAACGGCACCGCCAGATACAGCAGCGCCAGCACCCGCAACAGGTTCGTCACCTCGGGCTGACCAAACCACAGCGCCACCAGCGGGGCGGCGAGAAACTGCGTCAGCGCCAGCCCAGCGTTGAGCAGGATCAGCATGCCCAATGTCTGGCGCAAGCGATCCTCGCTGACCTCAGCCTCGCGGATCAGCGCGCTTGCCAGACCCCAGCCATTCATCGTGCTGAGCAGCACCAGCATCACCTGCGCCATTGCGAACAGCCCGTAATCCTGCGGCGCGAGCAGGCGGATCACGATCAGCGTCGAACACCACGATACGATCTGGGTCAGCACCTGACTGCCCGACCGCCACAGCACGGCGGTGCGCACCTGGGACGCGAGCGAGGGGCCCGAGGAAAGCGAATCAACCTCAGCCATGCGCGGTTGCTTGCGGAGGCAGTACGGTGCCCCACACCCGCGCCAGCACCTGCGCGGCTAGGCGGCTGCGGACAAACAGCAGATCGGCCAGATCATAACCCGGAACCGCGCCCATTTCGCGCTTGTACCCGCTGTCGCCAGCGCCGGTGTCAAACAGGTGCTGGCCCGCTGCAATCGCATTGTCCATCGCGCGATAATTGGTGGTTTTGCCGATATAACAGTGCTTCAGATCCTCGGCATGGCTGCCCGCAATGGCATAGCGCACCGGCCCGTCATCCAGATCAAAGCTGAAAGCGACCGGGCGTTCGCCGAGCATAAGGATCGTCGCGGACAGCATTTGCGCAAGCACCGGATCGCTGAGAATGGCCTGCCACATCGCGCGGTGATCGGCGGTGAGGAACTTCGCGCCGCCGCCATCGGTGGTGCGCGCAATCCAGCTATCGGCCTCAATCTGGCCCAGTTCTGCGAGCACATCGGCGGTCCACTGATCGCCGCGCACATGCCGCCAATGCGGGGTGCCAAGCGCCTCCAGCTTGCGCCATCCAGAGCGCAATTTGCGCGCGACCGAGCTGCGGGCATTGCCCTTGGGCGCGGCGGGATCGAGATCGATCACCCAGCTTGTCCCGGCGGGGCGGGACAGCACGCGTATGCGCGCCATCTGCGCAGCTTCGATCAGCAGGCTGATGGTGGCATCATCGGAGCGCGCCGGGCCAATCCGCCACGCCGGGCCAAGGGCGCGGCGCGCGGCGGGGTGATCCAGCGCCTGCGCCAATTCCAGCGCGCTGCAATCGGGGGCGAGTAAGGGGCTGCGGAACGGCCAATAACTCCCCGCGACCTTGCGCGCGCGGGCAATCGCGGGGCCGAACGAAGCCGTGGGGATCGCTGCAATCACGGCGCCATCTGCCGCGCTGCCGCGCCGGATCACCAGCGTGCGCCCTGCCTGCTTTCCGTCGCCGCGGTACCACGCCGCGCGCAATAATCCGTGACTCGACAGGTTGCGCACCGCAAGCGCGTCGATTTCGGGCGGGAAACCCGCTATCGCCGTCACCGTTAGCGGGCTGGCTGCAATCCTGCTTTCGTACATGGCTTGGCGTGGGCTCACCTGCTACGCCAAATGGCGATTGCGAGCCTTAGCCCTTACGCCTTTGGTGTAACCACGCGGTTAACCACAGGGGGTGGGCAGACGCTGCGCGAATAGCCGGAACCACCGGCGGCGGCATTGATTGATGAGGCAGTGCGGCGCGGGAATGCGCCTGTCTTTTGCCTTTCCTTCACCCACTTTGCTGGAGTCTCCCTTGCCCGCTTCTGCCCCGAAAACCCCTGTTTTGGCCGTGGCCCCGGCGCTCGCGTTCCGGCAGTTAATGGGGCAATTTGCAACCGGGGTGGCGGTCGTGTCGCATCGGGCGGAGGGCGGCGCGGTGTCAGCGATGACGATCAATTCGCTGGTATCGGTCTCGCTCGATCCGATGTTGGTGAGCTGGAACCTGAAAAACGCATCGAGCCAGTTTGCCGCCTATGCCGGGGCCGAGCGGTTCGCGATCAGTATTCTGGCGGAAAGTCAGCAGGCGCTCGCCCGCCGTTACGCTGCGCGCGGGGATTCGACGCTGTTGCCGGAGGATTTCGAGGACGGGGCGGGCGGCCTGCCTGTGGTCCGGGATGCGCTCGCTTATGTCGCCTGCCGCCGGTTCGCGGTCCACCCGGCAGGAGATCACACGCTCATTTTGGGCGAGGTGACGGGTATGGCACAAACCGCCCCCGGAGGCCGCCCGCTGGTGTTCTTCGGCGGGCGGTTCGGCGCGCTAGACGCCTAAAACACCACCACAGAACGGATCGACTTGCCTTCGTGCATCAGGTCGAACGCGGTGTTGATGTCCTCCAGCCCCATGACGTGGGTGATCATCGGGTCGATCTCGATCTTGCCAGTCATGTACATGTCGACGATCTTGGGCACATCGGTGCGCCCCTTGGCGCCGCCGAACGCGGTGCCGCGCCAATTGCGCCCCGTGACAAGCTGGAACGGGCGAGTGGCGATTTCCTTGCCCGCTTCAGCCACGCCGATGATGATCGAGGTGCCCCAGCCGCGGTGGCAGGCTTCGAGCGCGGTGCGCATCACTTCGGTATTGCCGGTGGCATCGAAGGTGTAATCCGCGCCGCCATCGGTCATTTCGACGATTTTGGCGACGGTCTCTTCGCGGCTTAGCCCCTTGGAATTGAGGAAGTGGGTCATGCCGAACCGGCGCCCCCATTCTTCACGGTCGGAATTGATATCGACCCCGATGATGATGTTAGCGCCCGCCAACCGCGCGCCCTGCAACACGTTGAGCCCGATCCCGCCGAGACCGAACACCACGACATTGTCGCCGACCTGCACCTTGGCGGTGTTGGTCACTGCGCCCACACCGGTGGTGACCCCGCAGCCGATGTAACAGGCCGACTGGAACGGCGCGTCTTCACGGATTTTGGCAACCGCGATTTCGGGCAGCACGGTGAAGTTCGAAAAGGTCGAACAGCCCATGTAGTGGAAAATAGGCTGGCCTTTGTAGCTGAAGCGCGTGGTGCCATCGGGCATCAGCCCCTTGCCCTGCGTCGCACGGATCGCGGTGCACAGGTTTGTCTTGCCGCTTAGACACGATTTACACTGGCGGCATTCCGGCGTGTAGAGCGGGATCACGTGATCGCCGGGCTTTACGGAGGTCACGCCCGCGCCGACTTCGCGGACGATGCCAGCGCCTTCGTGGCCCAATACGCTGGGGAAGATGCCTTCGCTGTCGAACCCGTCGAGCGTATAGGCGTCGGTGTGGCAGATGCCGGTCGCCATGATCTCGACCAGTACTTCGCCTGCCTTGGGGCCTTCGAGATCAAGCTCGACGATTTCGAGCGGTTGTTTTGCGGCGAAGGCAACGGCGGCACGGGTTTTCATGGGCGGATTCTCCTTGGGCCGAGCCTATTCCCAACTGGACACTGCTTGGCAAGCGTCAGCGTGCGCGCGGAACGGCGGCGTGATCATAAGGGCAATGACGGCAGGTCGAACCGCAGCACTTGCCGCGCGCCAGATGCGCCGCCCGCGTGAACACGGTGTAGCCCGTTTCAGGGTCGCGATAGGTCGCCTCCCCGCGCGCGCAGGCGGCTTCGTGCAGGGCATGCCAGAGAGGCTCAGTCATCGGGGGCAAGCGATAGGGCGAAAGTGTTCCCGATGCCATCCATGAAACAAAATTGCGCTCCTAGGCAGGATACCCGCTTGCGCCGCAAACACTTTTGCGCTCTCTCCCGCCTCTGTCATATTTCGTCGGAGAGCGCCCTTGCGTTTCGTGCTGTTTGTCGCCGCCTTGTTGTTCGCCATTCCCGCTTCGGCTCAGGGGGTGCAGCAGACCAAGGGCAATTTCGAAGACAAGTTTCGCCAGCTTGATGAAGTGCTGCCCGATGCCAATACCTACCGCACCGCAGGCGGCGCGCCGGGGCATGAATACTGGCAGCAAAAGGTCGATTACAAGATCACCGCCGAGCTGGACGAGGCCAAGCGCCGCCTGACGGCGCGCGCGACGATCCGCTACACCAACAATTCGCCCGACGCGCTGCCGTGGCTGTGGATGCAGCTGGACCAGAACATCTTCCGCAACGATTCGATGGCGGAATTGACCGACGCATTCGGCGGTGCGGGACGGCGTGGGCCCAAGGTAACGCTGGGATCGGCGAGCGAGCCGACCAAGCTGTCGATGGAAGAACTCCGCCGCCAGCAGGCGATGGCCGACAACAGCTATGGCTATGATATCAACGCGGTGCGCACGGTGGCGGGCGCAGACCTGCCGCACACCATTGTCGGCACGCTGATGCGGGTCGACCTGCCTGAGCCGCTCGCGCCGGGCGCAACCACCGAATACACCATCGAATGGGCGTTCAACATCGTCGAGGAAGACGCGGTCAACGCGCGTTCGGGCTACGAACATTTCCCCGATGACCCGCGCAAGGGCGGCAATGACATCTTCCTGATGGCGCAGTGGTTTCCGCGCATGGTGGTCTATTCGGACTACGAAGGCTGGCACAACAAGGAGTTCCTTGGCCGCGGCGAGTTCACGCTCGAATTCGGTGATTACGAGGTCGAAATGACCGTGCCGGACGATCACATCGTCGCGTCCACCGGGGTGTTGCAGAACGCCGATCAGGTGCTGACCGCTGCCCAGCGTCAGCGATTGGAAGCGGCCAAGACCGCCGATGCGCCGCTGTTCATCGTCACCCCCGAAGAAGCCGCCGCCAACGAAGCGAGCGGCCCGACTGGCGCAAAGACGTGGAAATTTGCCGCCACGAACGTGCGCGATTTCGCTTGGGGATCGAGCCGCAAGTTCATGTGGGACGCGCAAGGGGTGCAGCAGCCGGGCGCGGAAAACGAAACCGTGCTCGCGATGAGCTTCTGGCCCAAGGAAGGCGGCGATCTGTGGCGCAAATATTCGACCGCAGCCGTGGTCCACACGCTGAAAGTCTATTCGCGCTTCAGCTTCGATTACCCCTATCCCACCGCGCAATCGGTCAATGGGCCGGTCGGCGGGATGGAATATCCGATGATCACCTTCAACGGCCCGCGCACGACCTTGAACAAGGATGGCTCGCGCACCTATTCGCAGGCCGAGAAGATGTTCCTGGTCGGCGTGGTGATCCACGAGATCGGGCACATCTACTTCCCGATGACGGTCAATTCGGACGAGCGGCAGTGGACATGGATGGACGAAGGGCTGAATTCGTTCCTCGATTCGGTTGCCGGCTACGAATGGGATCCGAACATGCCGTGGACCCGCAGTTTGCCACGCGACATGGTCAGCTACATGGTCTCGAACGACCAGCAGCCGATCATGACGCAGTCGGATTCGGTCACCAATCTCGGCTCCAATGCTTATGGCAAACCGTCGGCGGCCTATCACCTGCTGCGTGACACCATCATCGGGCGTGAACGGTTCGATTTCGCACTCAAGGAATATGCCCGCCGCTGGAAGTTCAAGCGGCCGACCCCGGCTGATTTCTTCCGCACGATTGAAGAAGCCTCGGGCACTGATCTCGATTGGTTCTGGCGCGGATGGTTCTACACCACCGATCACGTCGATATCGCGCTGGATTCGATCTACCGGCTCAAGATGGACACCAAGGATCCCGACATCGACCTGCCGCGCCGCCGCAAGGAACGCGCCGACGAGCCCGGTGTGGTCGGCATCGGCCTTAACGAGCAGCAGCGCCTGCCGATCTGGGTGCTTGAAAACCCAGGGGTGACCGACTTCTACGACAAGAACGACGAATTCACGATCGTGCCCAAGGATCGCAAAGGCTATACCGAGTTCCTCGAAGGCCTCGACCGGTGGGAACGTGCCGCCTTTGACCGCGCGGTGAAGGAGGACGCCAATTACTACGTCCTCAACTTCAGCAACAAGGGCGGGCTGGTGATGCCGGTGATCCTTGGCCTGACCTTTGCCGACGGCAAGACCGAGAAAATGCTGATCCCGGCCGAAATCTGGCGCCGCAACGCGCGCGAAGTGGCCAAGCTGCTGGTCTTCCCCAAGGGCAAGGAGCTGGTGCAGGTGGTGCTCGATCCCGATTGGGAAACCGGCGATGCCGATATCGAGAACAACCACTACCCGCGCCGCATCATCCCGAGCCGGGTCGAAGCGTTCAAGGAAGAAGCCAGCAAGGCCCGCGTCAGCCGCGACCTGATGGGCGAAGCCGCCGGGGCCGAAAAGGTGAAAGACCGCAAGTGATGCTGCGCCGCGCGTTTCTGCTGATCGCGCTGCTGGTGCCTCCGCTTTTGGCAGTCCCATTTGCCACTTCGGCTTGGGCGCATCAGCAGAAGGCCGCGATCAGCACGGCCTCGCTCAATCCGCGCACGGATCGGCTGGAACTGGTGCATCAGGTGCCGGTGCACGATGCCGAACACGCTCTCCGGGTGCAGGGGGCAACGGTGCCCGATATCATCGGCAGCGCCGAAAGCCGGGAAGCGTTTGCCCGCTACATCACCCGCCGGTTTCTGCTGGAGATCGACGGGCAGGCGATCACGCCCGATTACGTCGGCAGCGAGATCATCGGTGGCAGTCTGTTCGTCTATCAGGACGCTCCAGCGCCCGCACCGGATGCGAGCGTGCGGGTCAATTCGCAGATCCTCACCGATGTTTGGGCGCGGCAGGAAAACCGGGTCAATATCGGCAGCGGGACTGAGGTCACCACCTTCATCTTCATCGCCGGAGATCCTCCGCAAGCGGCGGTGCTGACCCGCTGATCAGGCGCGCGCTCAGGCTCTTTGGCGCCGTTCAGCCGCCGCAAATCGGCTGCGCAAATCGTCCAGTAACGCCGGGCGGCCATAACGATAACCCTGCACATGGCGGCAGCCGATCGCCCGCAGGTAAGTCTCCTGTTCCTCGGTTTCGACCCCTTCGACCACAACCCGCAGGCCAAGACTGTGGCCCATCTGGACGATCGCCTGAATAATCAGCCGCGACTGATGATCTTCGCCAATCCCGGCGATGAAATCGCGGTCGATCTTGACCTTGTGGATCGGAAATTCGCGCAGGTGCGTCAGCGATGAAAAGCCGGTGCCGAAATCATCAAGGCAGATTGTGAAGCCGCATTGATCGAGCATCGCCAGCGACGTGCGCAGTTGCCCGCCCGCGTCGATCAGCATGGTTTCGGTCACTTCGATGGTGATGTTGGCGGGCCGCAAGCCGCTGTCGTCGATCACGTCGATCAGGTGGCGCACGAAATCGCCTTGGCGCAGGTCTGCTTCGGACAGGTTGAGGCCGATCCGGCAATCCGGCCCGAACAGCGCGAGGATTGCCGGCCCTTCGCGGATCACGCAATCGAGCATCACCCGCGAAACGCGACGCGACAATTCGGGATCAAGCAGGGCCGCAAACACATCGCTCGCCGCTAGCAACCCGCCATCATCATCGCGCAGCCGCAGCAGCGCTTCGACCGACGTGATCCGTCCGGTTTTCAGTTCAACAATCGGTTGATAGGCGGCCAGCGCGCGTCCGGAATTGAGCGCACTTCGCAACCGCATCATCGCTTGCTGGCGTTCGAGCTGGCGCGCTTCCATCTGCGGGTTCCAGCACACTACCGCGCCGCGTCCGTCTTCCTTGCCGCGATACAGTGCCAGATCGGCGCGGCGCATGATTTCCTCGCTGCTGGCCGCAGTGTCGACCCGCGCCACTCCGCAGGTCGCGCCGATCTTGATCATGCTGGTTCCGAACGGAGCAATCTCGCTGAAATCCGCAAGCAGTGCATGCAGGAGCCCGGCGACTTCCTCCTGCGACATGTTGGTGGGGAAAAGCATCGCAAACTCATCCCCGCCCCACCGCGCCAGGAACACGCCCTCGGCGGTCTTAAGCCGGAGCTGCTGCGCGATCGCTTCCAGCACGCGGTCGCCCACCAGATGCCCGAGCGTGTCGTTGACGTCCTTGAACCCATCGAGATCGAGCAGCGCGACCGTGACCGGCTCGCTTTCGACCCGCTGCATTGCAAGCGCGAGCCGCCGGTCAAAGCTGGCGCGGTTGTATAGCCCGGTTAACCGGTCACGTTCTGCCGCACGTTTCAGCGCGACATTGCGCAGATGTTCTTCGGTGCAATCGAGGATGATCCCGGCGACGCTATCGGGTTGCCCATCAATGTCGACCCGTTCGCCCACCATGCGGATCCGGCGGCGCTCTCCATTTTCGCGGGTGATGCTGGTTTCGACCATGAAGGGCATGCCTTCCTCGATCGTGGCGCGCAGTGCGGCGCTGACCATTGCTCGGTCGTCGGGTTGGTACAGCTTGACCGCGTCTTCCACCGCGACGGAGTGGCCCGGCTCCAGCCCGGCAATGACGAAGACCTGATCCGACCAATGCAGCCGGTTGGTGGCAATATCAACGCGCCAGCTGCCGACATTGACCGCGCGCTCGGCCTGACGGAACAGCTGGCTCGATTGGCGCAGCGCGGCGTTCGCGGCGCCCAACTCGCGGGTGCGAACGTGCAGCGCAATGCTCTGTTCGGCAAGCTGCGCGAGGATTGCCAGCGAGGCTACCTGTTCGACCTGAAATGCCGCCGGATCGGGGGAAATCGCGCAAAGGGCGCCGACCACCGTGCCGTCGTCCGAACGGATCGGAACGCCAAGGTAAGACCGGATGTAAGGCGGGCCGGTGACCAGCGCGGTATCGCGCAAGCGTGCATCTTCGCGGGCGTCATCGATCAGCAGCGGCTCTTCACCCAGCGCGGGGATCGCACAGAACGATGCGCTGATCGCCGTTTCGCTGAGTTCGGTGCCGGTGCATCCTAAAAACCACTGGCGTTCATCCTCGACAATCGAGAGCAGCGCGATCGGGCAATCGAGCATCGTGCTCGCGAGCAAAGTGATGCGCGAAAAGGCAAAGCAGGACGAGGCGTGGTTCCAGCATCTCGTTGAGCTCAAGGATAAGCAGGCAAAGGCATGGGCGAAGGCTGCGGCCGACGGCAAGGACGAGCCCGACAAGCCTTGGCCTCACCCGGACGACATTCTCGTGGACGAGGCAATGCACACTGCCCGGGTTCGCGGGCCTTACGACGCCAAAGGCGTTCCTGACTGGGAAGACAGCAGGCGGCTGCGGGATCATTATCTTGCCCGCTATGCGCTTGCTCTGTGCGACGAGCGAAGGGGCGAGGGTCTGGTATCCCTTATCTGGATGATGGTGTTGTACAAAGAGGACCTGCAGCTTCCTTTGCGCTGGCAGGCCACGCCCAAGCTCGATTGGGAAGTGGCCCGCCGCATGTTGATGCCGCTCCGCGGGCTCAGGCAACTTGTGGCTAGAGGTGCCGAGGAGTTTGAGAGGCCTCAGCCTGGTCTGCGCCGATCGCGGGAGGTCTATCAGCAGCAGAACATGATGTTCGGACCGGTGCTCAAGGTGCTTGGCTATCGCTCACTCAAACAATTCGAGCGGGCTTGTGACGACTCTTTGCCGGCAACAGGATAAAGAATGCGGGGGCCCGGATGATTGCTGCTTCTGCATTGTCGGCGACTATCCAGCCGCTGATTGCCAGAACGTCATCCGGGCCCTCGGTTGCCGGCAGGTGGGCGAGCTCCCGTGCATTTCAGAAAACGACGCTGAAATGATGGAAAAATGCAATCCAGTCTCGATTACAGTATTGACGGGCGGGATATTTCGATCATCATACACAAACAAAGTTGCAATAGAGGTCGCTCTCCATGCTTCGGAAATACGTCTGCGCAAGCGCTCTGCTTGTGATGACCTCCTATGTCCGCATCAAGAGCTTTGGGGAGATCTAACATCATCGGCAAAGATGTAGGAAATTAGCGCTTTCGCTAACCGCTTGCATCTGAGCTCATGTCAAATCTAGCGTCCAGATTGCCGATTTGTGTCTGGACTGTAGTAGTATTCGTTCTCAGCCTGGAGCGTGCAATGAAAAAACCCGTTTTTGTCGCCTCATTGCTTGCTCTCAGCTTGAGCGTGCCTGCTCAGGCCGGCGAAACCGTTACCTACCGGTATGATGCCAGGGGCCGGCTCGTGAAGGTTGAGAGGACCGGTACGGTCAATAACGGCGCCACCACCAATTACGAGATCGACAAGGCGCATAATCGCAAGCGCGTCGTGACCACTGGCGCTCCATCGCCATAAGTCTCGTGGAGCTGGGCGCGCCTGTTTCCCGGCGGCCGCGCACATAAAAACCATACTAGTTTTCAATTCCGGTCGGAGTAGTCTCTATGGCTGCCAATAGTCGTGCGCGTTCCAGAACTATCCTCGCTCTCTGCGGAAAGCTGTGTCTGACCACAGTCCTGTGTTCCGGACTTGTCGCGCCGGCCTATGCGCAGGTGGCCACCACCACGCCTGATCCCTATGTAAATGTCGATGAGAACGGGGTCGACCTTGTGACCGGCAAGTTCTCGTTCAATATCGTCGAGGGCAGCACGGGCGAAAGTCAGGGCGCAATCGCTCTGGCGCGGGACTATGGTCAGTCCGGGATCAATGGAATCCGCGACAACTGGTCGGGGACCCTGACTTTCACCGGGGCTGGCACTTCTCAGGTCGCGACGATCAGCCTTGGCAGCGTCTCCGAGCGGTTCACAATCTCGGGTACGACCTGGGTGTCGACAAAAGCCAATGGCGGGACTCTGGCGGGCGATGGTCAGGGTGGCTGGATTTACCGCTCGGCATCCGGCGTGCGAATAACCTATCGCAGGCCAGAAGACATCATAGGCGGCCTATGGGATCCCAGCACGCAGATGGGCGGTCCCGGCTGCGGCGGCGATACCAATTGCGGCCTTCCGACTGAGATGGCGATGCCGAGCGGGGTCATCTACAAATACAAGTGGGGAGGCACGGCAGAGTGCTGGCTTGATGGACAGCCTTACATTCCCGGAGGCGGCCTTGGAGGCGGTGAAGGGGGGCAACCGACATGTTTTGCGGCCTATCGTCTGGAGTCCATTACCAGCAACAGCAGCTATGCCATGGAGTTCGTGTTCGAGTCGAATGCTAGCAGCTTCAATGGCGGTCCGCCGCCGAGCGGTTACTACAATCGCCAGAGTGTGCGTTTCATCGATACCTCGCTGCCTGGGTGCACCTCCAGCAATTGCACGACTGTCACCTATGCTCGGCCAAGCAGCAATGTGCTCGAAATCAACAATAGCGAGACCGGCAGCTGGCGCATAACGCAAACCGGCAACAACCTCTCGATCCGCAAGCCGGGGCGCGCCAGCGATACGCTGGTCATCAATCGGGATGCCTCGCTACGCGTGACCTCGCTTACCAATGAAGGTGAGACCAAGTCCTACACCTGGACCACCAGCGGGGTGAACACGGTCGTCACCATGACTGATCCTTCAGGCGGAGACGGTCAGGTGATTTCCAATCCGGCGGTCGGACGTCCTTCGACCGTCACGAACGCTGCGAACAATAGCGTCGTCAACACCTATGACGCCAATAATCGTCTGATCCGGACCACCTATCCGGAAGGCAATTATGTCCAGTACACCCGTGATGCACGGGGTAACGTCACGGAAACCAGAGCGGTTGGCAAGCCGAGTGGCGGCGCCACTGACATCACCTCCAGCGCCGGATTCAGCGCAAGCTGCACCAACGCGCTTACGTGCAATCAGCCGGACTTCGTCATCGATGCCCGCGGGAACCGCACCGACTTTACCTACAACAGCGTTCACGGCGGGGTGACCCGCGTCCAGGCGCCGGCTGCTGTGACTGGCCAGGCGCGCCCGACGATCGATTATGGGTACAGCCAGCTCTACGCCAAGGTGGTCAATGCTAGCGGCGCGCTGGTTAATCAGGACACCCCGCAATGGCGGGTGACCTCGGTTAAGACCTGCAGCTCGGCCGCGACCTGCGCTGGCACTGCGAACGAGACCCACACAACCATTGCGTATGACACGCCCAATCTGCTGCCGAGCAGCGTGACCGTTGCAGCCGGCAATGGCTCGCTTAGCGCCACGACGCTCTTCACCTACGACGCGCGCGATAACTTGATCGCACAGGACGGCCCGCTCCCGGGATCAGGCGATACCGTCCATCACTTCTACGATGCACGCGACCGGCGGCGCGGCTCGATCGGGCCCGATCCTGATGGTGCTGGCGCGCAGCTGCGCTCGGCCGTGCGTTATACCTTTGATGAAGAGAGCCGTGTTCTGACCACGGAGGTCGGCACTGCGACCGGCAACGATGAAGCAGCGCTCAATGCCATGATCGTGTTGCAACGGGTCGAGAACGCTTATGACAGCCGCGGCAACCGCATCACGCAGCGCCTCGTGGCAGGCGGGGTCGTCCAGCAACTGACCCAGTTCACTTACGACACGCAGAACCGTCTCGATTGCACCGCAGTCCGTATGAACCCGGCGGTATTCGGCTCGCTGCCGTCGTCCGCCTGCACGCTCAGCACCGAAGGAACTGCAGGCCCAGACCGGATCACCCGCGCAACCTATGATGCGCTCGACCGCGTGACCATGGTCGAGAGCGGGGTCGGCACCGCGGCAGCCGGGGTCGAATGGTCTGCCACGTTCACCCCCAACGGACAGTCCGCGACGCTGACCGACGGTGAGAACAATCGCACCGGCTATATCTATGACGGGCATGACCGCCTGATCCGCACCAGCTATCCGCACCCGGTCACTAAGAACCTCGCCAATGCGACCGATTATGAGCAGTTGACCTATGATGCAGGCAGCAATGTCACAGGCCGTCGCTTGCGAGATGGCACCACGATCACCTATGCCTATGACAACCTCAACCAGCTGACCAGCAAAACGCTGCCGAATGGCGAGCCAGGGGCAACCTATGCCTATGATCTGATCAGCCGCCCGACCTCGGCGGTGCAAGCCGGGCGGACCCTGACGTTTGCTTACGACGCTTTGTCGCGCAACACGTCGCAGGCAGGCCCGCAGGGGACGGTCAGCTATCAGTACGATGCCGCCGGTCGCCGCACGCGGATGACCTGGCCTGACGGGTTCTATGTCACCTACGAGTACCACACCGATGGCTCGATTTCCGCGATCAAGGAGAATGGCGGCACGGCGCTGGCGACCTATGCCTATGATCCTCAAGGGCGCACCACCTCGGTCGGCTATGCCAATGGCACCAGTCAGTCCTTTGCGTTCGATCCGCTCAGCCGTTTGGCGAGCCTTGGGATCGACATCACAGGCACCTCGGCCGATACGTCGCGGACCTTTAGCTATAACCCGGCGGGCCAGATCGCGCAGGTGACCGGCTCCAACGACAGCTATGCCTTTGGCGGCCTCGTGAATGTCGATCGGGCCTACACTGCCAACGGGCTCAATCAGCTGACCAGTGCAGGCGCAACGGCGCTAGCCTATGATGCACGCGGGAATCTCACCACCTCGGGGTCGGATGGCTACACCTACACCCCCGAGAACCTGATGGCGGCGCGCACCGGGCAGGTGAGCTTTGCCTATGACCCGCTGGGGCGGCTGTATCAAACCGATGCGGCGGTCTCGGGCGGGGCGATCACGCGCTTTGCCTATGACGGGGTGGACATGATCGCGGAGTACAACTCGGCCAACGCGCTCCAGCGCCGCTATGTGCACGGGCCCGGCACCGACAATCCGATCGTGTGGTATGAGGGCGCAGGCACCGCCGACAAGCGCTTCCTCCATGCCGATGAGCGCGGGAGTATCGTCGCGGTCTCGAATGCGAGCGGCGGATTGCTGGCAATCAACACCTATGACGAATACGGCATCCCGCGCGTGACCAATGTTGGGCGGTTTCAGTATACCGGGCAGACCTGGCTTCCCGAGGCGGGTCTATTCTACTATAAGGCCCGCATGTACTCGCCCACCCTCGGAAGGTTCATGCAGACCGATCCGATCGGTTATGCCGACGGGATGAACTGGTATGCCTATGTGGGCAATGATCCCGTGAATTTTGTGGATCCGCTTGGGCTCGAGGGAGAGCAATCTGATGAAGGGCCTCCTATCATCGTTCATGGATGTCGACCCGGTACAATTGAGGTTCGGCTGGCAGGTTCTTTTGCGGGTTGCATAACCGACGATGGGTTAGCTGGCGGCTTGATTTCTACTTATCAATTGCCCGATGGGCTAATTTTGCCCACACCGGACAATATATTCGATACAATTGTAGAAGGAATCCCCCGAGCATTTTGCGAGGCAGCCCAACAAGTTGTATCTGCAACTGATGAAGCCCGAGATTTTTTGCCCCCCATAGGTGTAGGTTTTGGAGGTAGCGCAACTTTAGGTGCTATCGGTTTTCAAGGAAACGCCGGGATTACTCTCGATCCCTCGAACGGTGCGGTGAGTGTATTCAACACAGTTGGTGGTGGGTTGGCAGCCGGCGTACGTTTCGAAGGCGGACCACAACTCATCGTTAACCCACCATCAGGAAATTCTAGTACGGTATCGGAGGAAGCATCTGTTGCCGGCGGCCCTTTATCAGGCAGCATAGATAATCGTGGAAACCTATCTGCCACTTTGTCTCCCGCAGTGGGATTTAGATTTTCACCCCCAAATCTCTTTTACATCAACCAAAGCAGCACTGAACTATTTAGGCTAGGAATTGATTGTGATGAGTAAATTATGGCGTATACGCTTCCTGCTTCCGTACGTTATTTTATTAAACTTATACATTTCAGCAACTATGCATGGTAAATATGTGGGAAGTAATGCTGCAATTATTTGGTGGGCATCCGGATTTTTTGGCTCAATTTTTATTGTTTTAGCCATGCTTTCCATTAAATGTTCTCAATGCTCAAGAAATATTTACGCTGACTGGTTTTTATTTCGTTTGAAATTTAGTCCTTTGCAGGCTTTAGGCATGTTTTTTTTGGGCAAATGCCGTAATTGTGGCAAACTTAATCTAAATTGAAAATTCGAAGATTTTTTGAACTTCGCGTAAGAATGTTACGTCGATAATAATGGGTTATTGCGCTTCCGGTCATGAAATTGTAATCGAATTATCTGAATATCGCATGCAGATTGTCTGCGTTTTCCTGAAAAGCGAAATGGCGGCACGGCGCTGGCGACCTATGCCTATGATCCGCTGGGGCGGCTTTATCAAACCGATGCCATGGCCTCGGCTTTGCCTAAAGCGCGGAATGATGCTCAGTTCTCGCCCAACGAAGCACCTGCATAGGGATCGAAATCGGCAGGCGGTAGGTCGGGCCGCGGACTCTCGTTCTGCACGGCAATGGTGGGCGGTAGTGCTGAGGTCTCAATGACCCCGCTCCCATCTCGAACAAACCCCGCCGCAATCACCGGCGCACCTAGCAGCACAAAGCACCCGACCACAATCCGCGCGCCCTCGCGCAGCGGCGTCCGCCCAGTCAGTATCAGCGCTCCCATAAGCGCCACCGCAATGACGCAGACACCGAGAGCGATCTCGCCCAGCAACACACCCTCGATCCAGCCCGCGGAGTCGACCATCGGCGCGCCGCCGCCAGCTTCAAACAGGCTCTGCTGCACCGTCAACGCCACCGCCCGCTACTCCGCCACCAGCACGCGGCTAACCCGCCGCCTGCCGGCGCGACGCTCAAGCTGCACGAACACATCGACGCTCTCGCGCACATAGTGCCGCACATCATCGCGGCTGAGCTTCGATCCGGCTTGCAGCACCAGCAGCGCCAACTGCTCGATCGCGCGCTGCGGCGTGTCGGCGTGGATGGTGGTCATGGATCCTGGATGCCCGGTGTTGACCGCACGCAGAAAGGTGAATGCCTCGACCCCGCGCAGCTCGCCGAGGATGATCCGGTCCGGCCGCATGCGCAGCGCGGCGATCAGCAGGTCCTCGGCACTGATCCGCGCCTCGCTCAGCTCCCCGCGTGCGGCGATCAGCCCCACCGCATTGGGATGGCGCAGATGGAGTTCGGCGGTGTCCTCGATCAGGATCAGCCGCTCCTCCTCCGGAATCTCGGCAAGCAGTGCATTGAGAAAGGTGGTCTTGCCGGTCGAGGTGCCCCCCGCCACCAGAATATTGCGCCGCGCCCGCACTGCCTCACGCAGATGCCGCGCCACCTCGCGCCCGATCAGCGCGCGGAACCGGCGCTCGTCGGCGAACTCGCTGTGGCCGACCTCAACATCGGCGAAGGCGTCCGCCTCTTCCCAGTCGGCCAGCGACAAATCAGCCGAGACATGCCGCCGGATCGCGAACGAATAGCCCTCGCGTGTGGCGGGCGGCGCGGCGACCTGTACCCGCGAGCCGTCAGGCAGGGTTGCCGCCAGCAGCGGCTGCGCGCGGCTGATCCCCTGCGAGGAGAACGCCGCAATCTGCCGTGCAAGCCGCTGGAGCAGTGCAGAATCTAGCGCGGGCACCTCGACCCGCTCAATCCCGCCACCAAGCGTCTCAAGCCAGACCTCGCCGGGGCGGTTGATCCAGATGTCGGTGATGCCGGGTCGCTCAAGGAAAGGAGCCAGCGGCGCAAGGAAGCTGTCAAGATAGTAGCCGGCATCGGGGGTTGTCACGCCAACACCTCAACGGTCCACGGTCGAGAAGTCGAGATCGCGCGCGACGAACACCGAGACGCTGGTGCCGTGTTTAACCTTTAGTGTGGGCTGGATCTGATCTGGTTCGGTCACCCGCACATTCTGGGTGCTGCCAGGCAGCGCAACGATCACGCCGTTGCTCGCCTGGTTGACCGCAACCCCTACGCCAATGTCGAGCACTGTCTGCAGCAGCGCGCCGCCAAAGCGCTGCAGGAACTTGGTATCGACCTTGCCTCGGATCCCCGCCCGACCAAGCGGATCGGAGGAGGGTGAGTCGAGCGCAATGGTCACCCCGTCCGGACGGATCAGCCGGGTCCAGCGCACCAGTGCGCGATTCTGTCCGGGCTGGAGGCTGGCTTCGTACTCGCCATAGAGGCGGCTGCCACGCGGGATCAGCACGCGGCTGCCATCGAACCCTGATACATCGCGCTGCACCAGCGCCCGCACGCCGCCCGCGCGTGTAGAATCGAGCGCGGTCTCGAGCACAGCCGGGATAACGGTCCCCTGAGGAATGGTCAGCGCAGGATTGAGGAACCGCTCAGCCGTAACCCGCGCGCTGCCCTCCTCGCCGCGGGCTGCTGGAAGCGGGGCAGCGGGCGGCGCGGTGCGATTGTCGAACACCACGCGCGGACCCTGTGGCTGTAGCTGCACCGGCGGGAGAAGCTCAGGCGCGGGATACTGGACCGGACGGAACGGTGCCGGCGCCTGCGGGCGGAACGCTTGCTCGGGTGGAAGCGGTTGATTGCCAGCAAGTCGGTCGCGGCCAAGCTGATCGCCGGGCAGCAGATTGGCGCGCGGATCGGTTGCAAACCGATCCGGAATGTCGAGCGGTTCAGGCGATGCGATCCGCGCCAGAGCCCCATCGCCGGGCTGGAGTACCGATGGTGCTTCGGCAGCATCACGCGAGGCGCTAAGCGCGCTGAACAGCACGCCGCCGCCCGCAGCCAGCACCACGAGGAACACCCACAGGCCCATGTTGCCGCCACCCCCGGTCGGAATGATCGGGCGTACATCGGCAGGCTGATAGTCGCTGCCACTCTCGGGTGATGTGTTTGCCGCGGAGCTCATCCCTCACCGCCATTCTGCGGAGCAGCGCGCGCATTGCGCCGGGCGGTGGCCTTGGACTTGTCGATCCGGAACACCAGTTCCTCATGCACCCGGTCGATCACGAACAGCCCGTCACGCATATAGCCGTCGACCACTTCCTCATCGCCGGTCGGCCCAATGGCGAAGACCGCAGGCAAGGCTTGACCCGGCGCATACTCAATGACGGTCTTGGCCCCGTTGTCGCGGATCGCGGCCGGGCGGACTGACGGGTCGCCGCGCAGGCGGTAGCTCCAGTCGAGCCCGGTAAGATCGAGCGGGCTTTGACCAGACTGTGTCTGCGCAAAGGCAGAACTGCCACCAAACTGCAGCCGGACAAGATAGGCAGCCTGAAGACTGATCCCGGTTTCGAGCAGGAAACTGTAGGCGCGCCGGTCGGTCTGGACAGAGAGATTTGCTGGCTCGGCGCCGGCGAAGGGGGTGATCTGGAAACTGTCGGCCTCTGCCGAAACTGCCACCTCCCATGCCGGACTGCCGCCTAGGGTCGCGCGCTGGATGGTCTCACCGGGCTCGAGCATCACGGTGAGTGCGGTTTGGGGCAGCGCAGTCAGCACCAGCGGCTCGCCCGGACGCCAGTCGGCAGTCTGGATGCGCGGGGTCTCAGGTCCAGGCATCGGAAATATCTGCGCGGCTAGCGGAGCCGCACAAGCGAGAGTCAGCGCGGCGGCCGTCATCACAGACTTCATGGCGTCGCCCCCGCAACATCGTCCCGGTCAACGCCGTTGACAATGCCTTCTTCGGGGATGGTCTCGGCATCGCGGCGATAGCCGGTGACCTGGAAGCCGAGCGAATTGATGTAGCGGTCCTCTGCGCTCATCTCGGCAGCGCTGAAACTGAAGCTGACAACCGCTGCCCAGTGGCTGGGCGGCTGCGGCGAGGCACCGGGGTCGATGCGGGTGGTCATGAACCGCACCAGCGCGCGGCCTTCGCCGAGGGTGGAGACGCTTTTCACCTGCGTGCGGATCGAGGCATTCTGCGGTAGCACCGCCAGCGGACTTCCCGGTGTCGCGGCATTCATGGCTCGCTGATAGGCCTCGCGCACGGTACGGTCTGACCACAGCGACACTTTGCGATAATCATCCTGCAGGGTCGACGGTGCAAAGCTCTCGCGTGCGATCACATACTGGACCAGGAAGGAGCGGGTGAGCGCACTATCTGGCGCCACCACCTGCGCATCGAGCGGGGCGAGCGCCTCGACATTGCCGGTCTGGCGGTCGACCAGCAGCGTGTAGGGCTCGACCGTCTTGAGCGGCACCAGGAACACCAGCGCCACCGCTTCGAGCAGAGCGACCAGCGCCGCGATGATTGCTACGATCCAGGCGCGGCGGCTCGAACGCTCGAGGTCGTCGGTCACGCTGGTGGCCCAGCTGGCCGCGACCGGCATATCGGTGATGTCCTCGCTGAAATCCTGCTCAGGTCTTGCGTTCATCAACTGCGATCCCTTGCCTGCCCAGCGCGCGAGCTGCGCAGGGACGTGCGGCGATACGAGCTGCCAAGCCGCGGCGCTCCGCCATCGATTGCTGGACCAGTATTTGCAGGGCCGAGCGGGCCGTCGCTCATGCCGGTCCGCGCGGTGCGCATCGACCGCTCATTGGCGATGGTCTGCTCACGCCGCACCACATTCTCGACCGCACTTCCGATCTGTTCGGCGCGCAGGATCGTGACCTCACCCGGACCCGTGCGGGCATTGCCAACCACTTGCGGGACCAGCTTACCGTCAGGCATCCGCGAGAAGTCCGGCAGGGTCAGCCACCCGCGGGTGAACACCACGCGGGCCAAGAGCCAGATCATCATCAGCTGGACAATGGCAAAGGCGAGCATGATCGCGAACAGCTCGGTCGGTGCCGCTGGAATGGCATAGCCGAGCGAGCGCACCTTTAATGCATCGGCAAGCCAAGGCTCGATGATGGCAAGCTCGACCGACAACACGAGCGCGGCACCCACCGAGCCGGTCATGGTCAGCACCAGCCCCTTGATCCAGCCCGCCACCAGCCCGCGCGTCCATGGGAAGAAATATAGCCCCGCCACCAGCGGCGCCAGCGCGAGCAGCAGTCCTGCCGCGATCCGCAGCAAGGCCAGCGTGCCGATAGTTCCGGCAAGGAACAAAAGCCGCGCCGAGCCAAATGCAGTGTCATCGGCAAGCGCTGCGCCCTCGAAGGTTCCGCCGGGCGCATCCTGGTCGATCAGCGCGCCGAGATTGCGGCCAGCGCCGACCTCGGTCAGCCGCACGATGGCGTTGTCGGCGCGCTGGAGGCGCTGCGCCAGCCCCTCGCCGGGTCGCTCGTTCCCGCTCGCCGTCCCGATCGTGGTGGCAATCTCGGCCGGTCCCTTGAGGGTCACATCATAGATCACCGTCCGAAACGCAGGCCAGGAGAATGCCAGCGTCAGCACAATCCCGATTTTCAGCACATCGAACACGAGATCGCGTGCACCCGGCGCTGGCCCGAACAGCAGCCGGATCCCGAACAGCGCGATGAACAGCGTGAGCAGGCTGGTCATCAGCACCGACGCCGTTGAGCCGGGCTGGCCCAGCGCCAGATAGCCATAGGAGCCGATCACCTGCGCCTGGCAATCGATATGCGCCAGCGTGCGCAGCAAGAAGCTCTCGCCGGTGATGATGGAAGGACACGCCATCAGGCAGCTTTCTCGAGCAGCAGGTGGAGCCAGTTGGCAGGATCCGGCCCGGTGCGGGTGACCAGCTCGTCAAACATCCGCACGGTCGCCTCGCGGCCCGACAGGATCGTGAGGATATCGCGCTCGCCTGAAAGATCGAGCCGCGCGACCACGCTCTCGCGCCCATGGCGGATCAGGAAGCAGTGCGAGGTGTCGGGCAGCGTGCGCACCAGATCGAACTCGTGGCGACTGAGCCCAAACCCGTTGATATAATCCTCGGCGCGGGCCTTGGGATTGATCATGAAGATCTGGGTCGCCGCCTGCTCGATGATCGCGCTGGCGATTTTGCTCTCGAGGGCATCCGACGCGCTCTGCGTCGCAAACCCGACCACGCCGTTGCGCTTGCGGATGGTCTTTTCCCAGTCCTTGATCCGCCGCACGAAGATATCGTCATCGAGCGCCTTCCAGCCCTCGTCGATGACGATGATCGCAGGGCTGCCGTCGAGGCGCTGCTCGACGCGGTGGAAGAAGTAGAACATTGCAGGCGTGCGGCAGGTGGGATCATCGAGGATCGCGGTCATGTCGAGCCGGTCGCAGTGGCAGTCAGGACAATCGGCCTGCCTGACGGAACGTCACTGGAATACGATTACGAGGACATTCCCCCGCCAGATCCGGTGTTGGCATATGGAGGACCGCAATGGAGCCGGGGCGGCTGGAACGGTGGTTTCACGCCAGCAGGCACCGTGAGCTACAGCTCATTTAACTACTATTTCCCAAAGGTGCAAAGGCTTGCAGGAGTTGAGCGCCGCTCGGGCAACGACGATGTGCTGGAGTCGGTCCGCTATCTCTACGAAGACAAGATCTACGGCAGAAATGTAACCGGCATCGTCGATCACCGCGGGGAACTGGTTGGCACATTTGCCTATGATAGCGCAGGCCGCGTCACCAAAAGTGAACTGGCTGGCGGCGCCGAGGTCAATACATTCGCTTATGGCATGAGCGGCACGGCCCGGGTCAGGTCTGTTACCAACGAGCTCGGAAAGCAGCATGACTTCACGTTCGGCGAATTGTCCGCTGCCCGGCGTGACTACCAGCTGACATCAGTCACGGGAGCGGCCACTAACTCAACGCCGGCGACCACGACGACCCTTGGCTATTCAGGCGGCACCTTCCTGGCGAGCTCCACCGATGCAGAAGGCCGGGCGGTCACAACCGCACGCGACTCGCGCGGTCGTCCGACGACAATCGTCGAAGCCAGCGGAACACCTGATCAGCGCACCACCACAATTGCATGGCACCCGGTCTTCAATTTGCCGGAAACGATCACCACCGAACGGCTCACTGAAACCCGAAGCTACCACGCTCAGGGACGCCTGATCTCGCTGACGATGACCGATACGACCAGCCATACAGTCCCCTATGTGACAAATGGACAATCGCGGACCTACACGTATAGCTGGGATACTAACGGCAGGTTGCTGTCGCAGAATGGCCCCCTCGCCCCAGCGGGTGCGCAGGACGATCTGGCGACTTTCACCTACGATGCTGCCGGCAACATGCTGACGATGACCAACGCGCTGGGTCAGGTCACGTCCTACGCTGGTCATGACGCCAATGGTCGTCCGGCTTCGATGACTGACCCAAATGGTGTCGTGACTGCCTTTGCCTATGATCCGCTAGGCAGGATTTTGAGTATCACGGTCAAGCATCCGACCAATCCCACGCTCGATGCAATCACAGCAATGGTCTATGATCCAGTGGGTAATGTCACCGAATTGGCGTTGCCAGGCACCGCGCCGCTGATCATGGAATATGATGCGGTGAACCGCTTGACGGTGATGCGCTCTGCCAGTGGCGAGCTGTTTGAATTTGCCTATGATGCCATGGGCAATGTGACGCGGGAGACGGTAAAGCGCACCGACGGCTCGATGTCGCGCTTCGTTCGGCGCGAGTTTGATGAGTTGGGGCGGCTGCTCACAGAACGGCTCGGGCTGCGCTCACCCGCGCGGCTTGGCTATGACAAGGTTAGCAACCTGACGGGGCTCGCCGACCCCAATGGGTTCACGACGGCTTCCGCCTTCGATGCGCTCGACCGCGTTGTTTCCACGCTTGCGCCCGATGGAGGCTCGCAGGCGATGACCTATGACCAGCAGGACAACGAACAGACTTTCACCGATCCGATCGCCGTGACGACGCAGTTCACTTATAACGGCTTTGGCGAGGTGATCCGCGAAGTCTCGCCGGACCGCGGCACGAATACTTACGAATATGACCCTGCCGGACGGATGACCAAATCGACCGATGGGCGCGGGCAGGTTGTCAACTACACCCACGACATCCTCGGACGTGTGACCCTGATGGAGCCGGTCGGTCGCCCGGCGTCGGACGTCATTGAATACCACTGGGACGCCGGTGGTCTCGCCGGATCTTATGGTATCGGGCGGCTCGCCAGGGTGGTCGATGGTTCGGGCACAACTTTGTTCCAGTACGACCATCGCGGCAATCAGACGGTCAAGCAGCAGGTAATCGGCACCAGCGCCGCAGCGCAGCTTGCCTATAGCTACGATCTCGCCGATCGGATCACCCAGATCACATATCCCTCGGGCCGTCAGGTTCGCTATGGCTACGACATGCTCGGCCGTGTCAATCTGGTCGAGACCCGCGCCAATGCCGCCACGCCAACGTGGCAGGTGGTCGCCAGCGGACACCAGTACGAGCCATTCGGGCCGGTCAAGGCGATGGCAATGGGCAACGGCCTCGCGGTGTCGAACGACTGGGGCACCGATGGTTTTCTGGCAGAGCGCCGCCTTGTCGCGATGAGCAGCGGCACGGCCCTATCCCACCTTGCCTATGGCCGTGATGAGGTTGGGCGTATTGGTGCCATTGCCGATCAGCTGACCCCGGCTAACTCGGTGCTCTATGGCTACGATCCGGTCGGACGGCTGACCATGGCGGTGTCGAGCAGCGTCAGCGTCGGGTCGGAGAGCTATGCCTACAACCCCGGTACCAATCAGCTTGCCTCTGTCACCGATGCCAGCGGTACGCGCATGGTCAGCTATGACGGGCGCGGCAATGCGGTGGCGGAGACGCGTCCGGGCGGGGTGGCGGTGGCGGCGAGCTATGATGGGCACGCGCGGCTCGAAAGCTACGACCGCAGCAATATCGGCGCGCAGACCTACAGCTACAACGGCCTTGGTGACCGGGTGCGGGTCGATAAGCCGACCGGCACGCGGCACTTTGTCTATGACAGTCAGGGCCGGGTGGTCGCCGAATATGGTGCTTCCTCCGCCGAGGTGAAGGCCGAGTTCATCTGGGCCCTGCCGCCGGAAGCGAACGACAATTCACCCTTCGGCGGCGATGACGGGATCGTCGGCTATGCGCCGCTGGCACTGGTGGCAGAGAATGGGGCAAACCAGTTGGAGCTTTATTGGGTTCACGGCAACCACCTCGGCGTTCCAATCGTCACCACCAATGCGCTGGGTCAGGTGGTCGATCCGGGCAGCGACTTCCTGCGCCCCGGCTTCCCCGGCCAGAGCCAAGTGCTGAGCGACCTCTACTACAACCGCGCGCGGGACTACGATCCGGTGCTGGGGCGGTATATTCAGGCCGACCCGATTGGCTTGTTGGGTGGAGCAGCCCCGTATCTATATGCCAATGGCGACCCGGTGAATTTGATCGATCCAACAGGCGAAATTGTCATTCTCGCGCCATTAGTCGGAGCGGCTGGTGGGGCAGGGACCGAAATTGCAATCCAAGGCATAAAGCTTTGGCTGCGAGGATGTGATGTGCTCGATTATAGGAACTATAACTGGTCCGATGTAGCGGTTAGCGCTGCGTTTGGGGCAGTTGTTCCGGGCCCGCTCTCTGCATTGTCGAACACATACAAACGATATAAGAAATTGGACGGCGCACCTAGAGGCCTAAATCGATACCCGTATTCAAATGCGGACACTGCGACTCGCCGAGATGTGATCAATCAGATAGCTCGCGGGGCCGCAGCGGCGGGCGTCAAAAATATTGTCGATGGAATTATCAATGATTAAAAGAAAAAAAATTATCGTTGATTTATTTGGCTACGCTTCGTTAGGTTTAACGTTTGTAATATTTAGATATTTTGAAAAATTTATGGGGTCTTGGGTTTCTTTACTTGCTATATCCCCAATTCTTATAGTCATCGCAATCGCCTGGAAAAAACATAGATTACCTTGAAAATCTCGAAACGATTCAAAGTATTAAATTGTTTGGTTGGAGCCAATTGGGAGCAATGCGATGCGTATATCTTCGGCCTTACTCGCGGTTAGCGGATCGTTCCTCGCCACTTCCGCCTCCGCGCAGGTCCCGCAATGCGCAGTGCCCAACACGCTAGTGAACGGTCAGGTCGCCGATGCTACCGACGTGATGGAGAACTTCAACGCCGTCGCCAATTGCGTCGATGATGCCCGGACCGAAGCGAGGGCCGAATCCGTCACCCACGAGGGCACGCCCGCCACCGGCGAGATTGCGGTCTTCACCAGCCCCACCGGCATCACCGGCGGTGATCTGACGGGCGATGTCACCACCTCCGGCAGCACCGCAACGCAACTCGCGCTTTCGGGCGTTGCACCGGGTACCTATTACAACTCAACCATCACCGTGGATGCCAAAGGGCGGGTGACATCCGCTGAAAGCGGGCCGCTAGGCGGCGGTGGCGGCAGCGGGGAATGGACCACGCTGCTGTATCAGCCGACCTACACATTGCCCGCCGGAAGCTTCACGATCATCGATCTGACCGCTGCAAATGAGGTTACAGTGATCGCGAGGCAGATCGGCAAGGATATTTCGGGCTCGCTATCCATGCAGTTCAGTGTGGATGGCGGCGTTACGTACGTCACAAGCCCAGTCTATATCGTCGATATCTCGACGTGGGGGCAGGTGGGTCAGAATGCCAATGGCATCGTTTCGCTCAGCGCGTCGAACCAGTTGCGGACCCACTATATGCACATGCCCAATCTGAAGTCCCCAACGCCAAGAGTGTTCTTTGGAAGCCGCGCTGGGGTGTTTGACCATACCGGACAGATTACGCATACGCGACTGGCACGGCACCGGTCACACCGTCACCGTGCTAGACGACGGCTTCGAGTATGATGGCCGCACATGGCGTTCGCTCACCGCGATCGCCAAGGCGATTACCGGCACCCACCGCAACGGCCCGCGCTTCTTCGGCCTGTCTGGAGACTCCGCATGAAGCCGCTGCGCTGCGCGGTCTACACCCGCAAGTCGACCGAGGATGGTCTTGAGCAGGAGTTCAACAGCCTCGATGCCCAGCGCGAGGCTTGCGAGGCATATGTCCTGAGTCAGCGGCATGAAGGCTGGTCACTGGTCCCGAACCATTATGATGATGGTGGGTTCTCCGGCGGCACCATGCAGCGCCCCGGTCTGGTTGCACTGCTGGCCGATATCGATGCAGGGCTGGTGGATGTCATCGTGGTCTACAAGGTTGATCGGCTCACTCGCAGCCTCGCCGATTTTGCCAAGATCGTCGAGCGGCTGGATGCAAAGCAGGCCAGCTTCGTCAGCGTAACGCAGGCGTTCAACACGACCACCAGCATGGGGCGCCTGACCCTGAATGTCCTGCTCAGCTTCGCCCAGTTCGAGCGCGAGGTCACCGGCGAACGGATCCGCGACAAGATCGCTGCCTCCAAGAAGAAGGGCCTCTGGATGGGCGGTCCGGTCCCGCTTGGCTATCAGGTTATTGAACGTAAACTGGTGCCGGTGCCGGAGGAAGCAGAGCGGGTGCGCACCATCATGCGCCGCTACATCGCCTCAACTTCTGCGAACCAGCTCATCGTGCAGCTCGAGGCCGAGGGGATCAGGACGAAGGTCCAGCAACGCGCCAGCGGACCCCATAAGGGCGGCATCCCATTCAAACGTGGTAGCCTGTTCCACCTGCTCGCCAATCCGATCTATCGCGGCAAGATCGTCCACAAGGACAAAGTCTACGACGGCGAGCACGAGGCGATCGTCGACGAGGAACTCTGGAAAGCGGTACAGGCGCGGTTGCAAGAGAAGGCGCCCCCGCGGAAACGCAAAAGCAACGAACCGCAGGAGGCAATGTTACGCGGGCTGCTGACCGATCCCGAGGGCAGACCGATGGTGCCGACCTACACCAAGAAGGGAACGCGCCGGTATGCCTATTACGAGACCCGCAAGGACATTGCGGCGAAGGAAGGGGCAGCGCCCGCAACCCGCATTGCCCAATCGAGCATCGAACGGCATACCGTTACCCACCTGACGACCCTGCTGGAAGATGAGCATACGTTGCGCCGACTGGCCAATCTGGACGAGGCGCGACAGCTTACTGCGCTGTTCGATGCGGCAAAGTTGCGCAGGTTAGAACTCGAGCATCCCGCGATCCGCGACGATACGGTCCGTTCGCTGATCGCAGGGATCACTATCGGCGCGAGCAGCATGCACATCAGGATCAACCTAGGCGCTCTCGGGTTGCCCGGCGAGGCGCCGCTCGAACTGCCGCTCACTGAGCGCAAGCCGTTCCGTGAGGCCAAGCTGCGGATTGACAGCACCGCGGTCGCTGGCCGGACCGATCAGAAGCTCGTCAATCTTATCGCCGAGGCGATGGAAGCTCGGGATCTGGTCCTGGCTTCGCCTGAGCTCAGCCTCAATCAGCTTGGCAAGCGCGATGGACGTTGCCGCACTCAACTTGGCAGGCTGCTACGACTTTCTTGGCTGAGCCCGCGCATCATCGAAGCGATAATCGACGGGCGCCAACCCGCTCGTCTGAATCGCAAGCAGCTGCTCGAAGCTGAATTGCCGATTTGCTGGCAAGAACAGGAACGGATGCTCGGGTTCGCCATCTGAGGCCCTGGCCGCCTTGGACTATTCAAAGCGGAGCTAGGCCGCCTCCGCGTTAGTCGTTCCATGACTCCATGGCCAAGCACAGAGTCTCAGCGCCTTATCGCCAAGTGATCTCGGCACACGAGGCGGCAGCTTGCGGTCAGTTTTTTAGCGGCAGAGAACTGGCCGAGATTTGCGCCTACGATCGGGTCTCAGACGCCGTCTCTGGCACGCTCTTACCCGTTTCCAAGCGGCGAAAGGCGCAGAACTACGCGCTTTCTGGCGATGCTTTCGGAAAGAAAAATCCTCGCATAACAGGGACTTACTGTTTGGTGCGGTCGAGAAGACTCGAACTTCCACGGGCTTTCGCCCACAACGACCTCAACGTTGCGCGTCTACCAGTTCCGCCACGACCGCACTCGGGTATGTCGAGGCTGCCAATCTGCGAGCCTCGCGGTAGGAGCGCGCCACTAGCAAGGGGTTTGGCCCTGCGCAAGCACCTTTGACGCCTGTGTCCGCAGGCTGGTCAGTTAGGGGCCCAGCCAAGGGCCGCAACAGCTGCGCCCGGGGGGATATTGGCGATTGCTTCGGTCACGGTCACGGTTTCACCAGGGGCTAGCTGGCGCTTGGCCGGAACAACCACCCAATCGCCAACCTCGCGCTGGCGTGCATCGCTGAATACCACCAGCAGGTTGGGCACATCCATGGTTTCGCGCGAGGAATTGGTGATCGTGCCGCGAACCTGAAAAATTGTCTCACCACTGGGGAGCTCTTCCTTGCGCTGCTGGGCAGCGGGAAAATCGAGCTCAAGTCCCGGCTGGCCAATCCCGAAGGTCGGGCGGCTGATCGGCACCCAATCGGGCAGGCCATAAGTGTTGACCGCAACCACGGTGCCCGTCGCCAGCACCGCGAAAATCGCTGCTGCAAAGGTCCAAATCCGCACGGTGTTGCGCCGCCGGGTAAAAGGCGCGCGGTAGTCGAATTGCGAGCCGTCTTCGCCGTCATCTTCATCATCGAACGGTGGTTCGGCATCAATCGAAGCAGGCGGGTCGGTGCGCGGGACGACGCGTTCGATATTCTCGTCGGGCTGGCCTTGGCTCAGGCCACGCCGCAGGGCGCCGAACGCTAGCGAAGCGTCTTCATCCGCTTCCTCCGCCGAGGCGACTGCGTCCGGGGTGCGCCAGTGGCTGATCGACGGACCGTCCGTGGCTGGTTCGGGCGCAGGTTGCGGCGCGGCGGGCTCAGCCACTGACGGGGCTGGCGGGGGGGGCGGCGGCGGGGATGGCTGGGGAGTGGGGGCAGGAGCCTCAGCCGAAGCCACCAGATCAAGCACCGGGGGATCCTGAAACCAGCTGTGCTTGCACTTGGCGCAGCGCACGGTGCGCCCTTCGCTGCCGATGGCAGCATCGGGCACCGCATAGCGGGTGCCGCAGGCTGGACAGGCGATGATCATGTCATAAATTGCATAGTCTTCGCACACTCGCACACAAGAGCAACCGCCTCTGCACGGGCGATTTCGCGGGTGTTTTCCACATTGCGAGGTGAATATTGGCCAATCAACGGCAATTCCCTGCGATGTTCGCCTTTCCCCAGCGGGTCGGCGCTGTTAGGTGCGGGCGATGAATGATCGTCCCGCCGAGATCGTGAAATTCGATAATGTCGGGCTGCGCTACGGCACCGATCCCGAGGTTTTGAGCAATCTCAGCTTCACCCTGTACCCCGGCAGTTTCTATTTTCTGACCGGGGCGAGCGGGGCGGGCAAGACGAGCTTGCTCAAATTGCTCTACTTGGCGCAGCGCCCTTCGCGCGGGGCGATCCGGATGTTTGGTCAGGATCTGATCACCATGCCGCGTGAGCGTCTTCCCGACTTGCGGCGGGGGCTGGGGGTGGTGTTCCAGAACTTTCGTCTGGTGCAGCATCTCACCGCGTTCGACAACGTCGCGCTGCCGCTGCGGCTGGCGGGCGCCGACGAAAAGCGGGTGGTGAAAGCGGTGTCCGACATGCTCGAGTGGGTCGGGCTGGCGCACCGCTCCCATGCTATCCCTGCGACGATGTCGGGCGGGGAGCAGCAACGTGTGGCCATTGCTCGCGCCGTGATCGCCCGGCCAAAGATGCTGATCGCGGATGAGCCGACCGGCAACGTTGATCCCGAGATGGCGCTGAAACTGCTGCGCCTGTTCGAAGCGTTGAACCACCGTGTCGGTACGACGGTGGTGGTGGCGACCCACGATGTCCACCTGCTTAAGAAAGTGCCGGATTCGCTGATCATGCGGCTCAACAAGGGGCAGCTGTCCGATCCGACCGGCGCGCTGCGCTACCCCCCGCGCCCGGCGACGACCAGCGGGAGCGGGGTATGAATACGCCCCCCCCGATGCCCGAGGCTGGCGAGGAAGAGGCGTTCGCTGATTCGCGCGGTCATTCTGCTGCGCGCCTATTGCCGCCCACCCGTTTTGCCGGGCCGATCCCATGGGTGATCGCGATCCTGATTGCACTGGTGGTGATCGCGGCGGCGGGCGGGCTGGCACTGCGCAATCTCGCAACCAGCGCGCAGGCTGATTTGTCTGCGGCGGTGACAGTGCAGGTGATTGAGGCCAACCCCGATTTGCGAGCTGCGCGGGGCGCAGCGGCGGTGCGGGTGCTGACTGCGATGGACGGGGTGCAGGCGGTGCGGCTGGTGCCCGAAGCTGAATTGGCCGCACTGCTCGAACCTTGGCTTGGCGAAGGCGCGACCAGCGGAGATGTGCCGATCCCGGCGTTGATCGATGTCGAACTCACCCGCAGTGCTGACCCGGCGGAGGTCGCCCGGATCGAAGCCGCGTTGGCGCAAAACGTCCCCGGCGCAAGGGTCGATGCGCAATCAGACTGGCTGCGCCCAGTCTACGGCGCGCTCGCCGCGTTACAGTGGCTGGCCTTGGGCCTGATCACGCTGGTGGCGTTGGCGACCGCAGCAGCGGTGTGGCTGGCGGCGCGCAATGCCTTTGCCGGCGCGCGCGACACGGTCGAGATCATCCACTTGTTGGGCGCGACCGATCGCCAGATATCCGCCGTGTTCCTGCGCACCGTCCTGTATGAGGCCGCTTTTGGCGCAGCGGTTGGCACGGCGTTGGGCGTGGCAGCAGTGTGGCTGCTCGGCCAGCAATTCGCGGCGCTGGATAGCGGGATGGCGGGCGGCGGCGGGCTCGCCTTCAAGGATTGGCTGGTTATCGCCGCCGTTCCGCTGGCAGGCGTACTGATTGCATTGCTGACGGCGCGCATCACCATTGCGCTTGCCCTCAAGGACATGCTCTAGGGGTAGGCATGATCCGGCGTTTGCTATCCTTATTGTTCCTAGCCTGGGTGATCGGCTTTCTGTGGTTCGTTGTCACGCTGCCGGGCCCGGTCTCGGGTACAAAAACCGATGCGGTCATTGTCCCCACTGGCGGTGCGGGACGGATCCCGCGCGGGCTGGAAGTGCTCGATCAGGGGCTCGCTACCAAAATGCTCGTCAGCGGGGTCGATCCCGAGGTGAAGCCGGGTGAGTTTGCCGCCGAATTCGGGGTTGATGCGGCACGGATGGATTGCTGCGTCACGCTCGGCTTTGCTGCGGTCGACACCCGTTCCAACGCAGCGGAAACCGCCAAGTGGGTGGCGCAGAACGAAGTGCGTTCGCTGCGGCTGGTGACAACCGACTGGCACATGCGCCGCACCGCGAGCGAGCTTGACCGGACGCTGCCCGATCATGTCACTGTGATCCGCGACGCCGTGCCTTCGCAGCCCGATTTCGGCACGCTGTTCCTTGAATATCACAAGCTGCTCGCCAGCCGCGCGGCAGGCTTGGCTGACCTTTGAGCTATATTCTCGCCGCGCTGCGCAGCCTTGCGTTCTACATCATGTTCTATGGCGGCAGCGTGCTTCTGGTGAGCGCGGCGGTGGTGGCGGTGATCGCGCACAGGGCATGGTTGCGCGCGGTTGTGGCCAAGTGGGGCAGCTGGCATCTGTGGTGTGTGCGCCATGTGCTGGGGATCGAAGTGGTGCTCGACGGGGTGATCCCCGATCTGCCGGTGCTTGTCGCGATCAAGCACGAGAGTTTCTTCGAGGCGATCGATACTCCGCGTCTGTTCACCGATCCCGCCGTCTTCGCCAAGCAGGAGCTGTTCAGCATTCCCGGCTGGGGTTACTCGGCGCTGACCTATGGCCTGATCCCGGTGGCGCGCGACAAGGGCGCAAAGACCCTGCGCGAGATGATTGCACGGGCGAAAGAGCGCGTGACCGAAGGCCGCCCGCTGGTGATCTTCCCCGAAGGCACGCGGGTCGCTCACGGAACACAGCCGGGCTTGCAGGCGGGTTTCGCGGGACTTTACAAATTGTTGCGGCTGCCAGTGGTGCCGATCGCGGTGGATAGCGGGGCGACTTATCACCATATGGTCAAGCGCGCGGGCCGGATCACTTACAAAGTCGGCGAAATGATTCCGGCGGGTTTGCCCCGTGGGGACATTGAAGCGCGGGTGCACGCGGCAATTAATGTGCTGAATAGTAAACCGCTTACATCGAGCGAAGTCGAGACACTCTAGCGCAAGGCCAATCGCCTAGGCTCAAGCCGAGCGGGAGTGGGGCCCTATTCCCCGTGCCCTCTGCCAAAGTCAGGCCGCTCGTCATCCTGCCCCTGTTCGATCACCTGCCGCCGGATGGCGCGGGTGCGGGTGAATAGGTCGAATAGCGTATCACCGTCACCAGAACGGATCGCGCGTTGCAGTGCGGTGAGATCCTCCGAAAAGCGCCCAAGCATTTCCAGCACCGCGCCCTTGTTGGTCAGGAACACGTCGCGCCACATGACCGGGTCGGACGCAGCAATGCGGGTGAAGTCGCGGAATCCCCCGGCGGAATATTTGATCACCTCGCTTTGCGTCACGTCCTCAAGATCGCTGGCGGTGCCGACGATGGTATAGGCGATAAGGTGCGGGATATGGCTGGTTACCGCCAGCACGAGATCGTGGTGGGCTGCGTCCATCAGTTCGACCTTGGAGCCGAGCTGCGTCCAGAAATCGGACAGCGCCGCCAGCGCAGCCGGGTCGACGCCATCAGGCGGAGTGATGATGCACCAGCGACCGCTGAATAGCGTCGCAAAGCCTGCCTCGGGCCCGCTCTGTTCGGTGCCTGCGACGGGGTGCGCGGGGATAATGCAGGCGCCGGGCAGCGCAGCGGCAAGCGCCTCGGCCACGGCTTCCTTGGACGAGCCAACGTCGCTGATGATCGCATGCGGCGCGAGGCCTAGCGCAAGCTCATGCGCCGCTGCGCCCATCGCGCCGACAGGCACGCACAGGATCACCAGATCGGCGTCAGTAACGGCCTCGGCGGCAGTGCCGTACACCTGCCCAACCAAGCCGCGCTCAGCCGCCTTGGCGCGCACAGCAGGGTCACGGTCATAGCCGGTGGTGGCGATGTCCAGCCCGCGCGCCTTGATGGCAAGCCCGATCGAGCCGCCCAGCAACCCCAGCCCGATAATCGCAACGCGGCTAATCGTCATGCCGTCTCGCCGCACAGGGTGCGCAACGCGGCGATCACGCGGGTCATGTCGTCGGTCTTGCCGATGGTGACGCGCAAGGCATTGGGCAGGCCCTGGCCGGGCAGATGACGCACCGCATAGCCTGCCTCCGAAAGGGCCTCCAACGCAGCAGCCGCGCTCACCTCGCCATCGAAATGCACCAGCAGGAAGTTGGCTTCGCTCGGGGTGGCTGATAGCCCGTGGTTGCCGAGCGCAGCAATCGCTGCGGCCAATCGCGTGCGTTCGGCGGTGTTGTGTTCGCGCGTAGCGGCAACAAAACCCTGATCGCCGAGCGCGGCCAACGCGGCTTTTTGCCCGCTGACCGAGACATTGAACGCCCCGCGCAGCCGGTTGATAAGATCGATCAGATGCGGCGCGCCGGTCACCCATCCAACCCGTTCCGAGGCAAGGCCATAGGCTTTTGAGAACGTGCGGCTGACCAGCACGTTTCCATGCTGCGCTGCCAGATCGAAAGCCGCGTGTTGCAGCGCCGGATCGACATATTCGCCGTAAGCCTCGTCCACCACCAACAGCACATCGGAGGGCAGGCCCGCGTGCAGCCGCGCGACTTCGGACGGGGGCAGGAAGCTGCCGACCGGATTGTTGGGATTGTCGAGCAGCACGACCTTCGTAGCGGGCGTTACCGCCGCCAGCATATTGTCGACGGAAGCGGCGTAGCCATCATCCTCGGCAAACACCGGGGTCGCGCCGACCTTGTGTGCGAGCAGCGGGTAGAGCGAAAAGGAATAGCGCGAAAACAATACCTCATCGCCCACGCCCGCCAGCGCCTGCACCGCGCATTGCAGCAATTCGCCCGAACCGGTGCCGCACACGATCCGATCAGGATCGAGGCCATGCACTGCGACGATCATTTCGCGCAAAGCTTTTGCATCGGGATCGGGATAATCGGCCGCAACATGTCCCTCAACCAAAGCTGCCAACGCCGCCGGGCTGGAGCCGAGCGGGTTTTCATTGGCTGACAGCTTGACCAGCGGTTGGCCCGACGCAGACTGCGACTTGCCGGGCACATAGGCGTGAATCTGGGCGATCCAAGGTTTGGGTTGGGGCGTGGACATGGGACTGGCGCGATAACGAGTTTGCGTTCGTGAATATAGCGCGAAATCGCAGGCTGGTATGGCGGCGATTGACACAGGCGGGGGCCTCCCCCAATTCGCATGGCCAAATGAACGTAGCCCCGCTCTCCAATGTCTATCACATTCCCAACCCCCTGCCGCTCGATAGCGGGCAGGTGCTTGAGGCTGCGCAGATTGCCTACGAGACCTATGGCGAACTCGCGCCGGACAAGGGCAACGCGGTGCTCGTTTGCCATGCGTTGACCGGCGACCAGTATCTCGCCAGCCCGCACCCGATCACCGGCAAGCCCGGGTGGTGGGAGCGGATGGTGGGGCCAGGCAAGCCGATCGACACCAATCGCCACTTTGTGATCTGCGCCAATGTCATCGGCAGCTGCATGGGGTCGAGCGGCCCGGCAAGCCTCGCACCGGATGGCGCGCCTTACGCGATGCGCTTTCCCGTCATTACCATCCGCGACATGGTCCGCGGATTGGTGGCTTTGCTCGACGGGCTGGGGATCGACAGGCTGCATGCCGTGGTCGGCGGGTCGATGGGCGGGATGCAGGCGCTGAGCCTTGCCGCCAACTGGCCGGAGCGGGCCGCACGGGTGCTGGTGATTGCGTCAACCGCGCGCCATTCGGCGCAGAACATCGCGTTCCACGAGGTTGGGCGCCAAGCGATCATGGCTGATCCGGCGTGGGCCGAGGGCGATTACTACGCCGCTGACGCCAAGCCTGACAACGGCCTCGCCGTGGCGCGGATGGCGGCGCATATCACATACCTGTCCGAAGCAGGCCTGACCGAGAAATTCGGACGCCGCTTGCAGGATCGGGAGGCCAAGGGCTTCGGCTTCGACGCCGAGTTTCAGGTCGAAAGCTACCTGCGCTACCAAGGCAGCGGCTTTACCCGGCGGTTTGATGCGAACAGCTACCTCTACATCACCCGCGCGATGGATTATTTCGACATTGCTGAAGAACATGGCGGCAAGCTGGCGACAGCGTTCGCAGGCACGCAGGCCCGGTTCTGCCTTGTGAGCTTCGATACCGACTGGCTCTACCCGACCGCCGAAAGCCGCCACATCGTTCATGCACTCAACGCAGCAGGCGCTAAGGTCAGCTTTGTCGAGCTATCCGCGCCGCATGGGCATGACAGCTTTCTGCTCGAACACGATCAGCTTGACCGAGTTGTGAAGGGGTTTGTCGAATGACGCCCCCGGTTTCTTCCCTGCGTCCAGACCTTGCCGCGATTGCGCGCCATGTTGCACCGGGCAGCCGGGTGCTCGATATTGGCTGCGGCGACGGTGCCTTGATGGCGGAACTCGAAGCTGCCAGCGGCTGCGATGCACGCGGGATGGAGCTTGATGGCGCGCTGGTTGAGCGCTGCGTTTCGCGGGGCCTCAGCGTGGTGCAGGGCGATGCCAATCTCGATCTTGCCAACTACCCCGACAAAGCGTTCGATTACGCGATCCTCAGCCAGACATTGCAAACCGCGACCCGGCCTGATCTGATTCTGGATGAACTGTTGCGGGTGGGGCGGCGGGCGTTCGTCTCGTTCCCCAACTTCGCCCATTGGCGCACCCGCACCGCGTTATTGTTCGGCGGGCGGATGCCGGTCACCCGCGCGCTGCCGGTGAGCTGGTACGAAACCCAGAACATCCACCACGTCACGGTCGAGGATTTCCGCGATCTGGCGCGGATGAAGGGCGCGACCATCGAGCGCGCGTGGTTTTTCGCCAATGGAATGGAAATCGGCGCGCCAGGGGCTAACTGGCGCGCCGAATTCGCCGTTTTCGAACTCAGTCGATAATCAGCCCGCGCGGTGCAGCATGCACAGCTTGTGCCCGTCCAGATCGAGCACATAGCCCAAATTCAGCGTCCCCATTGCGCCAGTGCGCGGCCCCGGCGCGTCTTCAATCGACTTGCCGCCCGCTGCGACTGCCGCATCGTGGAACGCCTGCACCTGTTCCAGACTGTCGCAGGCAAAGCCGATGGTCGATCCGTTGGCGCAGGCCGCCTGCTCGTCATTGATCGGCTGGCTGATCGCAAAAATGCCGCCATTGTGGAACCAGAACGCACGCTTGTGGCCGGTTGCGGCTTCATTGACGTTACCCGGCCCCGCGCCGAGCGTTGCGAGCACCGCATCATAAAACGCCTTGGCGCGATCAAAGTCGTTGGTGCCGATCATCACGTGACTGAACATGTTTCGAAGTCTCCTCTCATAAGACAGGTTGCGGATTAGGACGGATTTGGCGCCCGGGCAATCTGCATTTCGGGTAGCTATTGGTTCAGCTTTGGCGGCATAGAAGGCCACATGATCACGCCCCTCATCGCCGCCCTGCTGGCAGCCCAACCCGCTCCCGCCCCCGTCCTGTCGCAGGAAAGCCGCGCGCTGCTGCGCTGTTCGGCGGCATTTGCGCTGGTATCGCGGCGGCAGGCCAACGGCGATCCGACCGCGCAGCGCTGGCCTGCGCTTGAGGTGAGGGGGCGTGAATTTTTCGTGCGTTCGCTCGCGCAGCTGATGGATCAGACCGGGCTCGACCGTGACGGCATAGCCTGGCTCGCTGGGGCGGAGGCCAAGGCGCTGCAAGATAGCGGCGAGGCGGACAAGGTGATGCCGTCGTGCCTTGTCATGCTGGAATCCTCGGGCGTGTAATTACTCCCCCGCTTGCCGGGGCAAGGGCATGGATTTGCCCGGCGAATTGCGGCATGGAACGGTCACCATGTGGCAACTCCATCAATTCCCGCTCTGCCCGTTCAGCCGCAAAATCCGGTTGCTGCTGAGCGAAAAGAACATCCCATTCGATCTCGTCCGGGAAGAGCCGTGGGCGGCGTCGGATATGTTCTTCAACCTCAATCCCGCCGGTCGCACTCCAGTGATCGTCAATCCCGAAAAGCAGATCGTGATCCCCGATAGCCGGGCGATCGCGGAATATTTCGAAGAGACGGTTGATCGCACCCCGATGATCAACGGCACGGCCGCGCAGCGCGCCGAGATCCGCCGTTTGGTGGCGCTGTTTGACGAAAATTTCTACGCCGATGTCACCGCCCCGCTGCTGTCGGAACGGATGCGCAAGCGCATCCTGCGCCAACCGCCCGATAGCGGCGCGCTGCGTAATGCGATGAAGCTGGCGCACGGGCATCTCGACTATCTCGACTGGCTGATCGACAATCGCCCGTGGGTGGCGGGGTCGAGCATGAGCTTGGCTGATCTGGCCGCCGCTGCGCAAATTTCGGTCGCGGATTATCTTGGCGGGATCGACTGGACTGGGCACGAACAGTCGCGCGGCTGGTATGCCGTATTCAAAAGCCGCCCAAGCTTCCGTCCGCTGCTGACTGAAAGGATGGACGTGATCAAACCGCCGCCGCATTATGCGCAGGTGGATGGGTGATGGAGAGGTAAGGATATGACCGACGACCCCCGCAGCCTGACCGACGCCGAGTGGCGCGAAAAGCTCGACCCGATGCAGTTTCATGTGCTGCGCGAAGCTGGCACCGAACGCGCCTTCACCGGCGAATATGACAAATTCTACGATGAAGGCGAATATCACTGCGCCGCCTGCGGCACGCAGCTGTTCTACTCGACCGCCAAATATAACAGCGGCTGTGGCTGGCCCGCGTTTACCCGCCCCGCCGATGCCGAAGTGATCGAGGAACACCGCGATACCGCCTACGGCATGGTCCGCACCGAAGTTCGCTGCGGCACATGCGGCGGGCATTTGGGGCATGTCTTTCCCGATGGCCCGCCGGAACAGGGCGGCCTTCGCTATTGCATCAATTCCGCTGCGCTGATCTTCACCCCGGCTGAGGATTGAGGCGGACCAGCGCGTGCCAAAGGATGGTTTGTGCATTGAGGTTCACCCCTCGTTACAACTCGCTTATGCAGTGGGCGCGATGTCGCCTGTGATCGGGGGGCAGCAAGTAAGCGCAGGCCATGTCGAAAAGGGGTGATCGGTTGCAGGATAAGGGCGCGCGCGGGAAACGCCGGGCGGCAGGAGTGCGGTCGGCACCGTTTGAGTCTACGCCCGGAACAGGCGGAGGCGAGGGCAAGCCGCCCTCACGCTTGCGCCGTTGGCTGAAGCGCGGCTTTATGTGGGGCGGTGCGCTGGCGCTGCTGGCGCTGGTGTTCCTCGTCTTTGCGGTTGGCTTTGCTGCCCAATCGCTGCCTAGCTACGCCACCCTGAAAGCGACCCAGCCGGGGCAGACCATCCTGGTGCGGGCGCGCGACGGGCGCGAACTGATGGAATTGGGGCCAAGCTTTGGCGAATGGCTCGATTACGACGACATCCCCGAAAACATGACCAACGCCATGGTTGCGGTGGAGGACAAGCGGTTCCGTTCGCACCTTGGGGTCGATCCGGTGCGCCTGACCGGGGCGATTGTCGAAGGCTTTACCGGAGATGACCGCATCGGCGGTACATCGACCATCACCCAGCAGTTGGCGCGCAATTTGTTTCTCAACAACAACCGTTCGCTCGACCGCAAGGCGCGCGAAGCGGTGCTGGCCATGGCGCTCGAATGGAAATTCTCCAAGGATGAGATCCTCGAACTCTATCTCAACAAGGTCTATTTTGGCGGCGGCGCATACGGGATCGACAGCGCAAGCCGCAAGTTTTTCAGCCACCCGGCCAACGAACTGAGCGTTGAAGAAGCCGCAATCATCGCCGGGCTGGTCAAGGCACCGAGCCGTTATTCGCCCACCGCCGATGTGCAGGCCGCGGTTGACCGCGCGCAGGTGGTGCTGCGGCTGATGCGCGAGCAGAACTATATCTCCCCAGATCAGGCGGCGGTCGATGTCAGCGCGGTGCAGCTGAAAGAGCAGTCAGGGCAGAATTCGGCGCGGTATTTTACCGATTGGGTGCTGCCGCAGCTCGATATCATCCTGCCCGAAACCTATGAACCGATCGAGGTGTGGACGACGCTCGACATCGGGATGCAGCGCGCGGCGACCGCTTCGATTGAGGCCAATACGCCCGATGGCGCGCAGGGCGCATTGGTCAGTCTTGACCGCGACGGGGCGATCCTCGCGCTGGTGGGCGGCACCGATTATGTCGAAAGCAACTTCAACCGCGCGACCACCGCGATGCGGCAACCGGGATCGGCGTGGAAGCTGTTCGTCTATCTCGCTGCATTGGAAGCTGGCTACACGCCCGAAGACAAGGTGGTCGATACCCCGGTGAAGATCGACGGTTGGAGCCCGCGCAATTCGAACGGACGCAATGTCGGCGAAACCGATGTGCGCACGGCGTTTGCGTACTCGATCAACACGGTTGCGGCGCAGTTGGGCAACGAAGTCGGGTTCGGCACGGTCGCTTCGATGGCGCGGCGGTTCGGGATTACGTCGGAAGTGGCGACGTTCCCGTCGATGGTGCTCGGATCATCCGAGGTGCGGGTGATCGAGATGACCCAGGCCTTCGCAGTGATTTCCGCCGAGGGCGCGGCGGTGCAGCCCTATGGCATCACCAAAGTCACCGGCGCGAGCGGTGAAGTGCTGTATCGCCGCGAAGCCACGCGCGGCGAACCGCTGGTGCCCGAATATGTGGTCGCCGGCGTGACCGATCTGTTGCAGGCCGCCGTGCAGACCGGGACCGGCCGCGCGGCGCAGATCGGACGGCCGGTGGCGGGCAAAACCGGCACCACCTCATCGAACAAGGACGGATGGTTCATCGGCTTTTCCAGCGGGATCACGACCGGCGTCTGGATGGGGCGCGATGATGCCAAGGCGGTACCGGGCTTGCAAGGCGGGCGCGCTCCGGCGCAGGCGTTTGCGTCATATATGCGCTTTGCGGTCAAGAACCGCCCGGTCGAGGAATTCGACATCACGCTCGAACTGCCCGAATGGCAGCTGGAGCCTGATGAAGAGGCGCTGTTCGGCGCGCCGGATGATTATTACTATATTGATGAGCAGGGCAATCTGATCGAACCCGGACGCCGCGAGCCGGAGCAGACGCCATTCGGAGTGGAGGGTGAGCAACCAGCTTCGCCTGCCGCGAGCCAGGATTTCCTTGAGGAAGCCACCGGCGGGGCCTTGCCCCCCGATCCGCGCCCGCCACGTCGTCAGCCACCGCCGCAGCAGCCAGCGCTTAAGCCCTTCGACGAATAAAGTGGTTCAATGAAAAGGCCGCCGGAATTGCTCCCGGCGGCCTTTTTCGTGTGTTTGTTAGCGTGATTAACGCAGCCGGATCGGCACAAATGCAGGCGGCTGGGTGCGGCGTTGGACGCGCAGCAGGATCGCCTCACGATTCTCAGTGGCGGCGGCTTGCACCTGCGCCAGCAGCGCCTCGACCGAAGCGACCGCCTGATAATTGGCTGACAGGATGATATCACCGCGCCGCAAGCCCTTGCGCGCTGCGTCGGCGTTGGGATCAACCGCCGCAATCACCACGCCCTGTGTGTCCGCCGGGATGCCGAGCGAGCGGGCGATGGCTGCGGTCATCGGTATCACTTGCAGGCCGAGCTTTTGTTCGATCGTGCCGTCGGATTCGCCCGGCGCCATCGGTTCTTCGGCATCGGGATCGAAGGTCTGGGTTTGCGCCTGCAATTCCGCCTCGCTCGGACGTTTGCCGAGCGTGACGTTGAGCGCCAAGCGGTTGCCGTCGCGCAGCAATTCGACCGGTACTTGCGCGCCGGGTTCAAGATTGGCGACCAGGAACGATACCGACTGATCGGCGGTTACGTCCTTGCCGTTGACCTTGGTGACGATGTCACCCGGCTTCAGGCCAGCGCGCGCCGCCGGGCTGTCGTCTTGCACTGTCTGCACCAATTCGCCGCGACGCTTTGGCAGGCCGAGCGAAGCTGCGAAATCTTCGTCAATCGGGGCAAGCCCGACACCGAGGTAGCCACGCTGGATCTCGCGGCCGTTCTTCAGCTGCTCGACAATCGGCGCAGCAATCTCTGAGGGGATGGCAAAGCCGATCCCGACACTGCCGCCCGAAGGCGAGAAGATGGCATTGTTGATGCCGATCACATTGCCGCGCATGTCGAACAGCGGGCCGCCGGAATTGCCGCGGTTGATGCTGGCATCGGTCTGAAGAAAGCGGTCGTATGCGCCGCCCTGGCCGGTGTTGCGATACACCGCCGAGATGATCCCGCTGGTCACCGTGCCGCTGAGGCCAAACGGGTTGCCGATGGCCACAACCCAATCGCCCGGACGCGCCTTGCTGGAATCGCCGAAGGTTACGAACGGGAAGGTGCGGTTGGCCTTGATCTTGAGCACCGCCAAATCGGACGCCGCATCCGCGCCGACCAGTTCGGCTTCGTATTCGGTGCCATCGGGCAGGGTGACGGTAATTTCTTCCAGCGTCGCGCGGGCATCGGGGGACACCACGTGGTTGTTGGTCACGACATAGCCATCGGCCGAAATGATGAAGCCCGAACCCAGCGATTGCGCTTCGCGTGTTTGCGGTTGCGCGCCATTCCCGCCACTGCCCCCGCCCTGACGACGATTGAACAATTCGGCAAAGGGCGTTCCAGCGAACGGATTGGCGTTAGCCACTGCGACCCGCTGACGGGTGGCGATGTTCACCACCGCAGGCTGCAATTGTGCAGTCAGATCGGCAAAACTCGCGGGAGCGCCTGCGACCGGCACCACCCGGTTCATCACCGATTCGTCATTCTGCGCCACCTGCGCGCCCAGCGGCGTACCGGTGATCAGCGAAATGGCAGCGCCGCCCACCAGCAGCGCGCTCGACAGTCCGTATACATAGCGCACGTTGTTCACGTCCTCTTGGTCCTTATCCAAAGTAGGAATGCACGGGGTTGCCGCTGCGTTCCTCAAACCGTTGACGGGGCCAGCCACTGGGGCTGGGTTCCCGCTGCAAATGCGCTTTTCGGGCCTGAACGCTGATTGAACGCTTCAGGCATTCAGCGTCCGTGATTGGCGTTTGGTCGAACGATCCAAATTCAGGCTCTATCGCTGCCCCTTGAACTGGCGGAAATATTCGCTGTCATCCGAAAGCACCAACGAACTTTGCCCTTCTCCGGTCAGGAAGGTCTGACGGTAGCTCTGCATCGCGCGGTAGAAGTCGTAGAACGCCGGGTCTTTCCCGTACGCGTCCGCATAGGTGCGCGCCGCAGCGGCTGAGGCTTCGGCCTGAATGATCTGCGCATCACGCTGTCCTGCGGCGCGGATCGTGGCGGCTTCTTCCTGCCGATCGGTTTCCATCCGGGTGAAGGCGGCATCAAGCGGACGGCCTTCGGGCAAATCGGCGCGTTTGATCCGCACGTCCAGAACCTGCGCGCCGTAATTGCGCGCCTGCCGGTCTAGCGTCTTGGTGATGTTGGTCATCGCAGTGCCGCGTTCGGCGCTGATCAGTGCCGAAAACGGACGCCGACCCAGTTCCTGCCGCAGCACTGAGGTGAGGATTGGTAGCAGCTGCGCTTCGAGCTGCGCCTCAGTCCCCGCCTTTTCGACCAACTTAACCGGGTCAATGATGCGGTAGCGGGCATAGGCATCGACCTGCAGGCGCTGCTGGTCGTTGGAGAGTACCTGAGTGCGCTCCATATCGAGATCGAGCACCCGGCGATCAATCATCCGTACCTGTTCGAAGAAAGGCCAGCGGAAGTTGATACCGGCGCCGGTCTGGCCATAGGGCACATCAGGGCGGAACTGGTTGAAGACGCGGACCGGCTTACCGGTGAAGACGACGACCGCCTGATGAGTCTCGGGCACGATCACGATGCTCGATGCCAGCGCCACCACGGCAATGATGGCGGCAATCACGAGCGCTTTGTAGTTTTCAAGGACAGAATTCATCGCATTACTCTCCCTGCGGCGGCACGGGCGGCTGCGCACGGCGCTTCAGCTCCGGCAGCGGCAGGTATGGGGTTACGTTGCCCGATTCAACGATCGTCTTGTCGGTCTTGGACAGCACCGATTCCATGGTCTCGTAGTAGAGACGGCGACGGGTCACTTCGGGAGCGAGCTTGTATTCTTCGTAGATGTTGTTGAATTCGCTCGCGTCACCCTGAGCACGGGCGAGCAATTGCTGCGCCACCGCGCGCGACCGGTTGATCGCGGCATCGGCATCCTGCTGGGCCGAAGACACGTCCTTGAACGCCTCTTCGACACGGCCGGGCGGATCGACCTTGTTGATTTCGATCCCTTGCACGCTGATCCCCGAACGGTAGGCATCAAGCCGCGCCTGCATCGCGGCGCGCACGTCCTGTTCGATTTCAGCCCGACCTTCGCCGGTCAGCACCGTATCGAGATCCTGCCGCGCCACCGCCGCGCGCATCGCCGCCTCGCCGATTTCAAGCAGGGCGTTCTTGGGATCGGACAGTTGGTACTTGTAAAGTGTCAGGTCGGAGATGTTCCAGCGGATCAGGTAGCTCAGATCGACAAGGTTCTGGTCGCCGGTGAGGATCAGCTTTTCGGCCTTTGTGCCGGGGATTTCCTCAAGTCGCACTTGCGTGACGTTTTCCTTCTCGACCATATTGATCGGCCAAGGGGCAGTGAATCCAGTCGCCTCAAGCGTGTGCGAATATTTGCCCCCAAGCCAAGTGACTACGGCCTGTTCGCCAGGTTGCACGAAGTGGAAGCTTGTGACTGCGACCCAGACCACCGCAGCGCCTCCAATGATCACCGGCACCCAGCTTTTGCCGTTGCCGCGCTCGGGCAGGCGGAAGCCGGGGCCGCCGATACCGCCACCGGAGCGGCGCGGGCCTTCGGGGCCGCGGCCTTTGAAAATATCCTCGATACTGGCAGAGCGCCGCTTGCCGGGTTCGCCCCCGCCGGGCAGCCACGGGTTGCGCGGGCCTTCGGGGCCGCCCGCTCCGTTGTCACCGCTCGGGCCATCATCGCCGGGCTCACCACCCTTGCCTGATCCACCCCAAGGGTTATTTTTGCCAGCCATGGCAAGGCCGCGGGCGGCCCCACCAAGACGTTCTCTCCAACCGTCAAATCTCTGCATACAGCCGTTATAGGCACGCATTCACGTGAAAAACAGGGGTTGGCTGCGTGAATTTGATGGTAGAGGCGTCGCGCCATGAGCAACACACCTCAACAACCCCGCCAGCCAGACGCCGAAGAGGCGCTGATCCGCGCCGCGCTGACGCCTGAAATCAACCACCGTCTGCGCTCGGCACGGATCGTTTCGCGCCGCGCGGTGATCGTGGCCGAGGCGGGCGATTTGTCCGATACCGCGCGCGCCGAACTGGAAAGCGCGATTACCGCCGCGCTCATGCCGCTGGCGGACATCGACGAAGTGCGCATTGCCCTGACCGGCGAACGCCGCCGCCGCCGTTTGATCGCGGTCGGATCGGGCAAGGGCGGGGTCGGCAAATCGACGCTGACCACCAATCTTGCGGTGGCGCTCGCGCGGATGGGGCGCAAGGTCGGCGTGATCGATGGCGACATCTATGGCCCCTCGCAGCCCAAATTGCTGGCGACCGAGGGGATCAAGCCCGGTGCGACCCCCGATGGTGCCAAGTTGATCGCGATTGACAGCCGCCACGGGGTCAAGGTGCTGTCGATGGGCCACATCGTCGCGCCCGGCAAAGCGCTGGCGTGGCGCGGGCCGATGACCGGAAAGGCGCTGACTCAGCTGGTCGATGCAGACTGGGGCGAGACTGATCTTTTGCTGATCGACCTGCCGCCGGGGACGGGCGATGTGCAGCTTTCGATGCTGTCCGCCCACCGCCCTGATGGCGCGATCCTTGTGTCCACCCCGCAAGACCTCGCGCTGATTGACGCCGCGCGCGCCGGACAGTTGTTCGAACAGGGCGAGGTGCCGATTATCGGATTGGTTGAAAACATGGCGGGCTATGCCTGCCCGCATTGCGGCGAGATCAGCGACCCGTTTGGGCAGGGCGGGGTGGAGAAATTCGCCGCTGCGCTCGACATTCCGTTCCTTGGCCGGGTACCGCTGACGCTGGCAACGCGGATTGCAGGCGATAAGGGTGAGCCGCCTGCTGCTGGCGATAGCGAGGCTGCTGCGCCATTTGTCGCTATCGCGCAAAAGCTGGCGCGCTGGCTCGATACAGGAGCGGTTTAGGCAATGCAGGTTTCGCGGCGGGGACTGCTGGCAGGCGCGGCAGCAGGCGGGGGCTTGCTGGTCGCGTGGTGGCTGATGCCGCGCAGCTATCGCACGCCTCTGGTGGCGGCGAGCGGCGAGCATGTGTTCGGCGCATGGCTCAAGATCGCGGCTGACGGCGTGGTCACCGTCGCCGTGCCGCAGCTGGAAATGGGGCAGGGAATTTCAACGCTGTTGCCGCAGATTGTCGCCTATGAATTGGGCGCTGACTGGCGGCAGATCGCGGTCGAACCTGCGCCGGTTTCGGGGGCCTATGCCAATATCCCGCTGGCCAAGAAGTGGATCGCGCTGTGGGATCCGATCGCCTCGGGGCTTTCGGACGATGCCGACGACCTGATGGCAACCCGTTTTGCCGGCGCACAGCGGTTCAATGCGACCGCGGCCGGCACTGCGATCGAAGCCTACGAAATGCCCTGCCGCGAAGCTGCCGCTGCCGCGCGGGCGATGCTGACGCAGGAAGCCGCCTCACGTTGGGGCGTCGCTTGGGAGGAATGCGAGGTCGCTGGCGGGTTTATCACGCACGGCGCCAATCGCGCGACCTTTGGCGAACTCGCTGAAGCTGCCGCCGCATGGACCCCGCTCGATCCCCCGCCGCTGCGGCCCGAACCATTGCGCGAAAAGCCGCTGCCCGCCGATTCCGACGCTGCGCCCGCATTTCCCCGGCTTGACCTGCCGTCCAAGGTCGATGGATCGTACCGCTTTGCGGGCGACGTGCGGCTGCCGGGTATGGTCTTTGCCTCGATCCGCCACGGGCCCGCCGATGGGTCGGAACTGACGGGTTTTAACGTCGATGCCGCCGCCGGGATCAAGGGGCTGGTCGGCGTGGTTGAAAGCAAGCGCTGGATCGCGGTTGCCGCCGACAATTGGTGGAGCGCGGAAGAGGCGCTGGCGGCGATGAAGCCCAAATTTGCCGCGCCAACGCCCGTCAACAGCAGTGATATTGCCGCGCGGCTGGACACGGTGCTGACCGGCGGAGAGGCTTACCCGATTGCCGAAACCGGGTTCGGCGGGGCGGCGCTGACCCGGGTCGATATGGCGCGCCGCTACGAGGTTGAACCAGCCTACGCCGCTCCGGTTGAAACCGCCTGCGCAGCCGCGCGCTATGCCGACGGGCGGCTCGATCTGTGGATCGCAAGCCAAGCGCCCGAGCAGGCGCGGATCGCTGCGGCGCGTGCGATTGGTATTTCGACCGAGGATGTCGCGCTGTATCCCATGCCCGCAGGCGGCAGCTTCGATGCGCGGCTGGAGCATGATCACGCGATCGAAATTGCCCTGATTGCAAAGGAGCTTGGCCGCCCGGTGCAACTGACCTGGCCGCGGCGCGATGAAATGATCCGCGCGCGTCCGCGTGCGCCTGCATGGCTGCTGATCGGCGCGCAGCTTTCCAAGTCCAATCCCGGCGCGATTGAGGCCATGCGGTTGCGGATCGCGACGCCGCCTTCCGGGCGCGAATTTGGCAAGCGATTGTTCGGCAACCTCACCAGCATGGCCGCGATCCGCGAAACCACCGGCCAGCCCGACCCGATGGCCTGCGAAGGCGCGGTGCCGCCCTATCAGCTCCCGGCCGTGCTGGTAGAGCATATCCCGGTTGAGATTGGCCTGCCGGTCGGGCGGGTGCGCGGCAATGCCTATGGGCCGACGATTTTCGCGATTGAGAGCTTCATCGACGAAATCGTCGCCAAGAATGGGCTAGAGCCGCTGTCGTACCGGATGGCGATGCTGGGCGGCGATGTGCGGTTGGCGGCGTGCCTGCAACGCGCGGCGCAGCTCGCGGGCTGGGATGGCGGCGTCAATCAGAGCGGCCAAGGCATTGCCTGCGCTCGCATCGGTGACGGGCCGGAGGCCGCGCGCATCGCCTGCGTCGCCACCGCGCGGCAAGGCGAAGGCGGGGTGCGGGTCACGCGGCTATCGGCAGCGGTCGACATTGGCCGGATCATCAACCACGATATCGCCCGCCAGCAGATCGAAGGCGGGCTGGTGTTCGGCATCGGTATTGCGCTCGGCAATCCGGTCAAGCTGCGCAGCGGCATCCCCGAAGTGCTCGATTACGAGGCGCTGGGCCTTCCCACGTTGGCCGATTGCCCGGAGATGCGGATCGAATTCATGGCCAGCGAAGCTCCGCCTGCCGATCCGGGCGAATTGGGCACAGTGGTGGCTCCGCCTGCGATTGCCAATGCGCTGTTTTCGGCGACGGGGTTGCGCCTGCGGCGACTGCCCTTACTTTCGGACGGCATATGACCCGGAAACCAAACGCCCGCCGACCGTTAGAGCGGCTATGACCTGGCAGACCCAGCGCCTTCCGGGCGACCACCCTCCTGTTTCGAGCGGCTTGATCGGCGTATTGCTGGTCAACCTTGGCACGCCCGATGGGCCTGACCCCGGTTCGGTCCGGCGTTACCTCAAGCAGTTCCTGTCAGACCGCCGCGTGATCGAGATTCCGCCGATCGTCTGGCAACCGATTTTGCGCGGGATCATCCTCAACACCCGCCCGCAAAAAAGCGCGAAAGCCTATGCCAAGATCTGGACGGATCGCGGATCGCCGCTTGCCGACATCACGGCGCAGCAGGCCGAAGCAGTGGTGGGCCGGTTTGGCGACAAGGTGCTGGTCGATTACGCGATGCGTTATGGCAATCCCTCGATCGAGCAACGCATTACCGAGATGACGGGCAAGGGCTGCGACCGGATCCTGATCGCGCCGATGTATCCGCAATACTGCGCCGCCACGACCGCGACCGTGTTTGACGAGGTCGCCCGCGTGCTCGGCGCGATGCGTTGGCAGCCGGCATTGCGGTTCGTCCCGCCCTATCACGATCATCCCGAATACCTCGGCGCGCTGGCGGATGATCTGTCCGCCCAGGTGAAGGCCCTCAGCTTCCGCCCGGAAGTGATGCTGATGAGTTTCCACGGGATGCCGCTGCAAACGCTGGAAAAGGGCGACCCCTATTTCTGCCACTGCTCCAAAACCGCGCGGTTGCTGCGCGAGATATTGGCGCAGCGCGCTGAATTTGCAGGGGTGCGGTTTGAAACCACGTTCCAATCGCGCTTTGGCCCGGCGCGCTGGCTGGAACCTTCAACCGACACCACGCTGATCGAAGAGGGCAAAAAGGGCACCAAACGCCTTGTGGTCGCCGCCCCCGGCTTTGCCGCCGATTGTGTCGAGACGCTGGAGGAACTGGCGCTCGAAGGCCGCGATGAGTTCATCGAAGCCGGCGGAGAGGAATATGCCGTCCTCGATTGCCTCAACACCTCGGCCGCTGGGGTGGCGATGGTCGAAGGGCTGGTCCGGCGCGAGCTTTCGGGGTGGATTTAACCCGGCGGAGGATTTAAACGCAGGTCAGTTGCGAATCCGAACCTTATACGGAGCTCCGAACCGACCATGGCTACCCTTGCCGCCGACCCGCAGACCCCGTCCTTCCCGCATTGGAGCGAGGGGAACCCGACCGAGGCTGACCTGGCCCACATCCCCGGTGAAGGCGGCTGGCCGCTGGTGGGCAACACCTTCAAGATGCTGGCCGATCCGCACGGTTTTGTGGCCAAGCGGATCGCGCAATTCGGCAAGGTCTACAAAAACCGCGCCTTTGGCGGCTGGCAGGTCGCGCTGCTGGGGGCCGAAGCGAACGAATTGCTTTTGTTCAACAAGGACAAGATTTTCTCCAGCGAACAGGGCTGGGGCCCGATCCTTGATCAACTGTTCCCGCGCGGTTTGATGCTGCTCGATTTCGACCACCACCGGATTGATCGCCGCGCGCTGTCGATCGCGTTCAAGCCAGAACCGATGCGGCATTATTCGGGCGCGCTGAACCGTGGAATCGCCCGCGAAGTGGCAGGCTGGGCCGGGCCGAAAGAGTTCTATCCGGCAATTAAGAAGCTCACGCTCGACCTGGCGGCAGACAGTTTCATCGGCCTGCCGTGGGGGCCTGAGGCTGACAAAATCAACGAGGCGTTCGTTGACATGGTGCAGGCCTCGGTCGCGCCGGTGCGCAAGCCTTTGCCCTTCACCAAGATGAAAAAGGGCGTCGATGGCCGGGCATTTCTGGTCGATTTCTTCACACGTGAAACATTGCGCCGCCGGGCCGAGGGCGGCGGGCAGGACATGTTCAGCCAATTCGCCACCGCCACCCGCGAAGATGGCTCGCTGCTGCCGGTCGACCAAGTGGTTGATCACATGAACTTCCTGATGATGGCGGCGCATGACACGATCACTTCGTCAGCCACATCGCTGATCTATCACCTCGCCACCAACCCCGAATGGCAGGAAAAACTGCGCGCAGAGATTTTCGCGGTCACCGGCGGGCCGGATGGGCAGGGCGAACCGCGTCCGCTCGATTACGACGATCTAGGCAAGCTTGAACTCACCGAAATGGCGTTCAAGGAATCGCTGCGGATGATCCCGCCGGTGCCGTCGATGCCGCGCCGGGCGCTGCGCGAATTCGAGTATGGCGGATATCGCATTCCGGCGGGCACGATGGTCGGGATCAACATCTACTGGACCCACCATTCCGAGGAATATTGGGACAATCCCTTCACCTTTGATCCGATGCGCTTCACCCCCGATCAGGTGAAGGCGCGGCACAAATACGCGTGGGTGCCGTTCGGCGGCGGCGCGCACATGTGCCTTGGCCTCCACTTTGCCTATATGCAGGTGAAGGTGCTGCTGGCCCAATTGCTGCAACGCTATCGGATTGAGGCGGCTGAGGGATATGATCCCGAATGGCAGGATTGGCCGATCCCGCAGCCCAAGGATGGGCTGAAGGTGACGTTTACACGTCTTTGATTTTGATGTTCCGCAGCGCGTCCGCGCTGCGAAATCCTCGCTCACACGGCCTGACGGCCGCGTCGCTGCGGGCGGCCGGTCGGCCTTGCGGCGGCTGCGCCGCCGATCTCGAAAATGTTTCACGTGAAACACATTTTTGGTGAGGCAAGGCGGGGTCTAGCGGGGGTCTAGAGCGACCTAGGCGGGGCCTGCCCCAATTCAAAAATCCCAAGCGATCCCGTTTTTCTCCCAATCGCCATAACGCGTAGGGGAGAGGTCGTTGGGCTCGCCTTTCAGCGGGTCGGTGAGTTTGGGCGCGGGCACGGGATCGTTGCTCCAATGCGCGGGCTTTTTGAACTGCTTGGCGGCTTCGGACTTTTCTTTGGTCATATGATCCAAATGCGCGTGCTGGCACTTTGTTTCAAGGAAGGTTAGGAGCGCGCAAATGGCCTTACCTCCCGGACTTTCCGTGCGCCGCGCCGCGCTCCGCCTGCTTGATGCCGTGTTCCGGCGGGGCGAGACGCTCGAACAGGCCGAGAGCGGCGCTTTGCGCGATATGCGCAAAGCGCCCGATCGCGCGCTGACGAAAGCCATTGCGGGCGAGACGCTGCGCTGGCTGACCGATCTGGATGCGTTGATCGACAGCGCCACGCAACAACGTCTGCCCGATGATGCCAAGGCGCGGATGGTGCTGCGGATCATGCTGACGCAGACGCTGCGGCTCGATACCCCGCCGCACGCGGTGATCGCCACCGGCCTGCCGCTGCTGGAAGGCGGGCCGCGCCGGCTTGCACACGGAGTGTTCTCCGCACTGGTCAAGCCGGGCCGCAGCGTGCTGCCCGAAGCACCGACCCTGCCCGAAGCGGTGCAGGCGCGCTGGGGCGCGGACCGCGCCGCCGCAATTGCACCCGGCCTCGCCTTCCCGCCCGAACTCGATCTGGCGCTGAAAGACGCGGGCGAAACCGAGACGCGCGCCGTGGCGATGGGCGGCGTCAGCCTTGCCCCCGGCCATGTCCGCCTGCCGCGCGGCGCAGCGGTTGATACGTTGGCTGATTTCAAGGCGGGCGATTGGTGGGTGCAGGATCTTGCCGCACAGATCCCGGCGCGGCTGCTGGGGGATGGCGCAGGTAAGAACGCGCTCGACCTGTGCGCCGCGCCCGGCGGCAAGACGATGCAACTGGCGGCGGCGGGGTGGAACGTCACCGCGCTCGATAGCTCGAAACGGCGGCTCGAACTGCTGAAGGACAACCTCAAGCGCACTGGACTGAAAGCTTCCCCCGTGCGCGCCGATGCGCTGACGTGGGAGCCCAAGCACCGCTTTGACGCGATCCTGATCGACGCGCCGTGCACTGCGACCGGCACCTGCCGCCGCCACCCCGATGTGCTGCACCGGATTGGCGCGCGGCAGATCCCAGAACTGGTCGAACTGCAACGCGCACTGGCGGCGAAGGCGGCGGAATGGTTCAACCCCGGCGGGGTGATGGTTTATGCCGTATGCTCGCTAGAGGCTGAGGAAGGCGAGAGCCAAGCGGCGTGGATTGATGCCAATTGCGGCCTCACCCGGTCACCGATCACGGCGGAGGAATTGCCCGCAGGCCTCACACCGACCGCCGAGGGCTGGCTGCGCACGCATCCGGGGATGTTGCCGGATCAAGGCGGGCTCGACGGATTCTTCGCTGCGCGGTGGGTTAAGCCATAACCCTTACGTCTTCCCGGACTTGATCCGGGATCCCACTTTCTTTCGCTAACTCAGGAAGGGAAGCGGGACCCCGGCTCGGGGGCCGGGGCGACGATGAGGGGATGGCGTGGTGCTCTCTCTCAACCCTTCACATATTTCTGAAACGATTTCCGCAGTTTCATCAGCTTGGGCGGTATCACCGCTTGGCAATAGGGGTTGCGCTGGCCTTCGCCGTCCCAGTATTCCTGATGGTAGCCTTCCGCCGGATACCACTGCGCGGTCTGTTCGCCGCCCGACAGGCCTTCGATCGTGGTGACGGCAACCTTGCCATTATCGGCGTTCCAGCGTGCAATCGCGGCTGCGGCCTCGGCGGCTTGCGCGTCTGACAGCGGGAAGATTGCCGAACGATATTGCGTGCCGACATCGCCGCCCTGCCGGTTCAACTGCGTCGGATCATGCGTGCCGAGGAACACGTCGTACATCTCGCCAAGGCTGATGGTGTGGGGATCATAGGTGACCCGGATCGCCTCGGCGTGGCCGGTCGTGCCGGTGCAGACTTCCTTGTAGGTCGGGCTGGGTTTCGTGCCGCCGATATAGCCGCTTTCAACCTCGCTCACCCCCACCACATCGCGGAACACCGCTTCCGTGCACCAGAAGCACCCGCCTGCGACAATGACCGTTTCCAAATTGCTCACTCGAAATCTCCGTTTATTTCTGCCAGAGATAAGGCAGCGGATCGGAATTGCCACTGGTGTGTTCCGGTTGTGATGCGTTTCCCAAGGGAGAATTTCCACAATGAACAAACTGATCCTTGCCCTCGCCACCGCGAGCGGCCTTGCCATCGCCGCACCCGCCGTCGCCGATCATCACGGCGGCAAGGACGAAAAGGCAATGATGGACAAGGGCATGATGGATAAAGCCAAGATGCATGAAGGCATGACGCCGGAACAAATGTCCGCGATGTTCCTCAAGCACCATGGCGAGGCGCTTTCGGGCGCGATCAATCACCCCAGCCGCGCCGAAGACAAGGCGCGTGATGTGCACCGTCACCCGGCTGAAACGCTGGCGTTTTTCCATGTCGAGCCGAATGCCAAGGTTGGCGAATATGCGCCCGGCGGCGGGTGGTATTCGCGCCTGCTCGGCCATTATCTCGGCGGCGAAGGCCAGTTGGTCGGCATCTATGCCAACCCACTTACCGCCACCGCCGATCCCGCGCGCCAGCAGCGCATCCGTGATACGGCAGCAGGCTTTGGCGCAGAAGTCGCAGGCTACACCGGGCTTCCGGCGGAGAAGTTTTCGGGCATGACGCTCGAAGCGATTCCGGCCGAACAGAAGGGCACGTTTGACCGCATCCTCGTGATCCGTTCGATGCACGGCATCACCCGCGCAGGCACCGCCGATACGGAAATCCGCGCCATGCGCGAACTGCTCAAGGATGACGGGATGATCGGCATCGTGCAGCACCGTGCCAAGCCTGATGCGCCGTGGGCCTATGCCAATGGCACTGGGGGTTACATGAAGCAGCAGGACGTAATCGATTTCATGCGCCTCAACGGGTTCGAACTGGTCGGTTCAAGCGAAATCAACGCCAATCCCAACGACCCGGCCAACCACGCGCAGGGCGTGTGGGAAATGCCCCCGGTGCTGGCGACCAAGCGCGAAGACCTGAAAGGTCTGGGCGAAAGCGACCGGATGACTCTTCTGTTCAAGAAGTCCGCATAATCGATTAGGGGCGGCGGCATGACCCAGATCACTGTCGCCGCCCTTCAGCTAGCCCTCGGCTCCGAGGAAGAATCTGCCAACATCGCTGCTGTGTCGGCGTTGGTTGAGGAAGCCGCCGCCCATGGTGCGCAGTTGATCCTGCCGCCGGAACTGTTCTCCGGCCCCTATTTCTGCCGTGAGGAGGACGAGGCGCTGTTCGCGCTCGCCCGCCCGACCGCGCAGCACCCCAGCGTGATCGCGATGCAGGCGCTTGCCGCCAAGCTGAAGGTGACGATTCCGACCAGCTTTTTCGAACGCGACGGACACCACTATTACAACACGCTGGCGATGATTGGCCCGGACGGCGCGGTTCAGGGCACCTATCGCAAGAGCCACATTCCCGATGGGCCGGGGTACGAAGAAAAGTACTATTTCCGCCCCGGGAATGATGGTTTCAAGGTGTGGGACGTGCCGGGCGAAGGCGGCGCGGTGGTGCGCATCGGCGTCGGCATTTGCTGGGATCAGTGGTATCCCGAATGCGCGCGGGTGATGGCGTTGCAGGGTGCGGAATTGCTGCTTTATCCGACTGCGATCGGATCGGAGCCCTATGACGAAGGCCTCGACACCAGCCGGATGTGGCGGCGCGCGATGGTCGGCCATGCGGTGTCGAACTGTATGCCGGTGGTCGCCGCGAACCGGATCGGGGCAGAAGGCCCGGCGGGCGGTGAGCAGCGGTTTTACGGCCATTCCTTCATCGCCGACGAATGGGGCGATTTCGTCGCGGAATACGGCGCGGAAGAATCCGGTGTGCTGATCGCCACACTCGACCTTGCCCGTGCGGCGACGCATCGGGCGGGCATGGGCTTTTTCCGCGACCGCCGCCCGCAGCTGTACGGCCGAATCGCGCAAGACATCTGACACCCAGAGAACCGGATTGAGCAGCACCTACCTGATCGCGCTGGGCAGTAACCGGCGGCACGTCGTCTATGGCTTGCCGCCGCAAGTGGTGTGCGCGGCGATGGAAGAATGCGCCGCGCTGGGCACCGTGACGGCGCGTTCGCCGGTGATCGCAACCCCGGCGATGGGCGCGGCGCAGCGCCGTTTTGCCAACGCCGCGCTGGCGCTGGAGAGCGAGCTCACCCCGCCCGCGCTGCTCGCTGCGCTCAAGCGGATGGAACGCGAATTCGGGCGGCGACGCGGGCAGCGGTGGGGCGACCGGGTGCTCGATTGCGATATTATCTTGTGGAGCGGCGGGGTTTGGCGGTCAGCAGGCCTCAGCGTCCCGCATCCGGCCTATGCGCAGCGCACCTTCGTGCTTACCCCGGCCCGCGCCGTCGCCCCCGGTTGGCGCGACCCGGTGAGCGGTTTCAGCATCGCCCAATTGCATGCCCGCTTGACCCGCCGCCGCCCCCTGCCTAGGGGAGCGCCCTTCGCGTAAAACGCGCGGCGCCAATCCCGCAACGTGGACCCGTAGCTCAGTTGGTAGAGCAACGGACTTTTAATCTGTAGGTCTCGGGTTCGAGCCCCGACGGGTCCACCACTTTTTGTTTTCGCACGCCGTCCGACGCGCGGTTTCCTCGCTCATGCGAGCTGAGGCTCGCATCGCTGCGGGCGCCCGGTCGGGCTTGCGGCCCTTTGGGCCGTTTGGCGAGATTATGCTGGTTTGTCCTTCTTCCGATCCAGCCATCGTGCCGCTTGCACGCCGCCGGTGATCAGGAATGGCACCAGCACCACGCTCAGCGCGACTTTCGCGAGCACTTGGCCGATCATCAGGTCGCGGATGGCGAACTCGCCGTAAAACGCCAGTGTGATGAAGATCACCGAATCGATCGCCTGTGACAGCGCCGAGGCAACCGCGCCGCGCACCATCAGGCCCAGCGTGGTTTCCGCGCCCGCGCTGCGCAGCCGGTCAAAAATCCACAAGTTGAGCAGCAGCGAGGTGATGTAGGCCGCCGGGCCCGCCAGCCACACCCGCCACGTCGCACGGTGCACCTGCTCGAACGCGGCAAGATCATCGGGGCGGAACGCCACCATTTCGGCCGAAGCGGGCAGGATCAGCACAAGTTGCATCAGCACCGCTGACAGGCCCAGCGGCAGGAACCCCCACCAAACGATCCTTTGTGCCATGGCGCGCCCGTAAAGCTGCGACAGCGTGCTGGAAATTACCACCAGCAGCAGGAACGCAAAGATCCCGCTCTCCACCGCCAGCGTGGTCGGCCACAGTTGCACTTGCTTGAACGCCAGCACGCCCGCCAGCACCGTCATCCCGCCATAGAGCAGCGTGAACACAAACAGGCCCAAAGGCATGCTTACGGCGGGGCGCTCGGCCTCGGTTGCGGTGTCGTCCATCGTCCAAGGCCTAGCCAGCGTGCGCACAAAAGAAAAGCGCCGTGCACATTGCTGTCACCGGCCCCATAACCAGCCTGCCAACACCCCCGTTAGCATCGCTCTTGCAACGCAGCGCACAAACTGCCACCCCGCAGGCGACAGGGGTCACCATTTCTTCTTTTCCGCACAAGCAAAGGGCATCGTTGCTGCCGTGAACGAGAGTATCACGTCTACCCTGCTGAGCCTCGCCGGGGTCGTCGCCATTTTGGGCATCGCGTTCGCGTTGTCATCGGCCAAGCGCAAGATCAACCTGCGGGTGGTCGGCTCGGCCTTTGCCTTGCAGGCCTTCACTGCGCTGATCGTGCTGCGCACCGATGCGGGCGTTGCCGTGATCGGCGGGCTTTCGAGCGGGGTGATCGCACTGCTCGATTTCTCCAAGATCGGGATCGCAAGCGTGTTCGGCCCGATGGAGAGCAATCCGTTTGCCAACACCTTCGTGATTGCCGCGCTGCCGGTGATCGTGTTTTTCGCCGCGATAGTCTCGATCCTCTATCACCTTGGCATCATGCAGAAACTGGTGCGCTGGGTGGGCGGGGCGATTGGCTGGATCACCGGGATCAGCCGGGTTGAGGCGCTCGGTGCGGCAGCAAACATATTCGTCGGCCAGTCGGAAAGCCCGTTGGTGGTGCGGCCCTATCTCGCCGCGCTGTCGCCAGCGCAGTTGTTCACGCTGATGGCGGTCGGGATGGCGGGCGTGGCGGGGACGATTCTGGCCGCCTATGCCAGCTTTATCGGTGAAGAAGCCGTGCCGTTCCTGCTGGCGGCGGCGTTCATGTCGGCCCCGGGCGGGATACTGATGGCCAAGATCATGATGCCTGATGATGGATCGCTCGCCCCTGCACCCGGCCAGGGAGTCGGTGCAGCAGCGGTGGCGCGGGCGCGCGGCAAGACCAATTCGCTGACCGAAGCGACCCGTGTGGTGATGTATGACGAAAACGGGCAGGAGGTCGAACTCCCCCAAGCCCGGATCAGCGCGGGCGGCCCGGCAGCCTTGGTCGAAGGCGGCAAGGCCGACGAAGTGACCGCCGCCGAAACCTTCGAAGAAGGCCAGCGCCCCGCCAATATCATCGAAGCCGCCGCGCAAGGCACGCAAACCGGCGTGAAGCTGGCCGTGGCTGTTGGCGCAATGGTGATGGTGTTTGTCGCGCTGGTGGCGCTGGCGAACGGGATGTTGGCCGGGATTGGCGGCGGGATCGTGAACCTCGCCAATGGCGTCGGCGCGCCGTTTGCGCCCGCCACCGCTGAATGGCTGGCGAACGTCAGCTTCCAGCAATTGCTGGGCTACCTGTTTGCCCCCGTGATGTTCCTGATCGGCATTTCCGATTGGGAGCAGGCGCAGATTGCGGGCGGATTGTTTGGCACCAAGATCGTGCTCAACGAATTCGTCGCCTTCATCGATCTGGGCAAGATGCAGGCGGGGGAACTGACGGAACGCAGCCGCGCGATCATCACCTTTGCGCTGTGCGGCTTTGCCAATTTCTCGTCGATTGCGATCCAGATGGCGGTGACCGGCGGGCTGGCCCCGAATCAACGCCCGGTGATTGCTAAGCTGGGGCTGAAGGCGTTGGCGGCGGGCAGCCTCGCCAACCTGATGAGCGCCGCGCTGGCGAGCCTGTTTTTGCCAATCTAGACCCTCTTGGCAGGGGCGCGGGTGCAGGTGTAAGGCCGCGCGCATGACCAACATTGCTTCTGTCTCGCTCGCCCAGCCGCTGGAAACCATCGCCGATGAATTGGGCCGCAGTTTCAGCGAATATGGCTTTGCCGTGGTGCGCGATCACGGCATCCCGCAGGAATTGATTGACGAGGCCGAGGCGGTCTCCAAGGCATTCTTTGCGCTGCCTGACGCGGTCAAGCGCGCCTACAAAATCGAAGGCGGCGGCGGCGCGCGCGGCTACACCCCGTTCGGCACCGAAAAGGCCAAGGATGCCGAGGTGTTCGACCTCAAGGAATTCTGGCACGTCGGCCGCGATTTGCCCGCAGGCCACCCGCTCGCAGAATTCATGGCCCCCAACGTCTGGCCGACCGAGGTCGAAGGCTTCCGCGAAACGATGAGCGCGCTGTTCGCCGCTTTTGAAGCCGCCGGAGCGCGCGTGCTCGAAGCAATTGCGCTGCACCTTGGTCGCCCGCGCGATTTCTTCGCCGCCAGCGTTGAAGACGGCAATTCGGTGATGCGGCTGCTGCACTACCCGCCGCTGGGCGAGGGCGCGCCCGAAGGCGCGATCCGTGCTGCCGGGCACGAAGATATCAACACCATCACCCTGCTATTGGGCGCGGAGGAAGCGGGGCTTGAACTGCTGACCAATGCGGGTGAATGGCTCCCTATTCCGGCGGCAAAGGGGGCGCTGGTGATTAACGTCGGTGACATGTTGCAGCGCCAGACCAACGGGCGGCTGCGTTCCACCACCCACCGCGTGGTGAACCCGCGCGGCGACGCGGCCAAGCGGGCGCGCTATTCCATGCCGTTCTTCCTGCATTTCCGGCCCGATTTTCTGATCGAGCCTTTGCCGGAATGTGTTGACGCCAACGCGGCGACTCCGCCGCTGCCACCGATCACCGCGCATGATTTCCTGATGCAGCGCCTGCGCGAGATCAACCTCGCCTGACAGGGCCCCAAATCCCCTGATTTGAAAAACCCTTCAAGCGTTGCTGCAATGCAACACCGATTGGCAGAACTGGCGAAAATCTTGGGTTTTTCCGCGTTTCCGATAGGTGCGTATCTAGGAATCCGCGCCGATTTGCGGTCTATTTCATCAAAGTGTCACAGAACAGTCGCTTTGCCGCAAGCGTACGGCCCTAGGGCCTCCAACATTCCAATTCCTCTCCACTGCTATCAGGGGCTCTTCCATGAAGCTTAAGTATCTCCTTGCCGCGAGCATCGTCAGCCTTGCCGCAACCACCACGATTGCAACGCCGGCGTTTGCGCAGGAAACCACCTCGTCGGTTCGCGGCGACGTGCTCGACCAGAACGGCAACCCGATCCCGGGCGCAACCGTGACCGTGACGCACGTGCCGTCGGGCACCACTTCGACTCAGTCGACCGATGCCGCGGGCGGCTTCAACGCTGCTGGCCTGCGTCTCGGCGGCCCGTTCACCGTCAGCGTCGCCGCTGACGGGTACGAGAGCACCGAGCAGGAGATCGGCTTCCTCGCCGCAGGGCAGGCGCAACGCATCAGCGTGTCGCTCGCCGATATCGGCAAGACCATCGTGGTTTCGGGTTCGCGTCAGAAGTCGGCGATTTCGCTCGGCACCGGCGCTGCCACCGTGCTCACCGCGCGTGACATTGCTGGCGTCGCTAACATCAACCGCGACATCCGCAACCTTGCGGCGCGCGATCCGCTGGTGACGCTGGATAGCACCAACAATAACGCCATCACCATTGCCGGGCAGAACAACCGCTTCAACCGCTTCACCGTCGATGGTGTGGCCTTTGGCGACCCCTTCGGTCTGGAATCGGGCGGTCTGGTCTCGGCTCGCGGTCCGGTGCCGATTGATGCGATCGGCGAATTCTCGGTCGAAATCGCGCCGGTTGATATCCAGCAGGGCTTCTTCCAGGGCGGCGCGATCAACACCCAGCTCAAGTCGGGTGGCAACAAGTTCACCTTCCTTGGCGCAGCGTTCTATCAGGACGACAGCCTGCGCGGCGATCGTGCGCGCGAACTGACCCGCGTTGGTGCTTTCGAATCGCAGATCTACACTGCGCAGGTCACTGGCCCGATCATTAAGGACAAGCTGTTCTTCGCGGTCACCTACGAACGCACCCGCGACACTGTCCCGGCGGATGTTGATCCCAGCCAGCTGGGCATAACCGATCAAGACATCTCGCAGATCGGCGATATCGCGCAGAGCGTTTACAACTTCGACACGCTGGGCGTGGCCGACTCGGTGGTCGAAAGCGACGACAAGCTGGTCACCAAGCTCGACTGGAACGTCGCTGACGGTCACCGTCTGACCGCAACCTACATCTGGAACGACAGCGCGCTGCTGGCCGGCCAGACTGGCATCGGCCAGATCAATCAGGTTGGCAACGGTAACCCGACTTACAACCTGCTTTCAAACAACTACACGCAGGGCGCGACCAACCATTTCGGCATCGTCCAGTCGAACAACCAGTGGTCGGACAGCTTCTCGACCCAGCTGCGCGTGTCCTACGCCGATTACGTCCGTTTGCAGGAACCGATTGGCGGTAACCGCGATTTCGGCCAGTTCCAGGTCTGTCTTGACCCGACCAATCCCGCACCGCCGCCAGCGAATACTCCGGCCAACGGCTCGGGCTCGCTGGTCTGCTCGCCCGGTCAGCAACGCCTGAACTTCGGCCCGGATATCAGCCGTCAGGCCAACGAGCTTGACGCGCAATCCTGGGCAGTCGAATTTCAGGGCACGCTCAAGCTCAACAACCACACCGTCAAGCTGATCGCCGAGCGCCGTCTGCAGGACGTGCGCAACCTGTTCGCCCAACGCGTTTCGGGGGCCTGGCTGTTCGATAGCGTCGCCGATCTTCAGGCGCGTCGTGCCAACGAAGTCGACATTGCCGTGCCGCTGCGTGGCGGGATCGAGACCGTGACCGCCGATTTCCAGAACAACAGCTGGACCTTCGGGATCATGGACACGATCGATGTGACCGATAACCTGACCATCGTCGCCGGCGCGCGTTACGACCTGTTCGACACGCCGGATCGTCCGTTTGCCAACGTTGACTTCCTCCAGCGCTTCGGCTTCTCGAACACCGCGACGCTCAACGGACGGGATCTGTTCCAGCCGCGCTTCGGCGTTAACTGGCAGCCGACCGATCGCTTGCAGATCCGCGGTTCGGCCGGTCTGTTCGGCGGCGGTAACCCGCTGGTGTGGATTTCGAACAGCTTCTCGAACCCCGGCCCGACGCTGGGCCGAGTGCAGGTCCGCCGTGCCGACAATGGCACCTTCTCGATCTCTGGCCTGAGCGGTCTGACTCCGGAGCAGGTGCAGGCCATCGGCGCTGCGACGCTCAACAACGTTTCGGGTGGTACGGGCATTCCGCAGTCGCTGGTTGATGCGATCCGCACTTCGGGCACCGCCACCGCCCCGACCAACGCGATTGACCCGAACTTCGAAGCGCCCTCGCAGTGGCGTTTCTCGGGCTCGGTCGACTACGAGGCCGACCTCGGCTTCCTGGGTGATGGCTGGAACTTTGGCGCCGACGTGATCTATTCGCGGATCAAGAATGCGCTCGAGTGGGTGGACCTGCGCTCGGTCGATAGCGGCGGCAATCTGCCTGATGGCCGGAACCGTTACAACATCCTGCCCGGCTTTACCGGCACCAACACCGACATCCTGCTGACCAACACCGATTTCGGCGAAAGCTGGAACCTGGTGGCACGGTTCGACAAGACCTGGGACGCGGGCTTTTTCCTGAACGGTTCCTACACCTTCCAGGATGTGACCGATCAGAACCCAGGCACATCGTCGGTGGCGTTTTCGAACTACACCAACACCGTGTTTGGCGACGATCCCAACCTGTCGGCACAGGGCATCTCGAACTATCAGCGCGATCACCAGTTCCGTCTGGGCGCCGGGTTTGATGGCGAGATCTTCGGGGAAAACAACACGCGGATCGAGCTGTTCTACAACGTGCGTTCGGGCCAACGTTACAGCTACGTGTTCAACGATCAGGCTTCTGGCAACAACAACCGTTCGGCGATTTTCGGGATTACCGGTCGCAACAATCGCGGTCTGCTCTACGTGCCCGACGTGAGCAGCGAGACTGCTGATCCCAACGTGCGTTATGCCGCCGGCACCTTCGCCGCGTTCCAGGCCTTCGTGCTGAATTCGGAGCTGGCGCAGTATCAGGGCCAGATCGCGCCGAAGAACATCGGTGAGACGCCGTGGGTACATAAGCTTGACCTGTCGTTCCGTCAGGAAGTGCCGTTCGTATTCGGCGGCAAGATCGAATTTCTGGCGGATATCGAAAACGTGCTCAACCTGATCGACAGCGATCTGGGCACGGTGCGTCAGGTCGGCTTCCCGTATACCGCGCAGCTGGTGAACGTGCAGTGCTTCCAGACGGCTGGCGGTACGACGGCAACCACAACTCCGGCGCAGCCCTGCGCACAGTACCAGTATTCGGGCTTCCGCGCACCGAACGAGGCGACCAACATCAATGGTTCGCTGTGGGGCATCCGCTTTGGTGTGCGCGTGAAGTTCTGATTACGCAAACAACGCTGACCTAACGAAAGGGCGGCCCGGCAACGGGTCGCCCTTTTGCTTTGCGGTTGGCGGAGGTCTACAGCGAAACGCGATCAGCCGCGCGCGCTGGCCTTACCAATAGGCTCACCTGAGCTTTCAGGCGAGGCATCCCCAATGGTGATCAACGCCTGAGCCAGCGCAGTGCGGTGCGCAGCGCTGGCAGCGTGCGCCAATGCCCGGTCGAGCGTGGCGGCAGCTTCGCCCAGTTCAGGCTCCCCGAACATCGCCGCCGATCCGGCGAGCTTGTGCACCAATTGCGCGAGCGCGGCGGGCGCGGTCTGGCCATGTTCCAGTGCGCTATCCTCGAAAGCCCCGTCTTCCAACGCCCCCTCTTCCAAGGCCGCGCGCACCGCTGCCAGCGCTTCGGCCCGGCGCAGGTGCCAGCGTTCGACCAAGCTTGGGGACAGCGCCATCGCCGATAGCCGCGCGGGCCGCGTTTCGGGTGCGGCTTCCACAATCCGGGTCGGCAGCCAGCGTTGCAGCACGCGGGCAAGCTCGGCCAGCACGATCGGCTTGGCCAGATGTCCCTGCATCCCGGCTGCCTGCGCCGCAGCGATATCTTCGGGATAGGCATTGGCGGTCAGCGCGATGATCGGCAGCAGGCCCGGCCCGATCCCTTCGGCCCGGATCGCGCGGGTGGCGTCATAGCCATCACAATCGGGCATCTGCACATCCATCAGCACCAGATCATAGGGCCGCGCGCGCATGATGCTGTCGATCACCATCGCGATACCTTCGTTCCCGTCATGCGCGACGTCGACCTCCTGCCCGCAACGTTCGAGCATTTCGGTGACCAGCAGGCGGTTGATGTCGTGATCCTCCACCAGCAGAATGCGCGATTGCGCTGGCAGCGGCGCAGGCGCGGGCGGTTCGTCGGGCAGCTCCGCTTCGGCGGGTTGAACCAGTGTCGCGGGCAGGAACACCGAAAAGCGCGATCCTTCGCCGGGTGCGCTCTCCACCGTGATCCGCCCGCCGAGCAGCGCGGCCAGCTGACGGCTGATCGACAGGCCGAGCCCGGTGCCGCCAAACCGCCTTGCGGTATCCGCCTCGCCCTGTGTGAAGGGGTGGAAGATCGTATCGAGCCGCGCCGGGCTGATCCCGATCCCGCTATCGGCCACCGCCACCTGCACTTCGCCCGGCAGCAGCCTGTAACTGACGCGGATCTGCCCGGCCTCGGTAAATTTCACCGCGTTACCGATCAGATTGAGCATGATCTGGCGCAGCCGTAGCCCATCGGTCATTACCCACGGGCGGCGCGGCCCGTCGAACCGGCAGTCTGCATCGTCGCCGCCATCATCACCGGCATCGCAGGCAAATTCGAGCGTCAGCCCCTTTTTCTCAGCCGCCGGGCGGTGCAGCGCGGCGCAATCCGCGAGACTGGCGTGAAGATCCACCGGCGCACGGTCGATCGCAAACTGCCCGCTTTCGATCTTGCTTAGGTCAAGCACGTCGTTGAGCAGCATCATCATTGACCGGCCCGACTGCACGATCATCTCGGCAAAGCGGCGTTGGTCAGCGGCCAGATCGCCCTGCAACATCAGTTCCGCAAAGCCGAGCACGCCGTTCATCGGAGTGCGGATTTCGTGGCTCATATTGGCGAGGAAATCGGATTTCGCCTGCGCTGCGTTTTCGGCATGGCGGCGCGCGCGGGTAAGCAGCAATTCCAGCTCAACCCGCTCGGTCACGTCGCGCGCGGCCACCACCACGCCATCGCGCGCTCCGGTTAGCGGGTGGCGCACTACCGCGCCATCGGCTTCGAGAAACACCGGACTGCCATCGGGATGGTCGAGATAGCGGCGGTAGGTGACGCGTTCCTTGTCGCTCATACCGGATAGCAGGTGGCCCAGGGCCTGCATCGCGCGGTCGCGCGCATCAGGGTGAAGCAGTGGGCCCGCAGCCTCACCTACCAAAGCCTCAGGCGGCAATCCCATCACATCGCGTACCGAAGGCGAGGCATAGGTGCACACGCCATTAAGGTCATAGCGCAGGATCGCATCGGTGATGTTGTCGGCCAGCAGGTCGATCTGTTGCTTGCCCGCTTCCAGTTCGGCGGTGATCCGATCACGCCCGGCAAGGATCGCGGCAACCGGCAGGCCGGTGAGGAAATTGGCCGCGACAAAGGCTTGCAGCAAATGCAGCTGGGTGATCGCGACCCCGCTGGCCGCGGCAATCGGGCCTAGACCGGCCCATGTCATCACGCCCGCCACCAACGCCACCCCGCCGACATGCAGCGCGCTGCCCAGACTGCCAAGCCGGAAGGCATGCAGCAGCGTAATCGGCTGGATCAGGAACATCAGCGGATAATGGGTCTGGTTGAACACCAGAAAGGCGCAGGTCATCCCGCCGATCAGCAGCGCCAAATTTTCGGCCGGATGCGCCGGGGCGGGGGCGAGCTTCCCCCTGATCCGGTCAACCACCAGCAACACGGTGGGCACGATCAGCACCATCGCCATGCTGTCGGTCAGGAACCAGGTGAGCGCGCCGCTGCGGATGGCTGCCAAATCCGCGCCCATCATCGGCGCGGTGAGCAGCGCCGATAACAGCGGGCCAATCAGCCCCCCGGCCCAGACGAACCGGGCAAGATCAGTGAGCCGGGTCATATCAGGCGGCGCGCCGCCGGCTCGCCGGGTCAGCGCGAGCACGGCGATAATCTCGATCAGATTGCCCAGCGAAAACACCAGCGCAATGTCATGCGGCAACTGCCCCACCACATTGGCACCAAGGCTGGCAGCAAAAGCGGCAGCGAGGAACGGCAGCTCATTGCGGATCCGCGCGCGCAGCAGGAACGCGACCGCGCAGGCATTGGGCAGCCAGATCGGGCTGACAGTTTCCCCTGCGCCCGACAGCAGCAGGCTGAAGCAGCCAAGCGCCAGATAGGTGATCCCGCCGATGATCGCGGCCTGAAGGCTTGGCCCGTCAATCTGACCAGCGGCGATGCCAAAGATAGATGGGTTGCGAGCGGGCACCGCAGTCTCTGCCGCACCAGAGTTGGTCACCGGCGGCAAGGGCGTGGTGATCCCCGCATCTCCGCCATCAGGCGCGCGGCTGCCGTCTTCGTCAGCGCCGCGTTCCGGGCCAACGGAGTCCAAGCTCGGGTCGGGGTAGTCGCCCCCGTTGCCCCGGTCATGATCCAGTGCACGCTCGATCAACGGGCTCCATCGCAAAATGCTGCGATGCTGATATAGAGCCGCGGGACCAATTTCGGACACAACCTCGTCCGGAATGGAGCAATCGTGGAGCAGGCGTCCGGCATGGCGAACGAAGTGGGGAATGGCGCGCAGGGCTTTCGGCATCGGCGAAAACGGATCAGCGTGCCGTTGATCGCTGCGATCGTGGTGCTGCATCTGGGGCTGCTCTATGGTCTGACCCGCGCCTTCGCTCCTGATTTCACCGCCTCGGTTGAACGCAATGTGGTGTCGGCCTTCACGGTGACCATCACCGCGCCGCCTGATCCGCCGCCGCCCGAAAATCAGCCCGAACCTGACGAAGGCGCGCAGGGCGATCCGGGGCGCGATGCGGTGGCAAAGCCGGTCACCAGCCCGCCGCCCAAGGTGCGGGTGAAACAGGACACCGCGCTCCCCCGCGCATCATCAACCGGCACAGCGAGCGAATCCGGCGCGGCTGATGCAGGCGACGGAACGGGTGCGGCGGGCAGCGGGCTGGGCACCGGCAGCGGCAACAGCGGCAGCGGGCGCGGCGGGATCGCGGTGTCCAAGCCGGTGCACATCTCGGGCAGCATCGACAATGCGCGCGATTTCCCCGTCCCGCCCGGCGGGCGCGCCGCGCGGCGCGGGACGCAGGTGATCGTCAAAGTCACCGTTGGCACCGATGGGCGCCCGCGCAATTGTTCGGTCTTTCGCGCCAGCCCCGATGCCGAAGCCGACCGGCTCACCTGCCAATTGGTCGAAAGCAGGCTCGGCTTCCGTCCGGCAATGGATGCCAATGGCAATCCGGTCGCAGCGCCATTCTACTGGCGTCAGCAATGGTTCTGAAACACGGACCCGTCAGCAATCCGATGGAAAAAAGCGCCGTTCAGACTCGTCTCACATCTGATTATTGATATAAGCTGCGCCAAATGAAGGATTTTCCAGTGACAGCGATCTATCCGGTAATCATGTGCGGTGGCAGCGGCACCCGACTGTGGCCGGTGAGCCGCAAGGCCATGCCCAAGCCGTTTCTGCCGCTGGTCAGCGATGAAACGCTGTTTGAACAAGCCGTGCGCCGGGTGGCGGGCGATGATCGCTTCGCTGCGCCAATGGTGGTGGCAGGCGCGGCCCATGCCGATATCATCATGGCGCAGATGGGCGATATCCCCGGCGCGCGGCTGGTGATCGAACCCGCTGCGAAGAACACCGCGCCCGCCATCGCGTTGGCCGCCGCGCTCTTGCCTGCGGACGCGGTGATGCTGGTTTGCCCAAGCGACCATCACATTGCAGACGCGTCCGCCTTTCGGGCCGCCGCGCTAGCTGCGGCAGAATTGGCGCGGCAGGATTATCTCGTCAGCTTTGGCATAGCGCCCGACCGGCCCGAAACCGGCTATGGCTATCTCCAGCGCGGTGAACAGCTGGCTGGCGGCTTTGCGATCCGGCGGTTCGTCGAAAAGCCCGAACTGGCCCGCGCGCAGGAATACCTGGCCAGCGGGGATTACAGCTGGAACGGCGGGATCTTTGCGTTCCGGGCCGGGCATTTGCTGGCCGAACTCGCCGTGCACCGGCCCGATATGGCGCGATTGGTGGCTGAAGCGGTGGCGGGCGGACGCGACGATGGCGCGCGGTTCCACCCTGCGCCTGTACCCTTCGCCGCGATTGTTGGCGATTCGATCGACTATGCCGTGATGGAAAACACCGCGCGCGCGGCGATGGTGCCGGTCGACATGGGCTGGTCCGATATCGGCAACTGGGCCGCGCTGGCCGATGCCTTGGCGGATGGGGCCGATGACGCAGGCAATGTCATGCGCGGCACGGTTGATCTCGACGGGTGCAGCGGCGTGCTCGCCATCACTGATGGCCCGCGCATTTCGGCGGTGGGCCTGACAGATGTGTGCATCATCGTCTCTGGCGGGGAGGTGCTCGTCACCACCCGTGACGGCGCGCAAGCCATCGGCAAGCTGCCCGGTGCGTTGAACCAATGATGGCGCGCCAACTCCCCACGCGGATGGTCGCCAAGGTGTGGGGCCGTGATACGCTGCCCGCGCCTTTTGCTGCGCCTGCGGGAGAGCGGATCGGCGAAATCTGGTTCGAACCGCCGCCCGAATTGCCGCAAATATTGGTCAAATACCTGTTCACGTCCGAAAAGCTTTCGGTGCAGGTGCACCCGTCGGCTGCCGATGCGCTGCCGGGGGAAGCGGGCAAGGAGGAGTGCTGGCTGGTGCTTGATGCCGAACCCGGCGCACGGCTCGCCATCGGTTTTGAGCGCGCGGTCTCGCCCGAAGAAATCGCCGCTGCGGCGCGGGACGGGACGATTGAGCAACTGCTTACCTGGCACCCGGCGCGCGCGGGCGATCTGTTCTATCTGCCGGCTGGCACCGTCCACGCGATTGGCCCGGGCCTCGCACTGGTCGAAGTGCAGCAGACCAGCGACACCACGTTCCGCCTGTATGACTATGGCCGCCCGCGCGAATTGCATCTCGAACGCGCTCTCGCAGTGGCGCAGGGGACGCCTTACCCCGCCGAGCA
>LNFM01000578.1_pt1 | contig 90565 bp, 87 predicted proteins | sample 596031 | NCBI WGS metagenome assembly LNFM01 (sample SAMN04254537, study PRJNA301005) | activated carbon metagenome | isolation source: dual media filters at the Ann Arbor, Michigan drinking water treatment plant | place: USA: Ann Arbor | reverse complement strand
AACGGCACCAGCACGGTCGGAAGCACGCTGTTCAGGGGATGATGGACCATGCCGGTGAACTGCATCTGCAGCGCACGGGCCTCGCCCTGCAGGGCGTCGACGGCCGAACCATGAATTTCGGTCGCGAGTTCGAGGTCACGGCCCGCCGGCGGCCTGCCGGCAACGAAAAACAGGACGGCCGCGATCAGAAAATTGACTATGCCCAGGATCGCGGCCGCCGGGATCGCGCCCCAGATCTGCACCAGCGCGAAATAGGCCGACAATTCCAGCATCAAGAGGCCGAAGGCCGCAATCAACGCGGCAAACGCCCGCAGCCCGAGTCCGACCAGCATATGCCGCATCCGGATCTCGGCAATGATCCGGTCGGTGCGCCAGAGCATGCGCAGCTGCTTGACGATATTTTCGCTATTCACGTCAGTGCCTCCTCAACATGAGACCGATGGCAATCCCGAGCACGAAGGCCGATGCCAGTGCCGCAATCGGCCGTTCGGTGATCAATCTTTCGACATGCTCTTCCTCCGAGCTCAAGGTCGCGCCGAGTTCGCTGAGGCTGTCCTTGATCTGCCCTGCCAGCGCTTCGCCATGGTTCTTCGCCGCATTCAACATATCGTCTGCAGGCGTGCTCAAAAGACGCGACATCTCGCGCTTGAGCGCCTCCAGTTCGTTACCCAGCTCGCTTGATCGGATCATGGTGTTCGTTCTGTTGCCTGTGTCCGTTGAACTCTAGGAGAGGCGAGGGAACGAGCATTTGATTTGCCTCAACCTTCGATGGCTCATTGCTGCCTTGAGGCAGGTCAACATGGTAGCCTCGCGAGCCCCATAGATAGGGCGCCATGCAACTGCGGGAACAAAGCCTTGACGACCACACCCCTGCTCACAGCCACGCCGTCAGGCGACACGCTCGAACTCCGTCCGGGTGGCTCCTGGACCGCCGCGAATGCTGCCACGCTCGAACGGCTGTCCAACGACGTCGCGCCGCAGCTCGATCGAGCCGGCACCGTCAAGCTCGACATGGCCGGGTTGCGCGAACTCGATACGCTCGGCGCCTGGCTGCTAGAGAAAATGTCGCGGCGTGCGACTTCCGCTGGACACCAATCGGAGGTCGTCGGCATCGCCGAAAACTACACCGGCCTGATCGAGGAAGTCCGTCAGGTCAACCGGCGGACGCCGGCACCGGCGCCGGCGCGCAATCCGGTCGTGGCGAAGATCGGTGACATCGGCCGGGCCACCATCGGTTCCGGAGAAGACATAACGGCGTTCCTGCAGATGCTGGGCTCGCTCTGCATCGCGATCCTGGGCGTGCTTCGCCGCCCACGATCGCTGCGACTGACGTCGTTGACCTACCAGCTATACCGCGTCGGCTGGCAGGCGATTCCGATCGTCGTGCTGATCACGTTCCTGATCGGCGCCATCATCGCCCAGCAGGGAATCTTCCACTTCCGCAAGTTCGGCGCGGATTCCTATGTCGTCGACATGGTCGGGATTCTCGTCCTGCGCGAGCTCGGCGTGCTGATCGTCGCCATCATGGTCGCCGGCCGTTCGGGAAGCGCCTACACCGCAGAACTCGGCTCGATGAAAATGCGCGAGGAAATCGACGCGCTTTCCACCATGGGGCTGGATCCGATCGAAGTCCTGATGCTGCCGCGGATCCTGGCGCTCGTTTTCGCGCTGCCGATCCTGAGTTTCATCGGGTCGATGGCCGCGCTCTATGGCGGCGGCCTGGTCGCCTGGTTCTACGGCGGCATGGCGCCGGCGATCTTCATTGCGAGGCTGCATGAGGCCGTCTCCGTCACCCACTTCCAGGTCGGCATCATCAAGGCGCCTTTCATGGCGCTGGTGATCGGCATCGTCGCCTGCAGCGAAGGCCTGCGCGTGAAGGGGAGCGCGGAGTCGCTCGGCAAGCAGACCACCACGTCGGTGGTCAAATCGATCTTCCTGGTGATCGTGCTCGACGGGCTGTTTGCGGTGTTCTTTGCATCGATCGGAATGTAGCGATGCAAGAAACCGAGAGCGAAGCCGAGAGCGCCGAACAGTTTGCCATTCGTGTGCGCGATCTCGTGGTTGGGTTCCACCGCCACGTCGTGATCGATCATCTTGCGCTGGACGTAATCAAGGGAGAAATCCTCGGCCTGGTCGGTGCATCCGGCGGCGGCAAGTCGGTGCTGATGCGGACCATCATCGGGCTGATCCCGCGGCAGGGCGGCGAGATCGAGGTGATGGGCTCGCCGATCAACCACAATCGCGCGACGCGAAGCGCGGCCGGTCGATGGGGCATCCTGTTCCAGCAAGGCGCGCTGTTCTCGTCGCTCACGGTGCGGCAGAACATCCAGTTCCCGTTGCGCGAGAATCTCGTGCTTTCAGACGCCCTGATGGAGGAGATCGCAACCGCCAAGCTGGAAATGGTCGGACTCAAGGCGGAAGACGGTGACAAGTTTCCTTCCGAGTTGTCCGGCGGCATGACCAAACGCGTGGCGCTTGCGCGCGCGCTGGCGCTCGATCCCGCCATCGTGTTCCTCGACGAGCCGACCTCCGGGCTCGATCCGATCGCCGCCGGCGATTTCGATGCGTTGATCAGGACATTGCAGAAGACGCTGGGGCTGACGGTGTTCATGGTAACCCATGATCTCGCCAGCCTCAACACCGTCTGCGACCGCGTCGCCGCGTTGGCCGATGGCAAGATCGTCGCCATCGGTCCGATGCGCGAACTGCTTCAATCCGAGCATCCCTGGGTGCGGGCCTATTTCCATGGCAAGCGCTCCCAGATGCTGCAACCCAAAGCGAGTTGAGACATGGAAACCCGCGCCCCCTACGTCGTTGTCGGCGCCTTTGTGCTGGCCGCCATCGCAGCCGTGTTCGGCTTCGTCTACTGGCTGCAGAACACCGGAGGGCTCGGCCCGCGCACGAGCTATCAGGTGCAGTTCGAGGGCTCGGTGCCGGGATTGCTGGTCGGCGCCGCCGTGCTGTTCAACGGGATCCGGGTCGGCGAGGTGACGGCGCTCGGGCTGGCTCCCGATAATCCCCGCAGCGTCAACGCAACCATCTCTGTCTCATCAGTGACGCCGGTTCGCGCCGACACCAAAGTTGGCCTGGAGTTTCAGGGATTGACCGGCGTTCCGGTCATCGCGCTGGAGGGGGGCTCGCTAGTGGTCAAAACGGAAAAGGTGACGACACTCATCGCCGAACCCGGCGCGGGGCAGGGTATGACGCAAGCCGCGCGTGATGCGCTACGCAAGGTAGATTCGGTGCTGACAGAAAACTCCGGCGCCTTGAAGGACACCATCGCCAATTTCAAGGTGTTCTCGGAAGGCCTGGCGCGCAACACCGGCAAGCTCGATGGCATCGTCGCCGGCCTCGAGCGCATGACCGGCGTCACCAGCCCGCCGCCGAAGATCACCTACGATTTGAGCGCGCTGCAAAGCCCGGGGCCGGTCGGCAGGGTCATCAGCGTGCAATGGGCCATCCCGGAGCCGACGGCGGTTGCGATGCTGGAGACGCAGCGCTTCCTGTTCTCGCCGGCACAGGAACATCCGGGATTCGCGGAGGCGATGTGGGCGGATGCGCTGCCAAAACTGATCCAGGCGCGCCTGATCGAAAGCTTCGAGAATTACGACATCGCACATGCGCCGCTGCGGGCGGCGGATATCGGACAGACCGAATTCCAGTTGCTGGTTGACCTCAGGCGCTTTCGCATCGCCGTCGAGTCCGGGCCCGCGGCCGAGATCGGCCTGTCGGCCAGGATCGTCGACAAGAACGGCAAGGTCGTTGCCTCGCGGTTGTTCGAAGCCAGCGAGAAATTCGCATCGGTTGTTCCGGCCGAAGCTGTCGCCGCGTTCAGCACGGCGTTCGGCCGAGTCGCGAAAGACGTGATCGCCTGGACGGCTCAGTCGTATCAGACAAAATAGGCGACGCGGATCTCGCGTCGCCTGAGATTCGCTATTCGAGCGACTTCAGATACGCGAGCAGGTCGCCAATCTGGTCGGGACCGAGTTGAAATTCCGGCATGGTCGGATGGCCGGTTTGAATGCCTTCAGCCAGCGCTTCGGCCAGTGATTCCACGGGGTAGCGCTTGTGCAGCGTGCGGAACGGCGGCGCGCTTTTGAGCGGGCTCGGTGAAACCTTGTCGATCGCATGACACTTCGCGCAATTGTTCAGGGCGAAGACCTTGCCCCGCTGCTGTTGAGGCGAAGCCGCCATCGCTGGCGTCAGGGTGATCAGCGTGAGTGCCAGCGGCAATAAAATACGTCCAGTCATTGCAGCACAGAATTCCTTGGAATGCAGTTTGTCGGCCCCAAGCCGCACAATGCGGATCTAATCGTCACCAAAGTTGATCTGGATCAACCAGCCGGCAATGGATTCGCTAGAATGAACTATATCTCCGGTTTCGAGCCACCTCGCGGCCGGGAAACGCAGCGGTCAATGTGGCGCTCGAACGGGCAGAGGCAATGATACGAACCATTTCTCCGAATCCCAATCGCGCCAGCTTCGGCCGCTGCTCAGCCTGCGCGGTCCGTTCGCTGAGCATCTGCGGCGCGCTCGACCAAAGCGATCTGATGGAGTTCGAACGGATCAGCCGTCATGTTCAGCTCAGCCCCAACGAGGCGCTCTTTACGGCAGGTCAGATTGCTCGTTCTGTCCACAATGTAACGGCGGGCGTCGTGCGCCTGTACAAATTGCTGCCGGACGGACGCCGTCAGATCATCGGCTTTGCGCTGCCGGGCGATTTTCTCGGCGCGGCCCCGTCCGATCGCTACAGCTATTCGGCTGACGCGATTGATTCCGTGTCGGTATGCCGTCTCTCCCGGGAATCGTTCACACAGTTCATTGAACAGCGGCCGCACTTTCTGATTCGAATCAACGAGATTGCGTCTCGCGAGCTCATGCTGGCCCAGGAACAGATGCTGCTGTTGGGCCGGCGAACCGCGGAGGAGAAGGTCGCGTCGTTCCTCGTCGGCTGGCGGGAGCGCCTGGCCCATATCGGCGACGTCAGGCAAACCATCGCGCTGCCGATGAGCCGGCAGGATATCGCGGATTATCTGGGACTGACGATCGAAACCGTGAGTCGGACGCTGACCCGATTCGAGCGCGAGAAGATGCTCATCATCGTCACCGGCGGGGTGCGCCTGCTGGATCCGACCCGGGCCGCGGCCATGGCGGCAGCGTAAAATTCCAGCACGACAGCAACCAAAATTGACTCAGGTCAAAGCCCGGACGAGGGCACGCCGGCATGCTTCCGTCATCACAGGAGGTCATTCCATGCCTACAGAATCGTTGCTCGTTTCCATCTGCGTCGTCGCGATGTTCGTGGTCTTCGGCGCGGTGTTGGCCTGGGGTGACATGCAGACCCGCACGAAACAGTTGGCGCGGCAGCCCGACGGCAAGCGCCGGGCGTTCTGACGTCGGGTTCTCCCCGCGCGGGCATCCTCTGCAGGAGGAGATTGTGTTGTTGACATCAATTGACACCCGAGCGGTGGCCCGCCGGGTGTGCGCGTTCGTCGCCAAGTTCAAGCGTCCGGCGGTGCCAGGCGGCAAGATCAGCGGAACTGAGCGAGAGCAAGTATCGGCGCCAACGCAGGTCGTCCTGCCGAGTGGGCCCATTTGCTGCTGAACGCCAAGGGCCTGTCAGGCTCGGCCTTCCAGTGTTTCCGCAAACAACCAGAATTTGACTTCGATCAATTCGGCTGTGGCGAAGCTGTGGTCATTGAGATTCGCATCCGCAGAAGAGATTCCCACGCATGACCCAAACTCAAACCGCAAAATCGATGTCACATGGCGAAGCCGGCCTGACACTGGTGTTCGCGCTCTTCGCGCCGCTGTGCCTGTTTGCGGCGGCCAAGGCGCAGGATACCGCCTTCGCCTTTCACGCGTCGCTGGCGTCCGCTGCCAGCCTGTGGGCGGTGTTTGCGATCGTAAACCGGTATTTTGACCGCCCGGCATCGCTGCCCCCAGCGGAAATCAACGGCCGCCCCAACTACAATATGGGGCCGATCAAATTCGCGGCGGTGATGTCGGTGGTCTGGGGCATTGCCGGATTTGCAGTCGGGTTGCTAATCGCTGCGCAGCTCGCGTGGCCCGGGCTCAACCTCGATCTGCCATGGACCAGCTTTGGCCGGCTGCGGCCGTTGCATACGTCGGCGGTCATCTTTGCTTTCGGCGGCAATGTCCTGGTCGCGACCTCGTTCTACGTCGTTCAGAGAACCTGCCGCGCGCGCCTGGCGGGCGACCTCGCACCATGGTTTGTCGTCATCGGCTACAACTTCTTCATCCTGGTCGCCGGCACCGGCTACCTGCTCGGCGTGACGCAATCCAAGGAATATGCCGAGCCGGAGTGGTATGCCGACCTGTGGCTGACCATTGTCTGGGTGGTCTACCTGCTGGTCTTCCTGGTGACCCTCATCAAGCGCAAGGAACCTCATATCTTCGTCGCCAACTGGTTCTATCTCGCCTTTATCGTCACCATCGCCGTACTTCATCTCGGCAATAATCCTGCACTGCCGGTATCGGTGTTCGGTTCGAAATCCTACGTCGCCTGGGCCGGCGTCCAGGATGCGATGTTCCAGTGGTGGTATGGCCACAACGCGGTCGGCTTTTTCCTCACCGCCGGCTTCCTCGCCATCATGTATTACTTCATTCCGAAGCGCGCCGAGCGGCCGATCTATTCCTACCGGCTGTCGATCATCCATTTCTGGGCGATCATCTTTCTCTACATCTGGGCGGGTCCGCATCATCTCCACTACACCGCGCTGCCGGATTGGGCGCAGACCCTCGGCATGACGTTCTCGATCATGCTGTGGATGCCTTCCTGGGGTGGCATGATCAACGGCCTGATGACGCTGTCGGGCGCCTGGGACAAGCTGCGGACCGATCCTGTCCTGCGGATGCTGGTCGTGTCGGTCGCCTTCTACGGCATGGCCACGTTCGAAGGCCCGCTGATGTCAATCAAGGTGGTGAATTCGCTCAGCCACTACACCGACTGGACCATCGGCCACGTTCACGCCGGCGCGCTCGGCTGGGTCGGTTTTGTTTCGTTCGGCGCGCTGTATTGCCTGGTGCCCTGGCTGTGGGATCGCAAGGGGCTCTACAGCCTGAAACTGGTCAACTGGCACTTCTGGATCGCGACCATCGGCATCGTGCTCTACATCTCGGCGATGTGGGTGTCCGGAATCCTGCAGGGCCTGATGTGGCGCGCCTACACCTCGCTCGGCTTCCTCGAATATTCCTTCATCGAAACCGTGGAAGCGATGCATCCCTTCTACATCATCCGCGCCGCGGGCGGCGCGCTGTTCCTGATCGGGGCGTTGATCATGGCCTATAACCTCTGGATGACGGTGCGCGTCGGCGAGGCCGAAGTGCAGTCGCCGGTCGCACTTCAGCCGGCGGAATGAGGAGCGCACCAATGTCTTTCTGGGCACGGCATCAAATCTTCGAAAAGAACTCGATCGTCCTGGTCGCGGGGATCCTTGTGGTCATCGCCATCGGCGGCCTCGTCGAAATCACCCCGCTGTTCTATCTCAAGAGCACCATCGAGAAGGTCGATGGTATCAGGCCGTACACGCCGCTCGAACTTGCGGGCCGCAACGTCTACGTTCGCGAGGGCTGCTATCTCTGCCATTCGCAGATGGTCCGTCCGCTCCGCGACGAAGTCGAGCGCTACGGCCATTATTCGCTGGCAGCCGAGAGCATGTACGACCATCCCTTCCAGTGGGGATCCAAGCGTACCGGTCCCGATCTCGCCCGCGTCGGCGGCAAGTATTCCGATGAATGGCACGTGACGCATCTGGCCAACCCGCGCGCGATCGTGCCGCAATCGGTCATGCCCGGTTATGCCTTCCTGTCGCGAACCGAAGTCGATGAGGCAACCGTTGCGGCGCACCTTCGCACAAACCGCAGCGTCGGCGTGCCCTATTCGGACGACCAGGTCGCCAATGCCGTAGCCGATCTCAAGGCGCAGGCTGATCCCGACAACGCGGGAGTGGACGCGTTCACCAGACGTTATCCGAAGGCGGTTTCCCGCAACTTCGATAGCAAAGCAGGCGCGCCGACGGAAATGGATGCACTGGTCGCGTACCTGCAGATGCTCGGCACGCTGGTCGACTTCAAGCTCTACAATGAAAAAGCCAATCTTCGCTGAGAAGGCAGGACGATGAAAGCAATTCTCACGGCTCACAATATCGCGTCGGACTTCGTCACGTCGTTCTGGACGCCGGTCTTTGTCGGACTGTTTCTCGCCATCGTGGCCTACGCGTTTTGGCCGCGCAACAAGGCGGCCTTCGACGAAGCGGCGAAGATGCCGCTGCGCGAGGAGTAATGCGATCATGACCAAACACAGCGATATCGATCACGTTTCCGGACAGGCCACCACCGGTCATGAATGGGATGGCATCAAGGAGCTGAATACACCACTGCCGCGCTGGTGGGTGATCACCTTCTACGCGACCATTGTCTGGGCGATCGGCTATTGGATCGTGTATCCGGCGTGGCCGCTGCTCTGGAGCCACACGACCGGAATATGGAGTTACTCCACCCGCGCAGAGGTCGTCACCGAACTCGCCAATCTTGAAAAGGTCCGCGGCGCCAAGATGGCGACGCTCGGCTCGGCCCCCTTGGCCGAGATCGCAAAGGATCCTGCCTTGCTCACGCTGGCGCGTGCCAGCGGCAAGACGGTGTTCGGCGACAATTGCGCGCCATGCCACGGTACCGGCGGCGCCGGCGCCAAGGGTTATCCGAATCTGAACGACGACGAATGGCTGTGGGGCGGCAGCCTCGAGCAGATCATGCAGACGATCCAGTATGGCGCGCGCTCGGGCCACTCAAAAGCCCACGAAAGCGCCATGCTGGCGTTCGGCAAGGAGGGCGTCCTCAAGAAGGACCAGATCGTGACGGTCGCCACCTACGTCAGGTCGCTGTCGGGTTTGCCGACAAGTCCCGGCTATGACGCGGCTGCCGGTGCGAAGATCTTCGCGGACAATTGTACCTCGTGCCATGGCGATAACGGCAAGGGCAATCAGGAACTCGGCGCGCCCGATCTCACCGACAAGATCTGGCTCTATGGCTCGGATGAGTCGACGCTGGTGGAGACCATCAGCAACGGCCGCGCCGGCGTCATGCCGGCCTGGGTCGGCCGGCTCGATCCCTCCACGATCAAGGCGCTGACGGTCTACGTTCACTCGTTGGGCGGAGGAAAATAGAGCGTTTTCCAGCGAAAAAGCTCTAGCCGCCGGGGAGGGCAAGTCGCGGTCAGTTTGAGATGCATCAAACGCGTTTGCGGCGCGGGAGCTACAGTGAACTCACGATGCGAGATCAACCCCAGCGATGAACAAGCCCGTGAAACCGACCGAACTGCAGCTTGACGACGATGGGCCGCTTTATGCGCCCCAGAAGAAGGTCTACCCGCAGAGCGTTTCCGGCACCTTCCGCCGCACCAAATGGGGCCTGATGGCGTTCTGCCTCGGGGTCTATTACCTGCTGCCGTTCGTACGATGGAACCGTGGGCTGGGTGCACCCGATCAGGCGGTGCTGGTCGACCTGCCGAACCGCCGCTTCTATTTCTTCTTCATCGAGCTATGGCCGCAGGAAGTCTACTACTTCACCGGGCTCTTGATCGTCGCGGCACTCACGCTGTTCCTTATGAACGCGGTCGGCGGCCGCATCTGGTGCGGCTATCTCTGCCCGCAGACGGTCTGGACCGATCTGTTCTACGCCGTCGAACGCTGGATCGAGGGGGACCGGCGCGAACGCATGCGCAAGGATGCCGCCAAGGGCACCATGAAGCTCGAGCGCTTCGCCGAACTTTTGCTGAAGCATTCGATCTGGCTGATGATCGCCTGGTGGACCGGCGGCGCCTGGGTGCTCTACTTCAACGATGCGCCGACGCTGGTGTGGCAGCTCGTTACCTTCCAGGCGCCGGCCATCGCCTATATCTGGATCGGGATCCTGACCGCCACGACCTATCTCTTCGCCGGCTGGATGCGCGAACAGGTCTGCGTCTATATGTGCCCGTGGCCGCGCATCCAGGCCGCACTCACCGACGAATGGGCACTCAACGTCACCTACAAATACGATCGCGGCGAGGCGCGCACGTCGCTGAAGAAGGCGAACGAACTGCGGGCGCTCGGCCAGCCCGTCGGCGACTGTATCGATTGCTATCAATGCGTCGCGGTGTGCCCGACCGGCATCGATATCCGTGACGGTTCGCAGCTCGACTGCATCCAGTGCGGCCTCTGCATCGACGCCTGCGATGCCGTAATGACCAGGATCGGCCGGGAAACCCGCCTGATCGGTTACGACAACGACATCAACATTCACCGTCGCGAGGCCGGCAAGCCGCCGATCTATCGCCTCGTGCGGCCGCGCACCATCGTCTACGCCGTCATGATCGCCGGCGTCGGCGCAATCATGCTCTACGCGCTGCTGAACCGGACGCTGCTCGACGTCAACGTGCTGCACGACCGCAATCCTGTCGCGGTGAAGCTGAGCGATGGCTCGGTTCGCAACGCCTACACCGTCCGCCTCCTGAACAAGCGCGGCTTCGACCGGGTCATCGCGATCGATGTCGATGGCCCGGCCAACGCCACACTCCATGTCGTCGGCGCCGATTCGGTGACGCAGGACCGGCCCATGATCGTCCTGGCCCGCGACACGACCACTGAACTGCGGATCCTGGTGACGGCGCCGGCGGAGAACAACCCCGAGAAATCCATTCCAGTGAATTTTCGCGTCACCGACATCGGACTGGGCGAGGTCGCATCCGCGACCGACCATTTCGTGTCGCCATGAGTTCCGACAGGAGAGTTCACATGGGCCGCACCCGATCGCCGAAACCTCTCACCGGAGGCAAGGTGTTTCTCATGCTGGTCGCGTTCTTCGGCGTCGTGATCGCGGTCAACCTGGTCATGATGCGCTTCGCGATCCAGACCCTGCCGGGCACCGAGGTCGACAGCGCCTACAGCGCCAGCCTTGCCTACGAGAAGGAGATCGCGACCGCCCGCGATCAGAGCGCGCGCAACTGGAAGGTCGACGCGCATGTCGCGCGCAGCGGGCAGGGCGGTGCGACGCTGGAGGTCGAAGCGCGCGACAGTTTCGGCCGTCCGATGTCCGGGTTGAAGTTTCACGGTAGGCTCGAGCGGCCGACCGACCGGCGGGCCGATCTTCCGGTCGCTCTCGCTGAAGTCGGGATCGGCATCTATCGCGGGAGCGCCGATGCCGTCGCGCCCGGCCAGTGGGACCTCGTGCTCGAAGGCGTAGCCGCAGGGCAGCGATTGTTCCTGTCCAGGAACCGCGTGCTGTTGAATTAGGAAATCGCACCATGCAGGCGACACGGGATTTCTCACATTATGTCCGGCATCTCGGATCCGGATTGTCGCATATCGATCTGGCGGTCGAGGGCGTCAGTTGCGCCGGCTGCATGTCGAAGATCGAGCGCGGCCTTTCCGCGCTTCCGAATGTGACGCTGGCGCGCGTCAATCTGACCGACCGCCGCGTGGCGCTGGAGTGGAAGGAGGGATCGCTCGATCCGGCCCGCTTCATCGATCGCCTGGCGGAGCTGGGCTACAAGGCCTATCCGTTCGAGCCGGTCCGGGCCGAGGCCATCGAGACCGAGCAGGCGAGCTTCCTGTTGCGTTGCCTCGGCGTCGCGGCCTTTGCCGCCATGAACGTGATGATGCTGTCGGTACCGGTTTGGTCCGGCAACGTCACCGACATGATTCCGGAACAGCGCGATTTCTTCCACTGGCTATCGGCGCTGATCGCGCTGCCCGCCGTGGCCTATTCGGGGCAGCCGTTCTTCGCATCGGCCTGGCGCGCGCTGCGGGCGCGCCGCACCAACATGGACGTCCCGATCAGCATCGGCATCGTGTTGGCGGTCGCGATGTCGGTCGTGGAAACCATCCACCATGCCGAGCATGCCTATTTCGACGCAGCGCTGATGCTGCTCGCCTTCCTGCTGGCCGGCCGCTACCTCGATCAGAGCATGCGCCGCAAGACGCGCGCGGTGGCCGGAAACCTGGCCGCGCTCAAGGGTGAAACCGCGACGAAATTCGTCGGTGCCGACGAAATCAGCGTGGTGCCGATTGCCGCGGTCCAGCCCGGCGACATCGTCCTGCTGCGTCCCGGCGAGCGATCGGCCGTTGACGGCTCCGTGACCGAGGGGCAGTCCAAGCTCGACCAGAGCCTGATTACTGGCGAAACCCTGCCGGTGAAGGCGGGGCCGGGCACCGCCGTCTATGCGGGAACGCTCAACCTTTCCGGCGCGCTGCGGGTGCGGGTGGCGGCGGCGTCCGAAGGCACGCTGTTGGCTGAGATCAGCCGCCTGCTCGATAACGCCGTGCAGGCGCGCTCACGGTACGTGCAACTGGCCGACCGGGCGTCGCGGCTGTATGCCCCCGTCGTGCATGCGGCGGCGCTGCTGACCATGCTGGGTTGGGTGGCTTACGGCGCGACCTGGCACGACGCCATCATCACCGCGATAGCGGTTCTCATCATCACCTGTCCCTGTGCGTTGGGGTTGGCGATACCGGCGGTGCAGACCGTCGCATCCGGCGCCATGTTCCGCACCGGTGTGCTGCTCAATTCAGGTGACGCCATCGAGCGGATGGCCGCCGTTGACCGCGTGGTGTTCGACAAGACGGGAACACTGACGCTGCCAGAACTCGATGTCACCAATGCCGCCGACGTACCGCGAGAGGTGTTCGAACTCGCCGGACGTCTTGCACTGGCGAGCCATCATCCCGTGGCGGCTGCGGTGGCGCGGGCGGCCGGGGCAAGGACGCCGCTGTCCGGGATCGAAGAGGTGGCAGGCCAGGGCGTGCGCGGCTTCGTCAAGGGACAGGAAATCAGGTTGGGCAGGCCATCCTTCTGCGGCGCAGACAAGATCGCCAACGAGATTCTCGCGCGGGATCCCGAAGCTTCTGTCGTCGCCTTCCGTTACGGCGAGACGCGACATGTGTTTGCTGTGCGGCAACGTCTGCGTCGCGATGCAGCCGATGCAATTACCCTCCTGCAGAAGGCTGGAATTGAGGTCGAGATATTGTCCGGCGATCGCGAGCCCGCCGTGCGCCACGCGGCGCAATCGCTCGGAATCCATGAATGGCGCGCGGGGGTCACGCCGGCGGACAAGATCGCGCGCATCGAGGACCTTAAACGGCAGGGTGCCAAGGTCCTGATGGTGGGCGATGGCATGAACGACGCGCCGGCGCTGGCCGCCGCCCACGTCTCGATGTCGCCGGTCACCGCCACCCATCTGAGCCAGGCCACCGCCGATCTGGTTTTCCTCGGCGACCGCCTCGCGCCCGTGGTCACCGCCATCGGCTTTTCCCGCAAGGCGCTGGGTCTGATGCGGCAAAACCTGTGGCTGGCGGCGGGCTACAACCTCTTTGCCGTACCGCTTGCGATCGCTGGCCTGGCAACGCCGCTGGTCGCGGCCGTGGCAATGTCGGGCTCGTCCTTGCTGGTGATACTGAACGCGCTGCGTGCGCATCGCGGGGCGAGGGGATTCGGCTGATGGAAGTCCTGGTGTTCCTCGTGCCCTTGGCGCTGGCGCTCGGTGGCCTCGGCCTGATGGGATTTCTCTGGTCGCTCAAGAACGGCCAGTACGACGACCTCGAGGGCGCCGGCTGGCGGGCGATTGCCGACGACGAGCCAAACCCCGAACGATGAGACGTCCACCCCGTCGTTTGACAGGTAGTCTCGGCTGATTGCGCGACGATCCGGCCAATGGCGCGGCCAGTGGCGAAGAATCCGCCTCGTTTGCGCTTCGACAAAGAAGCCGATCTGACACCCGTGCAATCTTCCCCAACGCGCACCCAAGGACGGCATCCCTCGCATAGTGCAAATCCGCCGGAATGAGGGGAGGAGCAATTGAACGGAGCAGCCCTTTCCCGCTGGACGATGACGTATTTCGCAGCCGCGCTGCTGTCGCTGCTTGCTGCGGAGGCGATGATGTCGGCGGGGCTTGGCTTCCCCGCGGAAGCCATGAGGGCTCCCGCAACCCTGGTCGTGGTTCATCTCGTAACGATCGGCTGGCTCAGCCTCACCATGTGCGGCGCGCTGGGCCAGTTCATTCCGGTACTGACTGAACGGCCGCTGCACAGTAATCGGCTGCCGCTACCGGCGCTGGTGTTGCTGGTGAGCGGGCTGGCCGCACTCATACTGGGTTTCTCAGGCTGGACGGACGCGTTCCGATGGAACTGCCGTTCCTGTCCGTAGCGGCCCTGTTGCTTGGCGCCGGCTTCACGCTCGTCATCTGGAATCTCGCATGCACACTGTGGAGCGCGCGTCCGCTGGCCCTGCCGGCCCGGTTCGTGGCCACCGGACTCGCCGCGGTCGGCGTTGCCGTAACGCTGGGGATGATATTCGCGTTCGTTCTGGACCAGACGGCGACCGGAAGCGCGTTCGTTCGGATTCATTCGGGTGCGTTGCCGATCCACATCATTGCCGGGCTCGGCGGATGGCTGACGATAACGACGATGGGCGTCAGCTATCGCTTGCTGGCAATGTTCATGCTTGTGCATGACATCGATGAGAAGCGCAGCCGGGTAACGCTTTGGGTCGCCTCGGCCGCGCTCGGTATCTTGGTTGGGGGCGGGTTCGTGGCCGTCCTCGCAGAAATGTCGCTCGCTGTCGCGCTGGCGTCGGCCCTGGTGCTGGCGGTCCAGGCACTCGCACTGTACGGACGCGATGTGCTGCAACTTTATCGTTCGCGACGGCGCCGCAGCCTCGAACTGAACAGCCGCATGGGAGCAATCGCGCTCGCAAACCTCGCGCTTTCCGCGCTGCTCTGCGTCGTCCTGACGGCGCTGGGGCGATTTTCAGAATACGTCGGCGCAATGGTTTTCCTGTTCGCCTTCGGCTGGCTTTCGGGCTTCATGCTCGCCCAGTTGTACAAGATCGTCGCATTCCTGACCTGGCTGGAAGTGTATGGCCCGGTGCTCGGCAAGGCGCCGACACCGCGCGTTCAGGATCTGGTCGCTGAACGGCTGGCGATGCGCTGGTTCTTGCTCTTCTTTGCCGGGGTATGGGGCGCAACCGGGGCGCTGCTGGCCGGCAGCCCGCCGGTGTTCCGGATCGCGGTACTCGCCATGACCGCCGCGACCTGCGGCATCGTCCGGGAAATGATGAAGAGCCGCCGGCTCTCGTATGTGCCGGTGGGCCTGCGGCTTCCCGGCAACGCCTTGCGGCCTATGCTTTTGATCGCGGCAACCAGACACCCCTGAGGGAGATAGGCATGACGACAGAGTTCATTGACGTCGATGTGAGGCCGATCCTGCGCGCCGGCGGCGAGCCGTTCAGCGTCATCATGCAGGCCGTCGAAGGCCTCAAGCCCGGTCAGGGCATGCGGCTGTTCGCGACCTTCAAGCCGATCCCGCTGTTCGGCGTGCTGGGATCGAGAGGCTTCAGTCACGAAGCCATCGAACTGGATGGCGGCGAGTGGGAAGTCCTGTTCCGTCCCGAAGCCGCTCTGCCCCCGCCGTCGATCGATCCGGGCACCGATGCTTCCGCATGGCCGGCGCCATCGATCGAACTCGACAACCGCGATCTCGATCCCCCCGAGCCGATGGCCAGGATCCTAGAGGCGACCGAACGAATGAAGGCCGGCGAAGTGCTGTCGGCGCTGCTGTTGCGCGAGCCGCGCTTTCTTTTTCCGGAACTTGCCAAACGCGGCCACCAGTGGCGTGGCGGCTTCGATGCCGGGCGGACGACCTACAGGATCTCGATCCGGGTTGGCTCTGCGACGGAGGCCAGGGGATGACCGCGCAACTCGCAGCCCGGATCAGGGACGCCTTGCGCAACGTGATCGATCCCGAGCTTGGCTACAACGTGGTCGATCTCGGGTTCATCTACGACATCGCAGTGGAGGAGGGGGGCGTCGTCCGCATAACCATGACGACGACCACGCCGGGCTGTCCGGCCGCCGGCTATCTCAGGGAAGGCGTCGCAAACAGCGCCTGGGGCGTACCCGACGTCGAGTTCGTTGACGTCCAGGTCACCTTCGAACCCGCGTGGAGGCCCGATATGATGACGGCGCAAGCCAGGCACGATCTCGGATTTGCCGCCAGCCATTGAACTAAAATGCCCCGCAGCGCCGAATGCCAGCGATGGCGGGGCAGTCTAGGAGAAAACGGCGAAGATCGCCGAATGATGCAGGACAGCATTGTCAGGCATCATGTGCGGTAACAATTCATCCGATTCGGCACGCCCGCATTGACGTGCATCAAACGCTCACCCGTCAGGTAGACCACCTGGGGAGGAACTGGCCGTCAGCGAGCTAACAGGAAAGTGCGGCGGGGAAAGGCGACCCCAAAATCACCCGGGAAGGCGACAAATCCCGGTGTCGGGATCGCAAGCGGCGATCGATCTAGCCGAACGCAAAGGCCAGCAGGCTCGAACACAGGAGCGCAAGGCTGACCGTTGTCAGGACCAGGAATCCGTTGGAGACAGTGTCGTGGTTACGCATGATACACCTACCACCCCAGATGCTCGTCCGAATTTATTAAAACTTTCCGAATCCCCCTGCCGGAACCACGTATCCAACTATCAGCCAGAGAATCGGGTGGGCACCCGAACCTTGGCCGGTAAAGGCTCACGCCCTGTAACGATAACCTTCAAATGCGTGGGCAAGAAAAATCCCGGCGCTCACCAGGGCCATCACAGCTGTAACTGTCTCAATCATCGTACCAATCCTTTGCGCCCCCGCATGCCCACAGAACGACTGCAGCGCTGCACAGTCAAAAAGATTCGGGAGATGAAATCGAAGATCGGGGGTGAGTGATGATTTGATGCAACAGATTGTCCGAAGGCTCACAAAGGCTTCCCAAACAGCGCACGATTTGCCGGCAATCGGCGGCTGCACTTCCGTAGTTCGCCGGATATTTCAGGCTACGATTGATTTACCAAGTTGGCGCTGAGATGCATCGCGCGAACGCCGACCCCATTTCCGCCGCGTTCGGGTTGCGATATCTTCATGGGGCGATGCGGTGGTGGGCCGCATCGCAAAGTAACGCGCACTGGCCTCAATGTAGGCACGCGGCCGTTGGAATGGTAATTGGGGCGAATGGGGATTCGACGGTCAAAATCGATTGTCCGTGTGGCGCACAGCATTGCTGCGGTCGCAACGTGTCTCGTCCTCGCCAACTGCGCTTCCTCCGAGAAGTTCGCCGGCCGCGTCGATCCCAAATACGGCGTTTCCTCCAGCCCTCGCGTGGTAGCGTTCGGGGAAGCCGTGCCGAAGGGCGGAGGCACCTACCGAATCGGCAAGCCTTACACGGTCGCGGGTCGGGTCTACGTGCCTGAAGAGGATCCCAACTACCGCGCCGAGGGAATGGCCTCCTGGTACGGCGATGATTTCCATGGCCGGCTGACCGCCAATGGCGAGGTTTTCGACATGGCTTCGCTGACGGCTGCCCATCCGACCCTGCCGATCCCGAGCTACGCCCGTGTCACCAACGTCCGGAACGGCAAGTCGCTCATCGTCCGGGTCAATGACCGCGGCCCGTTCCACGGCAACCGGCTCATCGACGTCTCCAACAAGGCGGCGGAACTGCTTGACTTCAAAGCCAATGGCGTCGCCAAGGTCCGCGTCGAGTATGTCGGCCGGGCGCCGCTCGAAGGCTCCGACGACCGCCAGCTGCTGGCAACCCTGCGGACCGGAGAGCCTGCACCGTCGCCGTCTACGGTCCGGGTTGCTTCTGCCCGGCCGTTCGTACCCGAGATGACCTCGTCCGCGGGCCGAATCCGCGGTGACGTTCCGATGCCGGAAGGCCGCCCCTACAGCCTCGGCAACACCACGGCCGACCACGCCTCGATCAACGCGACCTCGGAAATGTCGGCATCGAGCCGGTCGCGCGGCCGTCCGGTCGAAAATCCGCGGGCGGTGTCCTACGAAGGCAACGCGAGCTATATGGCTCCAAGCGCGGCTTACCTGCCCGTCGACCCGCGGGGCCCGAGCGAGGTGCTCAGCGGGCGAGGGCTTTATTAGCTCTTGAGGAAAGCGATCAGGGCGGCGTTGACCTCGTCCGGCCGCTCCTGCTGAATCCAGTGGCCGGCGCCATCGACAATGAGCTTCTGCCTCAGATTGGGCAGCACACGCTCCATCTCCTTGACCTGCTTGGCGCCGATCAGGCCGGTGATCACGCCATCGTTCGAGCCCGCGATGAACAGCGACGGCTGGTGGATCTGCGCGCCCTGCCACGGGGCCGTCAGCTCCCAGTTCCGGTCGATATTGCGGTACCAGTTCAGCCCGCCGCGAAAGCCGGACTTGCGGTAGATCTCGGCGAAGGTGGCGATGTCGGCTTCGGTCAGCCAACCCGGCAGCGGCCGATGCGGGTCGGCATCGGCAAGGAAGCCCTTGCCCTCCTGGACGAACTGGTGCGCGGAGGGGTCAGAGAACCCGCGTCCGCCCAGGATGATTCGCATCGTCGCGGCGACGTCGCGCTCGAACTCGGCTTCCGCCACCCCGGGTGTCTGGAAGTATTGCCAGTAGAAGTTGGTGATGCCGTTGTTCTTCAGGGTCTCGAGCGGAAGGCCACGCCCGCGGAACGGCGGCGGAACGCTCAGGCCGGCAACCCGGGTGAAGACATCGGGCCGGAACATCGCCGCATGCCAGGCGACCGGCGCGCCCCAGTCATGGCCGACAATGACCGCCTGCTTCTCGCCGAGGGCCGCCACCAGCGCGACCATGTCGCCGACATTGTCGAACAGGGTGTAGGCACCGATATCGGCAGGCGCGCTGGTCCGGCCGAACCCGCGCATATCAGGCGCTGCGACGCGGAAGCCGGCGTCTGCGATCGCTGCAATCTGGTGCCGCCAGGAGTAGGACAGTTCGGGCCAGCCGTGGCAGAGCAGCACGAGCGGACCCTGGCCCTGTTCGAGCAGGAAGAACTCGATTCCATTGGCGGAAATGGTGCGTGAAGTTGGCATCGCGTTTCCGCCCCGTTTTTCGTGTCTGTGGTCGTGATTGCCGTGCCGCACGATACGTTCGTTCGTCCGGCGCCGCAATCGGATCGACACGGCGACGAGTCCAAAAACCTGTGTTGTTTGCGATACTTCCAGCTGTTACAACAGACGGATTCAGGACATCGCCGATGGCAGCCGAGACCCCCGTTTCCCGCAAGATTGACGCCGCGGCCATGATCCCGTGGCGCAGCCTGATCGCGGCCGCGCTGGTGCTCGCTATCGCCTGCGGGGGGGGCGTGTATGCCGCCAACAACAGCGTGCAGGGGGCCAAGAAGGACGACGGCGGCTTTGACGGGGACGCGCCGACCGCGATCCTGATCGAGGCTACCAGCGGCAGCGTGCTGTTCGAGAAGAATGCCGATGAACTGCGCGCGCCTTCCAGCATGCTGAAGCTGATGACGGTCGAGGTAGTCTTCAACGCCATCAAGGAGGGCAAGGTCAAACCGACCGACGAATACCGCATCAGCGAGAACGCCTGGCGCAAGGGCGGCGCGCCGGCGGGCGGCTCGACCATGTTTGCCGCCCTCAACAGCAAGGTATCGGTGGACGACCTGCTGCGCGGCGCCATCATCCAGAGCGGCAATGATTCCTGCATTGCGCTTGCTGAAGGCATGGCCGGCAACGAGCGTATGTTTGCCGCCGACTTCCTGACCAAGCGCGCCCGCGAGCTCGGTATGGCGAAGTCGACATTCGGCAATTCCAGCGGGCTGCCCGATCCCGCCAACAAGATGACGGTGCGGGAACTGTCCAGGCTCGCCCGCCACCTGATCCTGGCCCATCCCGACATGTACAAATTGTTCGGGGAGCGGGAATTCACCTGGAACAAGATCCGCCAGCAGAACCGCAATCCGCTGCTGAACTCGCTCAATGGCGCCGACGGCCTGAAGACCGGATACACCAAGGAGGGCGGCTACGGCATGGTCGGTTCCGCCGTGCAGAACGACACGCGGCTGATCGTCGTCGTCAACGGCCTCGAGGATTCGGACGATCGGGCCTCCGAGGCCAAGAAGATGCTGGAATGGGGCTTTCGCAACTTCGAAACCCGGACGCTGTTCGCGGCCAACCAGCCGGTCGGCTACGCCAAGGTGTTCGGCGGCGAGAGCCGTTCGGTCAAGCTCGCAAGCCCCGAACCGATCAAGGTGATGGTGCCCAAGAACGGCAACGAGAAGCTGATCGCGCGCATCGTCTACAAGGGTCCGGTGGCAGCGCCGGTGAAACCTGGCCAGCCGGTCGGCGTCGTCAAGGTATGGCGCGGCGCCAATGTGGCGGTGGAGACACCGGTTTATGCGGCAGAGGCGGTCGGCACCGGTTCGACGGTGCGCCGCGCGATCGACGGTGCCAGCGAACTCGTCATCGGTATGTTCCGCGCGGGCGCAGAGAAGCTCTGACCATGGCCGATACAGCGCCGAACCGGACTTCCGGGCGCGGGAAGTTCATCTCATTTGAGGGGGGCGAGGGCTCTGGCAAGTCCACGCAGATCAAGAAACTCGCGGAGCGCCTTGCTGCAGAAAAGTTGCGCGCCATCGTCACGCGCGAGCCGGGCGGCTCGCCGGGAGCCGAAATCATCAGGCATCTCGTGCTGTCGGGCATGGGCAAGCTGCTTGGTCCCGAGGCCGAGACGTTGCTGTTTGCCGCGGCCCGCGACGACCATGTGCGCACGGTTATCCAGCCCGCGCTCGGTCAGGGGACGTGGGTGCTGTGCGACCGGTTCTCGGATTCGACGCGCGCCTATCAGGGCAGGCTGGGGCAGGTCTCGCCTGACGTGCTCAACGCCATGCAGCGGGTCACCATCGGTGACCTCAAGCCTGACCTCACCATCATCCTGGATATTCCTGTCGAGGTCGGCCTGAAGCGCGCCGCCGTCCGACGCGGCAGCGGCGTGCCCGATCGCTTCGAGGCGGAAAACATTCAATTCCATCAGGACCTGCGCGACGCCTACAGACAGATCGCCGAGGAAGATCCGCAGCGCTGCGTCCTCATCGACGCCAATGCCGATGCCGACACGGTCGCGGCCCAGATATGGAGCGCCCTGCGCGATCATCTGTTCGCCGCTCCGACCAGGGCCAGTTCCGCATGAGCGCCCGCAAGACCGAGCCGGAGATGGCAGTCAGGCATCCCCGCGAAACGGCCGATCTGTTCGGCCATGGCGGGGCGGAGGCGGCGTTGCTGAATGCCTACCGCAGCGGACGGATTCCGCATGCCTGGCTGATCGGCGGCCCGCAGGGCATCGGCAAGGCAACGCTGGCCTATCGCATGGCGCGCTTCGTGCTGGCCAATGCGGACCCCATGAAGTCTTCGGTGCAGCGTGCAGAAACGCTGGCGCTCGAACCCAATGATCCGGTCGCGCGCCAGGTCGCGGCGAATGCCCATGGCGGGCTATTGGTGCTCGAGCGCGGCCTCAACGATCGCGGTGTGCTGCGCACGGTCATCACCGTCGACGAGACACGGGAGACGATTTCGTTCTTCGGATCGACCGCGGCGGTGGGCGGCTGGCGAGTATGCATCGTCGATACCGTCGACGAACTCAATCCGAACGCGGCCAATGCGCTGCTCAAGATTCTCGAAGAGCCGCCGCAACGATCGCTGTTTCTGCTCGTCAGTCATTCACCGGCGCGGGCGTTACCGACGATCCTGTCCCGTTGCCGCAAGCTGCCGCTGCGGCCGCTCGCAACCGGCGACGTGATCCGCGCGGCAGCGCACGCCTCTGGCATCGCATCCGATGATGCTGCCCTGGCGGAGGCTGCCGACGCGTCGGAAGGAAGCGTATCGCGCGCGCTGACCTTGATGGGCGGGGACGCGCTCAAGCTGCAGCAGCGGACCGCGGCGCTGCTGGCGAGCCTGCCGCGGGTCGATCCGCGCGAACTGCATGCGCTCGGCGATGCGCTCGGCACCAGCGATCGCGTGGCGCTGGCCGCCTTTATCGACGGCATCGATCGCTGGATTGGCGAAAAGCTGCGCACCGACGACGCCAACGCGAACCTTCCCCGCCTTGCACGGCTGGCGGAGGTATGGGAAAAGATCGTCCGCGCCGCGCGCGACACAGAATCGTACAATCTGGAGCGAAAGCCGCTGGTTTTCTCGGTGTTCGGCATGCTCGCGGAAGCAACGCGGTAACGCTCCGCCTGACATCAATCCCGACAATCGCTTGGGTCAAAAGGAATTCATCGTGGCGACGGCTGCAAAGAAGGCTTCGAAAAAGCGCAAGGCCAAGAAGGCGCGCAAGTCGCCCGCTGGTGCCGGCAAGAAGGCCGCCGTGAAAAAGCGCGTGGCCAAGAGCAAGCGCGTCGTGAAGAAGGCCCGCAAGGCTTTGAAGAAGCCGGCAAAGAAGGCCGCGAAAAAGTCGTCCAAAAAGGCCGCGAAGAAGGTCGCAGGGAAGTCTGCCAGGAAGGTTGCAAAAAAAGCGGCCAGGAAACCGGCGAAGAAATCCGCAGCGAAGAAGCGTGCTGTAGCGCTGCGAGCGGAGGTTCCGGTAGAAGCGACACCTGCGATGGAAACTGCGGAAGCTATTGTGCCGCCCTCGCAGCCCGCCGCTACGGCCGAGCCGGCGGCGGTCGCCGAGCGCAACACCTACTTCATCACGACAGCGATCGCCTATCCGAACGGCGTACCACATATCGGCCACGCCTACGAGGCGATCGCCACCGACGCGCTGGCAAGGTTTCAGCGGCTGAACGGCAAGGACGTGTTCTTCCTCACCGGCACCGACGAGCACGGCCTGAAAATGGTTCAGACCGCCGAGAGCGAGGGAATGCCGGTTGCCGACCTTGCCGCGCGCAATGCCGGCCGTTTCAGGGAAATGGACGAGCGTCTGAACGTGTCGTTCGATCGATTTATCCGGACCACAGAGCCTGAGCATCATCGTTCGGTCCAGGCGGTCTGGAACCGGATGCAGCAGAACGGCGACATCTATATCGATACCTATGCCGGCTGGTACTCGGTGCGTGATGAAGCCTATTACGCCGAGGAAGAGACCGTCCTCGGCGAGGACAATTTGCGCCGTGGCCCGCAGGGCTCGCCGGTCGAGTGGGTCGAGGAAAAAAGCTATTTCTTCAAGCTCTCAGCCTATCAGGACCGGCTGCTGGCGCTTTACGCGAATCAGCCGGACTTCATCGGCCCGGATTCACGCCGTAACGAAGTCATCAGTTTCGTCAAAGGCGGCCTGAAGGATCTGTCGATTTCGCGCACGACGTTCGACTGGGGCGTCAAGGTGCCGAACGACCCCGAGCATGTGATGTATGTCTGGGTCGACGCCCTGACGAACTACATTACCGGTGTCGGCTTTCCCGACGAGAGCGATCCGAACTGGCGCTACTGGCCGGCGGACGTGCACATCATCGGCAAGGACATCATCCGCTTCCACGCCGTGTACTGGCCGGCGTTCCTGATGTCGGCCGGCATTCGCGTGCAGAAGCGGGTCTATGCCCACGGCTTCCTGTTCAACAGGGGTGAGAAGATGTCGAAGTCGGTCGGCAACGTCGTCGATCCCTTCAATCTGGCCGACCAGTATGGCGTCGACCAGATGCGCTATTTCTTCCTGCGCGAGGTGCCGTTCGGACAGGACGGCAACTACAACCACGAAGCCATTGTCGCGCGCATCAATGCCGATCTCGCCAACGATCTCGGCAATCTGGCGCAGCGCTCGCTGTCAATGATCGCCAAGCAACTCGGCGGCGTGCTGCCCGAGCCCGGCGAGTTGACCGACAACGACAGGTCGATCCTGGCGGAGGCCGACGCCATGCTGGGCGCCTCGCGCACGGCAATGGCGACGCAGCAGATTCATCAGTGGCTGAACGTGGTGTGGTCCGTGGTGGCGGAAGCCAACCGCTATTTCGCGGGCGAGGCGCCGTGGGCGCTGGCCAAGACCGATCCGGCGCGGCAGAAGACCGTGCTGTATGTGACCGCGGAAGTGGTGCGCCAGATCGCCATCCTGACGCAGCCGGTCATGCCTGACGCCTCGGAGAAGCTGCTCGACAGTCTCGGCATTCCCGACGAACAGGAGGCGCGCAACTTTACGGCGCTCGGCACGCGGATCGCGCCGGGTACGGCGTTGCCGCCGCCGGTTGGCGTGTTTCCGCGTTACGTCGAGCCAAAGGTGGATTGAGCGGTTTGCAGCCCATGCTTGTCGACAGCCATTGCCATCTCGACTTTCCGGATTTCGCCGAGGATCTCGACGGCATCGTCGCGCGTGCCGCGGCGGCCGGTGTCGGCCGCATCGTCACGATCTCGACCCGCGTCAGGCGGCTCGGCGGGCTGCTTGCCATCGCCGAACGGTTTCCCAACGTCTACTGTTCGGTCGGCACCCATCCGCATCATGCCGATGAGGAAGACGGCATTCCGGCCAGCGAACTGATCGAACTGACGAAGCATCCGAAGATCGTTGCGCTGGGCGAAGCGGGGCTTGATTATTTCTACGAGCACGGCTCGCCCGAGGCGCAGGAGCGTGGTTTTCGCGCCCATATCGCAGCCGCGCGCGCGACCGGATTGCCGCTGGTAATCCATACCCGCGAGGCAGACGAAGACTGCGGCCGAATACTCGAAGACGAAGCAGGGAAGGGGCCGTTCAAGGCCGTGCTGCATTGCTATACCGGCGGACGCGAGCTGGCGATGAAGGCGATTGCGCTGGGCCTGTCGATCTCGTTCACCGGCATCGTGACGTTCAAGAAGTCCGAGGCATTGCGCGAACTCGCGGCCGAACTACCGGCCGATCGCATCATGGTCGAGACCGACGCGCCGTATCTTGCGCCGGGGAAATTTCGCGGCAAGCGCAACGAGCCGTCCTACGTTGTTGAAGTCGCCAAGGTGCTGGCAGAGGCGCGTGGCGTCTCGTTGGACGAGATTTCGCGGCAGACCACCGAGAATTTTTTTCGTCTGTTCTCCAAGGTGCCGCCGCCGGCAGCTAGCTAGCGCGGAGGCGTTCGTCCGGTCTCAGCGGAGATCTTGCTGACATCGATGCCGCGAATCGGAACCCGGCGGAGCAACGTCAGGATCGTCACGCCAAGCTCGTAATAGGTACGCGGACGCAACGCGCGCGACGAGCCCTTGAGCTCCGCGTTCAGGCTCACGGGAACCTGCACATGGGTGAGGCCCAGTTGCAACAGCGAGATCAGCGCGCAGATTTGATAGCCATAGCCGTCGGCCTTGACGGGAACCTGCCGCAGCCACTTCACCGGATAAACGATCATGCTGTGGTAATCGAACAACCAGAAGCCGAACAGGCAGTTCAGGGTGAACCGCAGCGAATGCGACTGGATCGAGCGATTGAGCGATCGGTCCGACTGGTTGTCGCGAAAGGTGATGACGACATCGGCCGCGCCAGCCGCCTTGAACATTCTGGAAATGCCGTCGTTCCGAAAAGCATGGTCGCCGGGAATGAGCGTAATGAAATCGAACTTTGCCCGCTTCAGTGCAACCTCGAAAGCCGCACCCACGCCTTGCCTTTGCGGCTGATGGATCACGACGATCCGCGAGTCTTCGCTCGCGAAGCTGTCCATGATCGATCCTGTCGCATCGGTGCTTCCGTCGTCGACCAGGAAGATCTCGAAATCATCCAGCAGATCGCGGGCTGCCGGCAGGATGCCGCGTATGGTGTCAGCGATCCTCTCCTCTTCATTGAGGGCGGGAACGACGATCGTTAGCTTTTTGTCTGGTTTGGGAGATGACATTGTGTGCCGATTTCGTGACGTTGCCGGAGCCTTACGACACTTGCATGCTGTAAACAATACCGCGCTGACGCTGGTCGGACATGCTATAGTGCCTCAAGCAATTGAACGTCCAGCGGATTTCAGCGTCGTCGTTCAATCGGAAAGTCGTATAGACCGGTATCCCCAATAGCAAACACGCGGCGAAGTCGTGCGATGCGGCCCGCCAGCTTCCTGCCGGCCGCAGTCGCCACGAAGCCGGAGCCTGTCCGTTCGGCAAGGCCGGAGTCAACGAGGATATTGGTTCTTCCCCGGAATATACCGGGCACCTGGCGCTCGACAATGTCCGAAAGCGGAGCCTCGCGCGCGGGCCGTTCGGTCACCTCAAGCAGGATTTCTAGCGAAACCGATTTGTAGACGGCACCGAAGGCGAAGATGTAGCTCATCACGCCAAAGCTGAAGATCGATGCGGCGTTCCAGTACTTGAATTCCGGCACATACGCGATGCCCAGCACGACGCTCGCGAGATGCGAGAGGATGGCAGCGATGGCGAGGACCATTACCGGCGACACGGATGATGCCGCGCGACGCGTCAACCATTGCATGACGGGCGCCATGATGGCGAACGCGGCCACTCCGATGATCCCGAAGGCAAAAGACATCATCGCGTCTATCCAAGGCCCGTTGCGAAGCGTACGAGTTTGACGAGACGCACGACGATCAGACCCTTGGCTGTTGTCGAGACCTTGCCGTTGGCTGCAACGATCATGCCGGACCCAAGCAACAGCTTCAGCCGGTTATGTGCAAACGTGCCCAAATCGCCCCCCTGCATGTAGGTTGCCGCCCATTGCTCCTCCGTGAGAGGTCGTCCGGCCTGCGCCAGCGCCGTCAACAGCGTCAGCGTAAATCCCCAGGCAAGCAGGCTCCAGAATACATAGACCAGCAGGATGGCAGTCGCCAAAAGCAGGACGCCACCGACGACGTCATCGAACTGCCGCTCGCCGGGCAGGGCGATGCATGCGAGTCCAAAGAGTGCTGCGATCGTCACGCAACCGATGCGGAAACGGCTGCCGGCGCTGCGGATGCTGAGAAACCTTGCGTAGCCGAGCAACAGCAACGGAAGCCAAAGGCTAAGACAGATCGCGATGGTTTGCGCAGGCCCCGGTAACAAGTTCATTGCAGGAGATCACCAGCGAGGTCCAGGTACTTCGAACCGTCATCTCGGTCTTTCGTCAGTCTATATGAGATCGCATTTTCCCGGTCAACAAGCCCCGCAGAGCCGTTCTCGCGGACTTGCGCCGGCCCAGTTGGCATGACAGCTTCCGCCCCGCCAAGGAGCAGAAATGCCGTCTCTTACCCGTCCTCCGACACTATCTCCGTCGCGCGCCGTAACGATCTTGCTGGCTCTTCTACTCGTTGCACATGCGCCGCTGATCTTGAACGACGGCCCTGTGATGGACGACTGGCTGGTGCTCAATGTGCGCCCCGGTTACGTGGTCAACATCGGCTTCCTGCTCAACGGAGCCGGCCATCCAGTGTTTTTCAGCTACGACTACATCGCCAATCTCACGGGAAATCCGATCCTGGTAATGAAGGTCCTGGCTTGTGCAGGCATCTTTCTCGGTGCCGCCTCCATGCTGCTGGCTGCGACACGGCTCAATCTTATGACCTGCCTGGAAGCCGTTGGGTTTGCGCTGATCGTGTGGACCTACCCGGGTTATCAGCTCTGGGCGGGAAAAGCGAACGCCGTCTACGTCTTCAGCTTCGGTCTCGTTTTCCTCGGGGCGTGGCTGACAATACTCGCTTTCGGCGCAAGCGGCGCGCGAAACATTTTACTCCGCGTTGCGGCTGTTCTGGTTTTCTTTCTGAGCTTTGCGCTCAATTCAACCATGGTGCTCTACGGCTTCCTGATGCTCGCGCTTTTCCTTGCGATATGGCGAGCCGCTGATCACGAGAAGAGCCATGTCCGTCGAGCTTTTCAGGCTGCGTGGCGCTGCATCACCGGCTACCCGGAGTTGGTTGCGCTTCCAATAGTTTATTGGGGAATACTCAATCTCTTTTTCAGGCGCATCGGCGTCTATGCGGGCCACTACAATGCTCACCTTCCGGCGCCGTCGGAATTATTCGAAGGCCTACGCGTCTTCTTCCTGGTTGGCTATCGAAGCGTCTTGTCCAAGGCCGCGCATGTCGCAACGGACAGCTTCCTTCTGTTTGCGCTGGCATCTGCGGTTGTCGCCGTTGGCTGTTTTCTGCTGCTGCGTTCGAAGACGGGAACATCACGCGGGATTGGAAATTCCGTGGCGCTGCCTCTTTTGCTATGCCCGATTGCATTCTTTGCATTGGCGTTGCCCTATCTCGTCGCCGGTCTTCGCCCTGCCGATCATTTTTATGAAAGCCGCCATCTGCTGATGTTTGGCGTGCCGCTCGCTTTGGGTTTGCTCGCCGTCAATCGCCTCGCAGAGACTGCCGTGGGCGCCAAGGGTGCGTTCGCCGTCGTTTTCGGTGCAGCATCGACCCTTTCGATCGCGATGCTGTGGAACGGCTACGTTCTCATGCAGACCCGAGTTCTGAGGCAGGAGGCCTTGATTGAGCATCTAGCCGCAATGCCGAAGCCCCCGGCCACTGTGTTTGCCCTCTACAATGGCTTCCTCGACTATCCATCAACGCGCATGCCTTTCGGCCTTTCTGAAGTAAGCGGCATGCTTCGCCTGGCCTGGGGTGATCAGCCGCTTTTCGGCTTCACCATGGGGGCCGAGCGACCAACCATTCTGCACGAAATGGAATTCCTGCGTACCGCCGAGGGCAGTGCGTTTCACCACATCGATCCCTCCGGTCCGCAGGCGACGATTTCGCTCCTGCCGGGCTCCGCGTCCGCCGACACTGCCTTGGTGCGGCGCTACTATGCCTGTCGCGTGCTGGCGCGCTGCGATGTCCCGACGTTTCTGAGGCAGCTCGCTGCCGTGACTATCCAGGTCGGCCCGATTGCCGGGATCACGCCACTCGACAGGGTGAAATAGCAAAATCAGTCCGCTACTGGTCGACGCGCCTTGTCCAGATCGCCTCCGCGAGCGCAATGTCCGTGAGTGAATCTTCTCCGGACGCCAATGGTGGTGAACGGCTGTTCACATCTGACACGAACGCGTCTGCCTGTCGCCGGAACGCCCAACTTTTACCGCGCGGCAGTTGCGACAGGACACCGTTTTCATGGCACGTCACCCGCGCCTCTTCTTCGGCGAAGGGGGGCGGCAGTTCAATGGTCAGGGTGCCGTGCTCAAAGTGGATCGCAATTCCTTCCCGCCATGGACCCGAAGCTTCATTGGCAAGTTCAAAGGCGCAGGTCGTACCCCCGAAATCAAGACTTATGGTCGCCGCGCCAAGGGGGGCAGCGTTGCTTGGCATCACTGTCGGAAAGCCGCCCAGCAGGTAGCGCGCGAGATTGATGATATGGCTGAACACGTTCAAGAACGTGTCGTAGCCCGGCCGCAACGAAATCGGCATCCAGTCCGGGCCATCCTGCCAGAGTTCGATCCCGTCCGGACGCGGCTCCGCCGTCATCACGAAATTGTCGCGCGTTCCGCCGGTGTCGCCGGCAAGGCACCAGGCGCGCGCGTTGATCAAGCGGCCGAGCGAGCCGCCGGTGCGGAGTTGATCAAGCAGAGCTATCGCGCGTGATACGCCCGCGTCGTGGCGCTTCATATAACCGATACTGTAGACGAGATTTCGCTCCCGCGCGGCCTTCACAAGCGAACTTGCCTGCGCCGTGGTATAGGCCATCGGCTTCTCGGACAGCACATGCCGCCCACTGTTCAGGGCCTCCAGCACAATCGGACCGGTGGCGCGGCGCCGCGTTACCACAACCACGCCGGCAATGCTGCGGTCGTCCAGCAACTCCCGATGCGTTTGATACACCCGGGAGATGCCGAATCTGGCCGCCGCGGCTGCGGCCAGGTCGGGCCGGAGGTCGGCGATCGCAACGACACGGCAGGCGGGATTGGAAACAAAGTTGGCGAGGTGGCACATCTGGCCGACCATGCCCATGCCGATGATGCCAATCCCCACCGTCAATTTTCCGCCCCTGATATTGCGGAACGTTTTCGCAGGACGATCAAGTGCGCCGGCAGTCCCCATGCGTTGATAAAGGCCGCATCAGACTGCGTCAGAGCGGCGAGAGCAGTCAGATCACGCCGACCGATCGCCGAGAATATTCGATAAAGGCTGTCGAGAGTTGCACCAAACGCTTCGATGTCCACGTCGTCATCGGCAAGGATTTCGGTGCCCTCAATGTTCCTCCGCAGGGATGCCAGACCGGAAATGACGCCCGCCAGTCGATCGCCGAAAGGATCGTCGATCAGACGGTCGACATCCCTGATCAGGCATTGAAGCGACGACGAGATCGATTCCACCACTTCCGCGCGGCCGGCCAAATACAGCTTTCGTCCGCCGACAAAACTCAATCGGCTGCGACGTAGATGTTGAAGCGCACGACGCAGCGTCTCGTCGCAGGGCAGAATTTTCTTGTGCCAGTAGACGTCCAGCGTATCGCGATAAGAGGGCCATGCCGAATGGACAGCAAAGCCGAGCCGAGCCGCGTCCTGGCACAGCTCAGCCGCGTCGATGAAGTATCGGTGGCGCACGAAAGGGTTTTCCAACACGTCCATCAGCCAGGATTCGAAAGCACGCGTGTGCGAAATGCTGTTCCATTTGGCCTCGAACAGCAGCTTCGCCGTCTCCAAGGCAGGGCGGCCGCTCAGCACTTTTCCGGCCGCGTGGATAGCCTTGAGAACGAGCTCAAAAAACCCGCCGTAGCGCTCATAGTAGGAGACGACGGCGTAGCCTTCCGGATTGAGCAACCGCTCGAAGATGCCGAGCCATGTTTCGGAGGGCTGGATTGTATAGATAAATCCCTCGGCATCGATGACATCGAAACGACGCTCGCTGCGAAATCCCTCGACATCCGACGACGTTACCTCGCGAAGGCGATCCGAGAGGGAAAGGTGCCCGAAATAGGCGCTGATCTTCGTGTGCGCTTGCCGGTTCGGTTCCGCCAACGTCATCATGGCGCCCCAGCCCGCAAACACCATGGCGTTCTCGCCGGAATCAGGACCGAACTCCAGCACCTCGGCACCGTCGAACAGCCGCGGCGGCAGCATCAGCTTTTCCGAGAACAGCTCGCGCCGCTGGGCGGCGTAGGCTTTGAACTCGGCGGGCGACTTGAGATTCCCGAACGTCGGCAGAATGTCCTGGCGCTCGTAATACTGAAAGAGCTTGTCGTCAGCCATTCCGATAGCCTGCGGCCCGCTCAAACTGATCGAGTTCACGCCAAATATCTGAAGGCGCGAAAATCGACACGATGTGCAGCGGGCGCTTTAGAGCCTCGCGCAGACGGTTGCTCACCTTGATCTCGTTCTCCTGGTTCACCGCGAGCAAGCAGACGAGCGTCTCAGGCTGGTCGAGGAGTTCCTCCGGTGATCGGATCGGAATGCGGGTGCCTGGCAGAAACAGGCCCTGACGCTCCTTCTGATCGTCGACCGAGACTTCGATCAGATCCGCCAACTGGTGGGCGTTGGTGAACGTGCAGGCGCGGCAGCCGGCGCCATAGATTGCAACCTGCATGCCTGCGTCTCGCGCCTTCGCCAGAACCGGACGAAGCCGGGCGCCATACTCCCGCGCCCGCTCGGCAAATTTCTCGCCGACGCCGGTCGATGCCGCGGGCGCCTTTACCTCCCGCCCGGCAAGCCGCGCCGCAACGGCGAGACTGCCGCCGCTGAAATTATACTTCTTTACGGACACCGCCTCAAAGCCGTGGCGGGCCAGCAGCGCCAGCAAGGTGGCTTCCGTAAAATAGCTGACGTGTTCCTCCCAGAGCACCGAGAGGTCTCCCGCCGTCGAGCCTGGGGCGAAATCCGGCACGTCGATGAACAGCAGGCCGTCATCGCTCAAGGCAAGCTTCACGCATGCGAAGAAGTTCTCGAAGTCGACGATATGCTCCAGCACCTGCCGCGAGACGACGAGGTCGAATTTACCAGCTTGAGCGACCGCATCCTGGCACATTGCCGGACTGATCATATCCGAATAGACCTTGATGCCGCGTTCGCGGGCGATTTCTCCGGAGACCGGGTTGGGCTCCACACCGACCAGCACCTTGGCACCGCGCTCGCGAAGCTTTTCCATGAAGAGGCCATCGTTGCAGCCGATCTCGAACACGGAATGGTGCTTCGTGAATTTCCCGATCGTATCGAGCTCATCGACCTGATGCGGCTCCGGCTTCCAGCTGCTGAAATTATAGTTGAACTGGCGATAGAGAATATCCGGATCGATCGGTTTCACGATCTGGGGAAGCCCGCAGCTACCGCAGGCCAGAACCTCGAACGGAAACCGCTCCTCCGGCTCACTCTTGCTGCGCAAAAGGCGATGCGCGATGGGCATTTCGCCGAGATCGATGACCGGCCGCAGATCGGTCGAATGGCAGAGGCGGCAATGATCAGACACAGTTGCACTCGCTTCAGGACGGGGTTCGGAAAATCAATGGGCCGGCAGCATCGGCCGGTCGATTGTGGATGTTGGCTAGGGTATACGGCTGCATCCGGCGTCACAATTGATAAGTTGCGGTTTCCATCCAGCCTCCTGCAGCTCTGCTTGTCGCTGCAATCCCGGGCGGCGCATTGATGGTCATCACCAGTCTATGTGATGTGCGCGGCGGCTAATTTCTGTTTCGTATGTCCGTAAGCGCCTCTATCGCGGCCATGTAGCTCTTGACCGCACCTTCATCGCTGCCATCGGGCGCCCAGTCCGGAAATGCGGTCCGGGCAGGATCGAACGGTCCGGCGGTGGTTTCGTGAAACACCAGCCATTCCGAACTGATCAGGATGGTGTGAAATACCTGTTCGGGCATTCGGTAGTAGCAAAGCCCCCCCTGACCGTATGGCGCCATGTCGAGGACATCGCGGATCTGTCCGTCGTTCTCGAAAATCACGACCCGCGCGGTGCCCTCGATCACGTGAAACGATTCCGGCTTGCCGAAGTGCTTGTGCGGGCGCACATAGGCGTCCCGATGGTGCACGATCAGCATCTCGTGCAAACTGGCCGACGGGTCGGGATGGGTGCAGAGCCGGCTGCGCAGGCGCGGATTCTCGGCGGCAATCCGCTTCAGTTCTGCGATGGTCGCATCGTCGGCCGTGACGATGGCGTCATCGGAGTAATAGACCTCCGGATTCTGCGCGCGAAGCGAGACCGGACGGCGTCCGCCGGATGATTCATTCGAAGAAGATGAAACCATGATCGCCCGTGTATCCGCATCGGTCATAGATCCACGCCCATGTCGCGGGATTGTGGAAGCTCAGGCAGGTCAGCTGCCAGTACAGAAGATTGGCCTTTTCGCGTTCGTTGCGGAACGACTCGACCATCAGATATTTCGATGCACCGCGCCCGACCCGCTCGATTTCGGAAACCGCGCGGAACACTTCTTCAAGCGGAAGGTTGTGCAGCACGCCGAGCGAGACCACGAGATCGAAACCGTGATCGGGGTAGGGCAGGTCGATCGCACTGCCGACCTTCAGGAACGGCCGCACCTCCTCCTTGGCGTTTTCGACGCCGTATCGCGAGATGTCGATGCCGGCAACGCGCAGGCCCGGAACGATCTGCGTGAACTCATAGAGCAGGTAGCCCTTGCCGCAACCGACATCCAGCACGCTCATTCCGGCCTTGATGCCGTAACGGTCAACCAGCGTCTGCGCCAGCGGCCGCCATCTCCCGTCATAGTGATAGCCGCCATAGCCGTAGCGCCGTTCGCCGTCCCAGTAGTCGCTGCCCCACTGCCGCGCCACGAGGGCGGATTCCGCCTTGTCGTGCTCGACGACGCGCTGCACGTAATTTCGCTTCGTGGATGCGTGCATCGATTGAACGAGGTTGATTTCGGTCATGATCGCTGATTCCCCCGCGACGGTGTCATGACAGAATGGTCGCGTATTTGTTGACCAGCAGGACATCCTCGACGGCCCGGATGTCGTCCTTCGATGTGATGGCGATCTCTTCCACGGCGGCATGCAGATCACAACCTTCGCGCAGCACGCGATCATAGATCTCGCGGCGCCGGCTCTCGTCCGGCGGCAGCATGAAGATGCTGTAGCAGACGATGCCGCGCAGCCGCGGTAGTTCGTCCATCAGGTCCTCGAGGATCATGTAGCTGCCGGGCATGACGTGCTCGACGGCGCTAAGCAGGTATTGCAGGTTCTTCCGCCGCGCATAATCGCGGATGACGATGTTCTGGACATGCTGAGGCGTCCGGCTGCCGTTGAGCGGCCGCGCCCCGATATATCCGCGATGGCCGGCCCGCTCAGCCATGGAAGCCACCCGGCAGCTTGTACTGCATGCCGATCCGCGTCGCAGGACGCAGCGAGATCGGCTCGAAGAATTCGCCGAAGCGCTTGTCCGCGTAAGGCGACATGATGCTCTTGAACCGGCAGTTCATGCTCCACCGCGTGCCTTTCTCCTCGTTGACACGGTTGCCATGCATCAGGGTCTGGTTGAAGACCATGACATGGCCATAGGGCATTTCGCACCAGACCAGGTGCGGCTTGATCGTCTTGTAAAGTTCCTCAGCGCTGCGCAGGCTCGCCATGCGGTCCTGCATTTCGCCGTTCACCGACGGTGGCAGCAAGTACATCGACTTGGTGCGAAACACGTCGACCAGCGGCACCCAGACCACCACTTCGAACGGGGAATCTCCCGACCACACGTCGGAATGGGTCGCGAGCAGCGAACTGTCGTCGGCCGGCAACTGGATGCTGAGATTGACCCGCCGCTGCATGCAAAGCTCGTTGCCGACGATGGTCTCGATGGTCGAGCGCGCCAGCCGGAAATAGGTCGGCCGAAGCCACGGCTCGGCATTGAGTCCCGTGATCACATGCATGCGCAGGCCGTTGAGGTCGTCCGCGCTCACGCACGAATGAATGTTGTCGAGCAGGTCTTGCGGTTCGTTAGAGTGAGGCAGTCGCAGATAGTCGGCCGCGAGTTCGGCGGCACGCCGCTGAATGCGGTCAAGACCGACGCGATCATCGGCAGGCGCTGTGACGAAGCCGTCGTTGACGAAGCGGTCGGCCACGTCCTGCTCATCCGGCTGCTGGAATGCCGTGTCGATCATGCAAAGAACTCCCGCACGTTCGCGCAGATATAGCCGATATCGGAAGCCGACAGGAACTGGTTGACAGGGAAAGTCAGAATTCTCTCGGCCTGCCGCTCGGTCACCGGAAAGGCACCGCGGCCGTGGCCGAGATGCGCGGCAGCAGGCTGCAGATGGATCGGAACCGGGTAATGGATTGTCGTCTCGATCCCCCTGCCGGCGAGGCGCTTCTGCAACTCGTCGCGACGATCGGTTTGCACCACGAAGGTATGGAAGGTGTTGAACTCGATGTCGCGGCAGGGCGGGACGAAGAGCGGCAATCCCGCCAGGCCGTCGCGGTATTGCGCAACGTTGCGGCGCCGCCGTTCAATCACCGAGGGAAGGTGCCGCAGGCGGATGCGAAGCACCTCTGCCTGCAGCGTGTCGAGCCGCGACACCAGGCCCCATTCCTGAACATCGTTACGGTTGATGAGCCCATGGTTGCGCAAGCGGCGAATTCGCGCGGCCATCTCGGCATCGGCCGTCACGACAAATCCCCCGTCACCGGCGGCATTGAGATTCTTCAGCGGATGGGCCGAGAAGCAGCCGAACGTTCCGATCGTCCCGCTCATGCGGCCGTCGTAGGTCGATCCCACCGCCTGCGCGCTGTCCTCGATGACAGCCAGATCATGCGTTCGCGCGATTGCCATCAGCGGATTCATGTCCGCCATTCGCCCGGTCAGGTGCACCGGCATGATCGCCCTGGTTCGCTGTGTCACGGCGGCCCCGACCGCGGCCGGATCGATGTTCTGGTCCGGCAGGACGTCGGCAAAGATCGGCGTGGCGCCAACCGCCATGATGGCGGCCGTCGACGCCACGAACGAGTTTGGCGGTGTGATCACCTCGTCACCCGGGCCGATGTCTAGGGCCCTCATGGCCAGGATCAGCGCGTCGGTACCGGAATTGAGGGTGACCACATGCGGCGTCCCGAGATAGGCCGCAAGCTCCGCCTCCAGCTTCCCGACCGCTTCGCCGCCAATGAAATCGCCGCGCCGGAACACGCCTTCGACGGCCTGCATGATCTCGGCGCGCTCCTCCTCGAACTGCGCGGGGAGATTCACGTAGCCGATGCGCCGGAGGGCAGTGTCAGCGTCCATGACAGAACTTCCGAACGGTATCGATCACGCGGTCCTGCTGCGCGCGGGTGAGGTGCTGGTCGACCGGAAAGCTGATCACTTCCCGGGCATGCCGATCGGTCACGGGAAACCGGCCGGGCGCATAGCCGAGATGTTTCAAGCCTTCCTGCTGATAGAGCGGAATCGGATAGTGGATTTTGGCCTCGATACCATTGTCCAGGCAGTACTGGTAAAGCTCGTCGCGCCGCTCGGCGAACACCATGTAGAGATGGTAGACGTGCCGCACGGTCTGGCGCCGTGGCGGCACGCGCAAACCGGATAGGCCGGCCAATCCGGCATCGTAATAGGCCGCATTCTCGATCCGCCGCTGCGTGATCTCGTGGGTCTGGCCGATGAGCCAATTGCCGACCACGGCCTGCACGGAATCCAGCCGCGAATTGCAGCCGAGAATAGCGATCTCATCGCGATTCTTCATGCCGTGATTGCGGATCAGCCGCAGCCGCTCGTTCATCGCGTCGTCATTGGTGACGACGACGCCGGCATCGCCCCAGACGTTCAGGTTCTTCAAGGGGTGCAGCGAGAAGCCGGCCGCAATGCCGTAGGTGCCCGAGCGCTTTCCGGCAAATTCGGACAGGATGCCCTGACAGGCGTCTTCGACGACGGGGATCTGATGGCGCTCGGCGATTGCCATCAGCCGGACCATGTCGACGACTTCACCGGTCAATTGCACCGGCATGATCGCCTTGGTCTTGCTGGTGATCGCGGCCTCGACGTGCTCGACATTCATGCAGAAGGAGTCGTCGCAATCCACCAGCACCGGCGTCGCGCCGGTTTCGGCAATCGCCCCCACCGTCGCAATGAAGGTGTTGGCCGCGGTGATGACTTCGTCGCCGTGGCCGATGCCGAGCGCCTTGAGCGGGAGCTTGAGCGCGTCCGTGCCGGAGCCGACGCCGATGGCATGGCGGGTCCCGATCAGTTCGGCAAAGCGCCGCTCAAATTCGGCAACCGGCTTGCCCAGGGTAAAATCGCCGGTCGCAACCAGCCGGCCAATCTCAGCCAGGATCGGCGCGGGGTCGCTGAACTGCTCGAGCAGATAGGAATATCGAACGTCGTACATCTCGGTCACACGGAATGATGTTGCGGGGAGGGGGCTGCGGGCGCCGCGATGGCGCGCTCGATCGCAGCGGCGATGGCGTTCGGGGCAAGCCCGTGCTTTTTCAGAAGGCTGTCCTGTGAACCGTAATTGTGCATGAAGCTATCGGGCAGCGACAGCCGCAGCATGGCAGGCAGGCCGGGGCCAAGCTTGTCGATCAGGGTTTCCGCGACCGCGCTGCCGAGTCCGCCCGAGGGCACGTGCTCTTCCAGGGTCACAACCAGTCTCGTCCCGCGGGCCGCCTGCAGCAAGGTCGCGGTATCGAGCGGCTTGACGGTGTGCATGTGCAGAATGCCGGCCGGGATCCCCTGCGCAGCCAACAGGTCGGCGGCGGCGAGAGCGCGCTGAAGCATAATGCCGGTGGTCACCATCAGGATGTCGCCCGGCGGCCGCATCACAATCGCCCGGCCGATCTGAAAGCCGTGCTCGGCGCGGGAGACGATGGCATCGCCGCCCTTGCCCAGACGGATGTAGATCGGCCCCGGCCAGTCGAGCGTCTGCTCCATCAGCCGCGCCGCCTCGTCGGCGTCAGCCGGGCACACCACCGTCATGTTCGGCAATGCCCGCATGATCGCGATATCCTCGATCGCCTGATGTGTCGGACCGAGGGGCGCATAGACCAGCCCGCCGCCATTGGCGATCAGTCGCACCGGCAGATTGTGCAGGCAGAGGTCGACGGCGACCTGCTCGTAGCAACGCCGGGTGAGGAACGTGGCGATGGTGTTGACGTAAGGCACGAAGCCTTCCATCGCGAGCCCCGCCGACATGCCGATGATGTGGGCTTCCGAAATCCCTTCGATCAGATGGCGTCGCGGAAATTCCTTGCTCATCGCCCGCAGCGTGCCGGCGCCGGGATCGGAGCCGATGTACAGCACCCGCTCGTCGCGTCCGGCCAGCTTGTGAACCATGTTCATGGCAGTGTTGCGCATGGAAGACCGATCAAAAATCGCCGACAGCGACACGAATATCTTCGAGCTCGCTGTCGGTCAGCTTGTTCTTGTGGTGCCAGTCGGCATTGGATTCTGCAGCCGGCAGCCCCTTGCCCTTGACGGTGTGGCAGATGATTGCGGTCGGCTTGCCGGGCACCGGCGGAACCTTGCCCAGCGCGTCGCGCAACGCGCCGACATCATGGCCGTTCAGCTCGACCACGGCAAAGCCGAAGCTGCGCCATTTGTCCGCCAACGGCTCCAGCGGCAAGACGTAGTCGGTGGGGCCGTAGCTCTGGAGCTTGTTGTAATCGACCAGCGCGATGAGATTGTCGAGCCCATGCTTGGCTGCGCTCATGGCCGCTTCCCACACCGAGCCCTCGTTGATTTCACCGTCGCCCAGCAGCACGAAAGTCCGGTAGGCACGGCCGCGCATGCGGGCCGCAAGCGCAAGACCGACACCGATCGACAGCCCATGCCCGAGCGCTCCGGTGGATGCTTCGACGCCCGGCACCATCCCGTATTCGGGGTGTCCACCCAGGATGCTGTCGGTGCTGCAAAAGCCGTCGAGTTCGGAGAGGGGAAAGAAGCCTCGATCCGCCAGCAGAACATAAAGCGCAAGACAGCCGTGCCCCTTGCTCAGGATAGTGCGGTCGCGGTCGGGATCGCGCGGATTCTTCGGGTCGATCCGCATGATGTCGTCGTAGAGCACGCGAACCATTTCTATCAGCGACAGCGCCGGCCCGACATGTCCGCGGCCCGCCGAACGCACGGCGCGCAGCACCAGGCGGCGCAGATGAAGACTGCGCTCGTCAAGCTTGCAGGTGAGGGCGGCTTCAGCGTGGGGCGATGTCTGAATCACGTGCGAAAACCGTTTGATGGAGCCGGCGGGCCTTCTCGAGTTGGCCGGCGAAGCGAGCCTTCAGATCGCCGCCCTGCGCGGTCAACACGCGTCTGGAACGGCTTTCCGGCAAATAGTCGTTCAGGATGATCAGGCACCAGATTACCCCAAAAACAGGGTACAGCACGTCGCGGCGGACCGCAAACGAGGGGTCGTTGGCTTCGAACTCCGCCGAGAGCCGTTCGATCAATCGATTCGCGGAAGCTTCGGCAAGGTCACTCCCGGGATGGATCGCCGAGTCGGATACAAGCTTGACCGGGTCGTCCCAGCCGAAATACTCGAAGTCGACAAAGCGCAATTGGCCGTCCTGGCCGCGCAGCGCGTTGTGCAGCCCGAAGTCGGAGGGGCTCAACGCGCGCTGCGCCATCGCGAGCGGCGCGGAAGGGTCCCGGCCTAGGCTCGCATAGCGCTCTTCGAGGCGCCGAATCACGGACGCGCCGCTCGGAGCCAGATGCCGATCGAGGAACTCGCGCAGGTCAGGATGCTCACTGGCGGCGCGCTGCAACCGTTCCAATCGCTGCCGATATTGCGCCACGGCTTCTGCGGGCGAAAAGATGCTGGCGGAAGCGTTGCGCAGGTCCCGCGCACCCTCGGCGTTGCAAAGCCGCTGCAGCTCGATCAGGAAATTCGCCAGTTGATCGACGTCGTCCGCCTGCGGGCGCAGCACGGCCGGCTCACCGTCGAACCATTCATACAGAGCGCAGCTCGCGGCTGCGTCCTTGGCGATCGGCCGCGGGGTCAGCGTGATGCCCTGCTGGCCCAGGAACGACAGTGCCTCGTATTCCTGTCCCAGCCGATCGCGCCCATCGATCGATTGCGGCGGATAGCATTTCAGGGAGAGCGACGATCCTACCGCCATGTCGAGACGAAACACCCGGTTGTTGCCGCCGGGGCGAGCCGGGTGTGCCGCAAGCACCGGGCGTCCGGCCAATCGACTGCCGAGGGTAACCGCCTCCTGCGCGCTGATTTCGGGCTCGCTCATGCAGCGAACACCTCGTGCTGGATCTCGGCCCAGCTGGCGATCGCCTTGTAAGGGCCGGGCCGCGCGTTGCTCCCAAACAGGATCGACTTGATGCCTCGGGGGAAATGCGGCTGTTCAAAAACGTCGGCGAGATCGTCGATAAAGACGTCGAGGTCCAGGCTCGCGAGCCGCTCCACCTTCGCAGCCTGGGTGTCTTCAAAATAGACGTCGTTGACGGTGAGGGCGGAGTTGTCGGCACCGACCAGTCCGCTGGCGCGTATCCAATCGCGCGCCGCCACCCGCAGGTCGGTGCGGTCAGCATCCTGATGGCCGAACCGGGTCTTGTGGCTGACAATACAGACGCCTGCGCTGCTCCGACGGCATGCGTCGAGAAAATCCGCTACCCCTGGAAAAATCTCCGCGCTACCGATTCCCTTGCCGTAGACCCACCCCTGCAGACCCTGCCAGGCGAGCTCACCGCCCGGCTTCGACCGGAGATACTCCCGCACATCGGTCTTCGATCCCGTCCATTCATCCGGCACCAGCCCGCGTTGGCACGCAGCGGCTGCGAACACCTTGTCGTAGCAAATGATGGTGTTGTCGAAATCGATCCCGATCCGCACGCCGCTCACTTCAGGCTGATGTTCTGCATCATCTTGATGTTGAAATATCGGGGGTCGTTGAGCGAGTCCGGCAGGCGCCCCGACTTGAACGCCTCGACCAGCCCCGACACCGCCTGTTCGATCGTATGCGTCGGCGCAAATCCCAGCTCGCGGCGGATTTTTTCCGACGATACATGGTAGGAACGCAGATCGTCGGTCGGCTCCACGACGACGTTGACATCGCCGCCGACCACCGACTTGACGATATCGGCGATCTTCATCAGCGAATGATTTTCATAGCCGATGTTGTAGGTCTTGCCGTCGATCCTCGAATCCTCCTGCTGCAGCAGGAACAGATAGGCCGCGGCCATGTCGGCGATATGCAGGTTGGGGCGCCGCTGCGTGCCCCCGAACACCCGGATGCGGCCGGTATTCACGGCAAGGTTGGTCAGGATGTTGACGACGACGTCGAGCCGCTGCCGTGGCGCGTAGCCGCAGACGGTCGCCGGGCGCACCGTACACGTGACAAATCCGGAAGCCGCCTCGTCAGCCAGGTCTGTCTCGCACATTGCCTTGAATTTCGAATAGTCCGTCAGCGGCTCGCAGGAGAGTTCCTCGGTGACCTCGGCCTCGTCCTTGATGCCGTAAACGCTCGACGACGAAGCGTAGATGAAGCGCTTGATGCCGGCTTTCTTGGCCGCGCGCACCATCGGACGGAAGCAATCATAGTTGATGGACTTGCCAAGGCCCGGGTCCAGTTCGAATGACGGATCGTTGGAGATACAGGCGAGATGGATCACCGCATCGTTGCCCCGCAGCGACTCATTGATGGCCGCTTCGTCGCGAATGTCGCCCTTGACCAGCCGCAGGTCAGGGTTGTTGCGGACTGCGTCGAACACCTGGTCGCCATACAGGAAAAGGTCCAGCACCGTGACCTTGTGGCCGGCGGCCAGCAGTTGCGGAACCAGCACGCTGCCGACATAGCCCGCGCCGCCGGTGACCATCACGTTCCATTTTTGACCAATCAACATCGCTCTCCAGAGTTTTCTTCCCGCGCTACTTCAGCAACGCCGTAACGAATTTGACCAGTGGCACCTTCTCAACCGAGCTGCGATGACCGACGATCCCGACCTTGATGGCGCCTGCCGCATTGCCGATAAAGGCGACGTCCTCGATACTGCCGCCGGCCGCAACCAGCGGCGAAGTGATGGTCAGGAACGCGTCGCCGGCGCCAACGGTATCCACGACCGTCTTGGTGAAAGCGGGGACGCGCGTAACGCCGGTCTTTGCGGAGAAGGGGTAACAACCGAACGAACCGTGCGTCACAATCATGTTGTCGCAGTCGATCTTGCCGTGAAGGCCGTTGGCAATGACCGAGGCGATGTCGCTAAATTTGTCCGTCGCGGCGAGGCGGGCTTCAGGTGCGTCGATGCAGATGTAGTCCGCGCGCGGATATTTCGAGATCAGGTTGTAGCCGTGATTGCCGCTGTTGCTCTGCGCGTTGACCGCCAGGAATTTCGAGTTCGCTATCAGCGTATCGATCGTGCTCGAGGCAATCATGCCGTGCCCGAAATCAGTGACGATGACGACATCGGCGGGTCGAACACGCTCGCCGGTGATCCGGTCGATCTGCTCCCGCTCGGTCTCCTCGAGCGGTGTGTCGTTCATCGTGTAGACTTCGAACAGCTTGTGCAGATAGCCCATTTCGACAAACCGCAGCTTGCGGGTGGTCGGCCGGCCCTGGATACGTATCGGCGTGAGTTTGACGTTCGGCCGGATGTGCGCCCGGATGAAAGCCTCGGGATAATCGTCGCCGCCGAGCGTCGTGACGATCTCGACGGACTTGCAGAAGCTCGCCACATGATTGGCCGCGGCGATCACGCCGCCGGCAAACTGCTCGCGGTTCCTGAACAGGGTGGCGACGATGTTCTCTTTCGAGGATTTCCCGAGTGCCGACACATATTGATATTCGTCGATGATGGTGTCGCCGACCAGCACGACATGCATGTCCTGCACCTTGTCGATCAGCTTCAGCAGGCGATCCGCGCCGCCGCCTTCGCGGACCCTCTGCAGATAATCGCGAAGCGGGGGATCGTAGATGTCGAAATAGCGGTTCACCAGCGACGACGAACTGAACGTCACGTCCCGCGTGAACACGAGCCGCCCGCCGTGACGTTCGACGGCGTCGCGCTCGGTCCGAATCTTTCCGGTGATGTCGTCCTCGGGATTTTCGTAGTCCGAGCCCTTGACGTAGATATCGGGCCGCACGGTATCGAGGACCGGCTCAGCACTGGAGGTGTGATTGATCCCGACCCAGTCCACATTGGCGAGCGAAGCCAGCATCTCGGCCCGCATAGTCTCGGGAAAAATCGGTCGCCCCGGTCCCTTGTTGACGTAGAGGTCCGCAGTGACCGTCACCATGACGACGTCACCCTCGTTGCGCGCCGCCTGGATGTGCCTGATGTGGCCGAGATGCACGAGGTCGAACACGCCGTGGCAAAGCGCGACCGTGCGTCCCTGGGCCTGCGCGGACCGCGCGATCTCGCCCAGTTCCTCGATGGTCTTGATCTTGGCATGGGCCTCTACAAGCGAGGTCGAGTCCGCATTGCCCGTTGCGGGAGTATCCATATGAAGTGCTCGTATAGCCCATCGCACTCAGACGGCGGGCGAGGGATCCAGGTCGGTTGAACGCGGCGGTTCAGTTCGCTTCCTTCCGCGGCGAACCCGTCGCCACGCTCTTGTCGTCAGCCAGATATTTGAACCAATCCTGGGTGGCCGTCGCAATCTTGTCCACGGTCCATAGCGGAGCATCCTTCCACTGCTCGATTGAAGCCAGCATGGTTCCGACGCCGTCTTCAAATCGAACCTTCGGCTCCCACTGGAGAACCTGCTTGATCTTGGAAATGTCCGCATAGGTGCAGTCCGGCTCGCCCGGACGCTTCGGAATGTGGACCTTGTCGCCGCCCAGAAGTTCGACCAGCCGGTTGACGCTGTAGGTGTTGTCGGAACCGACGTTGAATATCTCGCCGGAAATGCCGGAGTTCGCCGCCGTGACAAAGGCATCGGCGACGTCGCTGACGAAGGTGAAGTCGCGCGTCTGCTCGCCGTCGCCGACCACCGTGAACGGGTTGCCCGCAAGCTTCTGCTTCATGAAGACGCCGAATACCGCGCCATAGGTGCCGGTGGTGCGATGGCGCGGCCCGAAGACGTTGAACAGGCGCAGCGACACGGCTGGCAATTTGTAGACGTTGCACCAGTGCATGACGCACTGCTCGCCGAGGTATTTGCTGAGCGCGTAAGGATACATCGGCCGGGCCTCGGCATTCTCCGGTGTCGGATACACATCCGGAATGCCGTAGCAGGACGACGACGCGGCGTAGACGAAGCGGCGGACGTTGGCGTGCCGCGCGGCCTCGAGAACATTCACCGTGCCGTCGACATTGGCGCGATGATAGGGGATCGGCGCCTCGATCGAGGGAACGATGTCCGCCAGCGCCGCGAGATGAAACACCCAGTCGATGCCGTTAAAATGCGGTCGGATCGCTTCGAGATCAGTCACATCGGCATCGACGATCTTGAGCCGCGACGCGTCCGCGTGCGACAGCAGGTTTTCCGGACGTCCAATGACGAAATTGTCGATGACGACGACCTTGTGGCCATCGCCAAGCAAGCGATCCACAAGATGACTTCCGATGAAACCGGCTCCGCCGGTAACGACGCATTCCATGGAGGGAACATCCGTAGCGCGAAATGCCCACCGGAACAGGCCTCGCAAGCACATTAGATTGTGGAAAAGCGGACTACCAGCCGTCCGGCGATTTTGCAAGCATTACCAATCTGTTCTGGGGAAATCGAAAGGTGTCGATCGGTCCGGATCGGCGACCCGGCCTTAAGCCTTTGCAAAGGCCGGTAATTCTCTTTATCAAGCCGTATGCAGCAGCCAAATCGTCACCTCCTGCCGGCCGATTCCGATTGCAGGGCTTTCCTCGACGATTATGTCGAGCGCGTGCATCGCGTGATCCGGGTCGACGACGATGTTGTCGCGCAGATTGCAGCCACCCGCGAAATCTGGTTGCGGACGTCGGCGTCGGGAGGCCGCGTCATCTTCATCGGCAATGGCGGATCGGCCGGAATAGCCTCGCATCTGGCGATTGATCTCTCCAAGAACGCATCGCTTCCGGCTGCCTGTTTCAGCGACGCCAGCATGATGTCGTGTCTTGCCAACGACTACGGGTTTGAGGAATGGATCGCGCATGCACTGAGGTTGAACGCGCGGGCAGGGGACTGTCTGGTCGCGATCAGTTCGTCAGGGCGCTCGAAAAACATCCTCAACGCGGTAGCAAAGGCTCGGGCAATGAAACTCGACGTGATTACGCTGTCGGGCATGAGCCCCGACAATCCGCTGCGCGAACTCGGCGACGTCAATTATTGGGTCGACAGCCGAAGCTACAACATCGTGGAAACCGCGCATCAGTTTTGGATGATGGCCGTGATCGATCTCATCATCGGTCGCGCCGAATATCCGGCTTCCTGAGGCGCGGTCACACCCGATGCAATCACGTACCAAACAGACGGTGTTGTTTTCGGCCAAGCTGCTGCTCTCGATAGGCGTGCTGGTCTACATCGCGCGCGGTCTCGACTTGCACCAGCTGCGGACCACCCTGCTGACGGTCGACCCCGCGATGTTCCTGCTGGCGCTGGCGCTGATCGGCTTGCAGACTTTCATCCTCAACGGAAGGTGGGAGCTGATCATGCGCTCCCTCGGCGTGTCTCTGGACTGGATGGCGGGGTGGCGCATTCTCATGATCAGCCTGTGGTTCAACCAGGCGCTGCCATCTTCCGCGGGCGGCGACGTGGTCCGGATGTGGCTATTGCGACGGCTGGACGTGCCGTGGGCGCAGGCAGTAAAGGGCGTAGTGGCCGATCGGTTCACGGCGTTGATCGGCCTGGTGGCGCTGATGGTCGTCGGACTGCCGCTGCTGCTCTCGCGCGTCAACGATCACGCCGCGATCCTGGCGATCGGCGGGCTCACGGTTGCGGGCGTGGTCGGGACCGCGGTCCTGTTGACGCTCGACTGGTGGCCAAAGCGCATTATCACCATCGGACCGATTGCAAGCCTCGTTCGCTTCGGATCCTTTGTCAGGTATCTGCTACTGCAATCCAGGGGGCGCGAACTTCTCTTTGGATCCGCGCTCCTTATCCATCTCATGACGGCGGCCGCCTGCTACGTATTGTCGGTCGGCCTGAAGGCGCACCTATCCATTCTCGACGCGTTTGTCCTGATTCCACCCGTTATCCTCCTGACAGCCGTCCCGATCTCGATCAGCGGCTGGGGCGTGCGCGAAGGAGCCATGGTCGCCTGTCTCGCCCTGGTCGGCATTCCCTCCGACAAGGCACTGTCCATTTCGCTCCTGCTGGGCGCGATCAGCATGATCATCGGCGTGGTGGGCGGCGCGATCTGGCTGGCGAGCGCAGAACGCGGCGCCTACAGCGCCGAAACAGCCGCCGAAGCAGCTGCGGGGTCGCCCGATTACGGGCTGCGGCAGGCCGAGGAAGCGTCAAGTAAGCCATGAACCTCCCTCGTTTTCCGGTCCCACGATGAAAAACCTGTTCTACGTCCGCCACACCTGCCGCCTCTGTCATTCGGACCGTCAGGAGCTGGTGGTCCCGATGGCCGGCATGCCGATCGGAACGCCGAACTTTCAGGTCCCGAACGCCAGCGCCGAAGATCCGGTGTTCCGGACCGCGGTCCCGCTCGAACTGTATCTCTGCCGGCAATGCGGGCACCTGCAGATTCTCCATGTCGGAAATCCGGAGATCCAGTACCGGCACTATGTCTATACGACGTCGCTCTCGCTCGGCCTGCGCGAGCATTTCGCGGGCTATGCCAATGACGTCATCAAGCGCTATTCGGTTGCGCCGGACTCCCTGATCGTCGAGCTCGGCAGCAATGACGGCTCGCTGCTCGGCTTCTTTCGCGAGCGCGGCATGCGGGTGCTTGGGGTCGACCCCGCCGTGGCCATCGCGAGGCGCGCGACGGAGAAGGGGATCGAAACCATCGCCGACTTCTTTACCGACAAGGTCGGCGACCGGATCCGGCAGAGCCATGGCGCCGCGAGCGTCGTGATCGCCAACAACATGATTGCGAACGTCGACAACCTCGATCCCCTGGTTTCAGGCGTGCGCGAGGTCCTTGCCGACGACGGCCTCTTCATTTTTGAAACGCAGTACGGGCTCGACGTCACCGAGAAGAACCTGCTCGACACCGTCTATCACGAACACCTGTCGTATTTTAACATCAAGCCGCTGACGCACTTCTTCAAGCGGTTCGGCATGGACGTCATCGACGTCCAGCATATCGAAACCAAGGGCGGATCGATCCGCGTGACGGTTCAACGCTCGGGCCGCTCGAAACCTTCGGCGGAAGTCGCCCGCTTCATCGCGGAAGAAGACCGGCTCGGCGTCGACCAGCCGGCCTACTACGCTGCTTACTTGCGCAGGATCGCCGCCATCCGCGACGAGCTGGTTGCGATTGCCGATACCTGCCACGCGAGGGGGCAGGCGGTCGCGGGTTATGGTGTCTCGGTCGGCACGACGACGCTGCTGCCGCAGTTCGGCCTGGAGAACAAAATCGATTTCCTGGTCGACGACGACCCGAACAAGGGAAAGGTCATGGCCGGACCTGGCTACGACATTCCCATTCTGCCGCCCGCGGCGCTCTACGAGCGCAAGCCGGCGGTGGTTGTCGTATTCGCCTGGCGCTATGTCGATCCGATCCGGGCGAAACATGCGCGCTACTTTGCAGAAGGCGGCAAGTTCATCGTGCCGTTGCCGTCGATTACCCATGTCGACCGGGCGGATTGATCGCGCAAGGAAATGGCAGACGGCCGCATGACGCTGACGCTAACGATCCTCGGCTGCGGCTCTTCCGCCGGCGTTCCGCGGCCAGCGCTGGGCTGGGGCAGGTGCGATCCGAACAATCCGAAGAACCGCCGCCGCCGCTGTTCGTTGCTGGTCGAGCGTGGGGGCGTCCACGCCATGACGCGGATCGTGATCGACACTTCGCCCGATCTCCGCGAGCAGCTGATCGATGCCGCCGTCGACCATCTCGATGCGGTGTTCCTGACCCATGAGCACGCCGACCAGACCCACGGCATCGACGATCTCCGCTCGGTGGTGATGCATCAACGCAAGCGCATTCCGCTCTATCTAAACCAGTCGACGGCAAAGGACATCGTGCACCGGTTCTCCTATTGCTTCGTCTCGCCGCTTGGCAGCGAGTATCCGCCGATCCTTACCCAGCACGAGATCGAGGCGGGCGAGAGCCGGACGATCGAAGGCAAGGGTGGCGCGATCACGCTGTCGGCCTTTCTGGTTCAGCACGGCAATATTCCCGCGCTTGGCTACCGCATCGGCGATGCCGCCTACACGCCGGATCTCAACGACATTCCGCGCGAGAGCTGGCCGTCGCTCGAAGACCTCGATCTCTGGATCGTCGACGGCCTGCGCAACACCTCACACTCCAGCCATTTCAGCGTCGCGGACGCCCTGTCATGGATCGACCGGTTCAAGCCGAAGCGCGCCGTCATCACCAACATGCATGCCGATCTCGACTACGAGGTGCTGCGGCAGAGCCTTCCGGCTGGCGTGGTGCCGGCCTATGACGGGATGAAGCTGACGCTGGAGACGCGGGCCTGAACGGGTCGGTCGCGCATCGCAAGCCGATCGCATGCTGCGGAGAGATGGCGATGATCGGACTATTCTTTGAAGTTCAAACGAGGCACGGGCACCGGGATCAGTATCTCAATCTCGCCGCATCGCTGAAGCCCGACCTTGAAGCCATGGGCGGCTGCCTCTTCATCGATCGCTTCAGGAGCTTGACACAGGAGAACCTGCTGCTCTCCCACCAGATATGGCAGGACGAGGGGGCGCTGACGGCCTGGCGCGCCCACGCCCATCATCATGAGGTGCAGACCATCGGCCGCGAAAAAGTGTTCTCGGACTACCGCATTCGCGTCGCGCAGGTGATCCATGAGGCAAGGCCCGGACAGCCGGTCTGGCAGCCCGAGCGGCGCACGCCCTACAACGATCCTGCGAGGCGTCCGCCCACTTACGTCCTCGTGACGGAGTCAATGGACGCCACGCTTTCGGTGCAAACCGAGTGGCGCCGCGACGCCTTCGCCAGCGTCTATCGTGAGGGACACTTCGCGCACCTGATCGATCTGCCGGACCATCCATCCGGCGTCGAATTCGGGCCCCGGTTGTTCGCCGATTCAACCACCGAGTACTTCCGCATTTTCGAGGTCATGCGCGACTACGGAATGTACGAGCGGACCGAGGCGCCGCAGTATTACCCGCCCGTGGAACGCGCTTCAGCGTAGATTCATCATTCAGTCGCTGAGCGACGTTTTCATGTCGTGGCCGTTGATGGCATAGAGCTCAAGCAGCCGGTCAAAGGTGATGCCGTTCTTCTGATCGATTGCGAGAGGATGGTCGGTTGGCTCCAGCAGCACGTGCGGTCTCTGTCGCCCGCTCACCGGATGAACCTCACATTTGAGGCTCAGCGTATCGGGATATCCCTTTAGCCGATTTGAAAACCACCCGTACCAAGGGCCGAGTCCATCCTGCGCGCCGCTATCGAACGTCTCGACATACCGCACAAAGTTCTGGCGCGAGAGGGTTGACCAGACACCGAAGCCGAAATGTCGTCCGTCGCTGCCCCGGATCGGCAGTTCGAGCATCGCACGTACAAAGAAATGCTGGCCGTTCAGAACGCAGAAATCCTCAGAGAGGAAGTTGCCATTGGGATCAAGCGCGCTGTTGGGCGCCTTGTCCTCAGCGCCCGGCCAATGCTCGGGTTTACCGCAAGCCAGGTCAATCAGGCCTTGATGCGTCCCACCGCAGCCCGCGCACGTCCACGGATAATCCAATAGCCGACGCCAGCGATGGTCGTTGGCCAGATCGAGATCGTTTTTGTTTGCGTCCATGCGCGTGTTACGCCGAAATCGCCTTCGCCGAGCCCACCTGGTTGCGCAGCATGAACTTCTGGATCTTGCCGGTGGACGTCTTCGGGATCGGTCCGAACAGCACCGCTTTCGGCGTCTTGAAGCCGGACATGTGGCCGCGGCAGAAGGCGATGATTTCAGCCTCCGTTGCCTTCGCGCCGTCCTTGAGTTCGACGAAGGCGCAGGGCACTTCACCCCATTTGGCATCCGGTTTTGCGACCACGGCCGCGAACAGCACCGCCGGATGCTTGTAGAGGATGTCCTCGACCTCCACCGATGAGATGTTCTCGCCGCCGGATATGATGATGTCCTTGGAGCGGTCCTTGATGATGACGTAGCCGTGCTCGTCGAGCACGCCGAGATCGCCGGTATGGAACCAGCCGCCGGCGAAGGCTTCCTGCGTCGCCTTCTCGTTCTTCAGATAGCCTTTCATCACGATATTGCCGCGGAACATCACCTCGCCGATGGTCTCGCCGTCGCGCGGTACTTCCCGCATGGTGTCGGGATCGAGCACGGTGACGGCCTCCTCGAGCGGGTAGGGGACGCCCTGCCGGCGTTTTAACTGGGCGCGCTGTTCGGCGGGCAGTTCATCCCAGCCCGGCTGTTCGGCGCAGACGGAGGCGGGGCCGTAGACTTCGGTCAGACCGTAAACATGCGTCAGCTTGATACCGATGTTTTCGGCGCCTTCGAGCACGGCGACCGGAGGTGCTGCGCCCGCGATCAGTCCGACCACCGCGCGGGCGGCCTTTCCCTTGGGCGCGCCAGGCGCATTGATCAGCGTGTTGTAGACGATCGGCGCGCCGCACATGTGGGTGACGCCGTGCTGCGGGATTAGTTCGAAGATCTTGGCCGGATCGACCTTGCGCAGGCAGACATTGATGCCGGCGGAGGCAGCTATCGTCCACGGAAAGCACCAGCCGTTGCAGTGGAACATCGGCAGGGTCCAGAGGTAGACCGGATGCTGCCCGAGATTGCCAGCCAGGATATTGCTGACCGCATTGAGATAGGCGCCGCGATGATGGGTCACGACGCCCTTCGGATTGCCCGTGGTGCCTGACGTATAGCTCAGCGCAATCGCGTCCCATTCGTCGGCAGGCAGCCGTGCGACGAAGCCGGGATCGCCCGCGGCGACCGCCGCCTCATATTCGAGTTCGCCGATCCGCTTGCCGCCTGCAAAGGCTGCATCATCCACGTCGACGACAATTGGCTTCGGGCTCTTCATCAGCGTCAGCGCTTCCGCGATCACGCCGGAAAATTCAGGATCAACCAGAATGATCTTGGCGCCGCCATGGTCGAGTTGGAAGGCGATCGAAGGCGCATCCAGCCGGATGTTCAAGGCGTTCAGCACGGCGCCCGCCATCGGCACCGCGAAATGCACCTCGTTCATGGCCGGGATATTCGGGAGCATCGCCGCGACCGTATCGCCGTGACCGATGCCGCGGCCGGCGAGCCAGGATGCAAAGCGCCGGCAGCGCTCGTGGGTCTGCGCCCAGGTGAAGCTGCGGCCTTCATAGACCGTGCTGACATGGTCGGGATAGACGGCCGCGCTGCGGGCAAGAAAGCTCAGCGGCGTCAGCGGCACGTAGTTCGCCGGCGTCTTGTCCAATCCGATTGCGTACTGGTTCTGGGCTGCGCTCATGGGCTGTGTCCCATCTGAAAAGTTTACAAGAACCCGATGGAAATCCACGGGAAGATCGCCACGATAATCAGGCCGACCATCAGCGCCAGCAGGTAGCCCCAGATCGGCCGGATACCCTCGGCCGGATCGACGCGTCCGATGGCGCAGGCGGCATAATAGCCTACTCCGAAGGGCGGCGCGAATAGTCCGATGCCCATCGCGAGGATCACGATCATCGCATAATGGACCTCGTGTACGCCCACGGCGCGGGCGATTGGAAACAGCAGCGGCCCGAACAGCACGATCGCCGGAATGCCCTCGAGCACGCTGCCCAGGATCACGAACGCCACGATCGAGACGGCGATGAAGGTCGCCGAACCGCCGGGCAGGCCGGTCATGGCAGCCGCCAGCGTCCGTGAAAAGCCCGACTGCGTCAGACCCCAGGCCATGCCGGTGGCGCAACCTATGATCAGCAGGATCGCCCCCGACAGGCACGCGGTCTCGACCAGCATTGGGATGATCCGCCGCCAGTCGAAGTTGCGATAGATCAAAAGCCCGTAGATCAGGTAGCCGACGACAAAGGCATAGACGATGCCGATGGTGGAGACTTCGGTGGCGGTCGCGATGCCCTCGACCACGGCGTAACGGATCACGAACGGCAGCGCGATGGCGGGCAGGGCAATGGCGAAGGCGCGGACGATCTCGCCGCCGCTGGCGCGCGTGACATGCCGCAGATCCTCGTTCCGGTAACGCCACCACACCAGCGCCGACAGCGTGATCGCCAGCACCAGCCCCGGCAGCAACCCGCCGGTGAACAGCGCCGCGATCGACACGCCCGTAACCGAGCCGATGGTGATCAGCACGAGGCTGGGCGGAATGGTTTCGGTCTGCGCGCCGGTCGCCGAGAGCAAGGCGACCAGATCGCCCGGCTTCGCTCCACGGGCCTTCATTTCCGGAAACAGCACCGGCGCCACGGCAGCCATGTCGGCGGCCTTGGAGCCCGAAATGCCCGAGACCAGGTACATCGCGCCGACCAGCACGTAATGCAGCCCGCCGCGGACGTGGCCGAGCAGGCTCGCCAGGAACGCCACCATGGCGCGCGCCATGCCGGTCATCTCGATCAGGAGACCCAGGAACACGAACAGCGGCACCGACAACAGGATGAGGTGGCTCATGCCCTCGTCCATGCGGCCGACCAGCACCATCAGCGGCGTGCCCGTCGTCAGCGCCAAATAGCCGTACGTCGCGAGCCCAAACCCGAACGCGATCGGTACGCCGGCGAACACGCAGAAGCCGGCGACGCCGACAAAGAAGATGATCAGGTTGAGATTGCCGAGCGGCTTCAGCGTGCCCCTGAGCAGCCAGAATATTCCGATCACCAGCACGACCGACAGGATCGCGCCCAGCACGATGCGCGGGTTTCGGGCCTGCAGCAGCCGCAGGAATGCAAACATCGCCATCAGGGCAATACCGACCGGCAGCGCCGCCGCACGCCAGACGTTGGCGATCTGCAGCGCCGGCGTCGTGATGTAGCTCTCCTCGTAGGCGTATTCGAAGGCCGGCCAGGCGATCAGAATTAGGAACGCCAGCGCAGCGGAAGTTGCGATCAGGTCGAGATAGGCGCGCATGGCGGGCCGGGCGTTGGCGACCACCGCGGTCATCCGCATGTGCTCGGCACGCCGGAACGCGACCGCGGCGCCGAGCATGGCCAGCCACAGGAACAGGATCGAGGCCAGTTCATCCGACCAGATCAGCGGCCGGTGGAAGCCATAGCGCGCCACCACGCCTGCAAACAGGATCACGATCTCGGCGACCACCAGCAGCGCCGCCGGAATCTCGACCAGCACTCCCAGCGTATGCTCGATCGACGCCAGCAGCGAACGGCGGCGAGGAGGGGGCTGAGCCACCTCCTCGCCCATTACTTCAATCGTGTCGGCGTGAACCATGGCTGCCTTCGGATCAAGAGACTTAAGACAGCTTGCCGACGGACTTTTCGAGCAGCTCCCAGGCCTGGTCGCCGTATTTGCCTTTCCATTCCGCGTAGAAGCCCGCAGAGCGGAGTTTTTCGCGGAACGGCGTCACGGTAGGCTGATTGAACGTAAGTCCCTTGCCGGCCAGTTCCTGCTGCAGGCCGGCGTTCAGCTTGGCAACGTCCTCGCGCTCCTTGATGCCGGCCGCATTGATGTTCTTCGCCACGATCGTCCTGATGTCCTCAGGCAGTTTCTCCCAGGCGCGGCGGTTCGCCAGGAACCAGAAGCCGTCCCACATGTGGTTGGTCAGCGAGCAGTATTTCTGCACCTCGTACAGCTTCGCCGTCGAGATAATCGCCAGCGGGTTTTCCTGGCCCTCGACGATCCTGGTCTGCAGCGCGGAGTAGACTTCGCTGAAATTGATCGAGGCGGGCGCTGCATCGAACGCCTTGAACATGGAAGTCCAGAGCGGCGAAACCGGCACGCGGATCTTGAAGCCCTTGAAGTCTTCAGGCCCGTTGATCGGTCTGGTCGACGACGTGGTCTGGCGGAAGCCGTTGTCCCAGATCTTGTCCATGACCACGAGGTTGGCCTTGGTGATCTCGCCGCGCACATAGGCGCCCAGGCCCCCGTCCATCGCCTTCCAGACCGTATCGTAGTCCGGGAATGCGAATCCGATGCCGCTGATCGACGCCGCCGGCACCAGCGTGGCCAGGATCAGCCCCGACAGCGTGAAGAACTCGACGCCGCCGGACCGGATCTGGCTCAGCATGTCGGTGTCGGAACCGAGTTGGTTGTTGGGGAAAATTTGCAGGTCGAACCGGCCATTGGTCTCGGCCTTGATCGCCGCCGCCATCTCCTTGGCCCGGGCGTTCATGGGATGCCCGTCCGGGAGATTATTGGCGTACTTGTAGGTAAATTCGGCGGTCTGGGCCCGCGCCACGAACGGCGCGCCGATGCCGCCCAGAACCGCTGACGCCGCGGATGCCTTCAGAATCGTGCGTCGTGAAAAGCTCATCGTTTTCTCCCTTGAGGGTTGTTGTTCTTGAGACGGCCCGTCACGAGTCGTCAGCGATCTACTCGCGGCTTATTGCAGCGTCCGCCAGCGGCGGCAACACAGGCTTTGGCGTAGCAGGATTGCTCGTGTTCAAACGAACGCCTGGACGGCCGTCTAATGGCCTTGGGCGGCAGGGTTTTCGCCTAAATATTTGATCCAATTAGAGATACAGATATTCCATAATATACCTTATGCGAATCATCGATGCTGGCGCTGGGCTGGCGTCGGCGCCGGCCGTTCTACTTTGCATGGGGTTGTTTTCGCCATTTTTGGTAACGGCCCTCAGCGGCCCCTGAACCGTGGCTTGCGACGCTCCAGGAACGCCTCGACGCCTTCCTTGTGATCCTCGCTCATGCTTGCGAGCGCAAACTGGTCAACGTCCATGTGGCTGGCAAGATCATCGAGTGCGTGCGTCAGGCGGTTGACCGTCAGCTTGGTCATGGCGACCGACAGCGGCGGCTGGGCGGCGACCTTGGCGGCGAGCGCCATCGCGGCATCGAACGCCTTGCCGGGATCGGCCACCTCCTCCACCAGCCGCCATTCGTAGGCCTCGGCGGCCGAGATGCGTTGGTCGGCCAGGATGACCGCCTGCTTGGTGCGCGCCGGTCCCATCAAATGCAGCATCCGCGGCACGCTCTGCCAGCTCATATTCATGCCGAGCCCGATCTCGGGCACGCGCATGTGGGCGTCGCGGGCCATGACGCGGAAATCCAGCGCCACCGCCAGCGCCACGCCGCCGCCGACGCAAAATCCTTCGATGGCGCCGATCGTGATCTGTTCCATCTCCTGCCAGGCGCGCGTCAGCCGCGAGCCCAGTTTCAAATGCCGGCGCAACGTACCGAGATCCATGGATTTTCGGGACCGGCCTTCGGGGTCCTTGAGGTCGAAGCCCGCGCTGAAGGTCCTGGCGCCGGTCAGCACCACGACCGAGGTCGTGTCGTCATCCTCGAAGCTGCGTGCGGCGTCGGTAAGCTGGCGCAGCGCCTCCGGCGACAGCGCATTGATGCCGTCGCCGCGGTCGAACCGCACCACGGCGATGCGGCCCTCCGGCCCCAGGTCCTTCTCGATTTTTACAAACTCGGCCAACGCATTGCCTCCCTTCCCTGAGGTTTTCCCGAAACCTTAGCGCAGAATGCCGGCGGCAGGGCAAGCCCATCCGTCGGCAAACGGACACCCCGAGTCCCCCGCCTCGACATCGCCCGGATTTTGCGACTATCCTGACCGCATGAGCGACCACGATCACGACCACCACGACCATCACGATCACGACCATTCGGAGCTCTCCGAGACCGAGTTGCGCGTGCGCGCGCTGGAGACGATCCTGACCGAGAAAGGCTATGTCGATCCGGCAGCGCTGGACGCCATCATCCAGGCCTACGAGACCAGGATCGGTCCGCATAACGGCGCGCAGGTTGTCGCCAAGGCGTGGACTGACCCTGCTTTCAAACAGGCGCTGCTGGACGACGCCAGCGCCGCCGTAAGTGCGCTCGGCCATGTCAGCCGGGTCGGCGACCACCTCGTCGCCGTCGAGAATACGCCACAGCGCCACAACATGGTCGTGTGTACGCTGTGCTCCTGTTACCCTTGGGAAATGCTCGGGCTGCCGCCGGTCTGGTACAAGGCCGCGCCGTATCGTTCGCGCGCGGTCAAGGATCCGCGCGGCGTGCTCGCCGACTTCGGTGTCAGCCTGCCGAAGGAAACCGAGATCAGGGTCTGGGATTCGACCGCCGAGACGCGCTTCCTGGTGCTGCCGATGCGGCCCCAAGGCACCGAGGGATGGAGCGAGAAGCAGCTCGCCGAGCTCGTCACGCGTGACTCCATGATCGGCACGGGTTTTCCGAAAACGCCGGGATCGCCATCGTGAACGGCGTGCACGACATGGGCGGCATGGACGGCTTTGGCAAGGTCGAGCCCGAGCCGAACGAGCCGATGTTCCACACCGAGTGGGAGGCGCGCGTTCTGGCAATGGTGCGCGCGATGGGCGCCGCCGGCGCCTTCAACATCGATACGTCGCGCTTTTATCGGGAGATGCTGCCGCCGCACGTCTATCTCGCCAGTTCGTACTACAAGAAATGGCTTCTCGGTCTCGAGGACATGCTGGTCGACAAGGGCTTCATCGGCGCCGAGGAAGTTGCAGCCGGGCACGCCGTGCAGCCGCCGAGGCCGCTCAAGCACGGCAAGTTCGCCTTGGTAGATGTCGAGCGCGTCATGGTGCGCGGAAAGTTCGGTCGCCCGGCGCCCGCCGCCGCTAAGTTCAAGCCAGGCGATCGCGTGCGTGCCAAAAACATTCACCCGGCAACCCACACCAGGCTGCCGCGCTATGTACGAGGCCATCTCGGCGTGGTCGAGCGCGATCACGGCTGCCATGTATTTCCGGATACGGCCGCGATGGAGGCCGGCGAGAACCCGCAGTGGCTCTACACGGTCGTGTTCGACGGCGCCGAACTGTGGGGCCCGGACGCCGATCCGACCGTGAAGATATCCATCGACGCGTTTGAGCCCTATCTGGAGGCGGCGTGATGGACTCCGCTGCCGCCGCGCGCGCGACCACCGCTGTGCCGGGCATTCCGCGCGACGACGCCGGCCCGGTGTTTCGCGAGCCCTGGGAGGCGCAGGCATTCGCGATGGCGCTGGCGCTGCACGAGCGCGGCCTGTTCAGTTGGCCCGAGTGGGCTGCCGCCCTCGCCGACCAGATCAAACGTGCCCAGGCCGCCGGCGATCCAGATACTGGCGAGACCTATTACCGGCACTGGCTGGCGACGCTGGAACATCTGGTTGCCGCCAAAGGCGTCGCCACGTCAGAGACGCTTCATCGCTATCGCGACGCCTGGGATCACGCCGCCGACCGCACGCCGCACGGCATGCCGATCGAACTGACGCCCGCGGATTTCGGCCGTTAGGCCTGCGCCGAATATTCCCGCCAGCCCTTGGCCCGCAACGCGCAGGCCGGGCATTCGCCGCAGCCATAACCCCAATCGTGCTGCGCGCCGCGCTCGCCGAGATAACAGGTGTGGGAATGTTCGCGGATCAGGTCGACCAGCCCTGCCCCGCCAAGCTCGTGTGCGAGCTTCCAGGTCGAAGCCTTGTCAAGCCACATCAGCGGCGTGTGCAGTTCGAAATTCTTCGCCATGCCAAGATTGAGCGCCGTCTGCAGCGCCTTGATGGTCTCGTCGCGGCAATCCGGGTAACCCGAATAGTCGGTCTCGCACATGCCGCCGATGATGTGGCGGATGCCACGCCGGTACGCCAGCGCCGCCGCAAATGTGAGAAACACCAGGTTGCGGCCGGGCACGAACGTATTGGGCAGGCCATCCTCGCCGATGGCAATGGCGACGTCGCGCGTCAGCGCCGTGTCGGAAATTTCAGCGAGCGTCGGGATCTCCAGCGTATGGCTTTCGCCGAGCTTCGCCGCCCAATCCGGTCGCAGTGATTTCATGCCCGACAGCAGGCCGTCACGGCAGGACAACTCGATCGCATGACGCTGGCCGTAGCCGAAGCCGAGCATTTCGACGCGCGCAAAGCGCTGCAAGGCCCAAGCCAGACAGGTGGTTGAATCCTGGCCACCTGAGAACAGCACCAGCGCGGTTTCTGACGATGATTGGTCGCTCATGGCGGAGCCAATAGCATTCCCGGACCGTGACGCCAATCGGTGGAAATTGCCTCGTTTCCGGCTCGTTGCACTGGGATCAATGCGCCGCTTGCGCCATAAAGCCCCGTGTCTTCCCAAGGCGACGGAAATCCCATGACCCCTTCCCGCGACATTTCACGGCTGCTCGAAATCATGGCGGCGCTGCGCACGCCGGTGACCGGCTGCCCGTGGGACCTCGAGCAGAACTTTGCAACGATCGTGCCCTACACCATCGAGGAAGCCTATGAGGTCGCGGACGCGATCACACGCGGCGATTTCGACGATCTCCGCGAGGAGCTCGGCGACCTCCTGCTGCAGGTGGTCTATCATGCCCGCATGGCGGAGGAGCAGAATGCCTTTGCCTTCGGCGACGTGGTCGAGGCGATCACGCGCAAGATGATCCGCCGCCACCCGCATGTGTTCGCCGACAAGGACGGCAACATCGCCCCCGCCGGCGTCAAGAGCGCCTGGGAGCGTATCAAGGCCGAGGAAAGGGCCGAGCGCGCGGCGCAGCGGCCGCCGGAAGAGACGGCGCATAAATCGCTGCTCTCGTCCGTCAAGGCGGGACAGCCTGCGCTCACGCGAGCGATGGAGTTGCAGCGCAAGGCGTCCACTGTCGGCTTCGACTGGAACGATCCCCGCGCCGTGCTCAGCAAAATTCGCGAAGAAGCCGACGAGATCGAGGCCGCGCTCGACAACGCCGACGCCGATGAACTCGCCGAGGAAACCGGGGACCTCCTGTTCGCGCTCGTCAACCTGGCCCGCCACGTCGGCGCCGATCCGGAAAGCGCCCTGCGCGGTACCAACACCAAGTTCGAGCGCCGCTTTGCCTATATCGAACGGGCGCTTGCCGCCAAGGGCCGCACGCTCGAAGACGCAACGCTCGAGGAGATGGACGCGCTCTGGAACGAGGCGAAAGGCAAAAAGCAGCCTCCGGCGGCAGCGTCAGTCCGGGAACAAGGCACGCGCTGAGTTCAGTTCACGCCACGTGCGGCACCGCATCGAACCGCGACACCACGATGTCTCGCTTGGTCTCGTCGACGCGCACCGTCATGTCGAAGCGGCCGTCGTGAAGCACCTTGTTGAGCACTTCGGCATTGCGATGCAGCCAGCTGATGCCGGCGCCGTCGGAAGCATCGATGGAGAGGTCGAGCGTCGTGCGGGTCGCCGCCAGCCGATCCTCGATCGCGGTCAACAGCGCATCGATCCCCTCCCCGGTCTCCGCCGATACCAGGAAACACGGCCGCTCCGGCGGACGCCGGGACGCGATGTTGCGCAGGTTGGCGCGCTCCTCGGGATCGAATCGGTCGATCTTGTTCCAGACTTCGAGGATGCGCGCGCCCGCATCCGGATCGATGCCGAGCTGACGCAGCACGGCGTCGACATCGCGCTCCTGCGCTTCCGCGTCTTCATGCGAGATGTCGCGGACGTGGAGAATGATGTCCGCCTCCAGCACCTCTTCGAGCGTGGCGCGGAAGGCGGCCACGAGTTGCGTCGGCAGGTTGGAAATGAATCCGACGGTATCGGACAGCATCGCCTTGCCGCCATGCGGCAGGCTCAGCGCGCGCAAGGTCGGGTCGAGCGTCGCAAACAGCATGTCGGCCGCCTGCACGTCCGCGCGCGTCAGGCGATTGAACAGCGTCGACTTGCCGGCATTGGTGTAGCCGACCAGCGCCACCACCCGGTAAGGCACCCGCTGCCGGCCGGCGCGGTGCAGCCGCCGCGTCGCCTGCACCTTCTTCAGTTCGTTTTCCAGCCGCGCGATGCGGTCGCCGATCAGGCGGCGGTCCGCTTCGATCTGGGTTTCGCCGGGGCCGCCCATGAACCCGAATCCGCCGCGCTGGCGCTCCAGATGGGTCCAGGATCGCACCAGGCGGCTGCGCTGATAGTTCAGGTGCGCGAGCTCGACCTGCAGCGCGCCTTCCTTGGTCTTGGCGCGGCGGCCGAAGATCTCCAGGATCAGCCCGGTGCGGTCGAGCACCTTCGTGGTCCAGGCCTTCTCGAGATTGCGCTGCTGGATCGGCGACAACGCGCAATCCATCACCACCAGCTCGATGTCGTGCCCCGCGATCAGGCCCGTGATCTCCTCGACCTTGCCTTTGCCGAGATAGGTCGCAGGCCGGATCTGGCCGATCGGCGCGATCAGGGTGTCGGCGATCACAAGGTCAATGGCGCGCGCCAGACCTGCCGCCTCCTCGAGCCGGGCGTCGGAATCGCGCACGGCCTCGTTCGCATGCGCATCGGCATCGCCGCGACGCATACGCAAATACGGGCCGATGACGATCACTCGCCCGGTCTGTCTGTCACCTGCCGACCGCGGACGGTCGGCGCCCCCTTCACGGTTGAAGGGTTCCAATCAGTTCACTCTCAAGCCGGAGCATCCTCGCCGCCCTCGAACAACTGGATCGGTGCACCCGGCATGATGGTCGAGATCGCATGCTTGTAGACAAGCTGCGAGTGGCCGTCGCGCCGAAGTAGCAAGCAGAAGTTGTCAAACCAGGTGACAATGCCCTGCAGCTTTACTCCGTTGACCAGAAAGATCGTCAGTGGCGTTTTGGTTTTACGAACGTGGTTCAGGAAGGTGTCTTGTAGGTTTTGTGCGCGGTCTGCCGCCATTGTTTTTGTCCCGCCGTCTCGTGCTTCTTTTTTTTAAGCCGGTTGTTGCTCTCTCACGGAGCCTCCCCCCGACTTGCCCGCTCCCCATGAGATCCCCCTCCGGTCGGCTTGGCTGAACGATTAGAGGGTACGCGCGCTTTTTAGGCAAGCCGGTTCACGCGCCAGCGGTGCGGAACCCGGTGTGCATTCTCCCCAAACGACCGGAAAGAGATAAATATTCTCAAGCATTTGCATGGATCGATGCAGCGCACCGCCGCTTGCCCGCCCGATGTCGGCTCCCTCAGCCGACCCCAAGCGCCTTGAGCTTGCGATGCAGGGCCGAGCGCTCCATCCCGACGAATTCGGCCGTGCGCGAGATATTGCCGGAGAACCGGCTGATCTGGGCGATGAGGTAGTCGCGCTCGAACACCTCGCGCGCCTCGCGGAGCGGCAGCCCCATGATGTGCTCGCCATTGTTGCTGGTCGGCATCGCCGGCACCATCGAGCCCACATCCTGCGGCAGCATGTCGGCCGTGATGATTGCCTCCGGCCCGCCGCCGGCGAGGATCATGACGCGCTCGACATTGTTGCGGAGCTGCCGGACGTTGCCGGGCCACACGTGCGACTGCAGGACCGCCATCGCATCCTGTCCGATCTGGCGCTTCGGCAGGCCGGTCGCGATCGATATCTGATCCATGAAATAGTCGATCAGTTCAGGAATATCCTCGCGCCGCTCCGACAGCGGCGGAACACGGATCGGCACCACCGACAGCCGGTGATACAGATCCTCGCGGAAACGCCCCTCCGCGATCTCCTCCTCCAGGTTCCGCGCGGTCGAGGAGATGATGCGGACGTCGACATGAACCTTGGCGGTGCCGCCGGAGCGCTGAAAGGTCTGATCGACCAGCACGCGCAGGATCTTGTTCTGGGTCTCGCGCGGCATGTCGGCGATTTCGTCGATGAACAGCGTGCCGCCATGGGCTTCTTCCAGTGCGCCCGGCTTGCGCGCCTGTTCGCCGTTGCTCTGTTCGATACCGAACAGTTCGACCTCCATCCGCTCCGGTGTGATCGCCGCAGCGTTGATGACGACGAACGGGCCCTCCGCGCGGCTCGAGGCGTTGTGCAGTGTGCGCGCCGCCAGTTCCTTGCCCGAGCCGGAAGGGCCGACGATCAGAATTCGGCTGTTGGCCTTGGCAGCACGATCGATGGTCTGGCGAAGCTGGTTCATGCAGGCGGAGCGTCCGGTCAGGACGCTGGCGGCGGGAGCCAGTTGCTTGAGTTCCTTCACTTCGCGCTTCAGGCGGGAGTTCTCCAGCGCCCGGGTCGCCACCAGGATCAGCCGGTCCGCCTTGAACGGCTTTTCGATGAAGTCGTAGGCGCCGCGCTTGATCGCCGCGACCGCGGTCTCGATGTTGCCGTGGCCGGAGATCATCACCACGGGAACGTCGGCGTGATCCTTCTTGATCTGCTCGAGCAGTTGCAGACCGTCGAGCTTGGAGCCCTGCAGCCAGATGTCGAGGAACACCATATGGGGACGGCGGTTGGTAACCTCGGCCAGCGCGGTATCGCTGTCGCGCGCGGTCCGGGTGTTGAAGCCTTCGTCTTCCAGGATCCCGGCAACGAGGTCGCGAATATCGGCTTCGTCATCGACAATCAGAATGTCACTGGCCATGGGTTACACCTGTCTTGTCAGCTGCCGGATGCGGCTTTGAATCTTGTTTCGTCATTGGTCGCGGATGCCGTCGCATTGGTTTCGACGGGCGGCGCTTTTGTTTGATCGCCCGGCGCCTTTGCGTCCGCAGACGCCTCCCTGGCGCCCGCTTTCGGCGCCTGGCCGGAGACAGCAAATCGCAGTCTCATCCAGGCGCCACGCTGCCCGGGCCGGAAATCCGAGGCATCCTTGAGCTCGATACGGCCGCCGTGGTCTTCAAGCACACGGCCGACGATGGCGAGCCCGAGCCCGGTACCCTTCTGGCGTGTCGTCACGTAGGGCTCCAGCAAACGGGCGCGGCTCGTCTTGGGCAGGCCGATGCCGTTGTCGATCACGTCGATCACGATGTCGTCGTTCTCTCGCGCGGCAACCACGTCGATGCGGCCCTTGCCCAGTTCTTCCGGCGGCACCTGCTCGATCGCTTCGGTCGCGTTCTTTATGATGTTGGTCAGCGCCTGTGAAATCAGCCGGCGGTCGAACTGCGCCCGCATCGGGTCCTGCTTGATATCGGCTTCGATATCGAGATCGGGATGCCCAACCTTCATCAGGAATACCGCCTGGCGCACGGTGTCGGCGACGTCCTCGCCTTCCATGACGGGCTTGGGCATCCGCGCGAAGCGGGAGAATTCATCGACCATCCGTCTGATGTCGTCGACCTGTCGCACGATGGTATCGGTACACTGTTCGAAGATGTTCTTGTCTTCGGTGATGACCTTGCCGAATTTGCGGCGGATACGTTCGGCCGAGAGCTGAATTGGCGTCAGCGGATTCTTGATTTCATGTGCGATGCGGCGTGCGACATCGCCCCACGCGGAAGTGCGCTGCGCGGAGACAAGTTCGGTGATGTCGTCGAGCGTGATGATGTAGCTGTCGCGCGACTGGCTGGTCTGCTCCGCACTGACGCGAACCGACAGGTTGCGCTCGTGGCCGTCGCGGGTGATCGTGATCTGGCCCTGTACCAGCCGCTGCGTGCCCTCGCGTGCGGTTTTCATCATGTCGTCGAGCTCGGGCAGCACGTCCGACAAAGGATGGTCGAGCGTCTCCGACTCAGCATGGCCGATAAGCTTTTCCGCCGATCGGTTGAGAATGCCGACGCTGCCGGAGGCATCAACGCCGATGATCCCCGCGCTGGCCGACGACAGCACCGCCTCGATGAACCGGCGGCGGCTGTCGATCAGGTCTGAGGCGCTGACGAGTTCGTCGCGCTGGGTGCGCAGTTCGGCCGTCATCTTGTTGAAGGTTTCGCCGAGTTGCGCGAGATCGCCTTCCGATTTGTGGACCGGCACCTGGACGTGCAGATCGCCGGTCGAAACGATATTGGCCGCACTCATCAGGTTGCGGATCGGCTCCACCAGCCAGTTGGCGAAATTCAACCCGATCAGCACCGACGCCATCAGGATCGTGAGCGCGATCACCGCAAACATCAGCGCGAAGGCGACCTGGATGCCGAGCCGGCGGGACTCGATCTGGGCATATTCGGCGACGCTGGCTTCGGTCTGCTTGAGCTGCGCGACCACGCGCGGATCGAGCAGCCGCGCCACGTACAGGAAGGTGTCGTTGAACGAGCGCAGCCGGATCACCGCCGCCACATAATTGGCCTCGGGGAAGACCGCGATCTGCGGCTCTTCTTCGTTGACGTTGCTCAGGAACTCCTGCGGCGGTGTCGTGAATTCTCGTTTGATGCCGGTCTGCGCTTCCGACAGGATGTTGCGATCCTTGTCGATCAGCATGGCGCCCGGCAGATTGCGGGAGGCGGCGCTCTGGGTCAGAAGTTCGCGGAACGACTGCTGGTCCTGTTCGAACAGCGGGCGGGCACGGGCAATGTCGTTGGCCATTCCCAGGATGTCGCCGCGGATCAGCTGCGCGTGTTCGTAGGTGTAGGCGCGGGCGACGATCAGCGAGTTCTGCATCACCTCGCGGGTCGGACCCGAGAACAGCCGGTCGAGGCCGCGATCGATGGTCACGTTGGCCACGATCGCCACCAGCACCGCCGGCAAGACGGCGATGACGGAGAAAAGCCCGACGATCTGGACATGCAGCCGTGCCGCCGCCCTGCCGCGCCGCCGGGCCTGAATCACCAGCCAGACTTCGCGGCTGATAATCCCGACCAGCAGCAGGATGGTTGCGGCGTTGATCAGCAGGAACGAATAAACGACGCTGCGGGTCGGCTCGATCGGCGTCAGGCCGCTCAGCACCATGAAGGTCAGGAACGCCGACAGCAGCGCGATCCCGACGGCAAACGGCGCCACCCACTTCCGCAGGATCCCTCCTGTGGATTGGCTATGCGACGGATCGAACGCTGGCGCCGAGGTCTCTGCGGTGGTCATTCCGGCAATCGGTGAGCTGAAAGGTTTTGGGACCGCCTGCTGCGGACTGATGCATTCATATCACATTGTTGCTAGAATGCGACAATTCCGCGGCGCTGCCGACCGCAAAAGCGATCGGCCCCCAGCAGAATCCCGATTATCCCCTCTCCGAAAGCCGGTAGCCCCTAACCGCCGCTCCGATAAACCTGAATGTCGAGGTCCCGGATTTTCTTGCGCAGGGTATTTCGGTTGAGCCCAAGCAGGTCGGCCGCGCGGATCTGATTGCCGCGAGTGGCCGCCAGCGCCGCCGTCAGCAGCGGCACCTCGATCTCCTTGAGGATGCGGTGGTAGAGGCCTGGCGGTGGCACACCGTTCGGAAAGCCCGAGAAGTGCGACGACAGGTAGGCCTCGACGGCGCCGCCAAGGTTCTCCACCCCGAGCGGGGTATTTCCGCCGGACGCAACCGCTGGTGGCGCCAGTTCGCCATCGATCACCGAGCCTGTAATCACGTCCTGCGGATAGAGCGCCGCCAGCCGGCGTGCAAGATTCTCGAGCTCGCGCACATTGCCAGGCCAGCGGTGCTGCTTGAGCCGCTCGAGCGCCAGCGTGTCGAGCTTCTTCGGCGGCAGGCCGTCCTTTTCGGCAAGCGAGAAGAAATGCCGGATCAGATCGGGCAGATCCTCGATCCGCTCGCGAAGCGGCGGCAGGCGCAGCGGGACGACGTTGAGGCGGAAGAACAGGTCCTCCCGGAACAGGCCCTGCTGGATCAGGATACGCAGATCCTTGTTGCTGGCCGCCACGATCCGCACGTCAGTCTTGATCGGCGTGCGTCCGCCGACGGTGGTGTATTCGCCCTGCTGCAGCACCCGCAACAGCCGCGTCTGCGCCTCCATCGGCATGTCGCCGATTTCGTCCAGGAACAACGTGCCGCCTTCGGCCTGCTCGAAGCGTCCGGAAGCGCGGCTATTGGCGCCGGTGAACGCGCCGCGTTCATGGCCGAACAATTCGGATTCAATGAGGTCGCGCGGGATCGCCGCCATGTTGACCGCGACGAACGGGCCGTTGCGGCGCTTGCCATAATCGTGCAGCGCCCGGGCTACCAGTTCCTTGCCCGTGCCGGACTCGCCTGAGATCATCACCGTGAGGTCGGTCTGCATCAGCCGCGCCAGCACGCGATAGATTTCCTGCATTGCCGGCGAGCGGCCGACCAGCGGAATCGAATCGAATTCGGATTCGTCGTTGGAATTCGCCACCCGCTCCTTCGGCTCCGCCAGCGCCCGGCCGACGATGGTGATGAGCTCCTTCAGGTCGAACGGCTTCGGAAGATACTCATACGCGCCGCGCTCCGAGGCCCGGATCGCCGTCATGAAGGTGTTCTGTGCGCTCATGACGATGACGGGCAGGTTCGGCCGCATCTTCTTGATCCGCGGCAATAGATCGAACGCGTTCTCGTCCGGCATCACCACGTCGGTGATGACGAGATCGCCCTCGCCCTGGCTCACCCAGCGCCACAGCGTCGCTGCGTTACCGGTCAGCCGGACTTCATACCCGGCGCGCGAAAGCGCCTGGTTCAGAACCGTGCGGATGGCGGTATCGTCATCTGCAACGAGAATGCTACCTGCGGGCATTGTAATTCCTCATCTTGCGTTCTGTGAGGCAGGCGGCGGCGTACCCGGAACGCCGTCGCGGTTGCTTTGGTCGAACTGTTTGGCGGGATTGAACATCGGCAGCAGCACGCGGAAGGTGGTCTTGCGCGGCTGAGATTCGCATTCGATGATGCCGCCGTGATCGCCGACGATCTTGGCGACCAGCGCCAGACCTAGGCCGCTGCCGGTTTGCTTCGTCGTCACGAACGGATCGAACAGGTTCGGCATCAGGTCTTCCGGCACGCCGGAGCCGTTGTCCTTGACGCAGAATTCGAGCGGCAGCGACACCCGCGATTTCTTTCCCGGCACCGACAGGCGCACGCCGGGCCGGAAGGCGGTGGTGAGCTGGATTTCCGCGTCGGAGCCTAAATCGGCGACCGCTTCGGCGGCGTTCTTGACCAGGTTGAGAAACACCTGAATCAACTGATCCTGGTTGGCCAGCACCGGCGGCAATGACGGATCGTATTCCTCAATGAAACGGATGTTGCGGGCAAAGCCGGACTGCGCCAGCCGTTTGACGTGGTCGAGCACGGAGTGAATGTTGACCGGTCCGCGCGCCACCGGGCGATCATCGCCGAACACCTCCATGCGGTCGACCAGGGTGACGATGCGGTCAGCCTCGTCACAGATCAGCCGCGTCAGCATGCGATCTTCGGATGAGGCCGCCTGCTCGAGCAGTTGCGCCGCGCCGCGGATGCCGGACAGCGGATTCTTGATCTCATGGGCGAGCATCGCGGCCAGCGCAATCACCGAGCGCGCGGCGCTTCGATGGGTCAATTGCCGGTCCATCTTGTCGGCGATGGTGCGCTCCTGCAGCATCACCACGATATGGCCCGGCCGCTCGGTGAGCGGGGCGACGTGCAGATCGACCTGGCGATCGCCGCCGATGCGGGGGGTGCCGAGATCGACCTTGTACTCGTTGACCGGCGAGCCGCTGGATCGCACCTGATCAATCAGCGCCAGCAGCGGACTGCCGAATGGCACCAATTCCTTCAGCGACTGCCGCCGCAAAAATTGCGTCGATATCTCGAAAAAGGATTCGGCGGCGATGTTGGCATCCATGATGCGGCCGTCGGGGGCCACCAGCAGCACCGGGTTGGGCAGTGCGTTGAGGATGGCCTCGCTGTCGGCGGGCACCGGCCGGCGATGTTCTGCGGCTGACGTCATGCGGCAGCACTCCATGCAAAATCGTCGTACGCATCCTGGAGCGATCGATGCACAAGGTGCGGATCCTCCGAAGTCAGAATGTCCTGGCGCCAGCGCTTGAGCTTCGTAGCCGGCGCGCGGCTGCACTGCGCGGCGATCTCCAGCGCCCAGCCAAGATGCTTTCGCGCGTGCTTCAGTCCGATACGCAGGCCGTAATGGCTGCAGACCTGATCGTAGAGCGCGTGGATATGAGTGAGCTGCTCGGCCAAATCAGGCACGGCCTCGGCCTTGCCGGTTTCGAGCCGGCGCCCGATTTGTCCCGGCAACCACGGCTGTCCCTGCGCGCCGCGCCCGATCATGACGGCATCGGCGCCGGAGATTTCCAGCGCCTGCACGGCCTTCTCGAACGAGGTGATATCGCCGTTGACGACGAGCGGCACCGAGATCGCGTCCTTGACCGCGCGAACTGCAGTCCAGTCCGCCTCGCCCTTGTAGAACTGACAGCGCGTCCGCCCGTGCACGGTGATCATCTGCACGCCGGCCGCTTCCGCGCGGCGCGCGAGCTCGGGCGCGTTGAGCGAGCGGTCGTCCCAGCCGAGGCGCATCTTCAGCGTCACCGGAACTTTCACCGCTGCGATCGTCGCTTCGATCAGTGTCAGCGCATGATCGAGATCGCGCATCAACGCCGAGCCGGACTGGCCGCCGGTAACATGACGCGCGGGACAACCCATGTTGATATCGATGATGTCGGCGCCTGCGGCTTCCGCGACTTTCGCCCCCTCCGCCATCCAGTGAGTTTCGCAGCCCGCAAGCTGCACGACGTGGGGACCGATTCCCGCGGCCTCACAGCGCAGCCGCGACATCGGCCTGCCGTGCACGAGTTCGTCGCTGGCGGTCATCTCGGACACGACCAGGCCAGCACCGAGGGCGGCCGCCTGACGACGAAACGGGGCGTCGGTGACGCCGGACATTGGCGCCAGGAGAACCCGGTTGGCGATGGCAATTTCGCCTATTTTCAACGGCTTAGGGAGTGAACTTTCCGGGCCGGGCACGGGGCTCTCGTGGTTGGGACGGCAGCGCCATTGCGGCCATCGGTGCATATTGTGAGCACAAATCTTGTGCAGTCAAGCTTCTTGCCTACACTTTAGACAGATCTATCATTTGTGCAAGTGCACTGCAACAAAAACTGCTTTTCCCACAGCCATGGTGAATCGCTCTGTCTTTCCGTATTCGGCATGGTAGGGCTGTGCGCCCGCGGGAAGAGACCTCCCCTGCTTAATCCCGACACGCCTTTATTCGAGTTCAAATGCCGAGACCCGAGCGCACCGCAGCCATCCTCGTCGCAGCCGGGCGCGGGCTCCGCGCCGGCGCCGGCGGGCCCAAGCAGTATCGCGAGATCGGCGGACAGACCGTGATTTTCCGCGCCATGGAAGCGTTCTGCGACCATCCGGACGTCTTTGCGGTGCAGCCGGTGGTCAATCCCGATGACGTCGCCGTCTTCAATGCAGCCGTTGCCGGCCTGCGCCATCAACCTCCCGCCAATGGCGGAGCAACCCGCCAGGCTTCGGTGCTCGCAGGCCTCGAGGCGCTCGCCGCATCGAAGCCCGACATCGTCCTGATTCACGATGCCGCGCGGCCCTTCGTGACCCCGGCAGTCATTTCGCGCGCGATCGATGCGGCCGGACACACCGGCGCGGCGGTGCCTGCGATCCCGGTCACAGACACGATCAAGCAGGTCGGCGATACCGGCAACGTCGAGGCGACGCCCGAGCGCGCGCGGTTGCGGATTGCGCAAACGCCGCAAGCGTTTCGCTTCGACGTGATTCTGGATGCCCATCGCCGCGCGGCGCGCGACGGCCGCAGCGACTTCACCGACGACGCGGCGCTGGCGGAATGGGCAGGATTGACGGTAGCGACTTTTGAAGGCGATCCTGCGAACATGAAATTGACGACACCGGAAGATTTTGCCCGCGAGGAAGCCCGCCTCGCCGCCCAGCTCGGCGACATCAGGACCGGCACCGGCTATGACGTGCACGCCTTCGGCGAGGGCGATCATTTGATGATATGCGGCGTGCGCGTCCCGCATACGAAGGGCTTTCTTGCCCATTCCGACGGCGACGTCGGCCTGCATGCCCTGGTCGACGCCATTCTCGGCGCGCTGGCGGACGGCGATATCGGCTCGCACTTTCCGCCGAGCGACCCGCAGTGGAAGGGCGCAGCCTCCGACAAATTCCTCAAATATGCCGTCGATCGCGTCACCGCGCGGGGCGGCCGCATCGCCAATCTCGAGGTCACGATGATCTGCGAGCGTCCGAAAATCGGCCCGCTGCGCGATACCATGCGCGCTCGAATCGCCGAGATCACCGGGCTCAACATATCGCGCGTCGCCGTCAAGGCGACCACCAGCGAGCGGCTCGGCTTTACCGGCCGCGAGGAAGGCATCGCCGCGACCGCGAGCGCCACCATCCGCCTCCCCTGGGACAATAAAGGCTGGAGCGCGTAAGCCATGAGCGGCAGCGACGCCCGCGCCCTCTCCCGCTCGCTGCTTGACTTGTGCCGGATGCGCAAGCTGACGATTGCCACGGCGGAGTCCTGCACCGGCGGCCTGGTCGCCGGCGCGCTCACCGACATTCCCGGCTCCTCCGACGTGATCGACCGCGGCTTCGTCACCTATTCCAACGATGCCAAGCGCGCCATGCTCGGCGTCAAGGCGACGACGCTTGCCAACTTCGGCGCGGTCAGCAAGGAAACCGCGACCGCGATGGCGATCGGCGCGCTGGAAAAGGCCAAGGTCGATCTCGCGGTTTCGATCACCGGCATCGCCGGTCCTGGCGGCGCCACGCCGGGCAAGCCGGTTGGCCTGGTGCATTTCGCGGTCGCCGCGCGCGACGGCCGCATCCTGCATCGCGAAGTGCGCTTCGGCGCCATCGGCCGTACAACAGTGCGCCAGCGCTCCGTCGTCGAAGCGCTGCGCATGCTGATGGAGCTGGCGCGCGGACCACAGCCGCCGGTCAAGCCGCGGCGCGAAACCATGAGCCGGTTGCGCCCGCGGGTGGCCCGCAGCCCGCGCCGCGTCGCCGTCAAGCGCCGGCGGACGCCGCCTCGGACCTAGCAGGTTTCTAACCCTTCCCGTAGACCGCATCCGCGCGTTTCTCGAAGGCCGCGGCAAAGCGCTGGAACGCGGTGTCGAACATCGTCCCCATCAGCATCGCCAGCATCCGGCTCCTGAACTCGTAGGACAGGAAGAATCCGACATCGCAGTCGGTTTCGGATTTCGGCTCGAACGTCCAGCGGTTTTCAAGGTTGCTGAAAGGGCCCTTGAGATATTCGACCATGATCTTGAGGTTCGGCCGGTCCAGCGTCACCCGGCTGGTGAAGGATTCGCGCACCAGCTTGAACGACACGGTCATATCGGCGACGATGATTTCAGTGCCGTCATCCTTCGGCATGCGCTGGCGTATCTTCAGCGACTGGCACAGCGGAACGAATTCCGGATAGCGCTCGACATCGGCGACCAGATCGAACATCTGCGGCGCGGTATGGTGAACCCGACGCTTGCTGGAATATTTTGGCATCAGACGCTCAGCGATGCAGTGCAGCCCGGGCCGCTTTTAGCTTTGCGAAATCCTCGCCCGCATGGTGCGACGAGCGGGTGAGTGGGCTCGCCGACACCATCAGAAAGCCCTTGGTGTAGGCGACCTTCTCGTAACCCGCGAACTCGTCCGGAGTCACGTAGCGCATGACCGCGTGATGCTTGCGGGTCGGCTGCAGATATTGACCGATGGTCAGGAAATCGACTTCCGCCGAACGCAGGTCGTCCATCACCTGCAGCACCTCGTGCCGCTCCTCGCCAAGGCCGACCATGATGCCGGACTTGGTAAAAATCGTCGGATCGATTTCCTTGACCCGCTGCAGCAGCCGGATCGAATGGAAGTAGCGCGCGCCCGGGCGCACGGTGAGATAGCGCGCCGGCACGGTTTCCAGATTGTGGTTGAATACGTCGGGCTTCGCCGCCACGACCACTTCCAGCGCGCCTTCCTTGCGCAGGAAGTCAGGCGTGAGGATTTCGATCGTCGTGGTCGGGCAGCGCGCACGGATGGCGCGGATGGTTTGCGCGAAATGCTCCGCGCCGCCATCGGCGAGGTCGTCGCGATCGACCGAGGTCACCACGACGTGGGTGAGCCCGAGCTTGAAGGTGGCTTCGGCGACATGCTCCGGCTCGGCGGCGTCGAGCGCGCCGGGCAGCCCGGTCTTGACGTTGCAGAACGCGCAGGCCCGGGTGCAGGTGTCCCCCATGATCATGAAGGTGGCGTGCTTCTTGTCCCAGCACTCTCCGATATTCGGGCAGCCGGCCTCCTCGCAGACCGTGACGAGGCCGTTCTCCTTGACGATCTTTCGCGTATCGGCGTAGCCGCGGGTATTCGGCGCGCGTACCCTGATCCAGTTCGGCTTGGGTGGCGACAGCGCGTCCGGCCGGTTCACCTTTTCGGGGTGGCGCGGGCGCACCTGGTTCTGGGAGACGGTATCGACGAGAACGACCATGATTAAGTCCGGATATTGCTGAATCAGTTAGCTAATCCGTGTCGCCGATCCCCGCAACCCGGTTGCGGGTCGAGCCGCAACCCGGTTGATCAAGGCTAGCAGAAACATGCAACATATTGCGACCTTTCATGTCCGTTCCCGCTGATTCCCACCTCAAAATGGCTCAAAATCCCAAGCCGGCCGAAACAAGCGTCCCTCGCCTCGGCAAGCCGCTCAAGCGCTCGTTCTTCAACCGCAGCGTCCACGACGTGGCCCCGGACCTGATCGGGGCGACGCTGCTGGTCGACGGCGTCGGCGGCACCATCGTCGAGGTCGAGGCCTATCACCATACCGATCCGGCCGCGCATTCCTTCAATGGACCGACGCCGCGTAACCTCGTGATGTTCGGCCCGCCGGGCTTCTCCTACGTCTATCGCTCCTACGGCATTCACTGGTGCGCGAACTTCGTTTGCGAGGCGGAAGGCTCGGCCAGCGCCGTGCTGATCCGCGCGCTGGAGCCGACCCGCGGCCTGGCTGCGATGCGCCGCCGGCGGGGCCTGCAGGAGACGCGCGCGCTGTGCTCCGGCCCGGGCAAGCTGTGCGAGGCGCTCGGCATCACCATCAAGCACAGCGCACTGCCGCTCGATGCACAGCCGTACGCGTTGTATGCCCGCATCGGTAAGCCCGACATCGTCGCCGGCGTACGGATCGGGATCACCAAGGCGGCCGATTTGCCGTGGCGGTACGGGCTGAAGGGGTCGAAGTTTTTGAGCAAGCCGTTTTGATTGATAGTGCCTACCACAATCACAGGTGTCATCCCCGCGAAGGCGGGACCCAGTACGCCGCGGCTTATCGGTTCAATCACTGCTGTCTCTGGAATACTGGATCCCCGCCGGAGCCTGTCATCGGGCGGCCATTCGGCCGACCCGGTGGCGGGGAGGACGACTGAATCTGACTTCGCGTTCTCGCGGCGCGTTGCACCCCTCCACGTGAGGATCAATCGGCCTTCGCCTTCTCCTGCATCGCAGCCTGAAGTCTTATGATGTCAGCCGGCGACAGTTGCGGGCGGTCGACCTTGATCGTCAACTTGTTTAGTTTGGCATTCAGCGCGAACGGCGGCCTGTAGTCGGCGTCGTTGACGCCGGTCAGCGTGTCGGAGCCGATGTCGGAGCTTTCATCCCACTGCAAAATCATCGGCAGCGTTTTCGGCATGCGCTTCGTTGCGACTTCCTTGCCATCCACCTTCAGCGTGCCGGTGCCGGGTTGGCCAAGGCCGCTGAAGTTGTTGAATGCCAACGTGCCGACGCCGATGCCCTCATATTTGAAATCGAACTCGATCGTGTGACGGCCCGGCGTCAGCGCATCAGTCCCTTCCCACTTGATCCGTTCGAGGTCGACCATGTTCCACAGGAACACCGGCTTTCCCTGCAGGAGATAGAAGCCGTAGCCGGCAAACCGCCCGCCCGACGTCAGGATCATGCCCTCGGCGCCCCCACTCGGCACCTCGATGTCGGCAGTGATGGTGTAGGACGTGTTCAGCAGCAGCGGCGAGTCGCCTTGCGGCAAGCCGACCATCGGCCGCGTATAGACGAACTCGTTGCGCCCGGCCGTGATGTTCGGCCGCGGCGCGACGATGCGTGCCGCCACCGAGGCATCCATCGGGAAGACCTGGTATTTCCTGGCTTCGGCCACGAACTTCTGCTTCATCTCCTTGACCTTCTGCGGGTTCTTCGCCGCGAGATCGTCGGTCTGGCTGAAATCCTGGTTCAAATTGAAGAGTTCGAGCACCTGATTGTTCAAAGGATCAGGGTTGGCGGGGCCGAACGCCTCCCATGGCGCTCGATTGACCTTGGTGCTCAGGAACCAGCCGTCGTCATACAAAGCCCACTGTCCCATCATCTCGAAATACTGCGTCTTGTGTCGCGTCGGCGCCTTCGCGTTCTTCGCATCGAAAGTGTAGGCGAAGCTGATACCTTCGATCGGCTTCTGCTTGATGCCGTCGACAAACTCAGGTGCGGGAATGCCGGCGGCCTCCAGGATCGTGGGTACCACGTCGATGACGTGCACGAACTGCTCGCGCAAGCCGCCCTTCTCCTTGATGCGCGCGGGCCACGACACCACCATGTTCTGATTGATGCCGCCAAGCCGGGAGGCATTCTGTTTGAACCAGGAGAACGGAGCGTCGAAGGCCCAGGACCAGCCGGCCGACATATGATTGTAGGTCTGTTCCGTGCCCCAGACGTCGTAGAATTTCATCTGCACGTCGACCGGCAATTGATTGAGGCCGTTGAAGAACGCGACCTCGTTCGGCGTTCCCAACGGCCCACCCTCAGCACTCGTGCCGTTGTCGCCGTTGATGTAGATGATCAACGTATTGTCGAGCTTGCCCAGGTCCTCGAAGGCCTGAACGACGCGACCGATCTCATGATCGTTGTAGGCGGCGTAAGCCGCGAATACCTCGACTTGACGGATGTAAAGCTTCTGCTCGTCCGCCGATAGCTGGTCCCATTCCTTCAGGACATCCTTGGGCCAGGGCGACAGCTTGGTGTCCTTCGGGATTACCCCGAGCCGCTTCTGGTTCGCGAAGATCCGGTCGCGAACCTTGTTCCAGCCTTCGTCGAACAGCTTCAGCTTGCTGATCTTGTCTACCCACTCCTTTGTCGGGTGATGCGGCGCATGCGTGGCGCCGGGCGCATATTTTATGAAGATCGGCTTTCCCGGCTGGATCTGGTGCATCCGCGTCATGTAGTCGATGGCATCGTCGGCCATGCCGGTCACGAGATTCCAACCCGGCTTGCCTTCGAACGGGTAGATCTGCGTGGTGTTACGGAACAGGTTCGGCTGCCACTGGTTGGCGTCGCCGCCGACAAAGCCGTAGAAATATTCAAAGCCCATGCCGGTGGGCCATTGGTCGAAAGGACCGACCTGGCTCGCCGCAAAAGCCGGCACGTTGTGGTCCTTGCCGAACCACGACGTGGCGTAGCCGTTGTCGAGCAGAATACGCCCGATGGTCGCCTTGTCCCGGTCGATGATGCTGTTGTAGCCGGGGAAGCCGGTCGACTGCTCCGAGATGACGCCGAAGCCGGCGGAATGATGGTTGCGCCCGGTGATCAGCGCCGCCCGCGTCGGCGAGCAGAGCGCGGTGGAGAAAGTGCGGTTGTAGCGCAGCCCCTCCTTCGCGAGACGATCCATGGTCGGGGTCGGGATGACTCCGCCAAAGGTGCTGGGCACGCCGAAGCCGGCGTCATCGGTAATGACAAGCAAGACATTGGGCGCGCCCTTCGGCGGCACGACCCGCGGCGCCCACCACGGTTTCGACTGCAGCGCACCATCCTTGATCACCCCGCCGAACTTGGGATCGGGCGGCGGAAGCTGCTTGCCGCTGATGGTCGAACTGGCGCTCGGTGAACCCAGCGTGCCGGAGACCTGCTGGGCTCCGGCCTGGCTCACTATTGCGAGCGAGCTTGCAAGGCAAAGGAAGGTGCCGGTGATTGATCGAAGCGAAAAAGCACCGGATTTCGGCATGGTTCCGCCCCCTTGATCGCTTGTGCCAGGACGGGATCAATCCAGCACGGCTGAGTTCCCCACCATTGATCTGGATCAAATTGGCCCGCGATCAATTCCGTACCGGTCCGCGCCAGGAAAAAGGGGCCGTCTCGATTGACGGCCCCTTCCTGTCCAATTGCTCGCTTACTTGTCGCCGGCTCCCCTCGTCACCGCTTCCATGACGCGGTCGAGGTTGAAGCTGCCGGGCTTCTGACGTGGCGGGAAGTCGCGGAAGCTTTGCAGCCACTGACCGACATAGGCGCCGGCCGGGGCGATTGCGAACATGCGATCCATGTACCAGCGCTGATAGCCCATGGCATTTTCCTCCTCCGCACGCTCAAAGGGATCCATGCGCAGGTTGCCCAGCAATGGCGCGCGCAGGGCCTCGAACGGTTGCTGCCACACTTTGAGGCCCAGCGCATTCTGCTTCAGGAAGGTAACCTTCCAATTGTCGTAGCGCAGGGCGGCAACGCTGCCGTCGTCGGTCCAGTAGATGAACTCCTTGCGCGGCCATCCGGATTCACCCTTCAGGGCCGGCATCAGGTTGTAGCCATCGAGATGAACCTTGTAGTTTCGGCCTCCGGCCTGCTTGCCCTTCAACAGGTCCTCTTTCAGGCCGGTATCGCCCGCGGCTGCCAGCAAGGTCGGCAGCATGTCCTCATGAGCGCAGATATCGTTGACGACGGTACCTGGCTTGACCACGCCGGGCCAGCGGATGGCGGTCGGAACACGATAGCCGCCCTCCCAGTTCGTGTTCTTCTCGCCACGGAACATGGTCGTTCCGCCGTCCGGCCACGTGAACGTCTCCGCGCCGTTGTCGGTCGAGTACATGACGATGGTGTTGTCCTCGACGCCAAGCTCCTTCAGCTTCGCAAGCAGCTGCCCGACCATGGCATCATGCTCGACCATGCCGTCAGCATAGACTCCGAGACCCGTCTTCCCCTGGGACGACGCCTTCAGATGCGTGAAGACGTGCATCCGGGTGCTGTTCCACCACACGAAGAACGGCTTGTTGCTCTTGACCGCGTTGTCCATGAAGCCGAGCGCGGCTGTCGTCACCTCCTCGTCCACCGTTTCCATGCGCTTCCTGGTCAACGGGCCGGTGTCTTCGATCTTTCCATTGGCGAAGCTGTGAATGACGCCGCGCGGCCCGAACCGCTTCTTGAACTGGGGATCCTTGGGATAGTCGGGGTTCTCGGGCTCCTCTTCCGCGTTGAGATGGTAGAGGTTCCCGAAGAATTCGTCGAAGCCGTTGTTGGTCGGCAGCATCTCGTCGCGATCTCCGAGATGGTTCTTGCCGAACTGGCCCGTGACATAACCGAGCGGCTTGAGCAGCCCGGCGATGGTAGGATCCTCGATCTTCATGCCTTCCGGCGTGCCCGGCAATCCAACCTTCGTCAGTCCGGTGCGGATCGGCGACTGGCCCGTGATGAATGCAGCACGGCCCGCGGTACAACTCTGCTGGCCGTACCAATCGGTGAACAGCGCACCTTCGGCCGCGATGCGATCGATGTTGGGCGTCTTGTAACCCATCATTCCACGGTTGTACGCACTGATGTTGAAGCCGCCGATGTCATCGCCCCAGATGACGAGAATGTTCGGCGGCTTCTTCGCCTGTGCAGAGACGTCGGTCATGCCGGCCATCAGGCATAGCGCGCCAACGGCGGCCCCGCAAAACTGCTTGAGCAAAGTCCTTGTTCGCATAATGCTCCCTCCTGTTTTCAATCGTTGAGATCGGTTTCCTCGATGCGCAACGACAATCCGAGCGCGTCACTATCGAGAACTTGGCTAAACCTCAGTGCGGGAGGCTCGGCTGCGATTTCCATGATCGCGATCAACCGGGAAAACCGCCCTGATCGAAGGTTGCGCAGCAACTCCTCCTGGGATTCCCACTCTTCGACATAGTTGAAGCAGCGTGGATTCCCGATCTCGGAATACAATCGAGCACTGGCGCAACCGCGATCCAGCTGTGCCGGCCGCATCACCGACCGCAACGCTTCGATGAGTTCGCTCGCTCCCGGTGAATGCGAACATATGGACAGCGACATCTGGATCATGTGCCAGCTAGTAGCAGGCGCCGTGCCAGACTTCCGGCGGCCTCAATGGAGGTCGGATATGCGATGTGAATCAGTAGTTTGGGAACGCCGCCTGGTGAATTCGGGCGGGCTGTCTTGCGAACGATCGTCGGAGATTCCGCGAGATTTCGGAGCTAGGTCGTACGGCGCAGGCCCAGTTTCGCCATGCGGCTTTCCAGGGTCGTCGGCTTGAGCCCCAATATCTCCGCTGCGCCGCCCGTGCCGCGAACCCGCCAATGCGTCGAGTCCAGCACATGTCGAATGTGCTCGCTGTCGATGTTCGCGATTGACCGGTCAACGCGGGCCAAGCCGGCATTCTGGTTCGACAGTTCGACTTTCAAGGTGGGACCATCCGACAGGATGATCGCGCGCTCGATCTCGTTGCGCAGCTCCCGGATATTTCCCGGCCAATCGTATTGCTGAAGCGCCTTGATGCTGGCCCTGGAGATCGAGTCGATTGGTTTGCCGATCGACTTCGACAGTTCCTCAATGAATGCATTGGCAAGAAGGGGGATGTCGTCGAGGCGTTCACGCAGGGACGGCACCGAAATCGGAAACACGTTGAGGCGGTAGAACAGGTCGTCCCGGAAGCGCCCCTCCGCGACGGCCTTCCTGATATCGCGATTGCTCGCCGCAACGACCCGCACGTCGACCTTGATCGGCCTCGGACTGCCGAGGCGTTCGATCTCTCGTTCCTGAAGCGCACGAAGCAGTTTCGCCTGGGCCTCGAAAGGCAGTTCCGTCACCTCGTCGAGGAACAGCGTCGAACCGTTGGCCAGTTCGAACCGGCCGATCTGCTTTGCGAGGGCGCCGGTATAGGCGCCCTTCTCCCGGCCGAAAAGCTCGCTTTCGATCAGTGCCGTCGGGATCGCAGCACAATTGACGCGCACCATCACGCGGTCTCTGCGCGGACTCAGTTCGTGAATGGCCGACGCCAGCAACTCCTTGCCGGAGCCGGTCTCCCCCAGCAGCATGACCGTCGCGTTGGTGCGCGCGACCTGCTCGACCGCGGCAAGGGTCTGCTGGATGGCCTTGCTCTTGCCGATGATCTTTCCAAAACTCTGCTGCTCCTTGACGAGATCGCGGAGATAAAGGTTCTCGCCCTGCAATCGATCTTGGAGCGCCTTGACTTCGGCCAAAGCTGTTCGCAGTTCCTCATCGCCAAGCTTTCGGGCCAGGGCGGCCGCGAATATCTGGGCGACGAGCCGCAGGCGATTGACGACCGCTTCCGGCCAATGCCGTTCGCGAACCATCGCTCCGAACGAGAGCGCTCCGACCACCTTGCCGGAGACAATCAAAGGAAAGGTGACGTTGGATTTCGGACCGCTCGCACGGAATGCCTCGATATCCCCGCCGGCTTCAGCCGGCAGATCGTCGAGCGACGAAAAACACACAATCTCGGAATCCAGGATCTTTTGCAGGGCCCACGGAAATTGCTTTCGCGCCGATAACGCCCGTGGATACGCGCGGAATTCCGGGCGAGCCCAGGAATGGGTGGCGACCAGGTCACCCGTTTCATCCACGAACTGATGAATTGTGCTGCGGTCGAGATCGAGAACTTCGACGAAGCACCGCTGGGCATCTTCAATGGTGGCATCGATCTGGTCGGCCGCGATGTTCACAAAACGCGCGGCCTGATTGGCAACGACCGTCTCGAAACGCAGACGGTCATCGCGATCCGACACTTGCCGCCCTACCGGGATACCCATGCACTTGCACGCTTGTTTCGGAACTGACGTATTTTTGGCATTGTGCCAGCCGTAGGCAAGAGGCTTGACGTGCAATTCGACAAAATCGATTTCGGGCTTCGTATCAATGAAGAATGGACTCTATGTTGTCAGAGTAACCGGGCTGGACGGGGTCGAATGGCCGCCCAACGGTGTAGTCGTGCTCCGGGACGGGGTGATGGTGGGAGGCGGCACCTTCGTCTATTACCAGGGCACCTACGCTTCCAGGGACGGCATCTTCAAGGGTGAGCTTGTCGTGAATCCGCACACGCCTCCACCACCAAACCATCTGTTCTACAACGCAGTCGATGTCGGGATGGGAATTGCCGGCACCTACTCCGGCAATCGAGCCGAACTGACCGGGACCGCGCTCGTCGGCAAACGGAGCCTGGCCGTCCGTCTCACCTTCGAGAAGTTGGCAGACGTTTGAGCCTCTATCTCGGCGCCTTGATTCGACTCTGGCCAGAGTAACCTGTCCCTACCGGGAAGAGCCGTTTCCGACCACCAGACCGCGTCCGCTGAGACATCCGCCCCGTGCTACAGTGGCGACCGGACGAAAATCAGGCGTGAAACAAGCAAGATGGACGAAGGGCTCGGACGCTGATGGATCTATCCTACTCACAGAATCTCGAGGACTATCATCTCTCCCTTGCCTTCGCGGGACAGGCGACCGGTACGTATATCGATATCGGCGCAGGGCATCCGATCGCGGACAATGTATCGTTCTGGTTCTACGAGCGCGGGTGGCAGGGCATTGTCGTCGAGCCGCAGGCTGAACTTGCAGCGCTGTACGGGCGGCTGCGTCCACGTGATATCGCGGTGCGCGGCCTGGTCGGAAGAGAGAGCGGCGAAGCCGACTTCCACATGGTCGATCGCCTGCACGGGCTCTCGACGACACGCGAAGAAGTTGCGCAGAAAGCCCGGACGTTCGATGTCGATTATCAGACGCTTCGCCTGCCTGTGACCACGCTGGCCCAATTGTGCGAAAGCCATGCGGTAGGCCCAATCGATTTCCTTAAGATCGACGTCGAGGGCGCCGAAAGCGACGTCCTGTTCGGCGGCGACTGGAAGCGGTTTCGACCCAAGGTCATCGTTGCCGAAGCGGTCAGCCCGATGTCTTCGGAACCGTCGTGGCAGGACTGGGAGCCATTTCTGCTCGCCCAGGGCTACCGCTTTGTTCTGTTCGATACGCTAAATCGGTTTTATGTCGCGCAAGAACACCCGGAGATCATGGCGCGTCTCCCGACCGAGCGGGCGCCCTGGCACGCTGTACGGCACATGTACGAGATCGGCCGTGCTCCCGAAAACGAACAACATCCCGATCACCTTCTGGCGTTGGAGCTTGCACGCGGGTTTTGGGCAAGCCTGCCCTATCTCGATTCAAGTCTGATCACGTCAATGCTGGGTCGCGCCCGCCTAACAACAAACCCCAACGATTTCGCAGCCCTTGCATCGATGGTCGACAGCGAACAATTCCGTGCGGCGCTTGGACGTGTCGCTTGCGGTTACGACGGCGGACAGATCGTCGATGAGTGAGGGCTCGCGCAGGTCGCGTCCACCGGCCTTCGCAACAGCGTTGAATTTGACGACTGCAATGGCAGTATCCGGATTCTCGATCCGTTGGCTTGCTGGCCAACCTGACGAGACCGGGACGGCAACGATGGGCCGCAATGTCCAGGGGCATGCATGGGCGAACTGAAGAGCGATATCCTGGGGGCCTTCCTGTTGGTCTATGCCGGCTTGTTTCCTGTGGTCAATCCGCTGGGGGCAGCCCCGATTTTCTTGTCAATGACGAGCGGCAGTTCCGAAAGGCGTCGCAGCCGGCTCGCGCTCGACGTCGCATTGAACAGTTTTTTCCTGCTACTGGGTGCGATGCTGTGTGGCTCCTACGTCTTGAGCTTTTTCGGCATTACAATTCCGGCGGTCCGCGTTGCTGGCGGCGTACTTGTTGCCGGCATGGGGTGGAATTTGCTCAGCGAACGCGGCGACGCGAAAACGAAGTCCGCTCCGCAAGTCGATCCGCAGCGCGCGAAAGGCGACGGATTCTACCCGTTGACGCTCCCTCTGACCGTCGGGCCAGGCGCAATATCTGTTGCGCTCACTCTTGGCGCCCATCACGCAAGCAGTCCATTCACGGCCCATACGGCGCTTCTGATCGGCTTTGCGCTCCTCGGGCTATTGGCACTCGTTCTGACAATTTATCTGGCCTACCGATTTGCCGCGCCGCTCGTCGAATATCTCGGCGAGGCAGGCGTCAATGCCCTGGTCAAACTTTCTGCATTCATCCTCGTCTGCATCGGTGTGCAGATTGCGTGGGGTGGTCTGGCCGAGTTGATCGGGAGCTTGCCGCTGTCTTCCAAATAGGCGGAAGTCGGGCACAAGCAGGAATATCCTTGCCGGCAGCTACGGCCACTGAACAGGAGGGGCGGCGATGCTAACTGATGCAAGCCGCATACCCCCCTACCCGACTTCGATCATGCATCGCACGCGCGAGCACCATGCGATCGAGGAACATTTTGTGATACAATCTTTGCGGGCTTGCTACATCGGATGATGGCAAACCGCCTCGATGCGGTTGCCGTCGGGATCCCTGAGGAATGCTGCGTAGTATGAGGGGTGATACTGGCGCAAACCCGGCGCCCCCTCGCTCGTACCGCCCGCGGCAATGCCGGCGCCCCAGAATGCATCCACCTGCGTTCGCCGCTCGGCCTTGAAGCACCAATGCCGGCCAAAGGCATCCTCCGGCCTCACGCCCTTGCGGATCGAGAGATAGATTAGGTCCGGATGGTCCGGGCGCGCCCGCTCGCCGTATCCGAGCCAGTCGTCGCGGCTGCCGACCTTGACGACGTCGAGCGTCTTCATGATCGCATCGTAGAAGCGCTCGGCCGCGTGCATGTCTGAAACCGTGATGGAGACGTGATCCAGCATCGACCCCTCGATTACGACGCGTTCTTCAACCGCTCCAGAGCTTCGAGGATCTTTTCTTTTCGCGCAACCGCCGCCTCGCGCTTTTCCTTTTCCTCCTCGACAATCTCTTCGGGCGCATTCGCCACGAATTTCTCGTTGGAGAGTTTGGCGTCGACGCGCTTGATGTCGGCCTCGGCCTTGACGACCTCCTTGTCGAGCCGGGCCTTTTCCGCCGACAGGTCGATCACGCCCTTGAGCGGCAGCGCCACGACCTCGCCGCGCACCAGGAGCTGGACCGCGCCTTCCGGCGGCCGGTCGGCAAAGGAAATATCCGCCAGGCGCGCCATGCGCTTCACGGTGTCGCTCCAGCGCTGTGCGCGCTCTTTTGTTTCGGTGGAGGCATCCGACAGCACAAGGGGTATGAGTGTGGCCGGCGGAATGTTCATTTCCGAGCGCACCGAGCGGATGGCAGTGACGAGGTCGACCACCCAGCCGATTTCGGCTTCGGCCGCGGGGTCGCTGAAATCGTCGGCCTCGAGCGCGGCGATGGCCGGCGCGATCAGCGGCTCGCCGGGTCCTGCCAATGCCATCGAAGCAATCTGCTCATCGGTGACCGCGCTCGGCATCCGCGGCCATTCGGCCAGCACCAGGAGGCCGTTGCGCGCGGCCGTCACTGCCCAGAGTTCCTCGGTGATGAAGGGCATGAACGGATGCAGCAGCTTGAGGATCTCGTCGCGGGCCCAGGCGACCATGGCGCGGGTCTCGGCTTTCGCCGCGCCCTCCTCGCCCATCAGCACGGGCTTTGCGAGTTCGAGATACCAGTCGCAGTAGACGTTCCAGACGAAGCGGTAGATCGCATTGGACGCATCGTTGAAGCGATACTCCTCGATCGCCTCGGTGACTTCCCGGGTGGCGCGCGAGGTCTCATGCGCGATCCAGCGGTTCAGGACCTCGCTGGCGTTTTCCGGCTCGAACCCCGCAGGCAGCGCGCAACCGTTCATCTCGGCGAAGCGGGAGGCGTTCCAAAGTTTGGTCGCGAAATTGCGATTGGTCTCGACGAGCTGCGGCGAAAGCTTGATGTCGTGGCTGTGCGCCGCGCCGCGCGCCAACGCAAAGCGCAGCGCGTCCGCGCCGAAGTCGTCGATGACGCCCAAGGGATCGATGACGTTGCCTTTCGACTTCGACATCTTCGCGCCCTTCTCGTCGCGAACCAGGCGGTGGATGTAGACCGTCGAGAACGGCGCCTCCTTCATGAAGTGGATGCCCATCATCATCATCCGGGCGACCCAGAAGAAGATGATGTCCCATCCCGTGACGAGGACGTTGGTCGGGTAGTAACGCTTCACTTCGCTCGTTTCATCCGGCCAGCCGAGCGTCGAGAACGGCCACAGCCCGGAGGAGAACCAGGTGTCGAGCACGTCCTCGTCGCGCGTGATGAAGCCCTCGCGCTTGGTGGGGTCTTCTGCCATCGCCTGCCCCTGCTCGGGCGTGATGACTTCCTGCTCGACGTAGTAGCCGAGCGCGTTGCCGACGGCTTCCTCTTCTGTCTCAGCGACGAACACCTTGCCGTCAGGCCCGTACCAGGCCGGGATCTGGTGGCCCCACCAGAGCTGGCGCGAGATGCACCAGGGCTGGATGTTTTCCATCCATTCGAAATAGGTCTTTTCCCAGTTCTTCGGCACGAACGTCGTCGCGCCCGAGCGCACCGCAGCGATCGCCGGCTGCGCCATGGTCGCGGCGTCGACATACCACTGGTCGGTCAGATAGGGCTCGATCACGACGCCGGAGCGGTCGCCATGCGGCACCATGTGCGTGTTCGGCTCGATCCGTTCCAGGAAACCGAAATCTTCCAGCCGCGCCACGATCAGCTTTCGCGCGGCGAAGCGGTCGACATTGTGGAGTTCTTCCGCAAGATGGCTCGCGCCTTCCGGCAAGCCGCGCAGGTAATCCTCGTTGTCGACGAGGGCGAGAGCGCCCTCGCGATCGAACACGTTGATCTGCGGCAAGCTGTGGCGCTTGCCGACCTCGAAGTCGTTGAAGTCGTGCGCCGGCGTGATCTTGACCGCGCCCGATCCCTTCTCGGGATCGGCGTAGTCGTCGCCGACGATCGGAATCCGGCGGCCGACCAGCGGCAGGATCACATGCTGGCCAATCAGGTGCCCGATGCTTTCGTTGTCCGGATGAATGGCAACGGCGGTGTCGCCGAGCATCGTCTCGGGCCGCGTCGTCGCCACGACGACGAACGTCGCGGGATCGTCGGGACTGAATGTCTTGCCCTCGATCGGATAGCGCAGATACCAGAGGCTGCCCTTGACCTCGACCTGCTGCACCTCGAGATCGGAGATTGCGGTGAGCAGTTTCGGGTCCCAGTTGACCAGCCGCTTGTCCTTGTAGATCAGGCCTGCGCGGTGCAGTTCGACGAACACCTTCACGACGGCGCGCGACAGTCCCTCGTCCATCGTGAAGCGTTCGCGCGACCAGTCGCAGGAGGCGCCGAGGCGCTTCAACTGGTTGACGATGACGCCGCCGCTCTCCGCCTTCCATTGCCAGACGCGTTCGAGGAATTTCGCGCGGCCGATGTCGCGGCGGCCGGACTCTTGCCGCTCCATCAATTGCCGCTCGACCACCATCTGGGTTGCGATGCCGGCATGGTCGGTGCCGGGCTGCCACAGCACATCGCGGCCGCGCATCCGCTCGAAACGGCACAGAATGTCCTGCAGCGTATTGTTGAGTGCATGGCCCATGTGCAGCGAGCCCGTCACGTTCGGCGGCGGGATCACGATGGTAAACGGCGCGGCGTCCTGCCGCTCCGGGCGGCCGGCCTTGAACGCGCCGCTCTCCTCCCAGATCCGGGACATGCGGCTTTCGATATCGGCGGGCTGGTAGTTTTTCTCGATCATGACAGTGCAATTTGGCAGTGCTGGGGGCGTTTCGGGTAAACCAGTTGTCGGCTCGCCGGAAGAAACGCGTCAAAACAACGAACTAGCGCCCGGTCCTGATGCGATCGGGAGCGCGCGGTCCCCTAGAAAGCCGCCGCAGCGCCGCAAGTCAACCTGACAAGTCGGCCTTGGGCGACGGAGGCGCCGCGATCACACCGTTGGGATGTCGATATGACAGGTGGTCCGTCGCCTGCCGAGGCAGGCTGAAGCGCCCTTGGGCGCTAACGTCCGCGCGAAACGCGCTCGATTTCGGCCTTGACGATCCGCTCCACCAGTCCCGGCAGATTGTCGTCGAGCCAGGATTTCAGCATCGGCCGCAGCATTTCCTTGACCAGGTCTTCCAAGGTCCGCGCGTTGTTGCTGAGCACCGTATTGGCCAGCGAATTGAAGGCGGACTCGACGGCGGAGACGGTCGAGCGCGACAGGATCTGCTGTACCGGCGCCGGCTCGCTCTGGAAGGGCGGCGGCTCGTAGGCCGGCTGCCGTGCCTTTGGTGAGGTGAACTCGATGTCGTCCGCGGGCTCGATCTTGTTGAACGACGCTACCGGCGGCGGAGCCGGCAGCGCCATCTCGTCGGTAAGTTCGAACACGTCCGGCTCGGGCTCGGGTTGCGCGGGCCTGATGTCGGCCTCGGGCGTTGCCGCATCCAGGCTGGCGAGCATCGCGTCGATGTCGTCCTGATTGTTGCTGACGGCGGCAGGCTCCGGTGCTGGAGGCGGCGGCGCGGGCTTCGGAGTGGCCGGCTTCGGCGCCGGCGCGATCGCCGACGGCGGGATATCCTTCATCACGGGCTTGGCTGGAGCTTCCGCCTTGGCGGCCGCCGGAGCGGCAGGCTTGGCCTCATCGTCGGCGATGATGCGACGGATCGACGCCAGAATTTCCTCCATCGAGGGCTCTTGGACCTTTGCAGGCTGCGTCATCTCCGACTCCACATCGAAACCATCTTATCTACACCAAGCCACGGGGAGTCGCCGGTTCCGAATCTGCAGGCCGGGATTTTCATCGCACCAGCCCGACTTGTCCCCAGATCAGGCCCGCTCGATGCATCGCGCGGGCCCCCGCCCCCATGGCAACCCAGCACGGCTGTGAGACGCAACAACGCCAGCCACGAATCGCTCAGCTCACCACGACAACGGTACGTCATGGCTACAATTGATTGCAAGCAAAGCGCCCGGCGCAACCTGCGCCGGGCGACAACTTTCACGCCGCATGCGCGGCGGCAAATTCGGATATCAGCGGCCGTCGGGCGTGCGAACGCCGATCCAGCTGTCACGCACCTGATGGTAGTGCACGCTCGGATCGTAGACCGCCGTCGGCAGTTTCATCACCTGCGGTGACAGCCGTCCCACGGTGTTCAACACCGAATAGGACGCCACCACACGATCATGCTGCGCGGTGACGAGCGCGACGCGCGCGTTGACCAGCGCCTGTTGCGCATTCAAGACGTCGAGCGTGGTGCGCTGTCCGGCCTTGGCTTCCTCGCGCACGCCGTTCAGCGCGATCTCCGACGCCGCCACCTGTGACTGCGCGGATGCCACCTGCGCCTTGCCGGCGACGAGTTGTCCCCATGCCGTGACGACGTTGGCGCGGGTCTGATCCCTCGTCTGTTCGAGAACGAGGCGTTGCTGCGCCAGCGTTTCCTTGGACTGACGGATCAGCGAGTATTCAGCACCGCCCTGATAGATCGGCACCTGAAGCTGCGCCGTCGCCGAGGCGCCGAACGAGCGGTACAGTGTCTGGGTCGATTCATAGGACTGCTGCACCGCGGCCTGGAAAGTCAGCGTCGGCAACAGCGCGCCTTCGGCCACCTTGACCTGGAGAAAGCTGACGTCGATGCCGAACATCGCTGCGGTGACGTTCGGATTCTGCGTCAGGCCGAGCTCCACCGAGGCGGGCAGCGTCGCGGGCAGGTAGCGATCGACCGGCGAACCCGGCGCGAGATTTACCGGCTCGTTGCCGATAATCCGGCGGAAGTTTGAGCGCGTCGTGTTCAGATTGGCTTCTGCCGTCAGGAGCTGCGTCTTGCCGGCGGCGAGTTGCGCTTCCGACTGCGCGACGTCGGTCCGCGTCACTTCGCCGACATTGAAGCGGTCACGCGTTTGCTTCAGCGTCTGCTCGAGCACGCGAACGTTGCTCTTCTGCACTTCGACGATCGCGGAGTCGCGCAGATAGTCCATGTAGATCGTGGCGGCTGAAAGCAGCACGGTCTGTTCGAGCACCCGCAAGGCTTCGCGCGCGCCCGAGACCTGGCTTTCCGCCGCCCGGGTCCGGTTCGCGGTCTGCTGACCGTTGAACAGCGTCTGCGTGACGGTGGCACCGACGCTGCGCGGCGGGTTGGCGCCGTGAATTCCGGTGCGTACCAGCGTGCTCGAAGTGCCGCCCTGGGTGCTCAGCGTATCGGTGTATTGATAGCCGGCGCTCGCGGTGACCGCGACCTTCGGGCGGTAGCCGGACAGCGCCTGCGGCACGTTTTCGTCGGTGAAGCGAACCTGCGCACGCTGCGCGTTTAGCTGAGGATTGTTCTGATAGGCGCGCACCAGCGCTGCCTCGATCGTGTCGGCCAGAGCGGGAGCCGTCCCCACCAATGCCAACAGAAGGGCCGAAGCCGCAGCCCCGGTAAAAGCCTTCACCCCACGCATCCCAGACAATCCATTCATCTATGCGCCGGTCCATGATCCCATGGGAAACATGAATGATCCCAAGGAAACATGAATCGATCGTCACTTTCACTCGAAGTGAGTCCCGGCTCACCATATTCCGCACCTGCGCAAGACGGAACCACCCAAGCAGGCCACCCCGTCGAAACTCTGCACGTGGGGCAATCGGGCCACACTTCTGATTCCGAACGGGATTTAGCTGGCCGGCACGGGCGATTATTTGGCGTCGCAGCGGCCGAAAGGCTAGAAAACGAAGGCCGGAACGCGTTCCATGCCGGGCAACACAGGGGCGGTCGCGTCGAACAGCGTTCGGTGGCCGAAATCGCCGTGGGAACACGTCACGATCATCGCCCGTGCCGGCTGCGACGTCGCGAAAACGCCAACCAGCCGGCCGCCGTTGCGCAATTGTCGGTAGAGTTGTTCCGGCACGACCTCGGTCGCGCCGTTCAGGACGATGACGTCGTAGGGCCCGTCCGCCGGATCCCCTTCGGCCGCCGCCGCGGTCCGGACGATGGCCTTTTCACCAGCCAGAAGGGCCTTTGCCCTCGCCGCCAGCGCCGGATCGCTCTCTGTCGCCGTCACCAGGGAGCCAACGAACCTGCCAATCACGGCAGCGGCGTAGCCGGTGGCGCAGCCGACTACGAGCACCCGGTCGGTCTCCTTGATCTCTGCTGCCTGCAGCATTTTCGCCAGCACTGCCGGCTGGATCAGGAACCGCCCGGCCGATCCGCCCTCGCCGACATCGAGATCGAGGTCGAGATAGGCCAGAGCCTGCTTGCTTGCGGGAACGAACGCCTCGCGCGGCACAGCCAGCATGGCATCCAGGATACGGATATCGGTTACGTCGCTCGGACGTACCTGACCATCGACCATATTCTGGCGCGCGGTCGCAAAACCGGACATTGGCGGAGACCCTGAAGCATGCGGCGTTGCCGCCGGAGAGCTGAAACCGGGGTCATCTTTGGTACAAGCTCCGGCAAAACGCAACACGCCGGTGCCGGCGGCCGGATCGGCCGAGGGGCTGTGGAAAAGCCGCTACTCGATGGTGACGGCAAGCCGGCCGATCAGCCGCGCAACTTCGTCCAGATGTCCGGCATCGTGCTCCTTGATGGCCTGCGCCAGCCGAACCAGACACTCCTCGTCGCTCATGGCGGGAACGTCGGTCGGCACGATCGAAGGCACCGCAATTTTCAGTTCGGTCGCATTGGCTGGCATCGAATCAGCTCCCATGAAACCCGGCAGCGCCGAGACTCCTGCCCGATTGGGTCGAATTGGCGGCCCTATCCATCACGCCGGCGGATAACAGGATTGCGCCGGCGAGGTTCCTCCTCGCGCCTCCTGGGAAAGAGGAAAGGAACGTAAATCCCTGTGGCACGGAGACTTTTCGGACCACGCCTCAGGTAATGGCGGAGCCAGACATTTGGTCCTTTGCAAGCCCGGAAGGCTTTGTTATACGCTGCCCGCTTGCGAACCTTCGTTCGCTGTTCCTCGGTAGCTCAGCGGTAGAGCATTCGACTGTTAATCGAATGGTCGCTGGTTCGAATCCAGCCCGGGGAGCCAAATTAAATCAATCACTTAACCTAAGTTTCCCTCCGCAAAAATCGATCGCTTTTTTGAGCGTGCACACGTTCTGCACACAAGCGGCGGGGGTGCGTCATGGATGACGCAGCGATTTACTTCGTAGTCTTCATGCTCGCCATAAGCTTGATCGCTCTTGCGCCGACTGAGCCAGGCCGCAAATCTAGGCGCCGTGTCGCGAGAACAGAAGATAACCCTCGGGGAAATGCGACGAACGGCGGCCCTCGCCGGCTGATCGTGTATTGCAGCCGACTTCCAATGCTCGCATTCGGTCGTCGTGGATTCCGCTCCCTGGGGCGACGACGTCCGCCTCTCGGATCTTGAGCCGCGCTTCACCTGCAAGGCCTGCGGTCGCCGCGGCGCGGACGTCAGGCCGCTGTTCGAGAAGGCAGCGATGGGCACTGATGTCTGAGATTGGGTGGCGGCGAGAATTTGAGGACCCGATCACCCTGCCCGGCGGCGGTGAACTGCGGACGCTGCTGGATGCCGGCAACTACATCACCAGCTTGCCGAAGAACGAATCGGCCCTACCGGAATGGCAAACCGCAATCGAGGTCTTGATGCTCTGCAGTCGCGGGGGCCCGACGATGATGGCGCGGATGGGGTTCATGAAGGCGCTAAACCGCCACGTCGAGCGGGTCTTCAATCCCGATGCCAAGGAGCACCATTGGGGCAAGCGGAAGCTGAAGCGCGACCTGTAATTAAGAAAGCCTATTGGCTGCGCCCGCCAGTGTTTCCGCCTTCAGGGCTTTCCGCATAAGCAGATCCCGCTCGGGGCCAGGCGTTATCAGCTTCGCTGCTGCTCGCGCTTCCTCAGCGAACTGCAAGAGGCGTTCTTCCAGAGAAGTCTTGGGTTGCTCGCGTTTACGCGGAATCACCATGGCAGACGCTCCACAAACTGCCTGCCCAATCGCTAATCCCAGCATCGGGAGAAAGTTCCAAATGCCCCTACAGGAACGAGGGGCCGGCGTGGGACGTTCGATATGAGCGCCGGAGCCGTCTCTCCTGGCGCATTGGAATGGCGGCCCTGGCCTTTTCTCCAAGGGGCTGGGGCCGTTCTCAACCGGCATTCCCGGTTTGTTGTCCAACCATTCCCTTTAGGTTGCCCACCGTGATTTCACCATCAGTAGTTTTGCGCTGGGAAGAAGTACTGACACATTCATCGGTCGTTAACGATTCGGGAGCGATTAATCCTGCGGAGTTGACTGGTCCCGCGTACCTCATTCGCCCGAATCTCACCGCCTGAATGGTGCGCCATATGGAAAACCTGACACAACTTCTCGACGCTATCGACTCCGCCTATCGCATCGCCGCCAAGTCCGACCGCGAGGTTGCCAGCCTCTTGCTTCTGGCTAGCTTGAACGTCTCGCAAAGGATCGAAAGCCTCTCCCGCAGATCAGAACGCTCACGACGCAAGGCGGCTTGAAAAAGAAGGCCCGCCAGCGTGAACCGGCGGGCCTTCTAGAAGACTTTTACTACAACGATCAACCGACCCTGAGATTTTCGGCGGATTCCTTGCCGCGGTTGGCCACGACTTCGTAGCTCACCTTCGCGCCTTCATTCAGGCTGCTCAG